>Ga0247727_10019904_pt1 | contig 10337 bp, 9 predicted proteins | sample WisWelCaveWW1625_FD_202498 | JGI IMG/M metagenome (GOLD analysis project Ga0247727, IMG submission 202498) | Biofilm microbial communities from Wishing Well Cave, Virginia, United States - WW16-25 | ecosystem: Environmental > Aquatic > Deep subsurface > Groundwater > Cave microbial mat | place... | reverse complement strand
CAGCTGGGCAAGCGGGTCATGGCGGGGGACGAGCAGGCGCGCCAAGAGATGATCGAATCGAATCTCCGTCTGGTGATCAGTATCGGTAAGCGGTATATGCATCGAGGGTTCCCCTTCTCCGATGTCATCGAAGAGGGCAATCTTGGGCTTATCAAGGCCGTCGAAAAATTCAACTATAAGCGCGGGTTTCGCTTCAGCACGTATGCGTCCTGGTGGATCAGGCAGTATATCGAACGAGCGATTATCAATCAGGGAAAGCTCGTGCGGTTGCCGGTGCATGTGGTGGAGCGGCTGAATCGTTATCTCGCCAAGACCGAACAGCTCGTTCAGGAACTCGGGCGAGAACCGACGGCGTCGGAAGTAGCGGTACGGATGAAGACGACGGACGAAACGGTGTTGGATCTCAAGCAAGTGGTCCGTACGACCTGTTCGTTGGACAGTCCGATCAATGAGGGCGGGGATACGTTCTTGCGCGACGTGATTGAGGACCCTTCGTGTGTCTCGCCTGCCGATACAGCCGAGGGGGTGATGCGTCGGGCGGAGATGATGGAATGGGTGCAGGAGTTGCCGGAGAAGGAGCAAACTGTTATCATGTCGCGGTTTGGACTCGATGGGAGTGAGGCCAAGACGTTGGAAGAAATCGGCCGAGAGATGGGGTTGACCCGTGAGCGGGTCCGGCAGATTGAAATGGCCGCCTTGGCGCGTTTGCGCCACACCATTGAACGCAGAACCATGAAACAAGCCGACTTGCTCTGATCGATGACCGCCGTCAACTATCGTGCCCTCATTCGCGAGGTCCCCAATTTCCCCAAGCCCGGTATTCTCTTCTACGACATCACCACACTGCTCAAAGACGCCCGCGCCCTGTCGTCGATTGCCGATGAGTTGACCGCCTACTATCAGGGACAGCGGATCGCCAAAGTCATCGGCATTGAATCGCGCGGGTTCATTTTTGGTGGGATGCTGGCAAACCGCTTGAACGCCGGGTTTGTCCCAGTCCGGAAGCCCGGCAAGTTGCCCGCCGACAGTTTTGAAGTTAAATACAGCCTCGAATACGGTTCGAACTCCCTTGCCGTCCACCGCGATGCGATTGCTGTGGGGGAACGGGTGCTGATCGTGGATGACTTGCTGGCCACAGGGGGTACGGCGGCCGCGACGGTGTCCCTCGTTCGGCAGTTGGGAGGCGAGATCGCCGGGCTCGACTTTCTCGTAGAACTCCAAGGCCTTAAGGGTCGAGATAAACTGTTCGGCCACCCCATCCATTCGACAATCCTCTATCCATAGCGGCTTTTAGCCTCTTCCCTACAACCTCTTGTAATAGGCGGGAGCGCCGTGCTATGAATGCCGAACTTTTTCCGGCTATTCGACGTTCACCCCAGGAGTAGCACCCGACATGGCAACAAAAACCCCCGCCAAGAAGAAACCGGTAGCGAAGGCCAAGGTGCGGGCAAAGCTCGCGAAACCAGCAAGCAAACCAAAGCGCGCTCCAGTTGTGGTCCTCGAAAAATCTATCAGCATGGCCGTCTCTCCCCTGGCTGCCAAACCGAAAGAATCGGCTAAAGAACGCGAAGACCGGGAGCACCGCCGCCAAGTCCTCCATCAGATGTTGATGCGGAAGCGCCAGGAAATTCTCAAAGAGATTGAGGGGAGTCTGGGTCAATCCCTCAGTGAAGATAAACAGCGGCGGCTTGAATCTGCGCGCGACGTCGGTGATCAAGCCCTCATGGATCTCGATCGTGAGCTAGGCATTTCTTTGATGGAAATGCGCAATCGCCGCCGGCAGGCCATCGATGAAGCGTTGACGAGGCTCACCGAGGGCACCTATGGTATCTGCGCGGAGTGTGGCGTAGAGATCACTGAGCGGAGATTGGAAGCCGTCCCGTTTGCAAAGCTCTGCGTCGAGTGTCAGTCGAAAGAAGAGCTGCTGGAAAAAATCGAGCGAGAAGAAGAACGCGACTAGGCAGTCCGCCGCGCGATAGATATTGTTCCTCCCTCACATAATCCGCATCCCGTCAATCATGTTCCTGGCTCTTCCCTCGTCAGGCGAGGCTCGCGTTCTATGACGACGCTTGCTACCCTGCGTCGTATGTGGGAGTGGGTGTGATGAAGCCAACGAGTCATCGAGCGGTCGTCTTGGCGAGCGGAGGGCTGGATTCCACTGTCACGGCGGCCATCGCCAAGCAGGAGGGTTGCGAGCTCTTCTTCCTCACGATGGCCTACGGACAGCGCCATGCGGTGGAGGTGGAGCGGGCTCGGCAGGTCGCAGCCGCCTTGGGTGTGGCGAATCATCTGGTGATGAATCTGGATCTTCGCGCCATCGGCGGTTCGGCGCTCACCGGCCCGGCGGCAGTGCCCAAGGACCGACCGGGCAACGAGCGTAGCCAGACCATTCCTGTCACCTATGTGCCGGGACGGAATCTCATCTTTCTCTCGATTGCGGCAGCGCATGCGGAGGTCGTGGGAGCGTCTCTCATCTATTTTGGCGCGAACGTGCTCGACTATTCCGGCTATCCAGACTGCCGGCCTGAATTCATTCGCGCGTTTGAAGCGGCGGTGAAGGAAGGCACGAAAGCCGGCATGGAAGGGAACCCCCTCCATGTCAAAGCCCCCTTGCTGATGCTGACGAAAGCGGAAATCATCCGGCAAGGGATCGAACTGCATGTACCGTTTCATCTGACCCATAGTTGTTACGATCCGGTGGGGGATCAGGCTTGTGGACGATGCGATAGTTGTGTGATCCGGCGGGAGGGATTTGCGAAGGTGGGGGTTGTAGATCCCATCGCATATGCGATATAACCCGTAATACGTGAAACGTCAAACGTGAAAAGTGAAAGGTTTTGGAGGAAGAGCACTCGGCAGTCCTACGTTTCACCTTTTACGTCTAACCTTTCACGGTTCGCGACACGATGGCCCGGGCCGACGGTTCTGATTCCATCAAAATCCCGATGACATCACGACTTCAGATCGCAGTGTGGTTGCTGGGGCTAGGCCTCCTCGTGGCCTGCGACTCCTCGCAACCAACACAAGCGGTCGTGGGCGGTCCTGTGCCGACCGAGTTCCAAGTGGGCGAAACCACATTCAACGCGACCTGTGCGGCCTGTCACGGGAAACAAGGGGCGGGAACCGACCACGGACCTCCGTTAGTGCATAAGATCTACGAGCCGAACCATCACGGGGATCCAGCCTTCCAACGGGCTGCGGCCAACGGCGTCAAGGCGCACCATTGGGAGTTCGGCGACATGCCGAAGGTCGACGGCGTCACTCCTCAGGACGTCGATCAGATCGTGAAGTATGTCAGGTGGCTGCAGCGCCAGGCAGGCATTCAATAGCTGCAGGATGTCCTAAAAGCCCGCCAGCTTCGTTCTCGACTCACCGAAATCCTCAACGGGGACCCGGCCGCCTCACCGGCTCGGCGGCGCGCACAGACTTGGTGCTCCTTATTCGTCGCACCGTGCGCCCCAGAGGGTACGCCTCCGGTTTCGATTCGCCTGCGGCCTTGCTGGACAGTCTTTTTGAGCATCCTGCTAGATCTACTCTTATGTATTCGCTCCTTGCTCACCGATTTGAAAGCAGCAGGCGAAGCTACCTGCCAGGGCAAGGGTCCGGCAGCGCGATGGCGTTATCTGGTGAGTAAGGGTAGTAACTCGTGAGTGAGGGTAGTAGAGAGGGTAGTAACTCGATCGAGGCATAACCGGACAGGCTATAGGACTATCTCTCGTGGTGAGCCCTTCGACTTCACTCAGGGCAGGCCTGTCGAACCCTGTGGTGAGCGAAGCCGAACCGCACAAACTGAGTTTTCCGCAGCCTGCTAGGACAAGCCCGGTCTGTCTGGTTATCTGGTCTGGTTAGTCTCATGCAACCAAACAAACCAGATAGACCGAACAGACCAAATGAACAAGACAGGCTGGCGGGACGGGCGAGACGAGATGGGAATCCACTCCAGATAAACGAGAAAGACCAGACCAACTTACCCCGTCGCGCGTTTCCCGCCTCTCCCGCTCGTCGCTCGTGTGTCTTTCTGGTTTGTCTTGTCTGTTTCGTCTCTCTTGTTCATCGCACCAGATAGACAAGATGAACCAGACAGACCCCCTCAGTCCTCGTTACTCAGCCCTTCCAATCACCATCCGCTCTCAGCCATTGGCTCCGGGTGCCGGCAGTCCCTCCTCTCCTCCGGTTGACTTATAACTTGACTCATACTTGACTCATCGTTTACCCTGAATACCATGCCGTATCAGCCGGAATTTACCGTCTCCGCCCGAGTCGTCGGCGAACTCGAAGCAATAGCCGTATTGCGGGAAAGAATTCTCGCTGCCACCGTCCAGGTTCCCTGGATGCCCAGCCTCCAACGCGACGCACGCGTACGGAACACCCACAGTTCCACGGCAATTGAAGGCAATCCCTTGACGCTGGAGCAGGTCCGGCTCATCGAGGAAGGGCATGGACTGCCTGCCGAGCCATCTCGCGCAAAACGTGAAGTCCTGAATTATCTCGCGGGGCTTCGCTATATTGAGCGCCATGCCAACAAGAAACGCATGACCCATCGGGATGTCGTCACCCTCCACAAGATACTCGCCGCAGAAGTCATGGACCAAGGCGACGCAGGCCGGTATCGCGACATCCAGGTCTATGTAGGCCGATACACGCCGCCCGCGCCGCAATTGGTGAGCGGATTGATGGCGGAACTCCTGGCATGGTGGAATGAACAGTCCCGCCAGTGGTCGCCGGTCATTTCCTCGGCCATTCTCCATTACCAGTTCGAGGATATCCATCCGTTCGCAGACGGCAACGGGCGCACGGGGCGAGCCCTGGCACTCTGGGAACTCTACCGCCGGGGATTCGATACGCACCATATCTTTTCAGTAGACGAAATATACGGCGAGGATCGACCCGCCTACTATGCGGCACTGGCCAATGTGCGGAAACAGGGGAACGACCTCACAGCATGGCTCGAGTATTGCGCGCAGGCTTTGCGTGTGACCCTGGAACGTGTCTGGACGCGCATTCAGCACCTCGGAGCAAGCGCCGCACCGAAGAAGGTGATGTTGCGCCCGCGGCAGGAGCAATTACTGAGATTGCTCAAGGACCGTCGGTCGATGACGCCCAAAGAAATTCGCGAGAGCCTGCGAGTCTCCAAACAGGGAGCCATGGATCTGCTGAATCCACTCCTGGAAGCCGGGCTGGTCCAACGCAGCGGCACCAAGAAATCGGGGCGGTACATGCTGACCTGAATGCGTATTCGTCTGTCTTGTTCATTTCGTCTATCTGGTTTCTCTGGTTCGCTGAATGAAACCAACCAAATAGACCAGATAGACCAGTCCCGCCCCTCGCCAGTCCCGCCAGTCGCGCTCTTCTCGCCCTCTGCCTCACAAACCAGATAGACCAGACCAACCGACTTCGCCCTTCTCCTACATTTCAGTACTGGGCCAGACAACTCAAAACCCAGAACTCATAACTCAGAACTTCCCCAAACGGGCGGGGTGATTTCCCATAGAGAAACGGGTATCCTGCTCAGCCAAAGCCTTTAGTTGACTGGGGTTTTCGTAAATGCCGGGACTCGACAAGAAAACGCTCAGCGAACGCGACATCTGCACCAAGTTCATCACGCCCGCCGTCGAGCAGGTGGGGTGGGGTCCAATCTTGCGTCACTAACGCAATTGGCATCTTATACGGAACCAGATAATACAAAGTTAGCCAGCTTGGTCCGCGAGGGCTGATAGTGACGTCCCTGTCGTAGAACGTCTCGACGTCGGTACTGTTCCAGTTGCAGGTGCATCTCTACGTAGTGGAGACGATAATGGCTGACGACGCGAAAAAGGCCGAGCCTGGCAGCATGGTAGGCTCGATCGCCGCCAACTTGCACGAAGGCAGCCGCTCAGAATACCTCGCGCAATTCGTCTTTTCGTCGTTCGGTACTGCGATCCCTGTGCCACACCAGGAGGACTCGGGGCTCGACATCTATTGCACGTTGCTTGAGCAACAAGGACAGCGGGCGTGGCCGCGAGCGTATTATTCGGTGCAGGTGAAGAGCACGATGGAGCCGTGGGTGTTCGGCAGTCCCGAGTCCGTGCGGTGGATCATCGAGCATCCGCTTCCAATCTTCCTCTGCATCGTGCAGAAGGCCGAGGCCAGAATTCTGGTCTATCACACCACCCCGCGCTTCGCCGTCTGGGCCGTGCTGACACATCCGGATCGATTGGAGCTGATCCCGGGGACTGAGACGCAGGCGCAGACGGTTGACTGGAGCACGGGTGAGACTTTCAATCTGAAAGCCCCGATTCTCAACTTTACGATCCAGGAAGTGCTTGACCGTGATTTCCGCGCTCATGTGGCGGAGGTGCTCAAGTTCTGGATAGACTACGACTTGGAGAACCTCTTTCGCATCAAGAGCGGCATCCATCATTTCCGGGTGCCCGACGATTACGAGACAAACACGACGAAGGTCACCGGCTGGATAACGCAGGGTGGGCCCTTCCGAGAAGAATCGTTACTGCTCGCTCAGAATCGTCTCAAAGAGCTATTGGGGCTTATCGCAACACATCACTACCGCAATAACGACATGATGAGCGCTGCAATCTACGCGATGGCACTGCGGCAACTGTCTCCAATGGACTACTCAGGACCGTTCCATCCGCACGACAACTTCCTTCATTCCACCCTAAACCAGCTCTTTGGGATGCAGCCCCCGAGCTATGTGTATCAGGCCTGCGATTCGTTGCTCAAGATGGTGAAGGATGAACTTGCACGGCATGGGATCGTTGATCCACCACCGCCGTCCCCGGAAGCAAAGTAGCTTTTAGAGGAGTGGATTTGAGGTCACGCATGACAACAGACTTACTGGAGCCGGTCGCCTCGCTTGAAGAGATTAAGGGCTCGGCAGTCTTTCCTCCACCTCCTCCCTCCCCTTCCGTCACGAACAGCTCGACAGCCGTGAAGCGGTATTTTGGTCTGTCTCGTTGTCGCCCCGTCTCTCTGGTCTGTCTGGTGCCAGACGAGATAGACGAACAGACCAAAGAGACCAGACAGACGAACGACGATTTAGGACTGCCGGAGCGATTTCCTCACGTCTTCGATTGGGATCTCGCGCCATGCGCCGGACGGGAGATCCTCCAGTTTGAAGGGACCGTATTGAATGCGCCTGAGCCTGGTCACTTCATGCCCCAATGCCTTGAACAGTCTTCGGATTTCACGGTTTTTCCCCTGGGTCAGGACTACTTCCAGATGTGATTCGCGTCCGGAACTTTTCTGAATCTTCACGCTGTGGCACTGGAGGCGCTCGCCACCATCGACCACTCCGACTACGGCCTCTGTGGCTTGTGCCTCGGTGAATTCTCCTCGCACGGAGACCAGGTATGTCCTCATTACTTTATGGGTCGGATCGGTGAGAAAGCTCGACAGGACCGAATCGTTGGTGAGCAGGAGGAGGCCACTGGTCGCCTGATCGAGTCTCCCGACGGCATGCATGTATCCCAGATCCGCCGGCAGCACATCGAAGATCGTCTTACGGCCTTTTTCGTCGCTGTGCGTCGTGATGACCCCTTTGGGTTTATGAAAGAGGAAAAATCGTCTGACCGAGTCTTGAATCGGTTGGTCGTCGATCGAGACAGAATCTTTCGACCACAAAACCCACGTGGCCGGATCGCGTACGACTCGACCATTGATGCGGACTCGCCCTGCACGGATCCATTCCTGACTCGTTCCACGTGAGGCAATTCCAAGCTTCGAGAGCAGTCGATCCACGGTTAGACGTTTAGACATGGAGGCCTCAGTCCTTGGCGCGGGACGAGCGCGACAGGCGAGAAAAGCGCCACATGGAGCGATCGGACTTTCACTTCGTCTCGCCTGTCTCGCGAGTCTCGCTCGGCGATCCTGCTAGGAGTCTTCGGAAAAACCAATGTGGCACGGTGGAAATTCAATGGCCCGCACATCTAGGACAACAGGAGAACACCGCGCAGGATGCTCAAAAAGTCGGTCCAGCAAGGCCGCAGCGAGCGAAGAGGCGAGGCGTACGCTTCGGTACGTTGAGCCTCTGAGGGATGCGAGAACGAAGCTGGCAGGCTTTTTCAGCATTCTGCTATAAGAGGCCGCGCTTTTGGAGGAAGTCCTTGTCAATGACGGGGGCGGGTTTGGCGGGAAGCTGTCCCCGTTCCTGCAGCAGACGTTCGACGTATTTCCCGATCAGATCTGATTCGAGATTGACCTGATCGCCGACTTGCTTGAGGCCCAGGGTGGTGATCTTCGCAGTGTGCGGAATAATCGAGACGGAGAAACCACGATCTGTCACCTGATTGATCGTCAGGCTGATGCCGTCAACGGTGACGGACCCTTTCACGATACAGTGGCGCAGAATCTCCGGCGAGGCTTCGATCGTGAACAGGATGGCATTCCCATCCTGTTGGCGGCTGCGAACCGTGCCGATGCCGTCTACGTGACCAGCCACGAGATGCCCCCCGAGCCGTTCGTTGAGCTTCATCGCCCGTTCCAGATTCAGCGGTGCGCCGGCAGTGAGCAGCCCGAGGGTGGTCACGGACAGCGTTTCAGGAGAGACCTCCACGGAAAAGTTGTGCTCAGCCTTGTTCACCACGGTCAGACAGGTGCCGTTGACGCTGACGCTGTCCCCGATTTTGAGGTCGCCCATCACCGCTGAGGCCAAAATCGCCATCCTCGTTCCGGCGAGGGTCTTGTCGATCGAGATGATGGCGCCTAGTTCTTCGACAATGCCTGTAAACATAGCAGGATATTGAAAATGGCCCCCAGCTTCGTTCTCGCTTCTCGCCCAGCCTCGACGTACTTACAGACAGTACGCCTCGGCTAGCCGCTCGCTGCGGCCTTGCCGGAGGCCATTTTGAATATCCTGGAGAAGCTCAAACACGGAGCCTATTCCCCCTTCTGGCTGAACATTTGCCGAACCACATAGACAACCATTACGAGCAGCACAAGCACACCGATGCCGGCCAGCGTGCCAATGACGATATTCTCTGTGGCGAGAGTGTTCATCACGGGCCCATTATATAGCACCAGCCCACATTATTCATGACGGTTCGTGGCGAAATCGTGCCGACCGGCCAGGCCAGGGGCGCGAGGCTAGTGGCTAGAGGGAAGAGCCGTGCTTTCGACTGGAAGTCTTCGCCCCTAGCCTCTGGCCCCGCGCCTCTCGCCCAAACATTGGCGATTGCAGCAGAAGCGCTCATGAATAATGCGGGCAAGACTACGTCCTTCTCATCGTCATCCAGAACACCGCTGCCGCGACGAGTTGCAGACCGGCGATGATGGCAAAGGCGTTGGCATAGTTCAGGTGCGCGATCAGAATCCCTGCCAGAAGCGGTCCGCTGGCATGGCCGATGTCTCCGATCGTCCCTTGCATACCCATTCCCGCCCCGAGCGTCTTGAACTCGGAACTGTCCGCGACCAGCGCGGACGACGAGGAGGAGACGACGGCTTCGCCAAATCCGAAGCCAGCCGAGAGCAGCAATAACAGCCACAGCATCGACACTTGAGGGATACAGACAAAGGTCGCCGCGCAGATTACCAGGCCGATGACGATGAGCGGCTGACGCCCTACGCTGTCAGACACCCGGCCCATAATCGGCTTGGAGACGAGCGACGTGAGGGCCTGAACCGTAAACAGCAGCCCGACTTCTCCCGGATTCAATCCCGCCGAGACACCGTAGAGCGGGAGGAAGGCCATCAAGGCCCCATTCGCAATCATCTTGGCTGCGTCGGTCGAGCTGGTAATGAGGACCTTGCGATTCTTGGCTACCACCCTGAAGCCCTTCCACATCTCCGCCATCAGCGGGGCCATCCCCTTCTCCTGAATACGCGGGGGAGGCGCGGTGAGATGCAGGCTATAGAAGATGGCAATGGCGATGCAGCCGAATATGCCGGCCGTCACGAAGGCAGTGGGAAATCCAGAGGCGTAGATCAGATAGCCGCCGATAAACGGCCCGAGTAACGCACCAGATTGCGTTGAAGCCGTGTAGGTACCGAGCGCAGCGCCTCGCCGTTCTCGATAGAGATCGGCCACGGTCGCCAATGCACTCGGCGCAAAGATGGCGGTGGCCAGCCCATGAAAGAAGCGTAAGGCGGTCAGTGCATCGAGATCTGTCACCCAGGGGTACAAAAACGGCGGAAGCCCAAACGCCACCACGCCGATCCGAAGCAGGAACCGCCGACCGTAGATGTCGGACAGCGCGCCGGACGGCAACTTGAGGAGCACCCCGGTAAGCGTGGAGACCGACACGATGAGCCCGATGCGCTCAGGACTGGCCCCCAGGGATTCTGCGAACAGCGCCAACACCGGCATCCGGACCATGTTGTAGCTGATAAAGCAGAACACGCCG
>Ga0247727_10019903_pt1 | contig 10337 bp, 7 predicted proteins | sample WisWelCaveWW1625_FD_202498 | JGI IMG/M metagenome (GOLD analysis project Ga0247727, IMG submission 202498) | Biofilm microbial communities from Wishing Well Cave, Virginia, United States - WW16-25 | ecosystem: Environmental > Aquatic > Deep subsurface > Groundwater > Cave microbial mat | place... | reverse complement strand
CCACGAAACGCAGATACGTTTTTTTCAAATCGCGGATTTCGGGATAGGCGGCCAGAAGTTTCTCGAACGCTTTGAGCGCCGCCTCCCATTCGCCCATTTTTTGTTGCACGCGGCCGATGTAACTTTCTGCCATGGCGCGAAGTTGCGGCGTGGTGACGCGGCTCAAAATTTCGCGATAACTCGCCAGCGCTCCGCTTAATTCATAAGCGCGATATTCGAGATCCTCGCCGCGATTGACCAATTCGTTGAAAATCTCGTGTTCGCGCAAATAGGATTCGCTGGCCATCGGCATGGCCGGCGCATTTTCGGCTTCGAGACTCACCCCCGCCGGAAAGGCGACCTGGCCGGGCGCGGTGAGCACAAAGCAGGCGACGATCAGAGGCTCTTTTTGCGTCAATTGCGCCAGCTTTTCCAAATTGAGGTCGCGCTCGTCGCGGTCAAAGGCGCTGCGAAAATTCGCCACCAAGTTTCTCTCGGCTTTTCGCAGCTCGTTATCGATCTCGCGGGCGGCGAGTCGGGCAAAATGGTGGTAGCTTTCGCTCAAACGTTGTTGCGAAAACAGTTTTTCATTCTCTATTGCGTGCCAGCTAAAATAGCCGAGCAAGCCGCACGGAATAATGATCGCGCCGAGGAAAATCATCGCCAGGCGGATTTCATGGCGTTTCGTTTTGAGAATGTCGGCAAGGGTTCGCAACATAGCTGAACTTTGCAACGAAATGGGACCTGCAAAGCTTTCGGACGAATCGGACTTTGCAACGAAAAAGCTTTTTCACTTTTTATAACATCACGGTAACACCTGCCATAACCCGGCTAAGCTCAAATCTTCCGGCGCTGCGTGGCCAAGCGCCAAAACGGTTTCGGCAAGCGCCAGCATGCGCTCGACTTTGGCGGCGCCGTTTTCATGCGCGTGCGTCACGTATTTCTTCGCCTGCTTGTTGAGCATCAGGCTCGCCAAAAACCACAACACCGCCGGCGGCGTCACCGGCTGCGCCATTTTTTCGGCATAACCGGCCAGAAAATAACGTGAAATTTCCTGCCGCAGCGCCGCGGTTATGCGGCCATGCGCCTCTTCTAAATAATACAATGAAGAAAGCAAATTTGCAAGATCATAAGCCGGATGGCCGAGGCGCAGGCTATCAAGATCCAAAAGCGCCAGTTCGTCGCCGCAGAGAAAAATATGATTCAAGCGATAAGTGCCGTGCAATAAAACCGGCGTCACGCCGTCGTTCCAGGTGAACGTTTTAAAAGCCTGCAACAGTTGTTGGAGGCGAGGTTGAAATTGCGGCAGCGCTTTGCCGATGATGCCGGCGATTTCGCGGTTTTCAGCCAGCTCATTTTTAATCGTGACTTTTTTGCGCACGCGTTTTTCTGCTCGATGAAAATCTGCCAGCATACCGCCGACCAGCGGAATGAGGCGGCCGCGATCAATCTCAAAAAGAACTTGCTTCAAATTTTCCCCGCGCAATTCTTCGATGAACACCGCGCCGTTGCTTTCATCCCACGCCAACGCCCGCGGAAATCGGACCGGGGCCGCTTCATCATTCGGCCAGGCGCGGCGCAATGACTTCAAATCCCGATACAATTTTCCCGCTTTATCCGCGTCGCTCAATTGCTTGACAATGAAAGCGATTTCCTGCGCCGAACCGCTGGCGGATTTTAGCTGCGCCGTGCAACGCGCGGTAAATCTTTTTTCCGGCACGTACCGCAACATTTCAACGTTTGCCGTCCGCACTCGCCAATCGGCGCCGGCCAGCGCGCCGTTTGCGACTTCGCGCAGATTCGCCGTCAGCCACGGTTGCAATTGCGTTGCAGCGAACAATTGCATTTTGCGATCATTCGGATAAGCCAGCAAAATCAAATTGGCCTCGGCAACCAGCGCCGCCGCGCGCCCGATCGCCGGTTGCAGCTTCGCTTTTTTGAGAATGGCTTTATATTCACCTTCGAGCTGATCAGTTTGCACGAGGAAGCCGACATACATTTGTTTGCGAAGCGCGCCGTTCGGCTCCGTCAATTCGAATTGATAATGCACCGTCGTTCGCTTCGACGATTCCCACGCGTTGATGATTTCAACCTGCGCGACGGCAACGGGCGATTCCTGCTCGCGGCAAAGATAGCGCGGCAAATTTTTCTTCAGCCATTCAGGATCAAAGGCGAAAGCGAATTGGGCGTTCGTGTGGCCGGTGGCCGTTTTGAGCAATGTTTCTGACATCGAGTCCGTTTAAAATTTATTAAACCGTCACCCAGACCGGCGGTCTGGGTGACACCACCATTTCATACACTTCCATCCATTCGCAAAACTCACGCTCCGGCGTCATTTCCCGCACGGTTTGCGCGGCATTTTCCGCGAGGCGCGTGCGCAACGCCGGGTTCTCCATCAACTCGGCGAGCGCGGCGGCAATCTCTTCGGCGGAGCCGGGATTCACCAACAGCCCGTTTTCATGGTCGCGAATAATTTCCGGAATCGCGCCGGCGCGGCTGCCGATGATCGTTTTTTGCATCGCCATTGCCTCCAACATTGACAGTGGGCAGCCTTCGGAAAAGAGCGATGGAAAAACCAGAATATCGAACAGTTGCAGATAATCAACCATTCGCTCCGCCGGAATTTTTCCGGTGACAATGGCGCGGTCACTCAAACCGTAATCGCGCAAATACTGTTGATGCGGCTGCCGGTCTTCTTCTTTAAAATAATCGCCGGCCAGCAGAATCGTGAAATCGAATTTGTCGTTCAGGCGACCCAGCGCTTTAAAGAGATAGAGCAGGCCTTTTTTATAGCGAAACAAACCGGATGATCCGATTACCATACCTTTGAGCGGCAATTCCGGCCGGGCTTGTGGTCGGAGTTTCGACAGATCAACCGAATTGAGAATCGTTTTGGCTTTTGCGGCGATCGGCGTAATCGCGCGGTCGGCCAGCTCCGTCAAGCTGGTGGCGACCGAAGTCACATAGTCCGCATTTTCCAGCGCGGAACGCACGAACGGCAGACGCAGCGGATCAAAAGCGTATTTGCCGACGTCATTGCCGCGAATCGACATGATCGTCTGCGCGCCGTGCACGCGGCCAACGAGGCTGGCGATGAAGCCCGCAGGATACAGAAAGAACGCGTGCAACACCTCATAACGATAGCGCCGCTGAAAATGCTCCAGCGCTTGAAACATCTCGCGATTGTAGCGCGTCAAAATTTCTGCTTCGGAGGGATGCTCCGAACTTACATTCGGGTTGAACACTTTGACGCGATGCACGAGCACGTCGCCTTCTTGTGCGCTTTCCACGCTTTCATCAAACGGCAGCGGCGCCGAATTTTTTTGAAACGCCACCACGTGCACCTGCAAGCCGCGGCTCGCCAGCAAATTGGCGACGCGATGCGCCGAATGTCCGACGCCGCCCACCTGCGGCGGATACTGGCCGGTGACCAGGCAAGTTTTAATTTTGTTCATGCGGCATCACTTTTTGCAGATCATCCGAAAGGTGAATATCGGTACGCAACTGTTCGCGCGACAATCGCCTTTGCGCGAATAAAGCCTGATAAAATTCCGGGCGAAGGTCAAACACGCTGCGAAAACCGCCGCGAACTTTTCCGGAGCCATGGCAATGCGGCAGTTCTTCCATAGGCAGGCTAAACGCGGAATTGAGCGTCAGTTGCAGATCGAGCCGCGCGGGTTTGCGTTTGTCAATTTGCAGCACGCAACGCGGCCGGTTGATAAAGCGAAATCGCAACCCCCCGGTTTCAAAGAGCCGCAGATATTTGTTCAATGGAATCAGCTCATCGCCGTGCTTGAGAATGAAACGATTGGTGCAGGGCGTCAGCAACTGCTCATCACAAATCCGGCTATACGGATATTCCCAGTTGGCCTCGCCGATTTGCAGCAGAGCGACGCCTCCGGGTTTAAGGACGCGGCAAACTTCTTCCAAAAAGGCAGCTTTGTCCTCGATGAACCGTATCGTTTTCACGGAATAAATCAAATCCAGGCTGTCGTCGTCGAAATGCAACCGCGTCGCGTCGTAGAAAAAAATCTCGGGACAGACAAAGCCCGCCAGCTCGGCTTCCGGCGCGATTGCATACTCCCGGGCGATGCCGGCAAGATCGCCGCGTTTTTGGATCGGCGGCTCCTGCTTTTTGTCGACGCCGTAAAAAGCGGCGCGCTCGTTCCGGAAACGCCACGCCAGCTCCAACAGCGCCCGCGCCCGGCCAAAACCCACTTCCAGCACTTTGACGGCGCGACCCTGCGCCAACCGTGCCGACAGCGTCGTTTCGAGAATCTGTGAATCCTTTAAAATCTTGTGATTGGTTTCAAACAAACTGCGATACGTCGGCATGGCAAGCTCTCCCTAGCTTTTCATGCAACAGCCTTAACGCGATCGAATCAGCCCGCGCGCCGTTTCCGTCACCTGCCGCGCGTTATTCTCCCACGTCCTTTCCTTTTGCGCCCACGCGCGCGCGTTCTCGCCGAGACGGCGACAGAGCGGCGCATCGTTGGCGAGTCCGAGCAGAGCGGCGGCCAGCTCGTCGATATTTCCCGGCTCAAACAGTATGCCGGTTTCATTATGCGTAATGACTTCTTCCACCTGTCCGATTCTGCCGGCCACCACAGGCTTGCTCATGACCATATATTCGAAAATTTTGATCGGCGAATAATAAAAACCTTCATAAGGCTTGTACGGCGCGACGGTAATATCCATGGCGTCAATATAATCGGGAATGGCGTCATGCGGAATATTGCCGGTAAACGTGACCGCGGCGGCGAAGCCGTGGTTTTGCGCATATTGCGCGAGTTCTTCGCGCCCGGGCCCATCGCCGACGATCAGCAGATGCGTGTTCGGCGCGACGGCGTGCAAATTTCGAAACGCCTGGAAAAGCGTTTCCGTGCCGTGCCACGGCTTGAGGCTGCCGACAAAACCGACGACTTGTTTGCCGTCAAAACCATATTGCCGGCGAATCGCGGTTTTATTTTTTGCCGCGGCGAAACGTTCAGGATTGACGGCGTTGGGTAAAACGTGAACGCGGCTGGGCGCGGCGCCGCGCGAAACCACGAAATCCTGCAATTGCCGTGAAACCACGATGACGGCGTCGGTCTCGCAGAAGATGCGGCGTTCCATTTCGTGTGCGAGGTTTTTCATTTCCAAGCCGCGCATTTTTTCCTGCTCATCCGCCAGCGGCGCATTCACCTCGAGAATGTGCGGCACGCCGAGATCGCGCGCCAGCCGAATGCCGGCGCAACTGAACAGCGCGTAACGCTCATAAATAAAATCGACCGGCCACGCTTGCAGCTTGTCGCGCAGCGTTTCGGACAGCACTAAATTGTACAGCACATTGCGCAATTCATGCCGCACGCGTGTTTTCACGCCGGTCAATTTATCGGCGCGCTCCAGCTCGCGAAAAAATGCGAGATGCGTTTCGTGCGGTTGCAGCGGCAAAAAAGACAAACGCTCCGGACGGGTTAAAGAGAAAGGCGTCGGCGAAAAATCTGCGAGCGCCAGTCCGGGCTTTTCACCGGCTTTGACGTTTTCGGCCATTTTCACAGATGCACGTTCAACCACGCCGAGATTATCGCCTTCTTTGGTGCCAATAGCCGGCGACGCTATGCAAACGGAATGACCGGCGTTACACCATGCCGTAACCATCTCACGCACGTGAATCGACGCCCCTTTGTAACCAAAAATATGCACGCCAAAATCGGCGCTGAGGTAGGCGAGGTTCATGCTGGTTGTTGGTTGTCCGAAGTCCGATGTGTCCAATGTCGTTTACTGTTTTCGAAGTCTCGAAGCGGGACAGCATCGAAGCAAAAAGCTTTTGAACACGGATGACGCGGATAACATGGATTTTCGCGGATTTTTATTTTTGCTTTATCCGCGTCAATCCGCCCAATCCGTGTTCAAAAAAAATGCCAAAGGAGCTTTTAAAATTTTATTCTAAATTTTGTGACACTGATTACTGAACACTGATTACTGAACACTGATTACTGACTACTGGCCTCAACGAATTCCGGATTGCGCCTGATATAAATCTCGTGCCACAGACTGAACTGCGTCAACGCCCAGCTATGTTTGCCGGCGGATTTGGCGTCGGAGGTTTTTTCTTCGGCGAGCAGGCGCATGACGCCGTCGTAATTGAAAATACCGTTGGCCGTGATCGCGGCGCGGCTCAACAGGCGGTTTTGATATTCCAGCAGCTCGCCGTTGTTCCAATAATAACTCGGATAGCCGATCACCGGGCGCTCCAAAACCGGCGGCGGCAAAATATTCTCAAACGCTTTTTTAAGATGCGTTTTGAGGCTGACATAAGTCTGGCCGCCGTCGAAAGAAGAAGGAAGCTGCGTCGAAAATTCCACCAGCGCGCGGTCGAGATACGGCGAGCGCAATTCCACCGAGTTCATCGCGCCGATGCGGTCGAGAACTTTCAGCGTTTTCTCCGTGGAAGTGATCATCAAATTGGAAAACAAAAACAGCCGGAAAAAATCGTCGCTTTTGACGTCGCCGATGTAATGGTGCAGCACGTCCAGAATATCCTGCTTGCCGAGGCGCGGCGGTTGTTGAAAAAATTGCGCCTGCACCTCAAGATCAAAAAGGCGGCTGCGTAGCTTGTAGTAGCGCTGCTCGTCGGTAACGCATTCCTGCGTTTTCTCCAGCAATTTCGCGCGCTTTTTCGGATCGAGAAATTTGCGGTGCACGCCGCAGGCGCCCGCGGCCGCCGAGCCGGTCAGCACCGAATTAAGCCCGGCTTCGCGCACGGCCTCGGCGAGCAAGGTTTTGCTGTAAACGTTCGGCGTCATGATCAGATCATCGAATTGCTGCACGACGCGCAGCAGTCGTGAGCCGGGCCGATGGTCGGAACCGATGATGACTTCGCAATGCTTCGTCGCAAACTTATCCGCCACCAAACGCGCATAATCCAAATCCTCGCTGATCTGTTCGCTCGCGGCCTCGCCCTGAAAGCCGACCGTGAACGAATGAATGCGCGGCACGCCCAGTTCACGCAGGCCGGCCACAATGATGCTGGAATCGACGCCGCCGCTGAGAAAAACCGCGACGTCTTCAGCGCCATTGACATAGCGCTCCAGGCCTTGCATGAACAGCTCGCGCAAGTGCCGAAGGCAATACGCCTCGTCATGCGCGCCGTCGGCAATGCGCGGCAGACGCCAATATTTCTTTTTCTGCAGCGCGCCGTTGCGAGCGAAGCGCAAAGATTCTCCCGGCAGCAATTTGAAAATATTTTTGAACAGCGTCGTCGGCCCGGGAATATAGCCAAACGCAAAATACAGCGATAAACTATCAACGTCCAATTCGGCGCGCACGCCGGGATGAGCGAACAGCGCTTTGATCTCCGAGGCAAACACCAACTGGCGTGTTGCCGCGTCAAAATGATAATACACCGTTTTCTCGCCGAGTTTATCGCGCGACAGCAGCAGGCATTGCTTCGACTCGTCCCACACCGCGAGGCTGAAAGGTCCATCGAGTTGGGCGAGGCAATTTTCACCGTGCGTCTGATAGGCGGCAAGCACGGCTTGCGCATCCGAAGGCATCTCCCCGCGATTCGTCACGCCGCCGTCAATCGCGATCACGAGGCCGTTCCTCGCCGCAAATTGCGCCACGGCCGCTCGCGCTTTTGGGACAAAGGCGTGCAATTGATTGTGGCCCAGCGCCACGCCGTTTTCCCGTTGGGTATAAAACCGGACGCCGTCCGGGCCGCGATGCTGCAAACGCCGCGACATCGCCGATAAAATTTCGCCGGCATTGAACGCCGGCGCCAAACCGATGACGCCGCAAATTCCGCTCATAACTCCTCTTTACCTTACTTCACTAACAAAATTTTTTTCGTAAAAATTTGCCCGCCATGCTCGAGCCGCAGCAGATACGTGCCGGTTGGGGCCGTCGCGCCGTTTTGATCGCGGCCATCCCAATGCCGCACGTGCTCGCCGGCGGCAAGCTCGCCCTCGTGCAAAACTCGCACTTGTTCGCCGAGCAGGTTCGTCACCACCAATTTCGTATCGGCCGTTTTAACGAGATGAAAACGTATCGTGGTCGATGCATTTCTTCCGCCGGCAGCAGCCCTCACAAACGGATTGGGATAATTTTGTTCGAGCGCATAATCCCAAACGCCCGGCGCATGCTCTTCGGCGACAACGGTCCGGACGTCCGCAGCTTTGCTCACGACGATAAAACTGTCCGGAACGGTGCCGGCGATATCTTTGAAATAAAATTTCGCGACGTTGGCCGCGCCCTTGTAGTTGAAGACGCCGAAAAGCGCGCCGTAGTTGGCGCGTTGATTCGAAGTATAAATCGACGCCCATTCGCCTTTGCAGCCGTACGGCTTGGTCGCGGGCAAACACCGCTCCTGATCCCGGATGCTGTTGCCGCCGAGTCCGGAAACAAAAACGAAGCTTCGGCCTTCATCGACGCCGGCGGTCGTCGTATCGTCTTTCGTGAGCATCAACGTGTCGGAAGTGCTGGCGACGGTCTGATTTTGACAACTGCTCAACAGATGCGTTCGACTGTAGGAATGCTCATGGCCGGTGGCGATGATGGCGCCGCCTTTGCGCGATTCTTCATAAACACTCCAGCCGGTCTCGTCGGATTTGCCGCCGACTTGCATCGCGCGCATGTTCTTGTGCCAACTGCTGATGCTCCAAATGGAATTGTCCGCGACCAGCTTTTGCCTGATATAAGCGGCGTGGCCGGTGCCCATGACGCCGGGGCCGACCAAGATGATGAAAATACCATTATAGCGCAACGCTGATTTTACGCCCAGATCGCCGTCCCAGGTTAACCCCAGGCGCGTGAGGCGGTCGATCAAACGCTGCTGATAACCGTTGGCGCCGCTCCAGACATCTTCATCGTGGTTGCCGATGGAAACGAAGTAAGGAAAATTCGCGCCGAGAACGTTGCTGATCAGTCCGTCCCATGCCGCCGGATCGTCGTTGTAATCAAGATCGCCCTGATGCAACACGAGCTGCGCGCCTTCGGCTTTGATCAAATTCAACACGGCCCGCGCTCGTGTTCCCGAACCCTGGTCGCCGATAAAAGCAATTTTGAAATTGGGCGGCGTTTCATTTGCGGTTTGCGCCATGGCGACCGATGACGCAATCGCAAAAAAGAAAAGCGCTGGAACAACAAAACGGCGGCTACGGTTAAAATCACTTTTGCTCATCATATTGCCTCCTTGCATTATGATTAATGGAGTGACAAACTTAAGTTTGTCACTCCGTTGTTTCGAGGAAGCGCTGATTCCAGTACAACGGGATTCCGTACTGGAAGAAACATCGCAGGGGTGACAAGCTGAAGCTTGTCACTTCGTTGTTAAACGCGCGCGGCTTCGCCGTAGCTAAATTTCATTTCACTTTTCGCCGGCACGCCGTCGCCTTCGCGGCGCGCGAGGTAACCCAGCTCTTCGAGCCGGTGCACGATTTTCATGGCGCTTTCCAGCGGCGTTTCTTTTTCGGTTTCGCAAATCACTTCGGGATTTTCCGGCGCTTCATAAGGATCGCTGACGCCGGTAAATTCTTTGATCTCGCCGGCGAGCGCTTTTTTGTACAAGCCTTTGACGTCGCGCTGGATGCAGGTTTCGAGCGAAACTTTCACGTACACTTCGACAAAATCCTTGATCATGGCGCGGCATTCTTCCCGAATGTTTTTGTACGGCGAAATGGCCGCGGCGATGGCAACCACGCCGTTGCGCGTCAGCAAATCGCAAACAAAACCGATGCGGCGAATATTGGTGTCGCGATCTTCTTTGGAAAAACCGAGGCCTTTGCTCAAATTGGTGCGAATCACGTCGCCGTCGAGCACTTCGACTTTCGCGCTGCGTGCTTTCAGCAGCGGCACCAATTGTTCGGTGATCGTCGATTTGCCGGCGCCGGAAAGGCCCGTAAACCAGATGGTGCAACCGCGAGATGTGGAGGTCATTGTCGTTCCTTTGTTACGTTGAGGGTTCAATGTTGTTTGTGCGAGTTTCCAGTATTCAGTATTCAGTATTAAAATTTTACTGATTACCACTGATTGCTGATTACTGATCATTAATTACCGTTCCGTAAACCATTCATCAAAATCTTCGCGACTTCCGGACGCGTAAACTCCGGCGGCGGGGCTTCGCCGCGGCCGAGCATTTCGCGCACCTGCGTGCCGGAGAGCACGACGTGATGGGCGCCGTCATGCGGACAGGTTTTGCTGGTGACGATGGCGTCGCAGACTTTGCAATAAAAAGAATTTTCATAAAACAGCGGCGTGAGGCCGAGCTCTTCCGGCTTGAACTGCGCAAAAATTTTCTGCGCGTCGTAGGTGCCGTAATACTTGCCGACGCCGGCATGATCGCGGCCAACGATGAAATGCGTGCAGCCGTAATTCTT
>Ga0247727_10019902_pt1 | contig 10338 bp, 10 predicted proteins | sample WisWelCaveWW1625_FD_202498 | JGI IMG/M metagenome (GOLD analysis project Ga0247727, IMG submission 202498) | Biofilm microbial communities from Wishing Well Cave, Virginia, United States - WW16-25 | ecosystem: Environmental > Aquatic > Deep subsurface > Groundwater > Cave microbial mat | place... | reverse complement strand
GTTAAAAAGCGGGGATTTAGAGCGCTCTGGATTGTCCGAATTAATGCCGCGGTTCGTGGATACGGCCTCAGCTACTCTCGATTTATCGCCGGGTTGAATCGAGCCGGAATCATGATCGATCGGAAAATCCTCGCTCAGATGGCGCTAGAGGATCCGAGCGGCTTTTCACTGTTGGTTTCGAAGTCCAAGGAAGCCCTTTCGGCCTAACGACCGACTACGCGACGACCCCACCCCACGGTCACTTATCCCTTTGTTAATTCAAAGGTTTTCTGTTTAAAAAACAAATAGATTTGTTACACTAGAAGTCATAGTCAGCGTAGTCCGCCAATCTTCATGGGAGGGTCAAATTCGATGACGAAGGCCGATCTAATTGAGGCGGTCCATCAGTCGATTCCAGGATTTTCTCGCCGCGACGCATCGGAATTGGTTGAGAAAGTATTTGAGCTGATCAAAGACACGTTGCAAGCTGCGGAAAAAATCAAAATCTCAGGTTTTGGGAATTTTACGGTCCACGAAAAGCGGCCACGGAAGGGACGAAATCCACAAACCGGGGACGAAATCACGATCACAGCGCGTAAGGTGTTGACGTTTAAGCCGTCACAGGTACTCAAAGCAATTCTCAACCCAGGGCATGAAGCCTATGCGGCAGCCCTGAGCAGTTACCGTGAGAATGAGGACTCAGACGACGCGGATGATTAACTCGCCTCGCCATTAGCGTCCCCTCGGGGATTGGGCGGGAGATCCACGATACGACCAAATGAAAGACGAACGGATGGTCCGCAAAGCGAATTATCGGATCGGGGAGGTTTCAGAGCTCGTCGGGGTGGAACCGCATGTCTTGAGGTTTTGGGAAAGGGAGTTTGGGCTGAAGACGAGAAAATCGTCGACAAACCATCGTCTCTACTCACAGGCTGAAATAGAACGATTCTCGCAGATCAAAAATCTGCTATATGCAGAACGCTACACGATCGAAGGGGCGCGACAACGTCTTCGAGGAAAGGCGCATGAGCGCCAGCAGCTAGAGTTGCCGTTCTCGCGAGAGGAATACCGTTCGCGGCTGCAGACGATGCGACGGGAGCTGCTTGCCATTCGCGAGCTGTTGTTGGCGCTCGAAGTCACGGTGGACCCTCCGGGTCTGAGGCGACCCCACCCGGCAAAGAAACGATAGACAAAATTTTTTTTCCTGTGGTACTGCTGTAGGCCGCAACGAAATCGTAGGCGACGGTACGTTGCGCACGGGGCGTAGCGCAGCCTGGCTAGCGCACTTGCTTGGGGTGCAAGAGGTCGCTGGTTCAAATCCAGTCGCCCCGACATCTAGACTGGCATCAAACGGTTTCCTCTGGGACAGTCGAAAAAATGTCGCTTTTATCTAAGTCGCAAGAGACCATCGATCATCTATCCACCATCTTTCAGTCCGTCGTCCACGCGGTACATCAACCGCGGATTGCTGACGACCGCACGGATTTCGGGAGAAACGCAAAAGGCGATCAGGTTCGTTGGTTCGACCGTGTTGCCGATCAAGCAGTTGCGGACTATCTCGCAAAGCATTTCCCTGTGCCGACAGAGCTCCTGTCTGAAGAAGCAGCGCCGCGTCGTTTCGGTGCTGAGCCCGTGTATACGTTGGTGATCGATCCGGTGGATGGTTCCGAGAATTACGCGAGGGGCTTGCAACCGTCCGGCTTTTCAATTGCACTATTGCCGTATGGGGCGTCGCTACATATCGACCATGTCGAGGTCGCGTTTGTCGGCGATCTTACGACCGGCCAGCGATTTTTTGCGATACGGGGAGCAGGGGCGTTCGCGGGAAGTTCTCCGATTGTAACGAGTCGCACGGCAGACTTGGGACATGCCGTGATCAGCGGTGATGTCATCGGCAAACCGATCGGTCACGGGCTAAGCGATCTGCTTCCGCAGATCAAAGGGTTTAGGGTATTGGGCAGCTCCGTTCGCGCCTTAGCGGCGGTTGCCGGGGGCCAGTTGGATGGTCATATCGATACCCGCGGTCTCTTAACACCAGAAAATTTCTTGGCCGCGAGTCTTTTGATCACCGAGGCCGGTGGTTGCGTCTCGGCACCTGATGGTAGCAGGCTGGCGAATGTGACGGCCCTAACCGACGGATTCGCGATTCTGGCCTCAGCGAATCTGGGTCTTCACCAGCAATTGATCAAGATCTTGAGCGCGGTATGACCAACCCCAACAAGATAGACAAATTTTCCCTTTGGACGGTCAACGAAATTCTTTAGGCGGTTCCGGTTTCGATCCGAGAGTGGTGTCGATCTGTTTCAGTAGTGTCGGGATCAACTGTTTGGCGACGGTTAGCGCCTGCATATTTTCTCTGACTTGCGCTGGGCGTGAGGCTCCGGTGATGACCGTGCTGACACGCTGATTGCATAAGCACCAGGCGATTGCTAATTGAGCGAGTGAACAGCCAAGCTCGTGTGCCACGGGGCGCAATTTGTTAACTACCGCAATTCGCTGTTGTGCTTCCTCTCCTACAAATCGATCGACGAGCCACTCCATTCCGTTGACGGTAGCGCGGGTGTCTTTCGGAGGTTGACCGTCTTGGTATTTTCCCGTCAAGAGTCCGCCTGCCAGGGGGCTCCAGGTCGTGAGGCCCAAGCCAAATTCATCGTAGAGGCGGGCATATTCGACCTCAACCCGTTGCCGATGAAATAGGTGGTACTGTGGCTGTTCCATGAGCGGTGGGATCAGATGCTCGCGGCGGGCAACAGCATGCGCTTCAATGATTTGCTCGGCAGGCCATTCGCTGGTTCCCCAATAGAGCGCGTGGCCCTTATCAATGACATGATTCATCGCCCGCACGGTCTCCTCGATAGGGGTTTGGTAATCGGGGCGATGGCAAAAAAGAAGGTCGACATAGTCGAGTTGGAGGCGCTGTAGTGAAGCCGATAAGCCCTCGATAATATGCTTGCGGCTAAGGCCCCGCTGATTAGGGCCCTCTCCGCCCCAAAACAGTTTTGTCGAAATCAAAAAAGAATCCCGCGATAAGCCCAACTGACGAATTGCTGCCCCCATGACGCGTTCGGCCTGGCCATCGGCGTACACCTCGGCATTATCAAAGAAATTGATACCGGCATCGAACGCCGTTTTTAAACATAGTCGAGCCTGTTCATCGTCGATCTGTTTGCCGAATGTGATCCATGCGCCATACGATAGGGCAGAAATCTTAATACCTGATCGACCGAGGGACCGATATTCCATGACACGCTCCAGGGGCTGAGTAAGCTCTTTATCTACGTCAGGCGGCTCGTGGCGACCAGCTATTTTCAGGATTTTTTCGAGTTGAAGAAATGACATCGACCAGATTATGGTTCGAATTCTTCGGAAGGCCTAAAAGCGGCTTCGCAACGGGCGGTCGGATAAGACTTGATCAATGGACAAAAGCGACGGATCTTCGGAGCCTACCGTTCGTCGGGAATGAGCATTTAGCATGGTTGTATCGACTATCTGCCGATTCGGTCGACAAGCGGCGATTGTTCAGTTGAGCCGAATTTTCATCTGGGTGAGAGCTCATCCAGTTTGGGCGGCATTTTTGCTGGCCATCACGATCCCACTGGCTTTTTGCTCGCTGCTTTGGCTAACGCTTCCGCGGGTTGGTGAATTCGCGACGCGTAATCCGACCGACACCGCATTAATGGAATATCGCCGACAGCGAGCCGCTAAACAGAGGGAGCCGTATCATGCGACCCTGCGTTGGACACCGCTGCGACAGATTCCAGACATTCTTATTCGGTCGATTTTGATCGCAGAGGATGAGAAATTTTTTTCCCATCAAGGGTTTGACTGGCAGAGTGTACAGGATGCGCTCGACGATCGGCTACAGCACCAACGGCGATTGCGTGGGGCATCGACCGTGACGCAGCAGCTGGCGAAAAATTTATTTCTAAATCCGACCCGTTCTCCGTTACGGAAGTTACGCGAGGCGATGCTCACGGTTAAACTGGAACATCGGCTGACGAAGCGGCGGATCTTGGAGTTATATCTGAACGTGATCGAATGGGGGCCCGGGATTTTTGGTATCGGTGCGGCCGCGAACAGTTATTTCGGCAAGGCGCCCGATGCGCTTTCTGCGGAGGAAGCGATCCGCCTCGCATCGGTTCTCCCTAATCCGATTCGCTTTAAACCTACCGATGACAGTCGCCCGCGTCTGGTGCAGAAGCGCTTGAGGATCTTGAGTCGTTTGGCGCGTAGCCATGATCTCGATTGGGATGCTTATCGGGTTATTCGGGCGGGGCTTACCGGCGTTCCGATCGAAGTCGATGTGCCGATTCCAGACGAGTTGACGCTGCAGGACGACCACGGGGAGGGGTTTATCGAAGATCCACTCGAGGCTTTCAAGGACCCGCAGCAACTGCCTGCGCCTATTGACGATGAGACCGACCTCCCGCTGGATGCGGATGAGCAGCCGGAGACTAGCTGGAAGGCCGTTGATACGGAAACCGCTACCGGCCATGACGTGGAAACAGCGAAACCCGGCGTCGCGGCGGAAAATTCGGAGACGGATCCGGGGCAAGAGCCGTAAGCAGGCCACTATTATTAGCATGCGACACGACGCGTCAAAACCCGGGGCGCGATTGTGGTTGCGACAAGAAATTGCGCTTGTCAGGGGGAATCCGATTCTTTAAAACCCGGTCTGGTGGTCAGCTCAGTGCGTTAGGAATAGGAGGACAGATGTTAGGACTTAACCTGAGGCGGTCTGTGGGGGGGCTTGCGGGAATTGCATTACTGAGCGGTGTTGTGGGGCTGGCTGCAGCAGCAGATAGCCCACCGCGTGATCCGGTGCAAGCGGAGCAGATCATTTTCTCAATGGAGCCGGCGTATCAAGGGGTCAACGATTATACGATGATCCTCAAGAAGTCTGAGCGAATGATCAGTGGTGAGACGGTTCAAGAGGTCGGGTTTGTTAAGGTTAAGAAGCCCAAGAAGATCTATTTCGAGTTGATTGGCGAGCGCAAGCGGGGCCAACGGGCAATCTACAACCCGGATCTTTACCAGAATAAGCTGATCGCCCGAGCGGCGGGCGTATTAAGCCTATTTTCGTGGAAACGACTTAACCCCCGCAGCGGTATGGCGATGCAAGATCAACATCATACTATTCTTGAGACCGATCTAGGCGAAACGATTCGGATGATTACAAGCAATCTAAAAAAAGGAAAGGAACGTGCGGAAGCGGTGATCGTCTATCGTGGCGTCGACAGTTTCGAAGGTCGAAGGGCGCATTGGTTTGAATTGACCTCGCCGCCTGACGCGTCCACGATCATCAGTGTCACCGATGACCGAGATACGTTATGGACCATTGCTGATCGCGAACACCAAGACATGTATGTGATCCTCTACCACAATCCCGCAATCCGTGGTCCAAACGGCGTGAAGCGGGGTCAGCAGCTTATGATCCCGACCTATTACGGACATCGAACGCTGCTTTGGATCGACGACGAGCTTCGACTACCGCTTAAGTTGGAGATCTATGATGAGCAAAATCGACTTTACGAAAAGTATGAGCACTCGGCGCTGAAGGTGAATGTTGGCCTACGCGAAGGCGATTTTAATCATAAGATCGAACAAATCGTTCCGCAGCTTGCCGCCAAATAACCCCACTAAGCCGATTCTTTCTTGCCGGTTGACCCTTTTTCATTCTTACCTCAGATTTACAATGCACCGTAGGGGCTGTTACGGTTTCTTCGGAGGTCAGAGCGATGCAGGGCTGGGAGTCGATCGTCAATGTTACTGTCGATGCGCTGGCTGACCAGATTATTGAAACAAGGCGCTATCTGCATGCGCATCCAGAACCCAGCGGCGAAGAGTATCAGACCACGAGTTATCTAGAATCGCAGGTGTTGGCGCTTGGCCTTCGATGCCGAAGGCTTTCCACCGGACGGGGTTTGATTGTTGATTCGCCGGGGCAAAGTGCTGTTCGAACGGCATTCCGGGCGGATATCGATGCCCTACGGATTGAGGATGCTAAACGCGTCGACTATCGGTCGTTGAAGCGTGGCGTCATGCATGGTTGCGGGCATGATGCTCATGCGGCGATTGCTCTCGGGGCGATTCGCGCCTTGGTGCGTTGCGAGGGGCGATTGCCATGGGGGATCTCATGGCGAACGATTTTTCAACCAGCGGAAGAGACGTCGCAAGGCGCTTTAGAAATGGTTGAAGCTGGCGCGACGGACCGGATCGCCACGATTATCGCGTGCCACGTTGACCCCGAGTTGCCGGCAGGAACCATCGGCGTAAAGGTCGGTGCGTTAACCGCCTGTTGTACGGAGATGGTCGTGGTTATTCGTGGGCGCGGGGGGCATGCTGCTCGTCCTCATCAGACTGCCGACCCTTTGCAGGTTGCCGCATTGCTGATCACCCAGGTCTATCAGCTTTGTCCACGAAGCATCGACTGTCGACAACCCGCGGTCGTATCGTTTGGCATGATCGAAGGGGGTACGGCGCCAAACATAATCCCTGAAACGGTTACGTTACGCGGAACAATTCGTGTTACGGACAAAACAACGATGAATCGCATAACGGAGCGCATTCTGCAAATCGTCCGGGGACTAGAATCGAGTTGCGGGGCATCACTTTCCGTAGAATATTTGTCGGGTCCAGATGCTGTTATGAATGACGAACAGGTGGTCGCCGCCTTGCGGCGAGCGGCAGGGGCGATTTTAGAACCACACCAGATTCGCACCATTGAACTGCCGAGTATGGGAGGAGAAGATTTTTCCGCTTATCTCGCGCGTGTGCCGGGGGCATTGTTTAGGCTTGGCGTTGCAAAAGCGGGGAGTACTCAGATCGAACTACTCCATTCACCACGGTTTGATATCGATGAATCGTCTCTGCTTGTGGGGACAAAACTCGTCGCACAGTATGTGGTTCAAGCCGCTCGACCGCAGCAATAAAAAGGGGGGGGGATGGGCGCGTATGCTTTCACCAGTAACGATTGGCCAACCCTAGGCGTCGAAGTTGAATTGCAGTTGATCGATCGCGATACCTGCGCACTCAAGAGTGCGATTCTTGATATTCTCCCGCTTGTTCCGGATAAATGGAAGGATTCAGTTAAACCGGAAATTAGTCAATGTTACGTTGAAGTCAATTCTCGCGTCGGTCGCTACGTTGATGAGATCGACCGCGATCTGAGGGAAAAAATTCTTGCGGTCGAGAAAATTGCTGGTGACGTTGGCGCGAGGCTATTTTGGAGCGCCTCCCATCCGTTCTCGCATTGGGTCGACCAGCAAATCACGCCGAACGAACGCTACTACGCACTTGTGGCGCTCCTCCAAGATACGGCTCGACGTGTGATGACGTTTGGGTTGCACGTCCATGTCGGCGTTGACACCGGGGATAAGGCGGTGATGATCTGTGATCGAATATTGCGCCATTTGCCCACCTTGTTGGCGTTAAGTGTCAACAGTCCGTTTTGGGTTGGGCGACAGACGGGATTGATGTCCCAGCGAAGCAAGATCATGGATGCCCTACCAACCGCTGGACTGCCGCCACTGATGCGGAATTGGAGTGAGTATGTATGGCTTGTCAACCATTTGGTTGATACCGGGTTCATTCATTCCGTGCGCGAGATATGGTGGGATATCAGGCCCCATCACAAATTTGGTACGGTTGAGGTACGGATCTGTGATCTCCCGCCAACGCTTAAGGACGTCTCTGGATTAGCGGCATTGATTCAATGCCTGGTCCACGCGCTATCAGAGGAGATCGACGGGGGAACCTATCAACATGATTGTCACCCGATGATTGTCCGACAAAATAAATGGCGGGCTGCGCGCTTTGGTTTAGAAACGATGCTAGTCAATCCAATTACCCAAGAGTCGTTGCCAGCGCGTCGTGTCGCGGAGCAATTGCTTGATCAACTATTTCCGACCGCAGAGAAGCTAAAATGTGCGCATCATCTAAATCATGTGCGGCGGATAATCGAATCGCCCTCGGGCGCAGAGCATCAGGTAGCGATTTACAAAGAGACCCACAGTCTGACGGAGGTCATTCGGCGAATGATGGCGAGCCAGGGTGTTGACGCAAGCCCGTAGGACGAAAGGAGAGCCAGTGATGGATGAGGATCTAAAACGTGAAGTGGATCGTTTAAAAGCGGAAAACGACGCGCTAAAAAAGGCGTCGTCGCGTGGATTAACGATGAAAATTTCAGAAAAAGGGGGGCTATCGGTTTATGGATTGGGCCGCTTTCCGGTGACGCTTTACAAGGAACAGTGGCATAAGCTGCTCGATATGGCTGATGACATTCGTGCGTTTCTGAAGGCGAATGATGCGAACCTCAAAGCCAAAGGCGAAGCAAAGGTTGGGTTAGCGAAGTGAATACGAGAGATGCCAGGAAACAGGAGATTGCCACGCTGACGCTCACAATTTCCGATTCGAAACAGGTTTTGTGAGGTCGAATTTGATTCGACACGCAAGAACCCATCGGCTTAAAGCCGATGGTCGGTTACCTTTTTTCGACATTAACCACCCTCACTTGGGGGCGGCTGCTCCGTTCACCGTCTGCGATCAGGTAAACTTCTTTGCGGTCTGACGTCTTGACGCGGAAGATGATGTCTTTCACCAGGGTATCCTCTCCTACTGATTGAGCAAGGGCATAGCCCAAGATTTCGGTCACTTGCCCGGTCCCCAAGGCTTGCGACAAAAGACTCATATTAAATGTCTGTTGCCCACCAGAGATCTGCGTTCCGCGCACGGTGATGCTGCTAGCTCCATTGCGCACCACCGTTTCTGTCGGATAACCCACATCCTTCTGATAATCTGCAAAGCGGTCGCCGGTGGTAGACGCGCCATAAATATGGGCGTCCCCCACCACTTGGGTTTCAATCTTGGCATCGCTCACCGGTTCGGTTTTACCCTTCTTCGGTCGAAGAAAATCTCTACCGCCTTCGTATTTAGCTTGCAGTGTCTTCTGATCGAGTTTTTTCGTCTCGGCTTCCGTTGTCGTCAGCACCCGAAAAGAGGTCGTGTAGTTGTAGATTGTCATTTTATCGCTTGCCATCGACTGACTCCTATGGTTGAGACCTCTGTTGCGTAGATATCCACCCTACGAAAGCAGCCCAGCTTCGGATCAGTAATCGTCGACGGGCGTACTGCCCCCTGCGGCTGAACGCACCTGTGGGTCCTGCACCTGAGACATTGCGCGCACGGCTTTTGGCAAACCGATGAGAGCAGTGTCGTGGTGCGAGAGTCGGAGAACGGGTCTCGCGGTTTACTCAACTCGGCATGGATATTAAGTAAAAATTAACCAATAACGGCGGCTCAGCGTGATCCGAGTAAGCCCCGGCACCGTAACGATAGAAGTAATGTTTTAGTTACTAGCAATGGTATAGAAACTGCTGATAAATACGGCGATACCTTGGTTGGTATCCGGGGTATGGGGGAAATCTCATGCATGATCTGGTAGCTGATTTTCGAAGAATTGCTTGGGGGTCTTTACTAATTATCGCGGCCTGCAGCGGCGGCGGAGGGAATGAGGAGGCACCACCTCGCTTAGAGGATCTACCAGAGGTCACGGGAATTTCAGTTGTCGCGCAGGACCAAGCGATACAATTGTCGTGGAATAATCCTGCCGCTGTTGATGGGTTACGGATTGTCAGAAAGCTTACCAACGATATCAATGGCGCCAAGACCGGTGAATTTCTAGTTGAAAGATCGGGATTAACGACCTTTACCGATCGCAATTTAAGTAACGGCGTGAGCTATTATTACAAGGTTTTCACTTATCGTGATCAAGGCGGAAAGCGGGCTTATAGTTCGGGCGTCCCGGGTAGTGCGATTCCGACTGCGACAACGGTCGCCGACGTCACAGGTGCGACATTTATTGGCCGTAACGGTGCCGTCGATATCGCCTGGACGAACCCAGCAGCTAGCATTGACGGAATCAAGATCGTTTATAAGTTGACGAACGATATCGGTGGCCCGGTCGGAGATGGAACAGTCGCAACTGAGATTAGCTTTGGTGCTCCACCACGTTACATCTCATCATTTGTTCATGAACCGCTGACCAATGGGGTGACCTATTATTATAAGATTTTTGCCTATCGTAACGGTCCCAATAGTATCGCGGAAGCATTTAGCCCGGGGGTCAGCGGACAGGCAACGCCATCCGCCACGCCGCTGCTGCCTGAGGTTAGTGGGCTCATGCTCACCGGAGATGATCGAAACGTTGACATCAGTTGGACAAATCCTCCTGGGATCGATGGCGTGCGGGTCATCATCAGCACAACGGGTGTGACCTCGGATCCAACGACCGGAACCAAACGAGATTCTCTTGTGCAGGATATCGGACCCTCGCCGTTGGTCTCGATCGTCGAATTGACA
>Ga0247727_10019901_pt1 | contig 10338 bp, 8 predicted proteins | sample WisWelCaveWW1625_FD_202498 | JGI IMG/M metagenome (GOLD analysis project Ga0247727, IMG submission 202498) | Biofilm microbial communities from Wishing Well Cave, Virginia, United States - WW16-25 | ecosystem: Environmental > Aquatic > Deep subsurface > Groundwater > Cave microbial mat | place... | reverse complement strand
TCCAGCATCCAGTTTACTCAAACGCCGAAATTCCCGTCACTGCTTGTCCAAGAATCAATGTATGAATTTCGTGCGTGCCTTCGTAAGTTTTAACGCTTTCCAAATTGGCGGCGTGGCGCATGCAAACATAATCATCGATGATGCCGTTGGCGCCGAGAATCTCGCGGCAGGCGCGCGCGATTTCCAGCGCGTGATAGCAATTGTTGCGCTTGGCGAGACTCACTTGCGCCGGATGAACTTTTCCCCCGTCTTTCATGCGCCCGAGCTGCAAACACAACAATTGCATCTTGGTGATTTCCGTCACCATGTAGGCAAACTTTTCCTGTGTTAATTGAAAAGCGGCAATCGGTTTGTTGAATTGAACGCGGCCTTGCGCGTAACGCAGCGCTTCATCGTAACAGGCGATTGCCGCGCCGAGCACGCCCCATGAAATACCGTAACGCGCTTGCGTCAAACAACTCAGCGGCGATTTGAGGCCATCGGATTTCGGCAAGATCGCCGATTCCGGCACGCGGCAATCATCCAGCAGCAACTCCGCCGTATCCGAAGCGCGCAGCGAAAGTTTACCGTGCATCGCTTTCGCCGAAAATCCTTTTACGCCTTTCTCGATAATAAAGCCGCGAATGTTGCCATCGAGTTTCGCCCACACCACCGCGACGTCGGCCATCGTGCCGTTGGTGATCCACATTTTTCTGCCGTTGAGCACGTAGCCGTTCGCTGTTTTCTGCGCGGCCGTTGTCATGCCATCCGGATTCGAGCCGAAATCCGGCTCGGTGAGGCCGAAGCAGCCGATCAATTCGGCTTTGGCCAGTTTCGGCAAATATTTATTCTTTTGCTCTTCGGAACCGAACGCCCAAATCGGATACATCACCAAACTGCCTTGCACGGAGCCGAAGCTGCGCAAAGCCGAGTCACACCATTCGAGTTCCTGCAGAATCAAACCGTACGCAACGTTATTCAAACCGGGACAATCGTAGCCTTGCAGATTCGCGCCGAGCAATCCCATCTCGCCAATCGGTTTGATTAACTCCTTTGGAAAAGTGCCAGCGCGAAAATGATCGCGAATGATCGGCGCGGCTTCTTTGCGAATAAACTCGCGCACCTGCTCGCGCACTGCTTTTTCTTCGGTTGAAAAATGCGCTTCGAGATTATAGAAATCAACTGGGTTCAGATCAGCCATGATTGATCACTGGTTGCTTGTTGCTGGCTGCTGGTTGCTTGTAGCTGATAATTTGGTAGCAACGAGAAACAAGCAACCAGTGACCAGTGTAATGACAAGAATAAGAAATTTTTCCATAAAAAGCAACTGCCGCGACGAGTATAATTTTTTCATTAAATTTCCATCTTCTTTCAACTCGCGAAATAATGCTTGCGCCTTTATAAAAAAGGAGATAATTTGATGTCGTTACTGGGATGGTGACGGCTGGTTTTGGCCTGTGTTCATGATCTCGCGTGACCAAAAGGCAAAACGAGCGTGTTGAGGCAGGGATCAAGATATGTTAGGAAAACGATCGCAATGGTTTTTATGCTTTGCCGCCGCTTTTTCCGTTTCGCAGTCGCAGACGCTTTCGCCGGATTCAAGATCGCGTTTTGAATTTGAGCGAATCGAAGTGGCTCAGGGGCTTCCCACCGAATATGTCAACTGCATTGCGCAAGACCGGTTTGGTTTCTTATGGTTTGGCACCAAGAGGGGTTTGTGCCGGTATGATGGCCGGACCATCAAAACCTATACTGCGATCCCCGGCGATTCGACTGCACTGGCCGGGGATGACATTCAAACCTTGTTTTCAGATTCTCGCGGGGCGCTCTGGGTGAGCGCGAATGGCTTACACCGGTTTAATTTCGAGCGGGACAATTTCACGCGCATTGCGCCGCCGGCTTATGATGCCATCGCCGCCAGGCTGAAATACGTTGCGAAATTTGCCGAAGACCATTCCGGCAATCTCTGGATGGGGACATTCGGCCAAGGCTTGTTTAAGTTCAATCCCGTTTCCAGCCAACTGCTGCAAGTCGAATTGGGCGGCCACGACTCCAAACCATTAAGCCCCGGCATCATTTATTCTCTCTCCAACGGCGGCGGCGACACTGTCTGGGTCGCCAGCAGCAACCGCCAATTAACCGCGGTGAATACCCGAACTAATCAGCAAAGCCGCTACGCGTTGACGCACAAAGGCGACATTCAAAAGTGCCATGCGGATCGCGCCGGAAGATTGTGGCTGGGCGTCATGGGCGAGCCTTTCAAGCAGGCGCATCCGGGCGCCGGCGGCGAGATCGCGTTCACGCGTTTTGAAAATATCAAACCGGCCAATTATTTTTCCTGCCTGGCGGAAGACCGCGACGGCAACCTGTGGATCGGCACGCAGCAGGAAGGCCTCTATGTTTTCAATCCGAATCGAAACTCCATTCAACGCTACCGCCATCATAGCCGCGAGATTTACAGCCTGCCGGGCGATGACGTTCAGGATATTTACGAAGATCGTTCCGGCAATGTGTGGATTGCCACTGAAAAAGGCGTGGGCAAATGGGCGAGGTGGAAAAAACCGTTTCGGCATTTTCAGCACGACACGGAAAATCCCAACAGCATCAACCGCGCCGAAGTAACCGGCATTCATCGAGACGCCACCGGGGATTTATGGATTTCCACGCTCAATACCGGTTTTTGCAAATTCAATCCGCACACCGAAATTTTTAAGCGCTATGATCCTTCCACCAGCCGCATCAAGTCGCCGTGGGCAATCGAAATTCTGGCGGACCAGCGTGGCTTTGTTTGGATTGCCACCAACTTTCAGCACGGGCTGAATCGCTTTGACGTTACCGCCGGCAGCTTCAAAGAGTATTTGCACGATCCGCAAGACGCAAGCAGTCTCAACTCAAATCTGGTGACGACGCTTTTTGAGGATGACGAGGGGAAAATATGGGCCGGCACCGCGTCCCGAGGCTTGAATTTGTATGAACCGCAATCAGACAAATTCAAACGTTTTCAACACGCCGCGGCCAAGCCAAACTCGTTGAGCCATGACAACGTGCTGGCGATCTATCAAGATCATGAGCGCAGATTATGGGTGGGCACGGGCCACGGCCTCAATCGGTTCGATCCCCAAACCGATTCATTTGAGCGGCGCTTTCCGGCTGCAAATGCAAATGCGGCGTTTTCAGTTTATAGCATTCTCGAAGATTCGCGCCGGCGTTTTTGGCTGGGCGCCAATTGGGGCTTGCACCTTTTGGATCGGCAAAGCGGGAAGTTTGAACGCCTGGCGGCATTGCCGGAACTTTCTGATGGGAGAATTTTCGGCATTATGGAGGATGGCGCCGGCAATCTCTGGCTGCAAACCACCACGGCGATCGCCAAATTCGATCCGCAAACGCGAACCGCCCGCGTTTATGACCGCAACGACGGCTGGCTGCAAAGTTCGGTGAATGAGCAGGAATGGATGCACGCCAGCGAGAAGCTCGACGCCGGCGAATTGGTTTATGGCGGCGTCAACGGCGTCACGATTTTTCACCCCGACAGCATAGCAGACAATCCCAACGTTCCGCCGGTTCACATTACCGGCTTCCGGCTTTTTTACGAGCCGGTCGAGGTCAGCGAAAATTCCGAAGGGCGAAGGGCAAAGGGCGATTCCATTCTCTCTCGCGCGCTTTTGCTTAACGAGCATTTGACCTTGAAATATTCCGAGCGCACGTTTTCATTCGATTTTGCCGCGCTGGATTACACGCAGTCCGAAGCCAATCAATACGCGTTCAAATTGGAGGGATTGCACGATGATTGGGTGCACAGCGGCAATGAGCGCACGGCGACTTTCACCAATATTCCTGCCGGTGATTACGTCTTTCGCGTCAAAGGTGCGAACAACGACGGCTTGTGGAACGAAGCCGGCGATGCGATCGGCCTCACCGTTCTCCCACCATGGTGGAAAACGCCGGCGGCATATATCAGCTATGCCGTTTTGCTTTTGGCGCTGCTTTACGGCGCGCGGCGCTTCGAGATGAATCGCCTCAAAATGCGCCATCAGCTCAAGATGAAAGATTTCGAAACGCAAAAACTGCAAGAGGTCGATCATTTGAAATCCCGTTTTTTCGCCAACATCTCGCACGAGTTTCGCACGCCGCTCACGCTCATTCTCGGGCCGTTGGAAGAGGTGATCGCGAAAATCAAAGACAACGCCGCCAAAGCAGAGCTGCGGGTGATGGAACGCAACGCCAAGCGGCTGTTGCGGCTGATCAATCAGTTGCTCGATCTCTCGCGGTTGGAATTCGGCAAAATGACGCTGCGCGCGAGCCGCGGCGATTTCGCGGCTTTTTTAAAAGGCCTCGCCATGTCTTTCGCGTCGCTGGCCGAGCAGAAGAAAATCATGCTGCGATTCGAGGAGGATTCAACGTTGGCGAACGGCGCGCCGCTCGAAATTTATTTCGACCGCGATAAAATTGAAAAATTTTTTTATAATTTATTGTCGAATGCTTTTAAATCGTAACTATTCAGGCACATATTGAAAGGCAAAACTATTGTTGGTAAATGTTTTTTTAATAGTTTTGCCCAAAATCGTTTTGCCTTAATTGGACTCAACATAAATGTTGAGTTACGCTGTGTCCATCCCGTGTTAAAATTTGTCCTCCCAGTATTAGTCCCCCATCCCTTCATTCCGCCCGGCGTTAAAGTTTGTCCTTCCGGTGTTAGCGTTCCGCCTGCGTTTTTATTTATCTTTTGTTCAGCAAGCAGCGATCTGCTTTAAAACAAAGGCAAAAAATGTAGCGCCGACATCTTGTCTGCAATTGGTGCGTATGTCCCGCCGAGACGGGAGAAGCCTGCGCTACCTCATTGCCGAGGAATCTTCACTTTAACTTAAGGAGACAAAAAATGCTCAAAGTTTATTCATGGATTTTGGCGTTCGCATGTTGTTTGCTTTTGGCGGCGTGCGAAAAGAATCCGGTGGAACCCGCTGATCAATCCCTGCAATTCAACTTGTCGGCGCAAAGGGTCCTGACGAAGAGCAAACCAGAGCGCCTGTTATTTACTGCGGTTCCGTCCGAAAACGTTTTGCTCGAGAACGTGACGATAACCGATCCGGCAGGCGAATCCATCATCTTCAAACTGCAAACCCCGTCGTGTGCTCGCGGCTCTCTTGTGTCGCTGCAACATGCCGGCGAGAGTTACGCCAAACGCTCGGGACGCTATCTGTTCGAGTTCAGAGGCCATCTTTCCGCCGGCCCGGCTTTCAATTTAATTGAAAACTACGATCAACTGTAGCCGCGTCGAGAACTTAAAAAAGGGAGCGCGGACTTCTTGTCCGCGATGCAAACGTGGACTAAAAAGTCCACACTCCCCTCAAAAATTCAGGAGTCAATCATGAACCATAAAATTCCCAGGCTGTTTTTGATGATCACGCTTCTCATTGTCACCGCCGGTTTCGGGCAGGTGCCAAAGACGTTGAGCTATCAAGGCGTGCTCACCGGCGCCAATGGCAACCCGGTGCCCAATGGCAGTTATCAGTTGACGTTTAGAATTTACACCCAGCCCAGCGGCGGATCGCCATTGTGGTTGGAAACGCAATCGGCGAACGTGCTCAACGGGGTGTTCAGCGTCATCCTCGGAAAAGTGTCGGCGCTGAATTTGGCGTTTGATAAAACCTACTGGCTGGGCATCACTGTGGAGCAGGGTTCCGAGCTTGCGCCGCGAACCGAGCTGACCGCCGCGGCTTATAGTTTGAACGCCGCAGCCATCGCCGACAGCATTGTCACCGGCGGCAAAATCGCTGATGGGCATGTGGTGCGCAGCCTCAACGGTTTGACTGACCAGGTGCGATTGAGCGCCGGAGCAAACGTCAGCATCGCGCAACAGGGAGATTCTTTGGTGATTGCTGCCGCTGGCGGAGGCAACAGCCCTTGGCAGGTATCGGGGAACAATATCTATTATACCCTGGGCAACGTCGGCATCGGCACAACTACTCCAGCCTCAAAGCTTGAAATCGATGGGCCGATTACCGTCTCGGCTAATCCGCCAAGTTCGGGCAATCCCTTGAGCATCCATTTTAAACAATCCGGCTATAGAATTGAGGATTTCAGCAATTTGTCAAATGGTATTTGGAGATTGGCGGATCCCGAGAGATTCCGGATATTTGAAGTCCAAGGCCGGACCGATTTTTTCTTTGACAATGTGGATGTTTACCCGATTGATGACGATACGTTGTCGCTCGGCAAAGAGGACAGGCGGTGGAAGGCGTTGTATTCCTACGATGGCTTTTTTAAAGGGAATGTCGGCATCGGCACGAGCACGCCGAGTCAGAAACTCGATGTTGCCGGCACGGTTTCCGCCGCCGCTTTTGTGGGCGATGGCTCCGGTTTGACCAACCTGCCTCTATCACCCTGGCAAATCTCCGGGAATGAAATTTATTACAACAACGGCAACGTTGGCATCGGAACCAAGGACCCGAACGCGCGCGTGCATAGCCGAAGTTCTGGGAATGTTCCGAGTTTCCTGGCTGGTGGGAGTAGTGCGGATTTTGCCGTGATGGATAACAATGCCATGCAATTTGGTCATTGGGACGGTTCATCTGTATTTACTGAGCGGATGCGTATCGGGCCTGCCGGCAATGTTGGCATTGGAACAACGAATCCCGGTATTTTCTCCGGCGCCACCAGATATCTCACCCTTGCGGCAACTGAGTTTTATTCTGCTGACATGGCTGCCCTGGAATTGCAAGGCGCTTCAATATCTCCATCTGTACCTGTCGCTCGAATAGATTTTAGCTCGGTTGGCACTGCCGGGCCAAACAATATTGCTCGCATTCATGTCGAAACCGGAGGAAACGTCGCGCATGGCAACCTGGTTTTTCTCACCAATGACGGCACAGCGCTCAACGAAGCCATGAGAATCAACAAAGTTGGGAATGTTGGCATCGGAACCACTACTCCGAATGCTGCTCTGGACGTCGTCGGTAGGGTCGACATTACTCGAACCACTAACGCCACGGCGCTCGATATTCAGCACAGCGGCGCCTTGACCAATCCGTTGGTGAATATTGAGACTGCTTCGAATGGCCCCGCCATCGCGAATTTGTTGCAGATCAAAGCGGGGGATTCTATCTTCCCGCCCACCGCGCGGTTTATTGAATGTCTACGGAACACGGATGTAAAGTTCAGAGTGAGCGGCGACGGTGACGTCACGGCCGACGGACAATTTACCGGCGGCGGAGCGGATTTCGCGGAGATGATGGCGGTGAGTTCAGGCGTCTTCTCGGTGGAAGCCGGGGATGTGTTAGTGATCGATCCCAACGGCGCTCGTGCCGTGGCCAAGTCTTCACAACCACGCTCCACTCTTGTGGCGGGCATTTACAGCACCAAGCCGGGATTTGTCGGCTCGGAACGCGACTGGGATAAGTCATCGGGAGAGTCAATGGTCAGCTATTCAATGGCGGATATGGCCGAGAAGTTCAATGAGATTCCTTTGGCGGTTGTCGGCATCGTGCCCTGCAAAGTATCTGCGGAAAACGGCGCCATCAAGCCGGGAGATTTGCTGGTCACCGCAACAACCCCAGGACACGCCATGCGCGACGACGATCCGAAAAATGGCACGATTGTCGGCAAGGCCCTGGACTACTTGAACTCCGGCGCCGGCGTCATCAAGGTGCTGGTGACGTTGCAATAAGCCTCGGGAGATTAAATCATGAAATTATACGGAATCATCAGCGTCATTTCAATTGCTCTGATGCAGACTCACCAAGTCGCCGCCCAAAACCAGATTCCGCGCAGCGTCTTGGGCATTGGCGGTGACAAAGCAGCAAACGATCAGTTTGCGGTTGCCGGAACAGTCGGGCAAACGGCAATCGGAACCGCGACGAGCAACACCCATCAGATTCAATCGGGATTTTGGTCGCAGGCGCCGGAAGAGCCTGTGGCGGTTGAATCGTCTCCTGAAAACCTGCCGAAGGAATTTCGGCTGGATCAGAATTATCCCAACCCATTCAATCCATCAACCACGATTCGCTTTGCATTGCCGCAGGCGGAACCGGTTACTTTGAAAATTTTTGATATGCATGGCCGCGAAGTGGCGACGCTGATCAACGAAAAAATGCCGGTCGGCGAGCATAGCGTGAACTTCGATGGGCAGAAGCTGGCCAGCGGAATCTACTTTTACCAACTGCGGGCGGGAGCGTTTGTCCAGAAACGCAAGTTCGCTTTGGTGAAATGATTACGCGACAAGCAAAAGGCAGCGGCATTGCAATCCCACAGAAGGTGGAAAAACTTCTGTGGGATTTTCATTTCTGCAGGCAAACTTTTATCCATGCGACGATTCCGCTGTTGACATTGCGCCACAAATTCAGTAAGTTGTTACTCAAGTCGAATTTCGCTAATTCCAAAACCGAGGAGTGCCATGAAAATCCGCTTCTGTGGCGCGGCGCAAGAGGTGACGGGATCGCAGCATCTGGTTTCGGTCAACGGCAAAAATATTCTGCTGGACTGCGGCATGTTTCAAGGGCCGCGCTCCGAGACGCGCCGGAAAAATGAAACTTTCGAATTCGTTCCTTCCGAAGTTCACAAGCTCGTTTTATCGCATGCGCACATCGATCATTGCGGCAACATTCCCACCTTGGTGCGGCGCGGTTTTGCCGGCGATATTTTTTCGACGAGCGCCACCGTTGATCTTTGCAACCTCATGCTGCGCGACTCGGCGCATATTCAGGAAAAGGACGCCGAATGGTTGAATAAAAAACGCGGCGAAAAAGTTGAGCCGCTGTATACGCTCGAAGACGTCGAGAAGGCGATGAAACAATTCGTTGGTCTGCAATATTTGCGGCCTTTCAGCATCATGCCCGGCATGCAAGTCACCTATCAAGATGCCGGACACATTCTCGGCTCCGCCGGCGTTTTGCTGGAAATTGAAGAGAGCGGACGGAAATTGCGTCTCGGTTTTTCCGGCGATATCGGCCGCAGCAATACGCCGATCATTCACGATCCGGATTATTTGGAGGATCTCGACGCGCTGATCATGGAAAGCACGTACGGCAATCGCGAGCATCCGGAGGCTGACGATCTCGCGGAGGGGCTGGCGCAAATCGTCAATGCGGTTTATCAGCGCCGCGGCAAAATCATCGTGCCGGCGTTTTCCATCGGCAAAACGCAGGCGCTGGTTTATCATCTGCACAAATTGTGGAATGAAAATCGCATTCCGGATTTGCCGATTTATGTCGACAGCCCGCTCTCCGTCGAAACCACCAGCGTGTATCGCCTGCATCCGGAATGTTTTGATCGCGAAACCTATCGCCTATTTCTGGATAATAAACTCGATCCGTTCGGCTTCAAGCGTTTGATCTACATTCGCGACGTCGAAGAGTCGAAGCGGCTCAACGATCTCAAAATTCCGTGCATGATCATTTCCGCTTCCGGCATGGCGGAAAGCGGCAGGATTCTTCATCATCTCAAAAACAACATCGGCGAGGCGCGCAATTGCGTGATGCTCGTCGGCTATATGGCCGAAAATACGCTGGGACGGCGCCTGGCCGACGGCGCCACCGAAGTGAAAATTTTCGGCGCGATGTACAGCCGCCGCTGCGAAGTGCGCAAATTCGACGGCATGAGCGCGCACGCCGACCGCAGCGATCTGCTCGATTTCGTGCGCCGGTTTGATGCGAAGAAACTCAAAAATATTTTTCTGGTTCACGGCGAATTGGAGCCGATGACGGCTTTGGCGGAAGGCATTCGGAGTTTGGGATTTCAGAATGTGTCGATGCCGAAGGAAGGAGAGGAGGTTGAGGTTTAGCAGGTATTTTAAAATTAATTTCTCTTATGTTTGCACGCAAATATTTTTTTATTAATGATAAGAATAAAGCTTGATAGGAGGCAATGAATTATGAACAATGTTACGATGGGAAAATATAAAACACCACCGGATTGGAGAATTTATATAACGAGCACGCCGGAGGTGCTTCGGGGAAAGCCTCGTATTAATGGAACAAGAATATCCGTCAGTCTAATCCTCGGATATTTGGCCGCCGGTAATACCTTTGAAGAAATCATCGAAGAATTTCCGGATCTCGTCAAGGAACAAATCGCCGCCTGTTTGGATTACGCGCGCGAATTATCTGAATTTGAGGTCGCCGTTCCATGAGTTTGAGATTCAAAGGCATCATTGCCCTCCAAGCACGAAATCATCCGGAAATTATTCCATCACTCATGAAGCGGCTGGTTGAGTATTTTGCAGTTCATCCAGACATCAATGGGCAAATGTCAAGAGTTGTGTAAACTTTTTTTGAAATTTTAAGCGGCCTTCCGTAGCTTCAGGCGTTGTGAATGTTTCAAGGCGTCGATGGTTTCAGCAACCAAGCGATAGCCACAAATTTTGTG
>Ga0247727_10019900_pt1 | contig 10339 bp, 8 predicted proteins | sample WisWelCaveWW1625_FD_202498 | JGI IMG/M metagenome (GOLD analysis project Ga0247727, IMG submission 202498) | Biofilm microbial communities from Wishing Well Cave, Virginia, United States - WW16-25 | ecosystem: Environmental > Aquatic > Deep subsurface > Groundwater > Cave microbial mat | place... | reverse complement strand
TCCATTTGGTATCCAATATTCCCTTTATTGAATACTTCCAGAACTAATCTTAATCAACAATAAAACGGAGGCCGATTTGTCCCGGCCTCCGCCAAGCTCTGACAATAATTAGAACAATATTTTCAAACAACAGGTTAATCAGTTTTACCAGCTTCGGCCGCGGTTTCCGCCGCGGTTGCCGCCGCGATCACCACCGCGTCCGCCGCCGCCACCGCGACCGCCGCCGCCGCCGTCTGTGGTACGGGGACGGGCTTCGCTGACATTAATGGTACGGCCGTTCATCTCCTTGCCGTTGAGCCCGGCGATTGCGGCTTCGGCTTCAGTTTTGTCCGCCATCTCGACAAACGCAAACCCGCGGGGCTTGCCGCTGTATTTGTCAGTCAGGATGTTGACGTTAGCGACTTCGCCGAAGCCTTCAAAGGCCTGGCGCAAGTCATCGTCTGTCGTCTCGTACGACAGGTTTCCAATGTAGATGTTCATTCTACACTCCATTTTTGTTTACTCTGTCCGGCCCAACCATTGATCACTAATTGCCGGATTCTGAATAAACGAGTTCAGGCGCACTATTGCGCATAGGTCCCTAGATTAAGCTTTCTTGGAGATTTGTTTGGAAGTGCAAAGTCTCGACAAAAGCAAAAAACTGAAACCAAAGTTCACGTTTAAATATATCGGTATTTTGTGCAAAGTCCATAATAATTTTTACCGGAAATTACACTCAAACCGGCCCAAACAAGCGGTTTTTCACTGTCGCAGAAATTACGGGCTGCGCCCCCGGTTCCAATAACCCTTGCCAAAAAAGTCATTTCAGCCTATATTTGAATCAGCAAAAACCGGCCGGGATGGTGATGGCCTTGTAGCCAATCCGTTTTTATTCTTGCCGTATAAAACCCGATATTGAACTTGTTCAAAATTCGGGAGTGGTGTGCGCTGGAACTCCAGCCGCCTGACGTTAGAGTCGGGCATCCCCCCTCCACCACTCCCTTTTTTTTGTTCGATTTTAGCTCATCAAATCTTTGAGCCTTATGACGATAAATAGCCAAAACAGAGGTAAGTTGTGTCTCCGAAGATTCTGCCCAGATTCATTAAGCCGTCTTTTCTGTCCCGCCTAAGTCAGGTGGTTTTCTTTCAAATTGTCTTTGTATTTGGGGCTTTGGCCATTGTCCTGCTTTTTCCATTTCAGACTCCCAATCTGGTGGAACGCTCGAAAATGATTGAAGAACGGCTGGAAACTGCCTCCCGAAGACTGGCTGCGGTAATTACTCTGGAATGGCTGCCGGACTCTCCAACCTATTTTAATTCCGAGCTGAAAGAAAAAATTGAAGCCCTGCTTTATGCGGAGGAGTGGATTTCACAGGCGGATATCTTTGTTTCTGATCTGACCGGCAAACAAGTTTTGGCGTATTCATATTGTCCGCTTCCAGAGAAGCACGAGAAAGTGCAAATGAAACCACCCGGTTTAAGTCTCAAAGTGGAAAGCACCGGCAGTGTCGTTGGGCCGGTTTTTGCTGGTGAGGACTTTCTGGTTTATTACTACCCTTTCGTGATTTCCAAAAAAAATCCGGCCTTTTTGTCGGCGGCGGTCAATCATGACATGATTGTCTCCAACCGAGGTCAAGTGCAGCAGGCGCTGCTTTTGATTTTCCTCGGCGCTACCTTGATCTCTCTTTTCACGGTCTATTTGATAATGAAGTGGTTCCATAACCCGCTGGCCAAGTTGGTGCAGCGCCTTTCGAAAACCGCCGAGGGCGGAATTTATTATCAGCTGGAAGCCGAAGGAGACGAGGAGTCCGATAAACTGACCAAAGCCTTCAACGAAATGTCCGCCCAGTTATATGACAATAAGCGTGAACTGGAAGAATTCCACAGCTTGCTCAATGAAACCAACCGTTCGCTGGTTACATCTAAGAGCTTTCTTTCGGCTTTGATTAATAATTCACCCAGCAGTCTGATAGTAGCTTCCGAAGACGGCCAGATAATGATTTTCAGCAAAGAAGCGCTGAAGTTATTTGGTTTCGACAGCGATCGGGAAATAATCGGCAAGGACATTCAGGAACTTTTTGCTCAATCGACCGAAAACATAATTGCCTCGCACGGCGCCAATTCCAATCAAAACGGCGCCGAAGCATTATGCTGGCGGCAGGACAAAACGATGTTTCCCGCGTTTGTTACCATTGCTCCAATTGATGTCGGCGAAAGCGGCCGGAAAGCCTATTTATTCATTGTGCGCGACATTTCCGACAGTAAGTCATTCCAGCAGATGATGATCCGCCTCAATAGAATTTACACCAAAGGTGAAATGGCCGGGGACATTGCTCACAACATTAACAACTATCTGGCGATACTTTTGGGTAATGTGGAACTGGTGCCGATGTTTCTGAAGAAAAACGATATGGAAAAAGTAGAACTGAAACTGGAGCAAATGAAAGGGACTCTGGACAAAATCGGGAAATATGCGGCCGGATTGATGGACTCCGAACATGATGAGTTATTGATTGAGAAAACTCATATCAATCAGGTCATTGAAAACGTGTTGGCCTTTATCAGGCCTCAAAATCGTTACGCCGGCATCCTCTTTGACACCAGTCTTGCGACCGAAATTCCGGCCTTTGACGGCGATTCCGCCAAAATGCAGCAGATGATGGTCAATCTTTTATCTAATTCCTGCGATGCCGTGGCCGGCCGAGAAGGAGACAAAAAAATTCAAATTAAAACGTCTTTGGCCGGCGACCCGAATTTCATCCGAGTCGAAGTCTGGGATAACGGCCCCGGCGTAGTGGAAGATAAGAGACCTTCACTTTTCCAAAATCGATTCACGACCAAGCGCAAAGGGCACGGCATTGGTTTGATAACCTGCCGCAAGATAGTCGATGCCCATAAAGGGAAAGTCGGTTTTGAATTCACCAACGGAACCCTGTTTTTCGTGGAACTCCCCATAAATCGAGTTATCCAGTTCGAGACCGAAACAGGGCCGGTCTCTAACGCGGCAATTCAGCCACCCGCCTGATAACTTTTCCTTGCCCCTGCTCCCCAGAGAGTTAATTTTCACCCTGTGAATAAGACAGCTTCAATTTCCATCACATTACAAAAGAACCGCTATGCCGCATTTATTGTCGTGGTGGTTGCCGCCGGTATCCTGGCGCTTACCTGGCTGGGCATAAAGCAGAGCCGCTCCGACAGTCGGCGGCTTTTGGTTTCCGAAGGAGCGGCGTTTACCGAGGCGCTGGCGCAGGCCGCGGAAAGCGCCCTTCAGTCGGAGCAGATTATTGACCATTTCGTGCATTTGCGCAACAGCGAAATAATTGCAGCTCTCGGACCGGCATCATTAGACAGCCCCAAAACAGAGAAACTTTTGGAGGTGGCGCGGGACCATCAGATTTTTGGAATATTTGTCTATGACGAACAAGCCAACGTATTGGCCGGCGGCGCCACCAGAACTATCGCCGCCAATCCACCCGAATTCGTGGCGCTCGAAGTCAAAAACCTGCTGGAACATCCGGAAAGTAATTATGCTTTGCTGCTTGACGAAGTATCGGCCGGAACGGAACCCCTGCACTACTATCTGGAAATCACCAACCGGCTCGACCGGGTGGTGTTAATCATTGATGATGCGTCATTCTACGTGGAGGCTATGCGTCAAACCCAGATTGGCTATCTGGCGCAGAATATGGCCAAAGAAAAAGGGGTGGCCTACATAATTTATCAGACTTCCGGCGGCATTATTTTTTCTTCGGAAAAAACCGACCGGCTGCTATCGATAGAATCTGACCCTTTTTTGAAGAGCGCTCTGGAGGCTGATTCCATTTCCTACCGGCAGAATGAATTTGAGGGAGAAACGGTCTTGGAATTGGTTCGCCCATTTTCTTCGCCGGACTTCCGCTTTGGACTCTTAAGAGTGGGACTAGCGCTGGACAATTATTACGCCATCACCCGCGGCTATGACCTTCGGATGATAATTATCGCCGGAGCGCTTTTGGCGCTGGTCTTAATCATTTTGAAATATCTGGACAGCCGCCGGCTCCGGGCCGAAAGCGAACTGCGCTACCAAAAAATTAAAACTATTACCGACCGAATTTTTGAGCAGATGCGCACCGGCGTGGCGGCTATCGACGGTGACGGGACAATCGTTTTAGCGAACGAAGCTTTCGGGAAGATTATGTCCAAATCCGACCCAGTCGGGAAAAAATGGGAGCAGCTGCTGGGCGACAGCCGGCTTTCTCTCGATAAGATTGCGCCGTCCGGCGCCCGCCCGGCCGAGACGGAGATTTCTATAAACATTGACGGCGACCGACGGGTGCTCTTAGTAGCGGCTTCCAAACTGGCCGCAGAGGGAAATTCGGATGAAGGCACGATTGTCGTCCTTTACGACATTACCAAGATTAAAGAATTTGAACAGGAATCCTATCGTCGTGAACGCTTATCCGAAATGGGGCAGTTGGCCGCCGGAGTGGCACATGAGATTCGCAATCCCTTGAATGCCATTTCCATCGCCGCCCAAAGACTGGCCAGCGAATTTAAGCCGCTTGAAAACGCCGATGAGTACCAACAAATGACAGTCAATATGAAATCCGAGACGCGCCGGCTGGACAATATTATCGCCAAATTTCTGGCGCTGGCCAAAAGCGAAAAGCGGCAAGTCGAAAGCATCAATTTAGAGTCATTTTTCAGAGAAGATGCCGGATTTTTAAAAGTTGAAGCCGAGCAGTTAGGAATTGATTTGGTTATTACCGTGCCGTCAAATCTCTCCCTTAAAGGTGATCGGGAAAGTTTGATGCAGGTGATTACCAATCTCTTTAATAATGCCAAAGAGGCGCTCGAGGGGAGCAGCGGCCGGATTGCTATTAAGGCACATCAGGAAAACGGCCGAATCGTGATTGCCGTTGATGACAGCGGTCCGGGAATAGCCGAAGACCACGCCAAAGAAATCTTCAAGCCGTTTTTCACAACGAAAGATAATGGAACGGGTCTGGGACTGCCCACGGTTCACCGTATCGTGCGCGAGTTCGGCGGGGAAATAAAGCTGGAGAAAAGCGAATTAGGCGGCGCCAGATTTGCCATGACATTTAACAATCAATAGATTGTTATAGGTCATTTGTTTTCATCGGACACGAACTGCTTGAGCCACTCGGTGCTGATTGATTTGGGGCGTGTGATGGGCGCACCCATAGCCCGGCTCAATACGGTCTGGGCCAGCATGCCCATTGAACGCGAAACTGAAAATAACACCGTATAATATTCAAATTCTTTTAACCCAAAATAATAAAGAATACTTCCCGAACCGGCATCCACATTGGGCCAGGGGTCCTTGGCTTTTCCCTGTTCCTGAAGAACTTTAGGAACGATTCTAAAAACGGCATCGACCGTTTTGAAGATGGGGTCATCAGGGAAGTGCTGTTTTCCAAACTCATGGAAAGCCGTAAATCTGGGGTCGGTAATTCTTAAAACGGCGTGGCCGTATCCGGGAATAACATGGCCGCCTTTCAAAGTTTGCCAGGCGTGTTCAGAGACCTGTTTATCGGTCGGAACACCGCCAAAATGCTTTATGACTTCGAGTATCCATTTCAAACATTCCTGATTGGCTAAGCCGTGCAATGGCCCGGCCAGCCCGTTTAAGCCGGCCGAAACTGCATAGTATGGATCCGAAAGAGCCGAGCCAACGACCTGGCTGGTAAAGGCAGAAACATTTCCCCCTTCATGGTCGGAATGAAGCACCATATAAATTCGCATCATTTTGGCGGTCAGCCCTTTTTTGGGATTAAGACCCAGCATACGGGCATACTCACCGGCCCAGTCATTGCGCCCGGAAGGAAGTATTACGGCGCCTTTTTTATAGCGCATCCGGTAGATTCCGGCGGCGATAGTATGGATTGTCGCCATTATCTTTATGGAGTCTTCCAAAGCGGCTTCCCAAAACTCATTTTTGTGCATGCCCTCTTCGTAGCGACGCCTGAATATGGATTCATTCCCCATGGCCAGAATGGCCGTGTTGAGCATAGTCATAGGATGTGAGTTTTTGGGCAGGGCTTTCAAAATTTTCCAAATGTAGCCGGGTACTTCTTTGGCCTGATTTAGTTGCTTTTGAAAGCCCCTGACTTCTTCAGGTGTGGGGAGTTCACCGGTCAAAAGAAGCCAGAAAATTTCTTCGGGCAGTCTGTCTTTAAGAGTAAGTATCGGGCGGCTGCGGATAATCAGACCTTTGTCATCCTCGACAACAGATGTGTCACAAACCTGCACTTTGACACCGCGCATCCCCCCGTAGGCCTGCTTGATTGTTACCTCGGAAATTTTTTTGTCGCCATGCTCCTTAACCAGCTGATGAGCTTCTTCGTGGAGTTTGGGAATTATTGATTTCAGTTTTTCCTGAAGCGTTAAGGCCATTACATCATTCCTTAGACCGGGCTGTTCCAATAGGGTTTCCATATATAATTGCTATCGGCAGCAAATTACTATTCAATGAGTTATGCAAAGTCCGGACAAACTATAAATAGACCGATTGACTGTCAAGCAAGGGGGGAAATTTTTTAGCCGATTAAGATAAGAAGATTTTGCCGGGATTAAGCAGGTTAGCCGGGTCAAAAATCTCTTTTAGTTTGTGCATATAGTCAATCGTGAGGCGGTCAAATTCCAGTCCCAGATATTGGCGTTTGGCCAGCCCGATGCCGTGCTCGCCGGTCAGGGTTCCGCCCAATTCGACTGTTTTTCTCAATAGCCGTTCGATTTCATGCTCAATTAGTTCGCGCCCGGCTTTGGTATCATCGTTTGACAGAAAGTTCACGTGCAGGTTGCCATCGCCGGCATGACCGAAGGAGTTGATGCGCAGTGGCGAGGTCTCGTTCATATAAGACACATACTCAATCAAGTCGGGGAATTTGGAGATAGGGACGGCCACGTCTTCCGAAACCCTGATTTTGGACATCTGCTTGCACGCTTTGGACAAATTGCGCCGGATTTTCCAAAGTCGTTCCGCTTTTTGGGGGTCGCTTTCGTGGCGGAAAAAAGAACAATGATTGTGTTGGCAGAAATTTTTGATAGCCGTCACTTGTTCTTGCCCGCCTTCCCGGGCTGATTCAATGAGCAAGATAGCCGCGACTTTATCGAGACCTTCTGTTTTTTCGTATTTGTTGGAACATTCGGCGGCGTCGCCGTCGAGAAATTCCATCACATTGGGAATAATTCCGGCGCCGGTTATATCGCTGACGGTTTGAGCGGCGTCTTTGGGAGTAGCAAACGCCGCCAGACACGTGTCGCCGCCCGGAACTATGTCAATCAGTCTAAGAGTAATTTCAGTTATGGCGACTAAGGTCCCTTCGGAAGCGTTGAAAATGTCGGTCAAGTCAAAACCGTAATTATTATTGTAACAGCCGGTTCGAATAATTTCACCAACGGCGGTGACTCCTCTGATGCCCAGCACATAGTCCTTGGTGACGCCGAATCGTTTACAGCGCAGACCGCCGGCGCCTTCGGCGACATTGCCGCCGATAGTACATTCGGCGTAACTGGCCGGATCCGGAGGATAGGCCAGATTGAACTTTGCGGCTTCAATTTGAAGATTTTTTGTAATAACGCCTGGTCCTACTATGGCAGTTTTCTTTTCGGCATCAATTTTCAGGTAATTTATTTTTTCAGTTGAAAGCACCATGCTGCCTTTATTGGGGACGCAGCCGCCGGAAAGGCCCGTACCGGCGCCGCGCGGCACAATCGACAGATTATTTTTTCGGGCGAAATTGATGGTATTGACGATATCATCCTCGACTTCGGCCATCACCAGCGCTTCGCATTCGCCGCTCATTTCGGTGGCGTCTTTGAGATACTTTCCTAAAGAACTTAAATCGGTCAGGACGGCTGATTTGTTTTTGAGAATTGAAGAAAGTTCATTCAGCGCTGGCTTGGACATAAGGTTGGAAATCTAATCGAGTTTAATGCGGCGTGCAAGAGAGTGGTGTTTAGTCTGCAGTTTTTGTGAGCGGCAGATGTCCTCATCTGCCGCTTAGCTCAAAGAGCCAAATCTTTCAGCAAAGCTCAAATCATCCCGATTTAACAATCAGAGACCAAACTAAGTCAGTAACGGCAAAGCCCTTTTCAGTTATTAAGAGATCTGACTCTTTGAGTCAGCTGGCAGATCCTTCGACAGAGTTCAGGACAAATGAGGACATCTGACAAGCACAGAAATTAGTCTGATGGTTTGTTTTTAGTTGGAGTGGCATCAGTTGAAGGCCTGGGTTTGGAATCGGCTTTTTCTTTGGATTCTTTTTTGGTGGGTTCACCGGCTGAATCTCTTTTCTCGCCCGATTTTTTGTAATCGGTGATGTAGAAACCGCTGCCTTTGAAAATCAAGCCGGTGCCGCCGCTAATCAGCCGTTCGACCGGGCCATTGCATTTGGGACATTGTTTGAGCGGCGCATCGGACATTTTCTGAAACGCTTCAAAAACGTGTCCGCACTTAGTGCATTTGTATTCATAGGTAGGCATTTTTAGTTCTTTTTAGTCGGTGATGATATCAGTTTTTATTTCAGCAGTTCAAGACCTTTTTTGATTCGGCTTAATCCCATTTCCAGAGTGTTTCTGTCAACGGCGTAGCTGATTCTGATATGTGCCGGCGCTCCAAAGGCTTCACCCGGGACTATGGCCACACCGTGTTGAGTCAATAAATAATCGGCAATGTCTGCGCTGGTTTTCAAAACTTTCGCGCCGTTTTTCTTATTAATGAAATTTTGAACATCCGGCAATAAATAAAATGCTCCGCGTGGCTCATGGCACTTAATACCCCTTATTGAATTAATGATTTTCAAGCCCAAATTCCGTTTAGCCAGAAGTTCATTCATAAAACTTTTTGAGAACTCCGGCTCTTCTTTCAAAGCCGCCAGCGCCGCTTTTTGGGAAATAGAGCAGACATTTGATGTAGTATTAGCGTGGACATTCGAGGCGGTTCTGATAATTTTTTCAGGTCCGGCCGCAAAGCCGATTCTCCAGCCGGTCATGGCGAAACTTTTGGAAAAGCCGTTGGCAATCAGAAGGCGTTCTTTGAGTTTGGGAAAGTTTTTAAGAATTGATTCAAACTTATAAGGCGGGTAAATGATTCCGGAATAAATCTCGTCCGAAATAAGCCACAAATCGTGTGCTGTAACAAAATCAGCGATTGCTTTCAGTGAAACCAAAGTATAAAGAGCGCCGGTCGGATTTTGGGGTGAGGTCATTAACAAGGCTCTTGTTTTCGAAGTCAGCGATTTTTTGAAAGTCGTGGGGGGTATCTGATAGTCTTTTTCCCCAGAGGTCTGAACCAAAACGGGTCGGCCGCCAGCTAATTCCACCTGAATCGGATGCGACGTATAATAAGGGGCGGGGATAATAACTTCGTCCCCTTTTTTCAAAATTGACACGAGTATATTAAACGTGGCCTGCTTACAGCCGTTGGTAATCAGAATATTGTTTTCGCTAAATTCTGAATTGGTTTGTTTCTGCAAGTATGCGGCCACGGCCTGTCTAAGCTGTCTGATGCCGTCCGTCACAGTATAGCGCGTGAAATTTTCCTGTATCGCCTTTAGGCCGGCATTTTTGGCCGATTCCGGCGAATCGACATCAAGCTCTCCCACTGCCAGAAGAATTATATCGGCGCCGGCATCGCGCATCAGTTCGACTTTATCATAAAGAGAGATGGTGCCTGATGGCTTGATTTTGGATTCAGGTTTAGTCGTTTTTTTGTTCATAAAAAAATATCGGTCCGATGGCCTGATAGATAATCGGACCTGATCATTCGAGATTTAACTTTTCGAAAAAGTTCAGTTTAGCACCGGGCCGGCGTCAACAATCTCTTTCGGGCAGCCGTCTTTATATTTCTCGAAATTCTTGGAAAACATCTCGGCCAGATTCCGGTAACGTCTGGTGTAATCGCTTTTGTCCGGCCACGACTCGGATGGATTTAGCACGTTTTTGGGAACGCCATCGGCCGACTGCGGAACTTGGAAGCGGAAGACCGGATCGGTGGCATATTCGACATTCAAGAGTTCGCCCTCGAGCGCCAGATTCAGCAGTTTCCGGGTGTGATGAATGGACATTCTTTTGCCCACTCCAAACGGCCCGCCGGTCCAGCCGGTATTGACCAGCCAGCAGTTGACTTTGTGCCTGGCGATTTTCTGGCGCAGCATCTCGGCGTATTTCGACGGCTGATGCACCATAAACGGCGCTCCAAAACAAGTGCTGAAAGTCACTTTTGGTTCCGCCCCCAGACCGATTTCTGTCCCGCCCACTTTCGAAGTATATCCGGAAATAAAATGATACACGGCTTGTTCCGGCGAAAGTTTGGCAATGGGCGGCATGACGCCCGAGGCGTCACAGGTCAATAGAA
>Ga0247727_10019899_pt1 | contig 10339 bp, 7 predicted proteins | sample WisWelCaveWW1625_FD_202498 | JGI IMG/M metagenome (GOLD analysis project Ga0247727, IMG submission 202498) | Biofilm microbial communities from Wishing Well Cave, Virginia, United States - WW16-25 | ecosystem: Environmental > Aquatic > Deep subsurface > Groundwater > Cave microbial mat | place... | reverse complement strand
CGGGATGACATTTTGGGGACGTGTGGCTTTACAGTATTGCGTCATGCCACGCTTGACTTTTCCGCCAATTTGATTATTTTAAACTCAGTCAATCATCCGGACGATTCGCCAAATCCGAATACCAAAATTTTCACGGAGGAAGAAATGCGTTACATTTTCAGTTTTTTCGTTTTGATGATATTAATCGCTTGCACGCGCCAGCAACCTGCCGATCTCGTTTTGAAAAATGCCAAAATCTGGACGGTAAACGAGAAACAACCTGAAGCCGAAGCGCTCGCCGTGCAAAATGGAAAAATCGTCGCCATCGGCAGCACGGCGGAAATTGAAAAATATATCGGCGAAAATACGCGCGTGATGGATGCCGGCGGCAAGCGCGTCGTTCCCAGCTTCACCGACGCGCACACGCATTTTATTACCGGCGGCCAAAGTTTGATCACGATCGATCTGCGCGATTGCGAAAACGAGCAGGCTTTTTTGGATAAATTGAAAGCGTATGCCGACAAACTTCCGGCCGGACGTTGGATCACCGAAGGTAATTGGGATCACGAGCGCGCTTTCAACGGCGTGCTGCCGACGCGCCAAATGATCGACAAAGTCACGCCGAATCATCCGGTGGCCATCAACCGCACCGACGGCCACATGCTGCTTGCCAACAGTCTCGCGCTCAAATTAGCCAAAATTTCCAGCGAGACCAAATCGCCCGAAGGTGGCGTGATCGTGAAAGATAAAAGCGGCGCGCCGACCGGGATTTTTAAAGACGCGGCGATGAATTTGATTTATGCCGTTGTGCCTGCCGCCACGCCGGAGGTGCTGGATGAAGCCCTTGCCGCCGCGATGAAATATGCTCGCGAAGTCGGCGTCACTTCGATTCACGACATGCTCGGTTGGAATGATTGGTATGCTTACGAACGCGCGCGGAGTCAAGATCAATTAACCGTGCGGGTGAGCGCCTATTTTCCAATCAGCACGTGGGAAAAAGTTGTGGCGCTACGCGATACCTCGAAGAATGACGAATGGCTGCGCGTCGGTGGACTCAAAGGTTTTGTCGACGGTTCGCTCGGTTCTTCGACCGCGCTGATGTTCGAGCCATTTGCCGATGATCCGGCGAATCGCGGCACTTATGTTTCTGATTGGTTCCGAACAGGAGTGATGCACCAATTTGTGCAAGTCGCCGATTCTGCCGGTTTGCAAATCGCCATTCATGCCATCGGCGACAGTGCCAACTCTGAGACGCTCGACATTTACGAGCGCGTGGCGAGAGAAAACGGCGCGAAAGATCGCCGCTTCCGCATCGAGCACGCGCAGCATTTGCACCCAAAAGATATGGCGCGCTTCAAAACGCTCGGCGTGATTCCGAGCATGCAACCGTATCACTGCATTGACGATGGCCGCTGGGCCGAGAAACGCCTCGGCGTTGAACGCAGCAAAACCACGTACGCGTTTCGTTCTCTGCTTGATGCCGGCGCGAATTTGAGTTTCGGTTCCGATTGGTTCGTCGCCCCGCTCGATCCGATTCAAGGCATTTATGCCGCGGTGACGCGTCAAACATTGAACGGCGATCATCCCAACGGCTGGATTCCCGAGCAAAAAATCTCCGTTGCCGAAGCCGTGCGTTGTTACACTTTGAACGACGCCTACGCCGGATTTGCCGAAAAAGAAAAAGGCAGTTTGGAAGTCGGCAAATGGGCGGATTTTGTGATGCTGTCGGATGATATTTTTACGATTGGGCCGGCGAAGATCCGTGAGGTGAAGGTTGTCACGACGGTGGTGGGAGGAAAGGTCGTTTTTGAACAATGACTTGGTGATATTTTGTTTACTTTTATGGGGCAGAAGGGGCAGAGAAGAGGCGGGAAAGGGGCGAAAAGTTTAAACAAAAATTGCCTGTTAGATACCGCTAATGTTGCCCTCAGTGCGTCTCATTCAGTCGAAGTGCATAAGCTAAGCAGCATAAACTCGGACGAGGGCATCACTGTGTAAAAATCAATCAGCATAAATTGATAATCGCTGTTTTAAAATTTTGCATTTATAGATCAGAATTGTTCTAACCTTATTCTAATTTGATCCGTCGCCGCAATTAGCTCCTCCGTGCCCATCTTGCGAAACCGCTCCGGCAGCAGCGCCGGATACGAGCAGTGCATCGCCGCCACGTGCATCTGAAATTCTCGTTCACGAACAATTGACATTCCCGCGCGCCAGTAATCGAGCACTTGCAGCACGCTGATCTGCGGATTCTTGCGGCGCGCGTGCAACATCTCGGCAGTGAGATTGCGAAAATCGCGTGCGGAGAAGTTGGCGGTTTTGGCGATGAAGTTATCCCAATCAGCGGGGGAGAGATTATCGAGCGGCACGCCTTTGCGCTTGAATAACTCACGCAGAAACGCGACACGTTTCTCGCCCTCGGGGTCAAACACGGCAATTTGAATCGGGCAGCGGCTTTTCACATCGGGATCAAGCTCGTCGGGACGCGAGGTCATCAATCCCCATAACACTTTCACGAAATTGCGCTCGTCGCCCATCATTTGAATGATGCTGCCGGCGAGTTGTTTTTCAGCCTCGTGCGTTGTGGAAGAATGCACCGAGCCAAATGCCGTGTGCGCCTCGTCAACGAGAATCAGTATTTTCCCAAAAGTCAAGACATACCAGCGAAACAACTCAAACACCACCGAAGTCTGGCCATAATACATGCTGCGCATATTTTTAATGCGAATCACCACGCGGCCAGATTTGCCCGCATAGGCTTGCAACAAAAAAGTTTTGCCGCCGCCATTCGGACCGGAGACGAGCACGGCAGATACGGCGGTATCACGATGCTCGCAGCGCTCGAACACATCGTCAAGGATTTGCTTGTGCTCGTCGTTGCCGATCACTGCCTCCGGGCCGTATGCCGGAATTTCGACTTCGATGATATCACCCAAATGCTCGCGCAGCAGATTGTTGATCTCCGCCATCAACATCGCGCGCGTTACGGTCGTTTTCGTGCTGGCGGCTTCTTCAAAAATATCTTTGATCACCTCGAGCGTCAATCCCGCGCTATCGGCAATAAATTTCTCCTTGCCGCCTTCGAGTTGTAGTGACTCACCCGCTTTCGGGTTTTTCAAAAAATGATCGACGAATTGCTGGCGCTGTACTTCATCCGGCAGCGGAATCGAAAGGCTCGACGTGTGCGGCAAAGAACGAAGCAAGCTGTTGACTTCCGAATTGGTGCGGCTCAATAAAATGAAAAAATCTTTTTCTTCGCGAAATTCAGGTTGCGTCAACCACGCATAGAAGAAGGCCAACCTATTTTTATCCAGCTCCGCCAAGCGATTGATCTCGCCCTCGGGAAAAAGCGTTCCGGCCAAACGCACGATGATCGCCAGGGGTTTCAGCTCTTCATGTGTTTTGCGAAAGCGCACCATGCGATCCGTCAAATGTTTCAACATCACCAGCGCGGCGAGCGATTGAAACGTGTTGTTCGCCAGCATCTTGCGAAATTCTTCCACATCTTCCGGACGCATCGCCTCTGCCGGCAGCAGATGCTCGAGCGATTTCCATACCCGTGCAAAATTCAGCTCATCATCTTCGCTTAAAAATGACACGCCCGCCATATCCACAAACACCACGGTGAATTGCTCCCGCAGCGCGCGATAAAGCGCTTGATCCATCGGCGCAAAATCGTTCGTCGTGGTGTCCCAAAATGAATCGTGAATATTGCCGGTCATGAGAATGACGTTTTTCTTGCGCTGTCGGTAGAGGCGGTTAAGATCGTTGAGGAAATTTGGACGAGTTGACATGGCTTCTTTTCGTGTAACGTGATACGTGTAACGTGCTTAGAAGTGAGTTGTATTTTTAGTTTGAGGCGTTTTTGCCGTTCTTCGTCTTATCGCTATTCGATTTTTCAACTTTAGGCTTCGGTTTTTTATCCGCACTTTTGGTGAGTTTGGCCACCATTTGAATCACACCAACCAATTCTTGGCGAAAACTCTGGTGCTCATCTTCAGCGATCGCTTCAAGCGATCAGGCTAACGCGAGAAGCGGCACACATTCCCGCGCGGAATTATAGGAGTATTTGTAATAGCGCTTCTTTTGCGCCTTTGAATCCTGCCCGCTGCCTTCAGCAAGATTTGTCAAAATTGACAAGGCCGCACGCCGCAATTGATCGCCAATAGAAGATTGCAACAAACGACGAAACTTCAAGCTGCGCCGGAAAATATCACGATTCCAGCGGAAAGCTTTCTGATACGATTCCAACTCTTCAAAATCGAAACGAAATTTTGCCTTCGCCATAACTTCCTCCTCTCAAGAGCAGGAAAAAATTTCAAACTAAGCACGTTACACGTCCCACGTTACACGAAAAAATACACGTATCACGTTACACGGCATTCTTCCACGAATCCGGATGCGACAAATCAAATTCGCTGATATGCTGGCGATAGCTTTTCTCAAAGCCGCGTTTTTTCACTTCTTCGAGAAGCTGGTTGAATTCGGGCGTGTATTTAACCCGCGTCGCCGCCGGGCCGGGAAGTTTGCGATCCATCACGATTTTCGCGCCTTCGGCAAGGCCGCTGTCATCGGTGTAATATGACGACAGCACGAGAATGCGAGTGCCGAGAAACAACGCCTCTTCGAGATCATGCGTTACGAAAAAAATCGTCATGTCATATTGTTCCCACAGTTCAAGCAAGAAAATTTGCATGTCCTCGCGCGTGCCGGGATCGAGCGCGCCGAAAGGCTCGTCCATCAAAATAATTTTTGGCTTCATAATCAGCGCCTGCGCAATGGCGACGCGCTGCTGCATGCCGCCGGAAAGCTCGTGCGGATATTTGTTCGCGTGCTCCGCGAGCCGCATGCGTTCAAGAAAATTTTTCGCCTCATTCAACCAGCTCTTCCGCCGCCGCAGATAGCCGGGATACCAAATCCACTTCCAGATAAACGGAATCTGCTCCAACTCCAAACCGAAAATCACATTCTCCAAAACCGTGAGATGAGGGAAGAGCGAATATTTCTGGAAAACAATGCCGCGATCACGATTTGGCGCGCTGGCATCGACGCCGTCAATTTGCACCGTGCCGGATTTCGGCTGTTCCCAACCAAGAATCAATCGCAGCAGCGTTGATTTCCCGCAACCGCTTGGCCCAACGAGAGTGACAAGTTCTTTCGGCCGCACTTTCAAATCAATATCATTGAGCACCGTCGCCATCTTCCCGTCGCGCGGGTAGCGTTGATGGACGTCCTCAAGTTTCACCACAAAAATATCGCTCATCGGGAATTCTTTTTATCCTTTTTGCTTTTTATCTTTTTTTCATTGCTGTGCCCAGCGGTATCCTTTTTTTACCCACAACCGCAAAATCAAATCCATCACAAACGCCAGCAACGCAATCCAAATCACATACGGAATAATAATATCCATCGCCAGATAGCGGCGCACGACGAAGATGCGATAGCCGAGCCCTTCGGTGGCCGCAATCGATTCCGCGGCGATGAGAAACAACCACGCGCCCTTGAGATTGAGCCGCACCGAGTCAATGGCTTTGGGAAAAATTTGCGGCAGCACGACTTTGTACGTCACTTCAAAATCGGACGCGCCGAGCGTGAACGCTTTCACAAATTGTTCCTGCGGAATTTCTTTGGCGCGCAGATACGTGTCGAGCGTGATCGTCGGCACCGTGCCGATAAAAATCAACGCGACTTTGGCCGTCTCGTCCAAACCCAATGCAATAAAAAGAATGGGCAACAACGCCAGCGCCGGAATTTTATCAAAGAACGTGACAAACCGTAAAAAGGTCGCTTCAAAGAATGGCATCACGCCAAGGTGCAATCCAAACAAAATGCCCACAACCGCTGCCAGCAGAACGCCAATCGCGAGTCGCCGCAAACTGGCAACCGTATCGACCCACAATCGAATCTTGCCGTCGCGATCCGGCTCTGTCGCCGTGCGATAAAAACCGCCGGCGAGCTGGCGCAGCGTCGGCGTCACTTTATCGTCGGGATTCTCCTGATGGCGTTGGTCAGCAACCGAAATATAAACCGCGATTAAAAGCGCGAAGGGGAGAAGCGTTAATATAATCTGCAGCCAACGAGGAAGCTTGGCGTAGATGCCAAAGAAATTTTTCATCGAAGTTGATTGTCTCCTGAATCAATCGTGTAACGCGTGACGTGTAACGGCTTTAGAATGAAAGAACGTTACACGTTTCACGTTTCACGAGTTTTTACAACTTGCCATCCGCCGCCATCTTTACATATTCATTCGTAAAGCGCATCTTCACATTCTTGGCATCGCCCAAAGTTTTGCCATTGGGAAATTGAATGCCAACGACATCAACCGACTTGGCGTTCTCGCCGAGCAGTTTATGAGTGAAGCAAAATTTGCGAACGAAATCCATGTTGCGCTGCAACTCCGGAGATAAGGCCAACGCCACAGCTTCCTGCGGGCGATAATACATCGCCGTGGTTTTGAGCTGCTGTTTGAAAGAGGCCGGCGTCGTGCCCGAGAGTTCCGCCATTCTGCCAATCATTTTTTCGGCGGCCGGCGTGCGGCCCGACATCGTCGCCATCATTTCAAACCACGCGCCCGTGAGCGCTTTGCCCAATGCCGGATTTTTTTTCAGCACGCCGGTTTTGATCACGAGCAAATCAAGAATTTCGCCGGGAATCGCCGCGGAATCGAACACGCGCTTCACACCGGGCGTTTGCTCGATTTCCAACGCCATCGGATTCCACGTGACGACGGCTTTTTGCGAAGTGTTTGCGATGAACACCGGCGCAATATCGGCGTCGCTCGTGTTGAGAATTTTCACATCCTTTTCTTGCAAGCCATTTCCTTTGAGTTCCAAAGCGCGCGCGAGCAAATAATGCGAGACCGATAATTCCACCAACGTGACTTCTTTGCCACGCAATTGCGGGATTTGCAAATTATCGCGCGCGTAAAGCACGTCATTGCCATTGGAAAAATCGCCGACGACCACGACGGTGTTATCAATGCCCGAAGCCGCCGGCATGTCGAGACATTCCATGTTCGTCATCACGCAGGCATCTGCCTTGCCCGCGACATACGCCTCGATCGTGGGAATGTAATCTGCCTGCCGCACGTCGATTTCGATACCATATTTATTCGCCCACTTTTTAATGATGCCGGCCTCCGCGCCGTACGGCCATGGCATCCAGCCGACATAAATCGACCACATCAAGGTGAATTTCGGTTTTTTCGTTTGAGCCAAGCTGGTTTGCGGTGAGTTGATAAGCACACCAATCAACAGAATCAAAACTAAACCAATGGCAGTCACGCCAAAAAACATTTTCCTGCGTTTCATCTTTACTTGCTCCTAAAATAAAATTTGTCCACAAATTTCACGGCAAAGTAGAATGTCATTCTGTAAGAATCCTTTTTGTATTCAAGAAGTATCGTGGTTTCAAAAAAGATCCACGGGATGACAAGCAAACATTGTCAGCACAAGACCGTTACACGTTCAACGGTACACGAATAAGACTAAATCTTCGGACGATCGCCGCTGTTCGCAACCACTTTCTCCTTCTCCGCGGGCGCGGCTTGCCCTTCCTTCTGCGCTTTGCGCGCCGCCAGCATCTTCGCAAAAACATCGCCGCCTTCGGACGAGCGGCCGGCGTCGGCGTACATCGTGTCTTGCACTTCGACATTGGTGCCGGCCATCTTCTCGGTGGCGCGCGCTTGTGCGGTCAATTTACGATTCTCCTCAAGAACCAGCGAAACCGGGCCGTCTTCAAACGACGTTTTGATGCCCATGAGGCGATGATTCAATTCGATCATGCGTTTCGCCGAGACAAAATCCGCCATGGCCTCGGCTTTCTTGGCGGGCAACGCTTGAATGTACGACTGCATCTTCGTGAGTTGCAGCATGTATTTTTTCATGCTGTCCTCGTATTGTTTGGCTTGCGCGGCCAAAGATTTCTGCCGCTCCTCAATCTCGTTGATGCGGCTTTGAAAGCGCGCGAACGCGGCCTGATGCTGCGCAAAAACGTCGTTGTTGCCTTCGACTTGCGCCTTTTCCGCGAGGGCCAGCGCGCCTTCGCGTTTTTTGAGCAACTCTTTTTCCTCGTTGTTCAAACGCTCCAGTTCGAGCCGCTTGGTCTCAATAACATTTTCAACTTCGGCCACCGCGGTTTCAAGCTGTTTATACTCCTGCACTTTTTGATTCACTTCGATGTCGAACGCATCGCGAATGCCGGAGGTCGAGCCGGTGAATTGCTCATTCGCCGCGCGCACGAGGCCGAGCGCCTTGCGCACGCGATAAAAAGTAATGAAGCGCCACAGCGCTTGCATGATGCCAGGTTGTTCTTCCATTTTAATGTTGCTCCTTTCGATTCGGTTTAGCGGTTTGCCGGTTTGACAGTTGGCCGGTTAGCCGGTTTTGGTGTTTAAATTAGCTGATTACTTCCCCAGAAACAGCGGAGTGACAAACTTTAGTTTGTCAGCCTTGCCGGTTTCTCAATTTACGGATTCCGTCGCAACGGAATCATTGTTTCCAAGCAAGCCAATTAACCTCGGACTTTCGACCTCGGATTTTATTTTCGATAAAGGGTCACAATAAATTCCTCGCCGTTCTCGATAAACTCCGGCTCGCGCGCGCCGAGTTTTTTCATTTCGCGCACGACCATCGGAATGCCGCGGCCGAGCTTTTCGACGAAGTGATAATCCTGCAAAAATTTCATCAAAATCGGATTGCGCGGCGCATGGGTGGAGTCTTTCATCTTTTCGACAGTCACGCCGTTGGGCAACCGGCCGGGACTGCTGATTTGCAAACGATCTTCAAAAAGAAATATTCTCACATTGCCCATCAAACCCCAGCGCCGGTGCAACAACGCATTGATGATAATCTCGCGTAAAACTTTATCCGGAAAAATAACCTGATCGACGCGTTTCATCCCTTCAATGGTCGAGGCGCTTTGCAGATTCAAATTTAGCACACGCTGCGCATCTTCGATAATTTGCGGCAACGGCCCCGTCAGGCTTTTGCGATCAAGCAATTCATCGCTGATTTCTTTGCCTTTGAAATGCGCAAACAAAACTTCGCTTTGCGGCAGATAACGCTCCGGATTTAGGCCAAACATCAACAGGCCCGCGACCGTCGTTGTGCCATCTGCTTGCGATAAAATATCGAGGTTCTGCAGCATTCTATTGCGTGCCGTTTCATCTTCGACACTCAGATTGATCTGCGCCGGATGGAGATTGAGAAAATATTCACCGAGTCGTTGCCAATTTAAATCGGCGAGCTGAGTTCCTGCAATCGGCGTCGTTTCGTAATGAACCAAACCGGAATCTTGAAACAGCCGCGATAACTCTTCTCGCGAAGCTTTGCGTGCGGTACTGCCGGCGCGAATATAATAGTCGCCTTTTTGCGTGTGATACGGCTTGGCAATGCCGGCAGGAATATCGAGCACGACGACGGCTTTGCCCTCGACCAAATATTTTTGATAACCGGGAATGATCTGCGGCACAACATTGTTGCGGCAAATGTTGATCACCCATTCTTCGACGTCTTGCCGCGCCACGCCGGAAATCACGCCGTTATCTTCAACACCCAAAAGAATTTTTCCTCCCTGAAAATTGAGCAAGGCGACGATTTCTTTGGCGAGGTCTTCGGGCTTCACTTGCTCGGATTTGAATTCGAGATGTGAACTTTCGCCGGCAGCAAGCAAATTTTTAAGTTCAGACATGAGTTTACTTTTTGTTATTTCGTTATTAAATTGAGTTTATCTTTCACTTTTCATTTTGGCCCGCCGCCAGATAAACTTCATCGCCGCTATCGATATTGCGCAACCGCGCTTCGACACGTCGCGCCGCGGCGACCGCTGTTTCCAGGCGTGTGATCGCGTCATCGACGTTCGGTTTCGGCAACACTGGCGCCGCCTCGGCGCCGGCGAATTGCATATACGCTTCTTCCAGCGCCGCCTCGCACGCTTCGCATTCGGCGAACGACTCGGCCAGCGCGCTCTGGCGCTGGCGATAGGAGGCGATGCGGCCCTGGTTTAATTCAATGCGCCGCTCCAATGCATTCAGCTCGCGGTTTTCGGCCTGCAACGGGCCGCGCTGTTTCTGCCAGTCCTGCACTTCACGCTCCAGTTTTTTGACGTCGATCTCGCGCAACGTCCTCGTGACCGCGAGCGCGTTTTGCAAAACATCCACGCCCTTGAAATAAGTTTCCTCGGCGAGAATTTGCAGCCGCATCGTTTGCATCGACGCGCCTTTCGTGGTATGCGCCTGCAAAAAGCTTTTGAATTTCTGATACGCCTGGCTTAGTTCGGTTGCGGCTTGCTCGCCTTCGGCGGCGCTCATTTTTTTAAACTCGTTGAAAATGGCGACAATCTCATTTTCCCGATTCGCGCG
>Ga0247727_10019898_pt1 | contig 10339 bp, 5 predicted proteins | sample WisWelCaveWW1625_FD_202498 | JGI IMG/M metagenome (GOLD analysis project Ga0247727, IMG submission 202498) | Biofilm microbial communities from Wishing Well Cave, Virginia, United States - WW16-25 | ecosystem: Environmental > Aquatic > Deep subsurface > Groundwater > Cave microbial mat | place... | reverse complement strand
GCCGGAGTCGACAGCAGGAACGAGAACCTCGCCGCCGACGGGCGATCGATATCGCGAAACAGCCCGGCGGTGATCGTGATGCCGCTGCGCGACGTCCCGGGCACGAGCGCGAGGGCTTGGGCGAATCCGATCGCCATGGCGTCAACGAGACCGATCTCGCCAATCGATTTGCGGCGCGCGCCGATCCGCTCGGCCAGCGCCATCAGCAGCCCGACGGCGATCAGCATCGACCCCATCACCAGCGGATGCCGCCAGCTCGTCGCCACGTAGTCTTCCAGCAGCCAGCCGAACACCCCGACCGGAAGCGACGCGGCGGCCAGCAGCCAGAGAAGGCGGGGATTGCGTCGAAGCTCCTGATCGTTTCCGAAGGCGAGGCCGAACCCTTGCGCCCCGATTTGCAGCCAGTCCCGGAAGAAGTAAATGGCAACGGCCGCCAGCGTTCCGAAGTGCAGTGCGATGTCGAAGGCGAGTCCCTGGTCCGGCCAGCCCAGCAGCCACGGCGCCAGCGCCAGATGCGCCGAGCTGCTGATGGGCAGGAACTCGGTGATTCCCTGAAGCACCGCGAGAACTATGACCTGAAGGAGGGACATAATGGACGAGGATCGCTCGCGCGACCGGTTCAACGCGAACCAGACATCGTAGCCAAACCCGCATGCGAAACACAAAGATCGTCGCCACCCTCGGTCCGGCCAGCGGCTCGCCCGATGTGGTGCGCCAACTGCTCGAAGCCGGCGTCGATGTGTTCCGGCTGAACGCCTCGCACGGCACCCAGGCCGGCCACGGCGACCGAATCCGGCAGGTGCGTGCGCTCGCCGCCGGATTGGGGATTCCGGTCGGAATCCTGTTGGACCTGCAAGGCCCCAAGATCCGGCTCGGCGAATTCGAAGCCGGCACGGTCCGCCTCGAGCCGGGGGCGAGCTTCACGATTACCACCGCGGCCGTGGCCGGCAACGCCGGGCGAGCCTCGACCGGCTACCCCGAGTTTGCCCGCGACGTCAGGCCGGGCGATCGCGTGCTGCTCGCCGACGGCCGGGTCCACCTGACGGTGGTCGAGACCGACGGGGTCGAGGCACGGTGCACGGTGGTGATCCCGGGCGAGGTGGGCAGCCGCCAGGGGATCAACCTGCCGGGCGTCCCGATCAGCAGTCCTTCGCTGACCCCCAAGGACATGTCGGACGTGCGGTTCGGCCTCGAGGCGGGCGTCGACCTGCTGGCGCTGTCGTTCGTGCGCCGCGGCGAAGACCTCGTCCGGCTGCGGCGGTTTGTCGAGGAATCCGGCGGGCGGCTGCCGCTGATTGCCAAGATCGAGAAGCCGGAGGGCTGGCAGAACTTCGACGAGATTCTGGCCGCCTCCGACGGGGTGATGGTGGCGCGCGGCGATCTGGGCGTCGAGCTCGCGCTCGAGAAAGTTCCGTTCGTGCAGAAGTCGATCATCGAGCGGGCGCGCGGCCGCGGCCGGTTCGTCATCACGGCGACGCAGATGCTGGAATCGATGATCGAGAATCCGCTGCCGACGCGGGCCGAGGTCAGCGACGTGGCCAACGCCATTTACGACGGCACCGACGCGGTGATGTTGTCGGCGGAGACCTCCTCCGGCCGGTATCCGGTCGAGTCGGCGAAGATGATGGGGCGGATCGCCGGCGAGGTCGAGGCGTCGATGGGGAGGCGCTGCCAAAGCGTACAGGACGCGGGCCGGCGGGAGCAACCCCAGATCCTGGCCGATGCCGCCTTTCAGTCGGCCAGCGCCGCCGGCGCCGCCGCGATCGTTGTGTTCACCACCAGCGGAGCGACCGCGCGGCTGGTGGCCCCCTATCGGCCGGCGGTTCCGATCTACGCGTTCACGCCGTCGGCGGCGGTCGCCCGTCAGCTCAGCGTCGTCTACGGCGTGCGCGCGATCGAGGCGGACGCGCTCGACTCCACCGATGAGATGGTGCTCCAAATGGACCGCGTCCTGCTCGAGCGCAACTCGGTCCGCCCCGGCGACACGGTCGTGCTCCTTGCCGGCCAGCCCATCGGCCGTCCCGGCTCGACCAACATGATGAAGCTGCACACGGTCGGCGAACTACGGTAAGGGTAGCGGCCTTGACATAAGGGTAGCGGCCGGTTGCAATGCCCCTCCAGGTGCTATATGATACATAGCCATGAACCCGGCTGCCGCGCAGCCGGGCGAAGAATTTCGGGCTTGGGGGTTTTATGATCAGAACGGCTAGAATTCTATTCACCGGATTCCTTTTCGCCGCCGTGCTGGCTGGGCAGGAGTTTCGGGCGACGCTGACGGGCCGGGTATTCGACCCAACCGCCGCCGCCGTGCCGAGCGTCAAGGTTGAAGCGAGGAACGTCAACACCAACGAGTTGACTTCGGCGACCACCGACTCGACCGGCACCTACACCATTCCCTTCCTGCGCCTGGGCAGCTATTCGTTGACGGCGGAGGTGACCGGCTTCAAGAAGTTTGTGCGCGAGGGCCTGACGCTCCAGGTCGGCCAGGTGGCCAACATCAATATCAACCTCGAGGTGGGCCAGGTGACCGACAGCATCACGATCACCGGCGAGGTGCCGCTGCTGGAGACCACCAAGGCCGACCGCGGCGTGGTCGTCGACTCCCAGCGCGTCGCCGAGCTGCCGCTGAACGCCCGCAATCCGTACATCCTCGGCGCGATGATGTCGGGCGTGACCTTCCGCGGCGCGGCCATCTGGCAGCGCCCGTTCGACAACGGCGCGATCGCCGAGTGGTCGATGAACGGCGGCCGGCAGTCCAATAACGAGTTCCTGCTCGATGGCGCGCCCAACAACGCACAGATGGGCGGCAACAACGTCGCCTACGTGCCGATTGTGGACGCCGTCCAGGAGTTCAAGGTGCAGTCGAACTCCTACGACTCGGCCTACGGCAAGTTCGCCGGCGGCGTCTTGAATGTGGTGCTCAAGAGCGGCACCAACACCTTCCACGCCACCGCCTGGGAGTTTCTCCGCCGCACGCCGCTCGACGCCAACAGCTTCCAGAACAACGCCATCGGCGCCAAACGCGCCGAGCACTACCTGGACCAGTACGGCTTCCAGTTCGAAGGGCCGCTGGTGCTTCCGAAGATGTTCGACGGCCGCGACAAGCTGTTCTTCCTCGGCAGCTTCGAGAACTATCGCGAAGGCACGCCGACTCCGCTGTTCATCTCCTACGCCGAGCCCGAGATGCGCAATGGCGATTTCACGAGATTGGTTGATCCCGGCGGCCGGCCGATTACCATTTACAATCCGTTCACCGGCCGCGCCGACGCCTCCGCCGCCGGCGGCTGGCGCCGCGATCCGTTCCCGGGCAACCAGATTCCGGGCAACCTGATCAACCCGATCTCGAAGAACATTCTCAGCTATATGCCGGCGCCGAATGGGAAGACGCCGGGCGTCCGTTACGCCAACCAGAACCTGCTTTATCCGAATTACTTCGCGACCGACGCGTTCTACAATCTGATTCTCAAGTTCGACTACAACCTGGGCGACCGGAACCGCTTCTTCATCCGGCATGCCTCTAACGATCGTACCGAGGACCGCAACTCGAACGGCATATTCAACGGCCCAGGACAGGACGGCCAGCAGCCGTTCCAGCGCATCAACGACCACTATGTCCTCGACTGGGTCGGCACCATCTCTCCCACATTGATCGCCAACATCCGCGGCTCCCACAACCGCTTCATTGAGTTAGGATTCGGCGCCGCCAACTCCGGCTTCGACCTCGCCTCGCTGGGCTTTCCTCGGAACATCGTCGGCCAATTGCCCAGCCCGACCTTCTTCGGCCGCTATGACTTCGAGGGCTACACGTCGCTCGGTCGCTACCAGAGCATCAACATCACCAACACCTACAACCTTCAAGGGAACATTACCAAGATCTGGAACGCGCACAACATGCGGTTCGGCTTCGACGTGCGGCGCAACCACTACATTTTGCAGAACACGGGCAACATCTGGCAGTTCAACTTCAACCGCAACTTCACCCAGCAGACCTATAACGTCGCCGACCAGTTGTCCGGCGACGGATTTGCCACCTTCCTGCTCGGCATCCCGACCGGCGGCTCCTCCAATTACCCGCTGTTCCCGTTCTTCCAGCAGACCTACATGGCGCCGTACTTCCAGGACGACTGGAAAGTGACCACTCGCCTGACGCTGAACTACGGCCTGCGCTGGGACCTCAACGTTCCGCCCGGCGAGAAGTACAACCGGCTGAACTCGATTTTTGACGTCAACGCCGCCAGCCCGATCGCGTCGCTGATCAACCGGACACAGTTCCCGCAGCTCGCCAGTCTGAAAGGCGGCCTGACATTTGCCGGCGTCGGCGGCCAGCCGACGCGCGAGTCGCGATTGGACAAGAACAATATCCAGCCGCGGATCGGCTTCGCCTACCAGCTCAAACGCAAACTGGTGATGCGCGGAGGCTGGGGACTCTTCTACAACAATCCGAACAACGATTTCCTGCGCACCACCGGGTTCAGCACGTCGACGCCGTTCGTCGCCAGCAACGATGGCAACCGCACCCCGCGCTCCGCCAATACGCTGGGTGATCCTTACGCCGCCATCCTGGTGCCGGCGGGCTCCTCCGCCGGGCTGAACACGTTCGCCGGCCGCGGTTTCGACTGGTTCAACCCGTCATTCAGCACGCCGTTTACGCACCAGTTCAGTTTCGGCTTACGAGCTGAGCGACTCCCAGACCGTCGACGTCTCTTACGTCGGCAGCCGCTCGCGCTCGCAGCAGGATTCGATCCCGACCAACGATCCGACGCTGGCGTTCCGCAAGCAATGCAATCCGCTCGAGGGCGGCAACCCGGTCTTCTGCAATGAGCTTATCGCCAATCCATTCGTCGGTCTGGCGCCGTTTGAGGGCACCGGCTCATTCACCGCGGCCACGGTGAGCCGGTTCGGCTTGCAGCGCCCGTACCCGCAGTTCGGCGGGATCAGCATGCTCGGAACCAACCTCGGGTTCATCAACTACAACTCGATGCAGATCAACTACACCCTCCGGACCCGGGGCGGCATCAACCTGCTGGCCAACTACACCTTGTCCAAGATGTACGAGAACTTCGGCTTCAACGACTCCTACGCCGGAGTCCGGCAGGGCGGCCTGTACTTCAACGACAAGCCGCACTTCCTCAAAGCGACCGTCGTCTGGGAGCTGCCTTTTGGCCCCGGCCGTTTCATCGGTGGCGACAGCAAGGGGGCCCTGGCCAAAATGATCAGCGGCTGGGAGTACACCACTTTCTACACGCAATCGAGCGGCGAGCCCAGCGACCTGCCCGGCAACGTCACCATCCTCAAGGATCCGCGGCTGCCCGGCGGCGACTGGAACGGCGTCAAGGACTTCAGCCAGCACCAGGTGCGCGGCTACAACCCCTGTGTGCTTCGCATGGCCGATAACGGCACGATCCAGCCGCTTCAGTTCTCGCTCGACAAAGGCTGCGGCACCAGCTTCAGCAATTACGCCTGGCTGGTTCATCCCAACTTCGCGCCGCGAACCACCACGTTCCGGAGCCCGAACATTCGCAAGCAGTCGCAGTTCAACATCGACATGTCGGTCAGCAAGATGACCCGGATCGGCGAGCGCTTCCGATTCCAGATCGGCTTAGAAGCGTTCAATGCGACCAATCACTGGTTCTACGGCCGCAACAACAGCTTCAACAACAATCCGTTGGACGCGAACTTCGGCACCATCTTCCAGCACACGCAGAGCAATCAGAACGGCCAGCCGCGTCAGGTCCAGGTCCGCATCAAGCTGTTCTGGTAGACCTTATTGGGGTGGGGCGGGCCCAACCGCCTGCCCTTCCCGAATCTTCACGATCCGGTCCGCCGCGAGGCGGGTAAAGGTCTGCTTCAAGCCGCTCGGCCAGCGCACCTCGAGTGAATCGACGACGGTGTTCGCGCCGATCCCGAAGTGCTGGCGATAGGGATTGGTCGAGCCGAACCCTTCGCTGCCCTTCACCTCGCGGAACACCGTCAGCGCGCCGGCCTTCACCACCAGCGCCGCGCCGATCGCATGCCGGTTGCTGTTGGTTCCGGTCAGATCCACCTCGAGCCAATGGTTCTGGCTCCCCTTCAGATTGCGGTAGAAGGCGTTCTCGGCGTGGTCGCCCGGATAGTGCCCGCCGAGCTGGGCGTACACATCGAGGTCGCCGTCCTCGTCGATGTCCACGAAGCAGACTCCGTGGCCCTTGTTGCCCGGGCGCGCGAAGTTCACCCAGCTCGTCAGGTCCGTGAACGAGCCGTCGCCGTTGTTGCGGAAAAACCGGTTCGGCTCGAGGCGGCTGAGCTGCGGGTCGCCGGTGCCGAAGTAGAAATCCACGAAGCCATCGTTGTCCAGGTCGGCGACGCCGGCGCCCATCACCCCCATCGGATGGTAGAGCTTCGCCTGGTAGGTCGCGTCGGTGAACGTGCCGTCGCGATTATTCCGGAAAAGCCTCACCGAGTCCGGATGGATCGCCGCCGGACCCGGAACCGAGAACGTTCTCTTGAGTCCCTCGATGACAGCGTCCCACGGCGCGAGGCTGGTGACCAGAAGATCGGGCCAGGCATCGTTGTTGTAGTCGGTGAAAAACGCGACATAGCCGTTGTGCGGAGGCTGCGTGACGCCGGCCGCCCGGCTCACTTCCTGGAATCGGAATCCGCCTTCGTTGCGGTAGAGCCGGTTCGGCGAGCTCAGCAATCCGTTGACGAACAGGTCCAGGTCGCCGTCGCGGTCGTAGTCGCCGAACGCGATGCCGATGGTCCCGTAGGCCGGCGGCTCGTCCAGGCCCGCCTGTCTGGTCACGTTCGCGAACCGGCCGCCGCCGAGGTTGCGATAGAGCTGCGGCACCGAGCCGTCCTTCAGGACCCCGTTGGCGACCGCCAGGTCGGGCAGCCCGTCATTGTCCAGGTCGCCCCAGAGCGACACGAAGCCCGATCCCGGGTCGGCGGCGCCGCTCTCCTTCGAGACGTCCTCGAAGCGGCCGCCGCCGGTGTTCCGGAACAGCCGGTTGGGCATCGGCCCGTTCCATCCGTTCAGCGCGAGATGGAGATCGAGCCGGCCGTCATTATCGTAGTCGACGAGATTGACGCTGTAGCCGGACGGCACTCTCGCCAGCCCGGCCTCGGCGGTGACCTCCCGAAACCGCGAGCCCTCGTTGCGATAGGCCGCCAGGAACGTGCCGCTGCCGGCGAGCACAAGATCGGGCCGGCCGTCGCCGGTGAAGTCGCCGAAAGCGCACGTACCGTTGCCGTCCAGCCGGTTCACGCCCTGCTCCTTCGCCATGTCGGTGAATGCGAGGAGCGGCGGGTTGTTCGCATCAATGTTCGGCTCGGCCGCCGGGAACGCCATCGAATCCGGCAGCCGGATCGAGGCGCCATCCCATCTCTCGATCGACACCTTGAGCAGCCACTGATCGATCGGATTGTTATTCAGGCCAAGGGCGCGGGAGAAGGTCCGGGCCGCCTCGGCATAATCGCCGGCGCGATAGTGGCTGGCGCCCATTTCGCGCAGGATCTCCCCCCGCGCTGCGGCCAGCGCCGGCCGGACGAGCGCGAGCTGAAAATATTCGATCGACTCGCGGAAGCTGCCGCGCTTGGCGAGCGTCCGCGCCATCTGGTAGAAGCCGGCGGCCTCCTCGTTGCTGAATGGCATTGCCGAATCGACGACGCGATCCAGCAGCTCGATCGAGCGGTCCAGCCCGGTGAGAGGATCATGGGGCACCCGATGTTCGCTCCCGGTAGTGAACCGGACCTCGCCCGACAGCCAGCCGGTCAGGTTCAACAGGTACTCGTTGGCCGACGGTTCCAGGCGCGCGACCCGCGCCGCCATTTGAAAAGCGAGGTTGGGATTGTAGTAAAGCAGCTCGGCGCGCGCGTGGATGATCGCCTTCGCCTTCAGCGCCGGGATGTGATCCCCGTTGCGCCGCAGTGCGTTCTCGAGCGCCTCCATCGCCAGGCTGAGCGCGACGCGGCCGGCCGCCGGGTTGCCGTAGAAGTCCAGCAGATGGGAGCGCGCGAGCTGGTAATGAAGCTCCGCGTCGGCCGGATTCCGCGACACGAGCGCGGTCAGCTCCTTTCGAGCCTCCTCGGTCTTGCCCTGGCGCAACAGCAGCAGCGGCCGGACCAGCGCGGGATCGCGCGGAGCGAGCGGCGTGCCCGGATGATCGTGCTGCGCCCATGCGATCCCGAACAGCAACCACGCCGCTGCGCGCACTATCTCAATCTACCGCAGGCTATCATCAAGCTGGATGCGCGCGATCCCCCTCCTCGGCCTGCTGGCGCCGGCGCTCGCCGGGCCCGCCGCGCCGCCCGCGGTAACCTTCGAGGATCGCGCCGCGGCAGCCGGCATCGGCTTCGTGCTCCGCAACTCGGCCACGCCGGAGAAGCACCAGATCGAGACCATGCCCGGCGGCGTCGCCGTCGTCGACTACGACAACGACGGCCGGCCCGACATCTACTTCACCAACGGCGCTCGCAACGGGACGCTCGAGAAGGTCGACTCGTCTTACTGGAACCGGCTCTACCGCAACCTCGGCGGCTGGAAGTTCGAGGACGTCACCGCGACGGCCGGGGTCGCCGGAGCCGGTTACTCGATGGGCGTGGCCGCCGGCGACTACGACAACGACGGGCACGTGGACCTGTTCGTCGCCGGGGTGCGCCGCAACCTGCTGTACCGGAATCTGGGCAACGGGAAGTTCGAAGAGGTGACCGCGCGGTCGGGAATCACCAGCGGCCGCTGGTCGATCGCCGCCGGCTGGTTCGACTACGACCACGACGGGCACGTGGACCTGTTCGTGGTCAACTACGTCGTCTGGGCGCCGGAGAAAGAGCCGTTCTGCGGCGATCCGGCCGGCCGCTACCGCACCTATTGCCACCCGAAGTTTTACGATCCGCTCCCCAACCAGCTCTACCACAACAACGGTGACGGCACGTTCACCGATGTCTCGGAAGCCTCCGGCATCGCCGCCCACCAGGGCAAAGGCATGGGCGTCGCGTTCGCCGATTACGACGCCGACGGCGACCTCGACGTGTTCGTCGCCAACGACACGGTGCCGAACTTCCTGTTCCGCAACGAGGGCGGCGGGCGATTCCTGGAAGTCGCGCTGGCTGCCGGGGTGGCCTTCAACGACGACGGCCGCGCGCTCTCGTCGATGGGAGCCGACTTCCGCGACATCGACAACGACGGCCGCCCGGACCTGTTCGTGACCGCGCTGGCCAACGAGACCTTCCCGCTGTTCCGCAACCTGGGGAAGGGCCTGTTCGCCGACGTCACCTACCCGAGCCGGGTCGGCCGCGCGACCGTCGCCCTGAGCGGATGGAGCAACGGCGCCTTCGATTTCAACAACGACGGCTACAAGGATCTGTTCTCGGCCAATGGCGACGTGAACGACAACACCGAGCTGTTCTCGAGCCGCAAGTCACGACAGCCGCCCGTCGTGCTCGTCAATGACGGCGCGTCGTTCACCGCCGCCGAAGCCGGCCCCGCCGGCATGTATCGCGGCGCCGCGTTCGCCGATTTCGACGGCGACGGTCGTGTCGACGTGGCGGCATCGCGGCTCAACGACCGCGCGGTGCTCCTGCGCAACACGACCCCCAAGGCCGGCCACTGGCTGGCGCTTCGCCTCGAAGGCCGCCGGGCGAATCGCGACGGGATCGGCGCGCGGGTGAAGGTCGTCACCACTTCCGGCCGCGAGCTGTTCAACCACGCGACGACGTCGGTGGGCTACGCCAGCTCGAGCGACCGCGTGGTCCATTTCGGCCTCGGCGAGGACGGCCAGCCGCGGTCGGTCGAGGTCGGCTGGCCCGGCGGCGCCGTCAGCACGGAAGATGTCCGGGCCAACCGGCTGCTCACCGTGTCTCAGCGGTGAGCCCTTTTTCGCCCAGTTTCAGGTGCCGGTCGGCCTCCTCGGGCCGGCCGAGTCGCAGGTAGGCTTTGCCCAGGAGCAGGTGCGCGGTCCAATATCGGGCGTCGAGCGCGACGGCTTTTTCGAAGACGACGACAGCCTCGCCGATCCGGTCCAGGTGCACCATCGCCCGGCCGAGTTCGGTCAGCGACTTCGCCGACGGCCGGGCCGCCCGCAGCGGCGCGATCGACTCCCCCGTCCGCCCCTGGCGCTGAAGGAACACGCCGAAGTGCAATCTCGGATCGTCCTCGGCGCGGGCCGGGGCAGGGGAGGCGGCCAACGACTGTTCGAACCGCTTCTCGGCTTCGGCGGCGCGGCCCAGCGCCTCGAGCGACTGCGCCACCGCCAGGTGAATCCGCCAAGGCTGGGGATCGCCGCCGAGCGCCGCTTCCAGCGCCTCGATCGCCGCTTCAAAACGGTCCAGCGCGTACAGATTCCGGCCGTGAAAATAACACCCG
>Ga0247727_10019897_pt1 | contig 10339 bp, 12 predicted proteins | sample WisWelCaveWW1625_FD_202498 | JGI IMG/M metagenome (GOLD analysis project Ga0247727, IMG submission 202498) | Biofilm microbial communities from Wishing Well Cave, Virginia, United States - WW16-25 | ecosystem: Environmental > Aquatic > Deep subsurface > Groundwater > Cave microbial mat | place... | reverse complement strand
GTGATCCTAATTTTACATGAATACGGGATCAAACGCAACAAAATTTATGCGCCAGACGAAGGTGAGAAATCACAGGTGGGGTCCGTTTTTCGACGGCAGGGGGTCCATTCTATTCCGGCCCCGAAATTTATAGATTAAAACAGAAAACTTTTAACTTCTGTGGTGAAATGATGCAAACCGCAACTCAAGTCCAAAGTAGCGTCTCAACGCAAAACGAGCTTGCCATTCCAACAGAAATTTGGGATGCGGCGCAGCAGCTTGCCGGAAAGTTAGGGCTTTCTGCCAATGAGCTTTTTGCAACAGCGCTTTCTGATTTTATTCGACGATACGGTGAGATCGACATAACGGCTGAACTTGACAAGGTCTATTCGGATATAGATTCAACTCTTGATCCCGTGTTAGGCGCTATGCAGTTCAGATCATTACCGGCAGAAAAATGGTAATTGAAGATGGCATCCGGTTGGTGTTAGCCTTGTAACAATTGGGCAATTGATAAAGGAATTTTTAAAATGATAACCCTGCAAACCGTCGACCAAAATCTCAAAGTCAAGCTTCCTGTTACGTTTTTGACGCGAATGAAGATTCGTGTCGGCGCGACGTTGCATACTGAAATTGTCGGCGACCGGCTTATTCTCCGTCCGGTTTCTCGCAATAAGAATTATCCGTCAACGGATGCCATTCTCAAAGTTCAAAAGAAAATCGAGCGCATCAATAAAAAATTAGGGCGCGCGACAGGGCTGACCGAAGCCGAGTTGGATATTGCGATCAAAGCCGGTTTAATTGACAAAAAGCAAGCATGGTTCTGGACAACTGCCTGGCAAAAAATGGAACGTGAAGCCGATCGTTCGCGCACTTTCAAATTTACCAATGTGGAAGACGCGCTGGCATTCTTGCGCAAATGAAGATTCGTCTTAAGGAGACTTTTCATAAAGATTATTGACGGCTTCCGGCAACCCTTCAAAAGGCTGCTGATGCCAAAATTCGAATGTTGGCGGATAATCCGCGACATCCGTCATTGCGCGTGAAAAAGATGGAGGGCCACAGAAATACTTGGGAAGCGAGCATCACGATGAAATATCGAATCACGTTTGAAATCGAAGAAGACGCGTTTCTGCTGCGACGCATCGGCGAGCATGACAAAGTTTTAAAGAATCCATAACTCTTCACACCGACAGACTGGCAGAGATGAGTGAGCGAAGCGATTTAAACCGCTTTAGCAGTGACATGTCAACGATAAATTTCCCGTCGATGCCCAACGCGCAAGACGATGAGGTTCGCGCCTTCAACGTCAAAGATGACGCGATAATCGCCGATACGAAAACGATACGAACCCAATTCGGAACTGCTCAATTTATCCGCATAACGAAAGGGGTCGCGCTGGAATTGCTCCAATTTCTTTTTAATCCGCCTTTGCGTCTCGGCATCAAGCCTGTCAATATCCCGCCCGGCTCGCCGTGTATAAACGAACTGATATGTCATCCGACTTTCCCAAAAGCATCTTCATGAGATAAGACCCGCCCACGTCGATAATCTTCCCGCGCTTCGCGAATGCTGGCGAGATATTCAGGGCTGGTCGCAGCCAACAGATCTTCCAAAAAAGCGAGGCGGTCATTTTTTTTCATCTTTTTTACGGCAATAATGATTTGGTATGATGAAATAGGAAGCGCCAGCGGGCGGCCATTAGAATGCTGCGTTCGGACGCTGTTGTGTTTTTTAATCGTACTGGTTTTCATATTTGTTTTCCTTGTTTCAAGTTGTCGATATAACCAAGATACACAGGATTTGGGTAAAATGCAAACTGAGATTTGTTTGATTATAACTCAATTCTCCTCCCCTCCGGCCCGACAAAAACGTGCGTCCAATAGCGATAATTTTTCTTTTTTTTTACGAACGCAGACTGGAAGTCTGCGCTACGACAATTCGCCGACGTACAAAAACGCCTGTCCCTGAAATTCATTTTTGTGATCGAGACAATCAATTTCCTCGCATTGATATCGCGCCAACCCGAAGGCGCCGGCAAGTTGGTCCGAGGTTTCGAAAAACTGGGTGTGATAATTATCCATATAAACCCGAAATTTCTGTTTGGGAACGAGGACGACGAGCTTTTTTCGCGCAACACGTTTTAGTTCAGCGGCAGCGCGCGGCAAATCTTTGACGTGCTCGAGCGTGTGGCAGCAAGTGACATAGTCGAACATTTTGTCGGCAAACGGAATGTTCTCGGCAAAACCTTCCTGCCACTTAATTTGCAAGCCCGCTTCCCGGCCACGCTGCTTGGCATATTGCAGCGCCACGTCACTGACATCAAGCCCGGTCACTTGAAATCCCGCTTGCGCCAGCTTAATGGCCAACGTTCCCATGCCACAGCCGACTTCGAGCACGGAGCCGGACTCGCCGAGTGCCGCGAGTATCATCGCGGCATCGGTTTCTTCGACACAATCGTTGCGATGATGTTTCCAGACTGCGTCGTAAGCGCGTTGCCATTCGACATCCGAGAACGAACGAAACTTTTTGCGCCAATCGGCTTCGAACCAACTGCCGTTTTTGCGCTGTAGTGTGCGCCGCGCAAAAAAGCGTTGATTGATGGCGCTGAGGCCATCGCGGGCCCAATCTGGCAGAGAACGTTTGAATTTCAGATAGGCGGTGTGCAGAGTTGACATTTGCGGTGTTCAAAAAAAATTAGTTCCAACGGATAAAAAGGCGGCCAACGGATTTCGATTATCCGCTGGTCGTTCTTCAATCCGTTGGAAAATTTTTATGATTCGTTTTGAATCGGCGATGGTTGTTGATTTGTTTGGGGCAGTTGTTGTGTGCTGCGCCTTTTGAAAAGCGACGCCACTCTTTTCATTTCGCCTCTCTCAAAAAATCCAATCAGGAAAAGCACCATCGGAAAGGCAATGAGCAAAATCGCCTTTTGCCACGGCGCGGTCCAAATCCAATAACCCAACACAAACACAACGGCTGTGGCTAAAACTAATTTCAGCAGCCTGTTCCACTCGTAACGGATGTAATACAAACGCTGCGCAACCATATACAGCGCCGTCGCCATCGCTATGTAGGCCAATGTCGTTCCGAGGGCCGCGCCGTTCATGCCGAGCACAGGCACGAGCGCATACGTCGCGGCAATTTTAACTGCCGCGGCCAGGCCGGTGATGAACGGCAGATAATGCGTTTTCTTCTCGAGGTGAATGCCGATGATGAAGTTGACATACGCGCCGAAAAAAATATACGCGAGCAAAACCGCCGGCACCACCGAGGTGCTGTTCCAATAATCTTCTCCGAACAGCGTTTGGGAACCGATTTGAAATCGCACCAGCTCATTAATAAAAAGACTCGCGCCGAGAAAACAAACCGCGCACACTAACATGAACAGCGTGAAGATGCGCGCGAAGATGGCTCTGGCATTTGGCTCTTTCGAGGTGCTGAGAAAAAACGGATGCCAGGCGAAGCGAAACGCGGCGATCATGAGATTCATCAACATGCCGAGCTTGCAGCCGGCGCTGTAGAGGCCGACGGTTGCAACATCGGTGAGTTGCTTGAGAATGAAGCGGTCGATGACATCCACAAAATATACGGACAGCGTCGAGGGCAAATAGGGCAAGCCGAATTTGAGCAAGTCCAGATAAACCGTGCGCCGCATGGTGGGCCGGAGATGACGCAGAGAAACCGGCAGCACGGTCAGGAAGGTGAAGACAGAAGAAATCAAATTGGCTTCGAAAACGCCGGTCACGCCGCGGCCGAGTTTCACCACAAAAAACCAGGTCGCCCCAAAATTGACCATGACGTTGGCCACTTTTAAAATAACAAAAAGCGCCGAGCGTTCTTCCGCGCGCAAAAGCAGAAACGGAATAATCATCATGGAATCAAAAAGCAAAATACCCGCCATCAAAATGATGATATGGCGATAAGAGTTGCTGTCCAGCAACCAGCCTGCCAGCGGCGTGGCGAAGAGAAAACTGCTGAGCAAAATGATGGCGGACATCAGCAGAACCGACCAAAAGCCGGTATTGAAGATATGACATTTTTCTTCTTCATGGCCGGCCAAAATGTAGTAACGCAGAAACGCGGCGTCGACGCCGTATGTTGAGATGATCGTCATGATGCCAAGATAGGCAAGCACCAGGCTGACGACACCATACGCTTCCTGCGACAAATAATGTGTATAAAGAGGAAGCAATAAAAAGCTGATCGCACGGCCCAAAATCGTGCTGATGCCGTAAACTGCGGAGTGGCTGGTTAATCGTTTTATGCTTGCGAACATTTTGGGGGACTCAGGAACAAAAAAACGAGTTCAGGCGTTATACTATTTACCAATCCATCTTGCTGCAACAAAGGTCGGTTAATATACCGTGCGTCAATTCTAAAGTCAAGCTTCATCTTCGCTTCGTGTTTTCCACCTCAGGTTTGCCCGGCAGTAACGCAGTTAAAAATTTTCATCGCAACAACTAACGTAGTCCCCGCCCCTTGTGGGCGGTTATTTAAGCCAATCATCCAGCTTGAAAAAATGCCCCACAAGGGGGCAAGGCTACAAATCAAATTAGCAACTCACCAACCGCGGAGAGTTTATGATTCAAGCCCAGGCCCGCAACAAGCTGAATCAGGATGATTTGCAGTTCATCGTGACGGCGCTGCGCCGCCAGGGGGAAAAGGATAGCACCATTTTGCATTTACTCCAGGATGATGACATGCGCGATGCGATGCTGGATCATCCACGACTTCTGGAGTTTCTTCTCGCCTTTCGCCAAACCACGGCGATTTCTCCCTTCCTCTATTTTTATATCCTCGTGCGCCAGGCTTTGCGCGAATTTAAAATCGACGACCGGGCTGTAGCCGATTATCTCGCGAATTTGCTCACGGAGTTCGGAAAGGGCAATCGCATGCATCGCGTCGATCGACATGCGACGAAAGAATACAAATATCTCGTCGATTTAATGGCGGACTTGTTGGACGCCAATTCCGAGCAGACGTTTCAGGTGCAAAGTCATCTCGGCAATTACGCGCTGTTTGTGACCGGCATTTTTCCGGATCATGTTTACCATCGCGCCAAGTACCATCCGCCCTCGCCGGATTTCAGCTATTACGAGCAGGTGGGCAGCGCCAATTATCAACGCGCTTCGCAGCATCGCATCGCGGAAAAGTATCGTTTGTCGGATATTTTGTATTTGCTCGGCCAACAGTTCCGGCAGGTCAGACTGGCGTTGAATCACGTCGCGGATTCATTTTTGCACCTTGATCGCAACCCCGGCGCCACCGATCGCGTCATTCGGCGATTGGATCATTTTCGGGAAAAGCGGGAGTTGGATTTGGAGTGATTTTTCGTAGTCGCGCCTTCAGGCGAAAAATTGTCCAAGTTGATAAAGTGTTTCAAATTCAGGCATTCAGCCCCTGAAGGGGCTACTACGAACCGTTCTAAAAACTATGTCACTGCTTGCCGACATCCAAAAACTCACCGAGCGCACGTATCAGGCGACCGGCGTGAATTTCGAGGAATTTCTGATCAGCCGCGAGCGCTTTCGTTATTTGTCGCAATTCGATCAGCGGGCGCGCGAGTTGTCGGCGCTGGCGCGCGTTTTCTTTCGCGTCATGCGAGGCCGTTTGCACGTGGGAATTTATTATTCCGCCGCCGTGATCGAGGCCTTGGAAACGCATGATCCGCGCCGCGGGCTTTCGGAAAAAAACATCGCGGCTTTTCGCGTTTTTATCGAAGAGATCAATCACGCGGTACACGGCGCGTTGAAATTTATGGAGGGACAAACCAATATCTTCGGCGAGAATTTTGTGCGCGATTTGGAGCTGCAGGCCAAAATCGATTCGTATTTTTTGCTCAAATACTTTCTGGCGTATTTCAACGCCAGCGGCCGCCTGGAACAAATGGATCGCCTGTGGCTGCGCCATCATCTGTTTGAGTGCGACGACACGCGCTACGATTCCCCGGAATTGACCGTGATTTACAGCGAAGCGCTGGCGCTGGGCCACAAATACACCCGCTTTGTCGACGGCCTGCCTCCGGATGAGCGGCTGCAGGAAATCCGGCGTTTTCGTTGTCTGCCGTATGCGATAAAAAAGCAATACATCACCATGCTGCCTTAAGCCGGCGCACCGTGCAGAAACAACATTTTCCGGACGCGTTCTTTCAAGGTTTCGACGAGAAACGGCTTGTCGAGAAAATCGCTGCGTTCATCTTGCAGCAGCGGCGCGAGTTTTTCAGCGTCTTTGACGCCGGTGAGCAACAAAACCGGAATGTGCGCAATTTCCGGATCGGAGCGGATGGCGCGCAGGGTTTCCGCGCCGTTCATCACCGGCATCACAAAATCCAGCACGATCAGATCGGGCCGCTCCCGACGAATAATCGTCAACCCTTCACTGCCGTTGCCGGCTTCAAAAACTTCGTGCTCATCCTGGCGTAACGTATGCCGAATGAGGCTCCGAATCGGCCGCTCATCATCAATGGTAATGATTTTTTTTCCTGGCAGCTTCGGGATCGACAAGTTGTCTTTTCTTGATAGCATATTACGTGTCCAGACCATTTCATCCTTGTTTGTCCGGCCTTTGACAAAAATAAAAAGGGCACATCGCCACTTCGTGTTGGAGCGGGAGTATCACCTCCGCTGCACCACAAAATTGCAATAGCCCTCGACCCGGCACACACTCATCATACCCAACACTTGCGGGTTAACCTCCTCGACAACCACACCACGCGACAAACACGGTTTTTATCACGCCACAAATACTTGCAGGAAAACCTACTGGGCTACCCATCCAACCTACCTTGACATAAAATACTTCACGTTTGGTTTAAAGTCAAGGAAAAATTCGGCACATTTTTATTGCATGGGTTCGAGCGCGGCGATCATAATTTTGCCGGCGCAGGCATCGTGCAACAGGCGTTGCGTTTCCTCCGCTTGCGGCAAGCGCACGGTGATCACCTGTGAAATATCGCTGCCAAATTTTTCTTGCAGCGTTTCCGCCGCCACCAAGCGCAAAATTTTTTGCACCGCCGCTGTCTGCGCATAGGAATATTGCAGCCGCAATTTTTGTTTGGGGAAAATCGGCGATAACGTCGCCGCGGCAATGGCCGCTGCCGTGGCGACGCCATAAGCACGCACGAGACCGCCGGTTCCAAGTTTGGTGCCGCCGAAATAACGCGTGACCACGGCCGCAACGTTAGTCAGATGGCGTCGCTCCAAAGCCTGCAAAATCGGCCGGCCCGCCGTGCCTGCCGGCTCACCAGCGTCGCTGGATTTGGCGACGAGACGATCGTCAAAGCCGACGCGAAAGGCGTAGCAGTTGTGGGTTGCATCGTAAAATTGCCGGCTGCGTTCGGCAATGCACGCCTCGGCTTCCTGCCGCGAGGCAACCGGATGAAGCAGGGTGATAAAAGTTGAGTCTTTGACTTTGTATTCGCTTTCAACTGACGCAACAATGGTATAGTATTCATTCATGTTTAAAAGCATTGGCAAAATGATTGTGGCAAGATCATTTAATCAATAATTTTGCCGCAATTATTTTGCGATTGTTTTTGCGGCGGTTCCATTTTTCGTTGCCGGCATTTTACAACATAAATTATTTTGCCCAATTTGGCAAACACTTTCTGCTTGCTTCTTTGGCTGTTCGGTGTTATCATAATGAAATATATTTTTAAATCGAATCAACAAGGAAAATTTATGCAAGGGTCGTCCAACAATTCTGTTGTCATCACGGGAATCGGATTAATCACGCCATTAGGGTTGACGCCGGAGGAAAACTGGCGCGGGCTGATGGAAGGCCGTTCGGGCATTGATATGATCCAACGCTTTGATGCTTCCTCCCTGCCGGCGCGCTTTGGCGGCGAAGTGAAAAATTTTGACGCCGCCAATTACATGGATGCGAAAGAAGTTCGGCATTATGATCGGTACACCCACTTTGCCGTAGCCGCGGCAGATGCAGCATTGGCCGACGCCGGTTTGCAGCCGGAAGATTTGCCAAAAGAAAAAACCGGTATCGTCGTCGGCTCCGGCATGGGCGGGGTCGAAACGTTTATGGACAATGCGCGCAGCTTGATTGAAAAAGGGCCGCGGCGCGTGTCGCCGTTTTTTGTTCCGGCGACGATCACGAATATCGCCGCCGGATTGTTGGCAATTCGTTACGGCACTAACGGCGTGAACTATGCCACAGTTTCGGCCTGCGCCACCGGCGCCCATGCCATTATGGATGGGCTGATGCTCCTCCGGCAGGGTTATATGGATGTGATGATCGTCGGCGGCTCCGAAGCGGCGATGATCGATATCAGTATTGCGGGGTTTGCGGCGGCAAAAGCGCTGTCGAAAAATAATGAAAATGCCCGCACCGCGAGCCGGCCTTTTGATTTGGCGCGCGATGGTTTCGTGATGGGCGAAGGCGCGGGGATTCTCATTCTCGAACGTCAGGATCGCGCGCAAGCGCGGGGCGCGCGCATTTGGGCGAAAGTTTGTGGCGCCGGTTCGTCGTCGGATGCGTTTCATATCACCACCCCTCCGGAAGACGGCAAAGGCGCAGCGCTGGCGATGCGCATGGCCCTAAATGACGCCGGGCTGCAACCGCAGGATATCGGCTACATCAATGCCCATGCGACTTCGACGCCGCTCGGCGACATCGCCGAAACCTCGGCGATTAAATCGGTTTTCGGCGAACACGCCAAAAATGTCGCGGTGAGTTCGACCAAATCTATGACCGGACATTTGCTCGGCGCCGCCGGCGCCGTCGAGGCCGCGTACACGGCGATGGCGTTGTATCATCAAATGCTGCCGCCCACCATTAATTTGGAAAATGTGGATCCCAAATGTGATCTCAATCACGTAGCGAATAAGCCACGGCCGGTTTCGATGCGCTACGCGCTATCGAATGGATTTGGTTTTGGCGGAACGAATGCGGTGTTGACGCTGGGCAAGTACGAGAAATAAAGAGTTCAGTGTTTTGTTCCTGAGTAATTCATTGTGGCTCTAATTATTTTGACTTTTAATAAGGCCGAAGCTTTACGCCTCAGCGTTGAAAATCGTTGCAAATTTCATCAAAATTTACTATTTAATCAGCAGGCCTTATGCATCATATTCACGACAGGGGTTACAGGAAATTATTCAAGAACAAGGGCATTTTCCGACAATTGTTGGAGACCTTTGTCGCAAAAGGATGGATGAAAGAGCTGGATTTTGAGACTTGTGAAACTCTGGACAAGTCTTTTATCGCTGATCATTACAAAGAGACCGTCAGCGACATCATCCACAAGCTTAAAATAAAACAAAAGGAGATTTTTATCGTCATCCTGACGGAATTCAAATCGACGGTGGAGAGATTTACCAGTCTGGATATGTCGCATTATGTCGCCGGCTTTTACAAGGACTATGTCGAATCCAATAAAAACGTGAGGATGTTGCCGCCGGTATTTCCCATTCGGCTCTACAATGGCAATGCGGAATGGACCGCGCCGACCAGGCTCTCTGATTTGATTGAAGGCCGTGAATACTTGGGCGGGATCTCTTTAAACTTTGAATACCACAAGATCGCGATCAACGAATACCAAAAGGATTATTTGCTGCAGATCAAAAACGTGGTTTCACTCCTATTTCTCGCCGAGGCTCATTATGAGGCCGAGATGATCCAGCGAGAGTTTTTGGAGGTCTTTGAGAGAGAAGAGGACAAGGGGCCAATCTCGTTGCTGTTGAACTGGTTTATCCAGTTGCGCAAACACGGCAGCATGCCGGAAGAAGATGTTGGCAAACTCGAACGCATTTATGAAAGCAAAGAGGAGGTACGCGCTATGTTAATCACTGCATTGGAAAAAGAACGAAAAGAGCTTTTAGAAAAAAGTAAAGAGAAGGCTAAAGAGGAGGTTCGCGAGGAGGTTCGCGCGATGTTGAGCACCGCTTTTGAAAAAGAGAGAAACCAGATTTATGACAAGGGCCTGATCGATCAACAAACCGGCATTGCGCGAAAAATGCTGATAAAGGGATTGGCGTTCCCTCTGATCGTGGAATTGACCGGCTTATCCGAAGCGACAATTCTTCAGCTCAAACAAGAGATGGAAAATTAGCGCTTTAGTCTTTTATAAGCTCAATCACAAGTCTTCGCTCTTTCTGCAAAGAACTTACGTAAACAATGAATGATTGATGATTCAACCATTTCCGATTCGCACGCAAGTCCGAACCAGGATTCAATCTCTCGACCCCGCTACCGGCGAAGTCTGGCGCGAATACGACAATGCGACGTCGCAGCAGGTTGAAGCCGCCGTCGCCAAAGCGCATACAGCGCAGAAAAGTTGGGGCGGGTGGTCGGTCCAAAAACGCACGGAGATTCTGCGCAAGTTTTCTCAACTCTTATTCGACCGGCG
>Ga0247727_10019896_pt1 | contig 10340 bp, 11 predicted proteins | sample WisWelCaveWW1625_FD_202498 | JGI IMG/M metagenome (GOLD analysis project Ga0247727, IMG submission 202498) | Biofilm microbial communities from Wishing Well Cave, Virginia, United States - WW16-25 | ecosystem: Environmental > Aquatic > Deep subsurface > Groundwater > Cave microbial mat | place... | reverse complement strand
GAGCTTCAGCAGCTGGTCGAGCATTTCGGGTGGGCAGGGAGAGTACTGCACAATCGTGGATGTGACGGAGTAGGTAAGGATATTTGTTTGTTTGATCCATTGGTGGTCAATGAGGCAAACGTAAGCGTGAGCAAGGTAAATGCATTTGTAAAGCACGCCAATCATCGGGAAATTGTCGTCACGCAAGATGGACAAATACAGGAGAGTATGACCGTGACACTTACCAATACTGCAGAAAATAATGAGCCAGGGGTAGGCGGACCATATCGCACGTACATTCGATTTTTTGTTCCCGTCGACGCGTCAATTGGGGATATTACAATAGATGGGGTGATTGTCCCTTCTGCCGATAGGAGTAAAGAGACAAGTCCAATTCTTCCATATCTTGAGGGCGTTGAGGCGCCTTCCGTGGCTCAGGGCATTGGTGTAGCTTTGGAAGTAGCGTCAGGCAGAAGCAGTAATCTTCGTATTTCCTACACGAGGCCTGCCGCGGTATTGCTAGCTGCAGGGCAAACGGTGCTTGAACTACACCAGCACAAACAGGCGGGCCTGAGTGGTGTGACACAAGTCACGACGATCTATTTTCCGCACTTTTGGAAGGCAACAGATGAAAGTCCAGGGCAAGAGGGAGTCCTTGTAAAAGAGGGGCATCTCCAGTACAATACCACAATACAGCGCGATCTTTTGCATCGCCTGCGATTTGTAAAATGAAAAAACACACGCTCGCCGCTACGCCTCGAACTCTTGTGGGACGAAAAGTGAAAAACCTTCGAAAAGAAGGGCAGATTCCTGCAACGGTCTATGGAAAAGGTGTTAAAAGCGCTTCAATTACACTTTCCGGTGACGCGTTTGTCAAAGTCTACAAAGAAACAGGAGAGACCGGGCTCATTGAGCTTCATATAGATAAAGACTTGCGGCCAGTACTTGTGCATACCGTGCAAATAGATCCCGTGAGTCACGCGACGCTTCACATAGAGTTTCATCAGGTAGACCTGAAAGAAAAGGTTCATGCAAAAGTTCCGGTTGAGATCGTGGGTGAATCTCCAGCGATAGCGCAAAAACTCGGTGTTCTGTTGACCGTTCTCAATGACATTGAGGTAGAAGCGCTTCCTACGCACTTGCCGGAAAAAATTGAAGTAGATGTGACAATGCTCACCCAGGTAGACGAAGAAGTAAAAGTAGGGCAGCTGAAGCTCTCCTCTGATATTACGGTGTTGACTGACTCAGGATTGACTGTTGTAAAAGTTGGCCATCTGGTTACCAAAGAAGCAGAAGCTCAGGCAGCAGCTGAGGCCGCCGCCGCCGCCGAAGCAGCTGTTGCTGCGGGAGCAGAAGCCCCAGTGGAGGGTCAAGAAGCAAAACCAACGGAAGAAAAGGCCACTCCCGAAGTTAAGCCTACTGAAGAAAAGAATCCATAACGCAGAAGTCGCCTCATCGGCGACCCGCCGAAGAGGCGGGAAAAGAAGGCGTAATTACTCCTCAAGGAGTTTTTGCATTTCCAAAATGACAGGGAACGTTGGGTCCAGAGCGTGTGCCAGATGAAGTAGATCTGAAGTTTGGTTGTTATTGCCCAGTTGGTAAGCGGCTGATGCTGCCATAATAAATGCGTCGCGGTAGTCAGGATTTTTTTCCGCTATAGAGAGCCAATAGGTAAGCGTGTCACGCAGGTGTCCAGACTCGGATGCCGTGATACCTAAAACCTCTTCATTTGTTGAAGAGTTTGGTTTAAGGCCGAGGCTATTGATTCCTAAAAGGAAGCCAAATCCCGCCCACAAGGCCAAAAAAAGAATCGCTGCGGAGAAAAATCGGGGAATCTGCGGGAATCGAAAAGGATCGAGTTTCATTGTTCTCCTATATTACCCTATTTACGTTTGATGTGCCTCTATGGTATTCTTACTGCATGGTAAAAACAAAAAAAACTTCTCGAGCTACCCATCAACATGAAATGATCGATACCAAAACAGAAGACCTCATGTCAGCGCCAGTTATGCCGGGTAGAATGAAGTCTGTGCGTTGGGTACTGCTTGCGCTTTTGGTTCTTCTTGTTGGATTTTTCCTAGTGAAAAAAGGATATGTGGTGTCAGCCGTAGTCAACGGACAGCCCATTTTCCGCTGGGAACTCAATCAAAATCTCGCCAGTCGATTCGGTGAGCAGACCCTCGAGTCTATGATCACGGAGCGACTTATTGCCGATGCAGCCCAAAAAGAAGGTGTCGTGGTGACACAAGCTGAGGTTGATACAAAAGTCGGAACCATTACCCAAACGTTAGGCCCCAACGTAAACCTTGAAGAACTTCTGAAGTACCAGGGTATGACACGGGCTGATTTCGAACAACAGGTGCGACTTCAGCTGACTGTGGAGAAAGTCTTAGGCAAAGACGTGACGCTCACCGAAGAGGAAATAGATGTGTTTCTCAAAGACAATAAAGAAACCATGACGGCTACCGGGCAAGCAGAGCTTCGTGTAGAAGCCAGAGATGCGCTTTTATCTCAGAAGATAAGTGAAAAAATGCAGCCATGGCTTACCGAACTTCGGCAGAGCGCCAAGATTACTAAATTGTTCGAATGAACCGCATTGTTTGGGCAGGCATTCTCATCGTTGTCGCAGTGTTAGGAATTTTTTATTTTTTTCGTAATCAATCACCGTCCATGAGCTCCACAACACCCACGCCTGCCTCGCCGAGCGCAAGTCAAGGCGGGCTTACACAATCCACAAAGCAGTACGCGTCTGCTCCAGAGATTGCCATCGATGCAAAGAAAAATTATCAAGCCGTCATCCAGACGTCAAAAGGAGCAATGCGTGTGGCTCTTTTTGCATCTGAGGCCCCTATCACTGTTAATAATTTTGTGTTTTTAGCACGTGAGGGTTTTTATGCCGGCACGCCATTTCATCGAATTATCAAGGAATTTATGATTCAGGGTGGAGATCCGACGGGTACGGGCGTGGGTTCTCCCGGTTATCGATTTGACGATGAAGCAGTAACACGTGAGTATGTGCGGGGGACTATTGCAATGGCTAATAGTGGGCCCAATACCAATGGGAGTCAGTTTTTTATTATGCACGCGGATTACGCACTTGCCAAAAACTACGTTATTTTCGGAAGCATTGAAGCCACAGATAGTACGAGTCTTGCCACTCTGGACGCAATTGCCTCAGTTCCGGTGGGAACAAATGGCACAGGCGAGCAGTCTGCGCCGCAAGAAAAAGTGATTATCGAGTCTGTTACAATAGAAGAGAAGTGAAAACGTGGCGTAAACTTCGGGAAAATCCTCAACTTTGGCAGCGATATTTTATCCGGGAAAAAGTATTTACGAGTATTAGGAATTTTTTTGCTGCACAGAGATTTCATGAAGTGGAGACTCCGCTTCTTATTGCCAGGCCTCCAGCGGAGAGTTATCTGGATATATTTGAGACTATTCTTTTGGATCGCAATAGGAATGCGCAAAAAGCATACCTTTCCACCTCCCCTGAAGTATTTCTGAAAAAGCTAATCGTGGCGGGGATAGGGAACTGTTATAGTCTCACGAAGAGTTTTCGAAACATGGAAGCGCAAAGCACATTGCACAATCCGGAATTTACTATTCTTGAGTGGTATCGAATAGGCGCTGACTATACCGATATTATGAAAGATTGCGAAGAATTGCTTTATGCGATCATCGGCGACACTATAACCTATCAAGGGAAAATAATTGACATAACCCCGCCGTGGGAGCGAATTACCGTGGCCCATGCATTTAAAAAATATGCTGGGGTGAATTTTGATAATTTTTTTGATAGTGCTCCTGCCATTGCCATAAAAAAAGGATATAGAGTAGAAAAAGATACAACGTGGGAACAGTTGTACAATCAAATATTTCTTAACGAAATTGAGCCTCATTTGGGTCGGGGAAGGCCAACGATATTGTACGATTTCCCCTCAGCTATGGGTGCGCTTGCTCGCAAAAAACCTAGTGATCCGCGCTTTGCTGAGCGGTTTGAATTTTATATCGAAGGGCTCGAGCTTGGTGATTGTTATAGTGAGCTTACTGATGCCGCGGAGCAGGAAGCAAGATTTGTGGCCGAACTCAAAGAAATTAAACGGTTGGGAAAAACAAGCTACGACTATGACCAAGATTTCATCGATGCGCTGAAGGTTGGTTTGCCTGCATCGGCTGGAATAGCAGTAGGCGTCGACCGACTCGTGATGCTTCTATCAGACGTCACCGATATTGCTGATACGCTATTTTTTCCAGCAAAAGAAATGTTTGATGAAAAATAATATACAAACCCCATGGACGTCTTTGTCCGCCACTGTTGTTGCGGTAACCAAAACATTTCCATTCGAAGCAGTTGCAACGGCCCACGCGATGGGCTTGAAGAATATTGGTGAAAATAGAGTAGAGGAGGCAGGGGATAAAATAGCAGAAGCAAAAAAACATGGATACACGGATGTCGTGTGGCATATGATCGGACATGTACAATCGAGAAAAGTAAAAGAAGTAGTGGAATTGTTTGATTGGGTGGATTCAGTGGATAGTATTGAGCTGCTTAAAAAGCTGGATAACGCCGCAGGTGTTTTCAACAAAAAACTTCATGTGCTTTTGGAGGTAAATGTTTCCGGAGAACAGAGTAAATATGGATTTCAGCAAATTCCAAAAGATTTAAACTTTCCAAATTTGATTATCGAGGGCCTCATGACTATGGCTCCTTATGTAAAAAATCCACAGGAAAACAGGAAAATTTTTCGCGCCTTAAAACAATTATCGGAAACCGTATCTTCAATTGGAAAAGAATTAAGTATGGGAACTAGTTGCGATTATTTGGTGGCAATAGAGGAGGGGGCGACTCAGGTGCGCCTGGGAGCGGCGTTGTTTGGACCGCGGCGATAAGGTATAATTATCCTCTTATGTCTACCATTACTACCGCTGATTTTGCCAAGGGCATTTTTATTGAATTTAAAAATGAACCGCATCAAATAACGGATCTGACGTTTGTTAATCCTGGGAAAGGGAGCGCATTTGTGCGCACTCGGCTAAAATCTTTAAAAACTGGCAAGGTTCAGGAATTTACCTACAAGTCTGGTGAGTCGGTGACAGAAATTCCTGTAGCGACCCAAGAAATGCAATATCTGTACAAAGAAGGGGACAGTTATATTTTTATGGACAATAGAACCTATGAGCAGTTTGGAATTTCGCAAACCATGCTTGGCAATTATGTACAGTATCTTAAACCCAATGATACGTATCAGATTTTAGTTAATGGTGAAGAAGCGGTAGGCTTGCGATTCCCCAAAAAAGTTCGCCTCAAGGTGACGGAAGCTACAGAAGGCGCCAAAGGAAATACCGTAAGTGGAGCTGCCAAAACTGTCATTGTCGAAACAGGCGCAATAGTCACCGTGCCACTTTTCATTAAAGAAGGTGAAGTTATTGCCATCGACCCTGAAACAGGTGCATACTTAGAACGTGTCTAGGCGGATTTTTCTTCTAATTGGACTATTTTTTATTGCTTATTTTGAATTCAAGCAGTTTTTTATTGCTTCCCCGGGGCGATCAACAGAAATTACTAAAGAGGCTACAGCAACCGCCAAAATAACTGCGGGAGAATTGGCAACCGTTGCGAATATTATTGATGGCGATACGATTGAACTCACTGATGGCAGAAGGGTGCGGTATATTGGTATTGATGCGCCGGAATATAACGAATGTTATGGACAGGAGGCCAAGGAAGAAAATAGAAAATTTGTGGAGAATAAGTCAATACGACTTGAGAAAGACAGTTCGAACACTGATAATTATGGAAGATTATTGCGATATGTCTATGTTGGGGACACGATGGTAAATGAATTTCTCGTCATTGGTGGATTTGCCCGGGCTTGGTCTGTGCCGCCAGACGAGAAGCTCAGCGACGCGTTTTCGGCAGCTCAATTGGAAGCTAGACAAATGAGTCGAGGCTTATGGCAAGCATGCAGAAAATAAAAATGGGAAAACTTCCATGGTGGCATTGGGTAGTAGCGGGAGTAGTTTGCGTGGGAATTGTAGCGGTCTTAACTACCTGGGGTGCTGATAGGTGGGAGATGATAAAGCAGCAAATTGCGGGTGGAAAAATGGAAAATGAAAAGTTGAGCCGCCAGATAGCTTCTATTTCTGCCGAGCTTATTGCGCTTCAAGAGGAAGATCAATATAAACGAAATAACGCACTGCAAAAAGATATTAAGGAAATAGAAAATGCGTATAAGCAAGCCGTGAGTGCTTATGAAGAGCTTTTAGATTTAAAAGTGATAGCCAAAGATACGAAAAAACTTGATGAAACGTTTGCTAATATTCTTACGTTATTATCACAAAGGAACTATGCTTCTGCCTCGTCGCAGCTAACCTCTTTTCGCTCGAGCATAAAGACAGAAGCGGATAAAATTGCGTCAGCTTTTATAATTCCTGCGAATGTGCCGGAAAGTAACGCCCCTCCAGGAAGTGGATTTAGTCGGCAATCAGTGCATGCTGATATTGGGACATATCTTGTGGATATCGTAGCAGCCGATATGGGAAGTACTCGTATTATTGTCGATACAGCGTCTGCTTCTACATGTACGCGGGATTGCCCTGTGTTATCTCTAGGAGACTTCGTATCACGAAATGGTGCATTTGCTGGTATTAACGGATCGTATTTTTGCCCGGCAGATTATCCAAGTTGCGCGGACAAGAAAAATTCCTTTGACACACTTCTTATGAACAAAAATAAAGTATATTTTAATTCGGAAAATAATGTGTACAGCACGGTTCCAGCCGTGATATTTCAAAGCGGCTCGATGCGGTTTGTGGGAAGATCAGCTGATTGGGGCCGCGATACGGGAGTTGACTCAGTCTTAGCAAATCAGCCTCTTCTTTTGTCTGGCGGAAACATTGCTTTTGGCGGGGGAAGCGATCCAAAACAAGGGAGTAAAGGCAGCCGAAGTTTTGTAGGAAACAAAGGCTCGACTGCGTATATTGGGGTCGTCCGCAATGCAACGGTAGCTGAAGTAGCGCACGTACTCAAAGCGCTTGGCCTCGAAAACGCGTTGAATCTCGATTCAGGTGGATCGACCGCTTTATGGAGTGGAGGATATAAAGCCGGCCCGGGGCGGGGTATTCCCAATGCGATACTATTTGTGAGAAAATAAGAAAAAGTATGGATGATAAGCCAATAACGACAGACGATTTGTATGGCAGCTCCCAAGACATGCCAAAGCCTGCAACTCCTCCATCTCCCCTGGTTTACGAAGAAACACCTGAGATTACCCAAGACGTGACAAGCGACAAGCAACAAGTGACAAGTGAGGCTCCTAAGAAAAAGTCTGGATGTTTGGGTACAATTTTCACTATTATTATATTTCTTGGGCTATTTATTGCTGGTATTTGGTTGTCGAGTTTTGTGCGGCAGTTTTTTACGAGCGGACCGATAGATTCTACTGCTCAGGAAGAAAGTTCAATTACTCCTACGATTGCCACCGGTTCGGCAGATGTAAATTTATGGAAAACATATGACGTCATAAGCGGGACGACGAAACTGCCCTTTGCCGGCGTGACGTTTCAGTTGCCCCCAGATGTGCTCTCACCGATCTGTGATGGAACAGCGTGCACATCGCAAGGCACATATTTACCCGGGGGAACCAGGTTTACGGTTGCTCCTCGAGGCGCGGGACAGGCGCTAGCTGACGCGCGAGGAGCTGCTATAAGTGACGTGGGGGGAGCATCATTTACTTCTAAACCTACAACTGTCGCAGGACTGCCGGCGACTGAATTTACCGGCTTATTTACTGGTCGCACTGTTTCCGGATATGGGTTTAGCCGTATGCGCGGGATGATGATAGAATTAACACCTACCACGTCTTTAGAAGTAAATCATTTTGCTCCCAATGGCATTGTTGCGGATTTTGAATCAGATGACGTCCTTTTTGACGCAATTCTAAAGACGATAACAGTTGCGTCTCAATGAAGCGCACAGTGCTAACTCCAAAGGAACTCCTTTTTGTTTTAGCTATTTGTTTTACTATTTTTATATCCGCATTTGCTATTGGTTGGAATTATGGATACCAGGGAATAGTTCCATCTTTTTCTAAAGTCTCAGATGATGCGAATCTTATCCGCTCGTTCAATCTCGTTCGCGATTATTTCGATGGATCAATAGATATTGGACGCCTTGTGGCTAGTCTTAACGATCCAAATTCGTACTACGTATCAAAAACCGAATATGAAAAACTCAAAGCAGCTGACGCCGGTCAGGCCGTGGGCATTGGCGTTGGGTACACTCTTAAAGAAAACAAGCCAGTGATTATAGAAGTTTTTCCCGACTCGCCGGCATTTCTCGCAGGAATACAGGCAGGGGACACGATTGTTGGTGTGGATAATAAGATCATGAGTGAATTGTCCAATGAAATAGAGGTGCTAAATACAATAAAAGGGAATGTGGGAGAACAATCCGTATTTGCGATCGAAGGCACAGACAAGAAGCGTCGTACTGTCGTTATCAAGCGAAGTTCTTTTGAGATACCGACATTTGCCTATAAAATAATTGATCAAAACGCTGCGTATCTTAAGGTATATCAATTTAGTCCAACGTTGCCCGAAGATTTTAAATCTATACATCAAAATCTCTTGTCAGATAAACCTGAGCGCCTTATTGTAGATCTGAGAAATAATCTCGGAGGAGATACCCAGGCCGCTATATTTTTTGTAGACCAATTTATCAAACAAGGCATTCTACTTCGTGAAACATGGAAAAATTCGACCGCTCAGGATATATCCTATGCATCGGAAGAAGCACCATTTCCGGATATGCCAATTTTTGTGTTGGTCAATGGTGAAACATCCAGTGCCGCAGAGGTGGTAACGGCGGCAATGAAAGATAACACTCGTGGAATCATTGTGGGAAGCAGCACGTTTGGCAAGGGAACATCTGGCAATTTCTTTGAACTATCTGACGGATCGGCAATTCATCTCAAAATCGGAAAATGGTTCACACCAAATGATGTATGGATTGACGGCTCTGGGATCACGCCAGATATTTCCGTAGAGGATGATGCGGAATCAGAGCAAGATGAGGTGCTCACTGCAGCACTTCTGGCCATGGGGAAATAATGAGTGGATCACTGCCGCTTTTGTTTTGTAATGTTCCCCAGATTTCTTCGGTCACAAATGGCATGAAGGGGTGCAGAAGTTTAAGATACGTTTCCAAACTGTTTTGCATAACAACTTGAGAAATGGTGCCTGTTTTTGCCTGCTCTATAGCAAAGTCGCAGTAGCGATGCCAAAAACTTTCGTAGAGAAGTTCGGCAGCTGCGTTGAAATTATATTTTTCGATGTAGATTGTGACTTTTTTGGCTACTTGCTCAATCTCATTTGACCACTGTTGATCCTGTTGTCCTGTTTCTTTCGTTTGAGTAAGAAGCGAAACAAACCGTGCGGCATTCCAGATTTTATTGGCGAAGTTGCGCATGCCGCGGATTTTGTCTTCAGATAACGCTTGGTCATTACCTGCTGCTGTCCCAAACACAAGAGCCATGCGAAGCGCGTCAGCTCCGTACTGGTCTACCATTTTAAGAGGATTAATCACGTTGCCTTTGGATTTGCTCATTTTTTGACCCTTACCATCGCGGACTAATCCATGAAGATAGACGGTGCGGAAGGGGACATCTCCCATCGCGTAAATCCCAAGCATTGCCATTCGGCACACCCACCAGGGGAGTATGTCATAGCCAGTTTCCATGACAGAAGTGGGGTAGAAATAGGAAAGATCGTTTTTGTCGCTTGTTGCTTGTAGGGTGGCATAGGGCCATTGTCCGGAAGAAAACCACGTGTCAAACACATCGGTGTCTTGTGTAAGATTATTCTTGCCACATGTGGCGCATGCTATTGGCGTTTCTCCATCAGTAATGGTCCACTCGTGGCAATCCGTACATTCCCACGCGGGGATTCGAATGCCCCATACAATTTGACGGGAAATATTCCAGTCATGAAAATTAGAAAGCCAGTCAGTTGCTGCCTTTTCAAATCGTTTAGGTACAAACGTGATTTTTTTGGTTTTGATTGCCTTTTTAGCAGCGTCCGCTAGAGGCTTTACTTTCACAAACCATTGAGACATGGGAAGAGGTTCTATAACCGTGCCGCATTTGTAGCACGTACCAATGCGATGAGTATACGTTTCGTCAGTTTTTATAAGGAGTCCATCAACTTTTAAATCTTCAACCATCAAGGCGCGTGCAACGGCTATTTTTTTGCCGTGATAATTTTCAGCCCTCGCTTTATATTTCGGATCAATGATTCCCGGAATTGGGGCTCCATTAATTCCTGGAATCGGGTTAAGAAACCATGAAAAATCCATGCGCCCA
>Ga0247727_10019895_pt1 | contig 10340 bp, 8 predicted proteins | sample WisWelCaveWW1625_FD_202498 | JGI IMG/M metagenome (GOLD analysis project Ga0247727, IMG submission 202498) | Biofilm microbial communities from Wishing Well Cave, Virginia, United States - WW16-25 | ecosystem: Environmental > Aquatic > Deep subsurface > Groundwater > Cave microbial mat | place... | reverse complement strand
GACATCGTAAGGAGGGCCATCGCAATGTCTGCCTGATTCCGGCCTCCGCGCACGGGACCAATCCAGCCAGCGCGGTGATCGCCGGCATGACCGTTGTGCCGGTGGCCTGCGACGACAAGGGCAACGTCGATCTGGCCGACCTGGAAGCCAAGGCGAAGGAACACCACAAGAACCTCTCGGCCTTGATGGTGACCTATCCCTCGACGCACGGCGTCTTCGAGGAAGGCATCAGGAAAATCTGCCAGATCGTGCACGCGCATGGCGGGCAGGTCTACATGGACGGCGCCAACATGAACGCGCAGGTCGGGCTCTGCCGCCCCGGCGATTTCGGCGCGGACGTGTGTCATCTGAACCTGCACAAGACCTTCTGTATTCCGCACGGCGGAGGCGGCCCCGGCATGGGCCCGATCTGCGTGGCCGCGCACCTCGCTCCCTATCTGCCGAGCCATCCGCTTGTGAAATTGGGCGGGGCCGATGCCATCGGGCCTGTTTCAGCCGCGCCATACGGCAGCGCCAGCATTCTCGCCATTCCCTGGGTCTACATCGCCTTGATGGCGGCGGACGGGCTCACGAAAGCGACCAAGGTCGCGATCCTCAACGCCAACTACATGGCCAAACGGCTGGAGAAGCACTATCCGGTGCTCTATACGGGCAAGAAGGGCTTCGTGGCGCACGAGTTCATTGCGGACGTGCGCCCCTTCAAAGAGAGCGCGGGCGTGGAGGCGATGGATGTGGCGAAGCGACTGATGGACTATGGCTTCCATGCACCGACTGTGTCGTTCCCTGTGCCGGGCACGCTCATGATCGAGCCGACCGAGAGCGAATCGAAGGCCGAACTGGATCGCTTCTGCGAGGCGATGATCAAGATTCGCGCGGAGATTCAGGAGATCGTCGAGGGCCGACAGCCGAAAGACGACAACCTTTTGAAAAATTCTCCGCATACGGCCGCGATGGTCACGGCCACGGACTGGAAGCATCCCTACACGCGCGAGCAGGCGGCGTTTCCGGCGGCGTGGACGCGTAACTACAAATTCTGGCCCTCTGTCGCGCGGATCGACAACGCGTACGGCGACCGCCACCTCGTCTGCACCTGCCTGCCAGTCGAAAGTTACCAGTCTTAGCGGTCTGGTTCGTCCCCTGTGCTCGCAGAGCACGTACGATAAGGAAACGAGCGTGGTGGTTGGTCTGCCTTCCGTGCTCGCAGAGCGCGCACACGCAGACGGTGCTCGCTCGACGCGCGCAGTCGAAGGCAGACCGAACCACCCCGCCAGCCGGTCCAAAATAAAAAACTGGAAAGGGGACAGGCCGCTGATGGACCTGTCCCCTTTCGCGCTTCGCTCACCACGCCTTGTCAAAGACCGTTTTACAGTCTTTAAGCCAGAGCCCTACTCTTGGCACATCTGCGTTGATTTTCTAAGTGGGTGAGGCTAGCCTTTTGAAGGTCAAAGTGCGAACTCATGAAACGAGTGGAGGCAGCGAAGTGGAGCGAAGACCTCTCAAGAGAATCGTTCGTACAGCCATTGTCGAAGTCAACAACAAGATTAGGCGGGATCCACTCGTAGCTTTAACCGAGTCCGATATCCAATGTTTGCTCTATGCTTCGCTTTTGCCGCACTGCGGAAAACTGGCACCAGTAACTAACGTGTCCATGTGGGGTACACAGAGCCGGAAAAGGCTGAAGCCACTGCGGTCAACACTTTTACACTCGGAGCTACTGCTCCCAGATGGCAGGATTGATTTGGCCATTATAGACTTAGCTGCAGCAAGATTTGCCTTTAACTCGCGGGGAAGGTTTGGCTATATGCAATTAGAAGAAGGGAATCATATCTTCATCGAAATAAAAGCAAGCCGCACCCATAGGAGTTGTGTAACATCTAAGCACCGATGGAAACATTTGCTGCAATCAGACATAAAGAAGCTCAAGCGATATCATCCTTACGCATGTTTCCTCGCATGTTATGATTTCAATAATCTACTCGATGCTGCTTCCATTGATGAGTTGGCTGATCTGGCAAGACCGAATGTAGAGTTTACATATTGTAAAGATGTGTATTCCGATAGTTATCTGCAATGAAGGAATAAAGATGTCGAGGACAGTTTTGCTAGCGATGGGAGACGGGGAGGTCGACGTGGACATCAACCGATGGTTCGCGCATGTCGGACGGAAAGGGCGGGAACGGGTGCAGGCTGAGCTAGCCCTACTTTTGTTCCCCACGACGGCTTATGAAGAGCCTCGAGATGACTTTTGTGACACCCTCTCAGCAGCGCCTCCAAGTCATGTGGCAAGAAAGGAGGTAATCATGATAGATTCCGCTACCATAAGGTTGAGAGAATACGGATATGCGTCAGCTGATAAGATGCGAAAATTTCTCAAAATAGCCCTGTTTTTCTCTCTGGTTCTCCTAACAACGACATCTCTAGCTTCTATAGTCTTCCTGGCCTTGCCGACTCCCTCCTATTCAGCCGACACCTCGTATGACCTTGGCTCAAGCACAATACTTCCAACAGGATATGACTCGTATGCCCTCATGGTCTTCTGCGGGCTCGAATGGCTCAAAGAGTACAAGCTGCAAGATATCAAAGAGTTCTACGCAGACTTCAAGAATTTTGGAGAATCTATCGGCCACAATAATCTAGCTGTTTGGTTTTGGACGGATAAGTCCATTTTTCAGGTGGACACCAAGACAGGACAAGATTGGTGTACTGCTTTGAATCTCAATCCTAATGCGAGTCCATATATCATTGTCACCTCGTTTTATCCTGTTTTGAAATCGCATTTTGAAGTCTTAGAAAACGAAATGGAGAAGTACTATTATTCTTATGCCGAAACATACCTGATGCATGCTGGGGAAGAGTCCTTTTCAAAACTTCAAAGCGCACTGGCTCAGGAACCGAAGGAAAAACCAATTGGCCGTGCGGAACTGTCCCCAGAAGCACAAGCCATTTTTGCTGAGATAAGTGATCTTATTAGGATAATGAAGGCAAATCGAATAGAAAACCCTTGCGTTATTAGTAAATGCGTAGATGCTGATACATTGCGTTTGGACCCACGATCTAAGTTACCAGCATTTTACTTTGCTGTTAAACCAGCAGACATCGCAACAATCGGAGAGAAAATAGACCGCATAAGCCAATTGGCACTAAATCTTAGGGCAGATGAAATAAAACAATTAAATCATATCTTTGAGGCATTGCGTCCTATCCGCTCTCTTCGGGTGCTACCGCTAAGGCTCTCCAGGGCGAGTCTTGCAGAAAGCAAGACCGAAGAGAGACTATACGCAATTGAAAAGCTAACCGATGATATGCTCGATTTTCCTTACTATAAGTTATTCGCTGAGAAACCAAGAACAGATATGCCCGCGGCCTTCCGTGAATTCGAATCTAAGAGAAGCGGGCACGGATCTACGGTCAGAGAAACATTTACCAATCAAGCACCTGAGTATCGTATAAGTACATATCTCGGCATACTAACTGAGATATTTACAGAAGAAAGCCAACCGGAGTATTTCATTCTCAGGCTTGGATCAATTAACCCGAGGAATGCTATTAAGCTCTTGAACATATTGGATCAGAACATTCGACGAGGGAAGCAGTTAGGGAAAAAAATGAGCTATGAAGTGTTCAAGCAGACCGTGTTAACCTTTGTTCAAGATAATAAAGATGCAATACTGGAAACGGCCAAGACTCTAAGCCAATTCATATCTTCCAAATCGGAGGCAAAGGGGAAATAGCCTGTTTAGCTTTTCGGCATTCGCTTTGAGTAGGCCTTCTGATCAAGTTGTTATGGCTGTTTGCTATGCTCGTCTTGTGCCAAACACCGGGCCGACAGAAAAAGGTGTCAGCAACTGTCTTGATGATCTCGCATGGTGAGGCTGCTCCGTCCGCCATGGCGCTCGAACCTTTTCGCTATCGGCGGGAGCCGGGGAGTTCGACGTGGACGTCGACGGAGAGTTCGCGTACGTCGGACGGGAACGGGTGCAGGCTGAGCATGGTGCGCAGGGTGGCTTCTTCTACGGACGAATAAAAGTATCAGTACCATTCTTTCCCTGATTGCCAGGCCCCCGCCCCCCCTCTTATAATTCCCGGCGATCATGCTTGCTCTCATTCTTCTCCTTATAGATCTCCTGTCGCCTGTGCAAGCTGCTGAGTTCACCGGCAAAGATGGGGCGCCGATGGTGCTAATCCAAGAAGGCCCGTTTCTGCGAGGCAGTGCGGAGGGCCAGGGCGATATGGATGAGCGCCCGCAGCGGACGATTACGCTCTCGTCCTTTTATATAGACCGCTACGAGGTCACGAACCGCCGTTACCAGGTTTTTCTGAAAGCTACGCAGCATCGGACGCCCGAACACTGCTGCGATCCATCATACAATCTCTGGAAGGGAACAGACATTGCCTCCAAGCTGCTTGATCATCCGGTGGTCAACGTGGACTGGCACGATGCCGTGGCCTACTGCCAATGGGCCGGCAAGCGACTGCCGACGGAAGCGGAATGGGAAAAGGCGGCGCGTGGTATTGAAGGCCGTGAGTATCCCTGGGGCAACCAGCACGATCGGATGCGCGCGAACGGTGTCTCCTACTGGTCAGGCACGGACTTCGGCTCACCGGAAGAAGCCAAGGCCTGGTGGGGCGGCGAAAATGGTTCTGGGGTCATCGCCGTCAAGGGTGTGCAGGGCATCCTGACACTTCCCGTTACCGAATTGGAGAAGGGCGCGACACCGACCGGTCTCATGCACATGGCCGGGAACGTCTGGGAATGGATGGCCGATTGGTACGACCCGAAGTCCTACGAGAATATGGAAGAGCGCAATCCCAAGGGGCCGGAGGGCGGCGAGTTCAAGGTCCACCGCGGCGGCTCATGGCTGAATCACCGGGGCCTGCTGCGCAGCACCGTGCGCGACGGTTCCCGCTCTACCATGAGAAATCACGGAATCGGCTTTCGTTGCGCGGCAGGAAGTTGAAAAAGACCACCAACTTTGTTCTCGGTCGTCCGTCTCCCTGCGACGTACCGAAAAACGTACGTCTCGTCGCCGGACTCCCTGCGGCCTCGTTGGATAGTCTTTTTGAACATCCTGGAAGAAAATAGATAAAGGCGTCAGGATTCTCGATGCTATACATTTCATCCAACGTCGCGATTCCAGATACCGAGATCGATATCCATGCGGTACGCGCGCAGGGTGCGGGCGGGCAACACGTCAATAAAGTCTCGACGGCCATCCATTTGCGGTTCGATATCGCTGCTTCCTCGTTGCCCGAGTTTTACAAAGAACAGCTGTTGCTGCTGAAGGATCACCGCATTTCAAAAGACGGCGTGATTACCATCAAGGCCCAGGAGTCTCGAAGCCAGGAGCAGAATCGCGAGGATGCCCTCGCGCGGCTCCGGGAACTCATTCAGCGCGCGACTATCCCGCGCAAAAAGCGAAAAGCCACGAAGCCGACTAAGGGTTCGAAACAGAGGCGTATCGAACATAAAAAGAAGCGAGGGCGGCTGAAAGCACTTCGCAGAACGTTCGACTGAGAGTCCCCTGAGACAGCTTGCGCTGTTTTCACCCGCACAGTAGAGTGAAATCATGGATGCAATGGACCGCAGACAGTTTCTCGTCCGTACCGGGCTGGCGTTGAGTGCCGGCCTGCTGGCCGGAACCCTTCCCCTTCCCAAAGCCCTGGGGCAAACGACGACGGTGCCACCGCCCAAGCTGGATACCTGGGAAGCGGTGCGCGATCAGTTTTTGCTCAAACGTGACTGGATTCACATGACCGGATTTCTGCTCGCCTCCCACCCGGCGCCGGTGCGCGAGGCGATCGAGCGGCACCGGCGCGGGCTGGACGAGGATCCGGCGACCTACTGGTTTGAGAACGAGGAGCGGGCCGAGGCGGAGGTCCTTCGCGCCGCCGCGGATTACCTCGGCGCGCAACCGACCGACATTGCGCTGACGGACAGCACGACGATGGGACTGGGCCTGCTCTATGGCGGCCTCACGCTCTGGCCGGGCCAGGAAATCCTCTCTACGACCCACGATCACTATTCGACGGAGACTTCTCTGCGGCACAGGGCTGAACGGACCAACGCCTCGTTCCGGCAGATTCCGCTCTACAAAAAACTGGCGACTGTGTCCCGCGATGAAATTGTGGAGGCGCTCGTCAAGGCCGTGCGGCCCAACACGCGCTACGTGGCGGTCACCTGGGTCCATTCGAGCACGGGGCTCAAGCTGCCGATTCGTGCCATGGCCGATGCGTTGGCCGCGATCAACGCCAAACGCAACGAGAAAGACCGCGTGATCTTTTGCGTGGACGGCGTGCACGGGTTCGGCGTGGAAGACGTCATCGTGGCGGACCTCGGCTGCGACTTCTTGACGGCCGGCTGCCACAAGTGGATACTCGGCCCTCGCGGAACAGGATTGGTCTGGGGCCATCCCCGCGCCTGGCCCTTCGCCAACGCGACGATCCCCACATTCAACAACGACGCCTATAAGATTTGGATGAAGGAGAAGCCGGAGCATGCGGTGTCCCGATCCGCCATCATGACGCCGGGCGGGTTCCATTCGTTCGAGCACCGCTGGGCGCTGGACGAGGCATTCAAATTCCACCTCACGATCGGCAAGGATCGGATCGCTGCGAGGATCCACCTGCTAAACCGTCAGCTCAAAGAAGGTTTGACTGCGATGAAGCACGTGACACTGCACACGCCGATGGCGGACGACCTGTCGGCCGGCATTGTCTGCTTCGACGTGGAAGGGATGACTCCGGAACAGATCGTCGAGGCGCTTCGTCAGAAAAAAATTCTCGCCAGCGTCACGCCCTACGCAACCAAGTATGCCCGCCTCGCCCCGAGCCTGCTCACGTCGCCCGAAGAAGTGGACAGCACGCTGCGCGCCGTTCGAGCGCTTGCGGCTGCATAACCCTCGCATGATTCGAGGACGCTTCGCCGTTTCCTGTCAACCGTTCTATACCTCTCGCGTTCTAGAAACATAGTGCCAGATGATCTGGGCGGGTCGAGGGGTGTAGCGGATGTGCCCCGTTGCACAAGGCCCCATCTTCTTCCTCCTCCTGTGAGGTGGGGCGCCCTCCCCCGCTTGGATATAAATCGGGACGATGCGAGCTTGGCTATTTGGAAGAACACTGACGAAGGTAGACCGACTGCAGGCCCACGATGGTTTTGGCGTCACGGATGGTGCCATCCCGTATCCACGAAATGGCTTTTTCTATAGATATTTCAATTACTTCAAGCACTTCATCGTGGTCAAGTTTTTGCGCGGTTTTGGTCAGATTGGTCGCCTTAAACAGATGCATGACTTCATCGGTGAACCCGGGCGCCGTGAAAAATGTCTCCAGCCGCTCGATGGCGCCGGCGCGGTAGCCGATTTCTTCCTCCAGCTCACGCGCAGCGCAGAGACGTGGGTCTTCGCCGGGATGCAGCTTGCCGGCCGGAATTTCATAAATGAACCCGCCCGCGGCCAACCGGAATTGTCTGATCAGAATGACCGTGCGCTCGTCCTTCATCGGGACAATCGCAGCAGCCCCTGGATGCCGGACGACTTCCAATTCCACTGTCGCGCCATTCGGCAAAGTCACAGTCTCTAGATTGAGCGTGACGACCTTGCCTTTATAGATATTCTTGGTCATGGTCAGCAAATAGCTGGTAGCGAACAGCAAATAGCAAAATCTCGTTTCCGGAGCTTTCGGCTATTAGCTATTGGCTACTCGCTCTCTTATAGAATGGCAGCTTGACGCAGACGGCGTCCTGCAGGCGGCCTCGGATATCAATCTGAAAGCGAGCACCCGGCTGACTGAACGACGCCGCCACGGAGGCAAGCCCGATCCCCTTCTGCAAGCGTGGAGAGAGATTGCCGCTTGTGACGACGCCGATTTCCTTTCCGGCAGCCAGAACTTTCATGCCGTGACGAGGCACGCCCTTCTCAATTAATTCAAAACCGACGAGTCGCTTGGTTGGTCCTTTCTCTTTTTGCTCACGCAAGACCTGGCTCCCAATGAACTCCCCCTTGGTGAAATCCACCGCGAAAGCCGCGCTGGCTTCGAGTGGCGTGGTCTGCTCGTCCATATCGTTCCCATAGAGAAGATAGCCGACTTCCAGACGCAGGAGATCCCGGGAACCGAGCCCACAGGGTTTGATGCCGGCCTTCTCGCCGGCCTTCATCAACGCTGCCCATGCTGCCTGGGCAGACGAAGAGGGTAGATAGAGTTCATAGCCGACTTCGCCTGTATAGCCGGTTCTGGATACGACACCCTGCGAGCCCAGGATGGAAGTTTCCAGACATTGGCGTGGCTTCAGCCGATCGGCGGCATCAGGACAGATGGCCCGCAAGATCTGAGGGGATTGCGGGCCCTGGAGGGCAATCTGCGCTAGATTGCTGCTTTCATCCTCGAGGCGCACGTCGCCCTGCGGAGCCTTGGCACAGAACCAGGAGAAAATCTTTTCCCGATTGGACGCGTTGACGCAGACAAGAAACCGCGTCGGGGCCAGCCGGTAGATAAAAATGTCGTCCTTGATCCCGCCTGATGGAGTGCAGACCATCGAGTACTGCGCCGCCCCCACCGCCAGCGGATCGGGATTCGTGGTCGTGACCTGCCGGAGAAACGCGACGGCATCGCGGCCTTCGACGGTCAGCCGGCCCATGTGGCTGACGTCGAAGAGCCCGGCGGCTGTTCGAACAGTCTGATATTCATCCACCACACCTGAATATTGGATGGGCATCTCCCAACCGGCGAAGTCCACCAGCTTGGCCTGTGCGGACACATGGGTTTGATACAGCGGCGTGCGTTTCATAAAAGACAGTCCAAGGTCAAAAAGTCTTAACGTCCGTCAAGTCATAAAGTCTCATGGTAAAGACTTGATGACTTTCAGACTTGATAGACTTTACGACGTTCACCGGGGATCCAGCAGCTTGACGTCGCAGGTCAACGTGGCTTTTGGGGAACTGCGCCAGAACGCTCAAGCGTCAGGCTCCGAAAATAGCGCGACGCTGGCGGTGTACCCGTGCAGAAAATTGGCGCTGCCGACGGGACCGATTTCTCCCTGGGCAAAGAATCCGGCGGTCGGCACATCGCCGGCCCGTTCTTTCAGCACGGAAATATCGTGGTGGGGACGTCCGAACAGCCCGCGGCCTCGCCCGCAGCAACTGAACACCAGCGCGCCTAACGGCGGCTGGGGATGCCGCGCTCGCTCCGCCGCCAGCATGAGATGAAGGTCCTCCGTCGCGGATTGAGCGTCCCGCAAATGGAACTGGACCGTTTGTCCTTCTTTCACCACATCGCCGATGGCGACACTGCCCGACCGTTGATCTGCGCCGATCAGGTTGCGCACCAGGAAATCACCCCGCTCGAAGCGATTGCGCTGCTCGTCCATCACCACGCCGATGTGCAAGGCGCGCTGAGCCAGGTGCTGTTCCTTGTCGCCGAGCGATGCAAAGAGGGCTTTGAGCCGCTCCAGCGCCGGCGTCCCGCTCAACTCATGGATGACGTTGTGCTCCGCCCTGGTCACCATGTACCGCTCTCCGATCGGCCGGCACCCCTGCGAGACGATCGTCCGGATGGCGAGAGGGCCGGAGAGAGCCACGCCGACCAGGCCTCCATCGTAGATATTCCCATCGAGCACCATGCGGTTGTCACCCTGGTCCCGGCCGCCTCCGGCCAGCCCACCGATCGCCGGCGCGCCGTGGCACCGATCCGCAAGCAGCGAAAAGACCTCGTCCATAGGGGTGGAAAAAGGATCGGCCAGCAGCAGAAAGGACGGACGCTCCAGCGACTCATCGAAACTCCCGGGCCAGCCGGTCATTGAAGTTCCATATTCATCCCGGTCGGCCGACAAGCGGAACGGCGTCAGGGCCACGCCGGGAAGACTGGCCGTCCAAAGAGTGACGGCGGCAGCACTTTCAATTTCTTCGCCTCCGCCAATGACCCCCTCGCCGGAGCAGCCGATCAGCAGGTGGGGCGACAGCTCTTGCCGCACGGCTTCCACCAGCTCCTCCGCCGACTCGGTATAGTGCGGCGAAAAGAACAGGCAGGCCAGATCGGCCTGTCTGCCTTCCAGATCGTGCCGGACAGCTTGAGCCACGGCAGAGCCTGCTGCGTGTGAGTCCCGCTCTCGCGAAACCGCTGCGGCAAACTTCAATGTGGTCTGGACCTTGCTCGGCATGGTTCCTCTGGAATGCGTTGGTCCTGTCCCCGTTCCCGCTATCCAGGAAGATTGGCTCGATCGCCCCGTTCGGCCTGCAACTTCTTGTGGTACCGCCACATGTAGGAATGGTAGTCGTCGAGTTGCGCCAAGAGGTAATGCAGTTCAGTGGGATCCTCGGCCTCCAACGCCCGCACGAGACGGTTTTTCA
>Ga0247727_10019894_pt1 | contig 10340 bp, 11 predicted proteins | sample WisWelCaveWW1625_FD_202498 | JGI IMG/M metagenome (GOLD analysis project Ga0247727, IMG submission 202498) | Biofilm microbial communities from Wishing Well Cave, Virginia, United States - WW16-25 | ecosystem: Environmental > Aquatic > Deep subsurface > Groundwater > Cave microbial mat | place... | reverse complement strand
AGCCACCGCCGGCGCCGCCGCCGAAGCCACCACGGCCGCCGCCGCCGCCGGCCCCGCCGAAGCCACCGCCACCCTGACCCGGACCGCCCTGGCCCGGACCGCCGCGACCACGACCGCCGCGACCGCCGGCGCGACCGTCACCACGACCGCCGCGACCACGACCGCGATCGTCGCCGCCGGCGTCGCGCGCCGGTGACGGTGCATCGAGGTCGGTCAGATCGACGCCGGTGAAGCCCTCGGGCATGATCTCGCCCTTGTTGATCCAGCACTTCACGCCGATGCGGCCGAACGTCGTGCGTGCTTCGGCGAAGCCGTAGTCGATGTCCGCGCGCAGGGTGTGCAGCGGCACGCGGCCGTCCGAGTAGCTCTCGGTGCGCGACATCTCGGCGCCGCCGAGGCGGCCTCCGACCTGGATCTTGCAGCCCTTGGCGCCCGAGCGCATCGCGCTCGTGAGCGCGCGCTTCATCGCACGGCGGAAGGCCACACGGTTCTGGAGCTGCTCGGCGACCGACTGGGCGACGAGCGCCGCGTCCAGTTCGGGACGCTTGATCTCGAGGATGTTGACCTTGACCGACTTGCTCGTGATGCGGTGCAGGTCACGACGGAGCGCGTCGACCTCGCTGCCGGACTTGCCGATGACGATGCCCGGGCGCGCCGTGTGGATGTTGACCTCCACCTCGTTGGCGTCCTTGCGGATCGTGATCTCGGAGAGTCCCGCGTGTGAGAGGCGGTTCGTGATGTGCGTCCGGATGTCGTTGTCCTCCGCCAGGTAGTCGGCGAAGTGACGCTCGGTGAACCAGTGCGACTTCCAGTCGTGGATGTAACCCACGCGCATGGACTCGGGATGGACCTTCTGTCCCATGTCTTCGTTACTCCTTCGGCGTGAGCGTGATCGAGAGGTGGCTGGTGCGCTTGCGGATCCGGTCGGCGCGGCCCTTGGCGCGCGGCCGGAAACGCTTCAGCGTCGGGCCCTCGTCGGCGGTGATGCTGAGGATGCGCAGCTCGTCACCGATGAGCTCGTGGTTGTGCTCGGCATTGGCGACAGCCGAGCTGAGGAGCTTCTCCCAGTCCTCGGCGACCGCGCGCGGGGTGTGCGCGAGGATCGCGCGGGCCTCCACGACGGACTTGCCACGGATGTGGTCGCACACAAGGCGGGCCTTGCGCGCCGACGTCCGCACGTACCTGGCATGCGCGCGCACGACCGGGCGCTCTCCTGCCGCCCATGTGCGGCGCGCGGGTTCAGCCGCCTCTTCGGCGGGCTCAGATGCCTTGCGGCGCGCGCGGCGACGCGGCTTCTTCTCAGCGTCGGGCTCGGCGGATGCGTCGGGCTCGGCGGAAGCGTCGGGCTCGGCGGAAGCTTCACCATCAGCGGACGGGTCGACCTCAGCGACGGCGCTCTCGGCCGCAGCCTCGTCGGCGACGGCGTCCGTGGCCTTGGGGGTCTCGACCTCGGTCTCGACCTCCTCGGGTGTCTGCTCGTCAGCCATCGTCAGCGGACCTTCCCGGAGCCGGCGTGGCCGCGGTAGGTGCGGGTCGGCGCGAACTCGCCGAGCTTGTGCCCGACCATCGACTCGTTGACGAAGACCGGGATGTGCTTGCGACCATCGTGGACGGCGATCGTGTGACCGACCATGTCCGGGAAGATCGTCGAAGCTCGTGACCACGTCTTGATCATCGTCTTCTTGTTCTCGGCGTTCATGGCTTCGATACGCGTCATAAGACGCTCGTCGACCCACGGGCCCTTTTTGCTCGAACGACTCACGGTGGTCTACCTCTGGCCCTTGCCCTTGCCGCGGCGTCGGCCGCGGACGATGTAGCGATCAGATGTCTTGCCCTTCTTGCGCGTGCGGTAGCCGAGCGTGGGCTTACCCCACGGCGTGACCGGATGGCGGCCTGCCGTCGTCGATCCCTCGCCACCGCCGTGCGGGTGGTCTACGGGGTTCATCGCGGTGCCGCGCGTCTGCGGGCGCACGCCCATGTGGCACTTGCGGCCGGCCTTGCCGACCGTCACGTTCTGGTGGTCAGCGTTGCCCACAACGCCGACGGTGGCGCGGCACTCGGCGCGCACGAGGCGCATCTCGCCGGAAGGCAGGCGCAGCGTGGCCATGTCGCCTTCCTTGGCCATCAGCTGGATGCCGATGCCCGCGGAGCGGCCGAGCTGGCCACCGCGTCCGGGCTGGAGCTCCACGTTGTGGACGACGGTGCCCGTCGGCATGTTGGCGAGCGGCAGGCAGTTGCCGACCTGAATCTCGGAGTCCGGGCCGGACGAGACGGTCATCCCGACCGTCAGCCGCGCCGGCGCCAGGATGTAGGCCTTGACGCCATCGACGTAGTGCAGCAGCGCGATGTAGGCCGTGCGGTTGGGGTCGTACTCGATCGCCGCGACCTTCGCCGGGACGCCGTCCTTGCGGCGCTTGAAGTCGATCTTGCGATACAGGCGCTTGGCGCCGCCGCCGCGGTGACGCGCGGTCTTGCGACCGTTGTTGTTGCGCCCGCCGGACTTCTTGAGGCCCTCGACGAGGGTGCGCTCGGGCTCGGTCTTCGTGATCTCCGCGAAGTCCGGGTACGTCGAGAAGCGACGACCGGGACTCGTGGGCTTGGGCTTGCGAATCGCCATGGCTCAGCTACCTCTGGCCCTCGAGCCCCTGCAGGCCCTGGAAGACGGGGATGGTCTGACCGGCGCGCACCTGGACGATCGCCTTCTTCCACTGACGAGTGCGACCGGAGGTGTGTCCGCGCCGCTTGGGCTTGGACTTCACCGACATCGTGCGAACCTCGACGACGTTGACGTCGAAGAGCGCCTCGACGGCCTGGCGGATCTGCGTCTTGTGCGCGTCCTGGTGGACACGGAAGGTGTAGCGGTCGTTGGCGGCGAGCACGTAGCTCTTCTCACTGACGACCGGGCGGATGATGACCTGCGTGGGATCCATGTCAGTCCTCCTGCTCCGTCTCGCGCTCGCCGCTCAAGCGATCCGTCAGGGCGGCTAGGGCCGCCTCGCTGGCGAGCAGCCGCGACGCGCGGATGACGTCGGCGACACCGGTGCTCTCTGCTGACAGCACTGCGACGCGCTCGAGGTTGCGGAAGGAGAGTGCGACCCGCTCCTGGTCGCTGGAGAGCACCACGAGCACTGTTCCGTCGCCGGCCCAGCCCGCGAGCAGTTGCGAGGCCTGCTTGGTCGACGGCGCGTCGGCGAACGGCGTCGGGTCGAGTATCGCGAGTGACCCGCGTTCAGCGTGAACCGAGAGCGCGCTGCGCAGCGCGGCGCGGCGCTCCTTGCGGTTGACCTTGATGGTGAACGAGCGGGGCTGCGGTCCGAATGTGACGCCGCCGCCGGTCCAGATCGGGGAGCGCGACGAGCCGGCGCGGGCGCGACCCGTGCCCTTCTGGCGCCAGGGCTTGGCGCCACCGCCGCGAACCTCGCCGCGCGTCTTGCTCGACGCCGTGCCTTGACGTCGCGCGTTGAGCTCTGCGCGAACCGACTCGTGAACGAGCTGGCCGTGGAATGAGACGCCGAAGAAGGCCTCGTCGAGCGCGACGGTCTTCTTTGCGCCGAGAACGGGGGCGTCAGGCATCGGTGCGCACCTCCACGAGGCCGCCGCGCGCGCCGGGAACGGCGCCGCGGACGAGGAGCAGGTTCTGAGCGGCGTCGACGCGCACGATCGTGAGGCCGCGCTGCGTCGCGCGCCTGTTGCCCATCTGGCCGGGACCGCGAACGCCCTTCATGACACGAGCAGGCCAAGCGGATGCGCCGATCGAACCCGGGGCGCGGACGTTGTGCGAGCCGTGCGACTTGGGGCCACTCTTGAAGTTGTGACGCTTGATCGTGCCCTGGAAGCCCTTGCCCTTCGAAACGCCGGCGACCTTGACCTTGTCGCCCTCGCTGAAGGTGTCGGCGGTGACGGTGTCGCCCACGTTGAACTGGGCGGCCTCGTCGCGGAACTCCACGAGGTGCTTGTGCGGCGCGGCTCCGGCCTTCTTGAGGTGGCCGAGCTCAGGCTGCGTGAGCTGCTTCTCCTTCGTCGCGCCGAACGCGAGCTGCACGGCGGCGTAGCCGTCGCGCTCCGGGGTGCGGATCGCCGTGACCGGGCACGGGCCGGCCTCGAGCACGGTGACGCGCTCGACGCGCCCGTCATCGAGGAAGACCTGCGTCATGCCGAGCTTCTTGGCGAGGATCGCGGGCATCAGTTGGCCAGCCGGATCTCGATGTCGACGCCGGCGGGCAGATGGTCGAGGCGCTGGAGCGAGTCGACCGTCTTGGGCGTCGGCTGGTGGATGTCGATGAGCCGCTTGTGCGTGCGGATCTCGAAGTGCTCGCGTGAGTCCTTGTCCTTGAAGGGGGACCGAATCACGCAGTACACGTTCTTCTCCGTGGGCAGCGGTACGGGACCGGTGACGGTTGCACCGGTGCGCGAGGCCGTCTCGACGATCTCCTTCGCCGCCGACTCGATGGCCTGGTGGTCGTAGGCCTTGAGTCGGATGCGGATCTTGTTCTGGGTGGCGGCTGCCATGTGGCTGCTCTCGGTCTCGTTCCGTCTGCTGTCTGAAAGGAAGTGGGACTGGCTCTTTGCGTGCCGAAGGCGGATCCCGCTTTAGATGCCGGACCCACCCCCCGCCCGCCCACTCGGGGTATTGCTGTCGTATCTGCTGTGAACGCGCGAAGGGCGGGACCCAGACGGGCCCCGCCCGCGCAGCGGTGCTACTCGACGATCTCGGTGACTACGCCCGAGCCCACCGTGCGGCCGCCCTCGCGGATTGCGAAGCGCAACCCGGCATCCATGGCGATCGGCTGGATCATCTCGATTGTCATTGCCACGTTGTCGCCCGGCATCACCATCTCGACGCCGTCGGGCAGGTTGGCCACGCCCGTCACATCGGTGGTGCGGAAGTAGAACTGCGGCCTGTAGCCGGTGAAGAACGGCGTGTGGCGACCACCCTCCTCCTTCTTGAGGATGTAGACCTCGGCCTTGAACTTGGTGTGCGGGTTGATCGAACCGGGCTTGCAGAGCACCTGGCCGCGCTCGATCTCCTCGCGCTTGGTGCCGCGCAGCAGGCAGCCGACGTTGTCGCCGGCCTGGCCCTGGTCGAGGATCTTGCGGAACATCTCGACACCGGTGACGACCGTTGTGGTCGTGTCCTTGACGCCGACGATCTCGACGTTGTCGCCGGTGTGGACGATGCCCTGCTCGATGCGGCCCGTGGCGACGGTGCCGCGGCCGGTGATCGAGAAGACGTCCTCGACCGGCATCAGGAACGGCTTGTCGAGGTCACGCTGCGGCTCAGGGATGTAGGTATCGAGCTGCTCGGCGAGGTCGTAGATCGCCTGCTTGTACTCCTCATCGCCCTCGAGCGCCTTGAGCGCCGAGCCCTTGACGAACGGGATGTCGTCGCCCGGGAAGTCGTAAGCGGAGAGCAGTTCGCGAACCTCGACCTCGACGAGCTCCAGGAGCTCTTCGTCGTCGACCATGTCGACCTTGTTGAGGAACACGACGATGTACGGCACGCCGACCTGACGGGCGAGCAGGATGTGCTCACGCGTCTGCGGCATCGGGCCGTCAGCGGCGGAGACCACGAGGATCGCGCCGTCCATCTGCGCGGCGCCGGTGATCATGTTCTTGACGTAGTCGGCGTGACCGGGACAGTCGACGTGCGCGTAGTGCCGGTTCTCGGTCTGGTACTCGACGTGCGATGTCGCGATCGTGATGCCGCGCTCCTTCTCCTCCGGAGCGTTGTCGATGTCGGCGAAGCTGCGGGCCTCGCCGCCCATCTTCTCGGCGAGCACGGTCGTGATCGCCGCGGTGAGCGTCGTCTTTCCGTGATCGATATGCCCGATCGTGCCGACGTTGACGTGCGGCTTGTCGCGCTGGAACTTCTCCTTGGCCACTGCGGTTCGCTCCTGTGTGTGTGCGTCGGGGGTCTGGGCGGCCGCTCTAAGGCGAACCCAACAAAGCTATCTAAGATCGTCTCCGGGCGGCTTCTAGGCGGCGACGGGCGATCCGGTGCGGTGCTCGACGATCTTCTCCGCGATGTTCGGCGGAACCTCGTCGTACTTCTCAAACTGCATCGTGTAGGTGGCGCGGCCCTGCGTGGCCGACCGTAGGTCGGTCGCGTAGCCGAACATCTCGCTGAGAGGAACGTAGCCGCTGATGACCTGGGCGTTGCCGCGAGCCTCCATCCCGTCAACGCGGCCGCGCCGGCGGTTGAGGTCGCCGATCACGTCGCCCATGAACTCCTCGGGCGTGACGACCTCGACCTTGAAGATCGGCTCCAGCAGCACCGGCTTGGCGCGCCGGGCGGCTTCCTTGAAGGCAAGCGAGCCGGCGACCTTGAAGGCGATCTCCGACGAGTCCGTGTCGTGGTACTTGCCGTCGACGAGCGTGACGCGCACGTCGACCATCGGGTAGCCGGCCTTGACGCCGTTGGCGAGCGCCTCCTCGCAGCCCTTCTCGACCGCGGGAATGAACTCCGACGGGATCGAGCCGCCCTTGATCTTGTTGACGAAGTCGAAGCCCTCGCCGGGTGCCGGCTCGAGGTTGATGTAGACGACGCCGTACTGGCCAGAGCCGCCGGTCTGACGGACGAACTTGCCCTCGACCTTCTTGGCCTCGCCGCGAACCGTCTCACGGTAGGAGACCTGCGGCTTGCCGACTGTCGCCTCGACGTTGTACTCGCGCCGCATCCGGTCGACGAGGACCTCGAGGTGAAGCTCACCCATGCCGGAGATCTCGGTCTGGCCGGTCTCGTCGTTGGTCTGGACCTGGAAGGTCGGGTCCTCCTCGGCGAGGCGACCTAGTGCGACCGACATCTTCTGCTGGTCGGACTTGGTCTTGGGCTCGACCGCGACCTTGATGACCGGCGCGGGGAACACGATCTGCTCGAGCTTGACCGGAGCGTCCGGCGCCGCCAGCGTGTCGCCCGTGCCGATCTGCTTGATGCCGACGCCGGCGGCGATGTCGCCGGCGAAGACCTCCTGCAGCTCCTCGCGGTCGTTGGCGTGCATCATCAGGATGCGACCGATGCGCTCGGTCTTGCCGCTCGAGACGTTGAGCACGCGGCCTCCGGCCTCCAGGTGGCCGGAGTAGACGCGGAAGTAGGTCAGCTTGCCGACGAAGGGGTCGGCCATGATCTTGAAGGCCAGCGCCGCGAAGGGCTCGGAGTCATCCGCGTGGCGGACGATGACCTCGTCGGTCTTCGGGTTGAGACCCTCGACCGGGGGGACGTCGAGCGGCGACGGAAGATAGTCGATGACCGCGTCGAGCAGCGGCTGTACGCCCTTGTTCTTGAACGACGAGCCGCACAGGACCGGCGTGAACTTGAGGTCGAGCGTCGCCTTGCGGATCGCCTTCTTGAGGCGCTCCACGGGAATGTCGGCCTCCTCCAGGATCAGCTCGACCAGCCCGTCGTCGTAATGCGAGACCTCGTCCAGCAGATGCTCGCGCGCGGCCATGGCGGCGTCGACGTACTCGGCGGGGATGTCGATGCGGTCCTGTTCGGTGCCGAGGTCGTCCTTGTAGACGACCCCCTTCATCTCGACGAGGTCGATGATTCCCAGGAAGTCCGACTCCGCGCCGATCGGGAGCTGGAGCGGAACGGGATGAGCGCCCAAGCGCTCGATCATCGTCGTCACGCCCTTGTGGAAGTCCGCGCCGATGCGGTCCATCTTGTTGATGTACGCGATGCGCGGGACGCTGTACTTGTCGGCCTGCCGCCAGACGGTCTCGGACTGGGGCTCGACGCCGGCGACGGAGTCGAAGAGCGCGATCGCGCCGTCCAGGACACGCAGCGAGCGCTCGACCTCGACCGTGAAGTCGACGTGACCGGGCGTGTCGATGATGTTGATGCGGTTGTCGTTCCACTCGCACGTCGTGGCTGCCGACGTGATCGTGATGCCTCGCTCCTGCTCCTGCTCCATCCAGTCCATCGTGGCCGCGCCCTCGTGGACCTCACCGATCTTGTAGGTGCGACCGGTGTAGTAGAGGATCCGCTCGGTCGTCGTCGTCTTGCCGGCGTCGATGTGCGCCATGATCCCGATGTTCCGGGTGTGCTCGAGGGAGAACTTGCGAGGCATGGGTCAGCGGTCTTCTGAATTGAGTAAGGGCAAGAAAAACGGGCCGCTCAGGCCCGCACGCACGACAGGGTGTGATCCCAGGTGCGGCGCTATGTGCTCGAGCGATCCATCGACAAGCAGAGGAACATACGGCGGACGGCACGCATGAGCAGCGCCTCCCGCCGGGCCGATGAGGATAGCAGAGGGTCTGAGGCCGAAAACCGCGCTCCGAACGCGCCCAGCGCGAGCCCCGAAGCCGCCGACCCGCCCGCTCGCGCGCCGTTCGCGGTGCTCACGATCCTCGCCGCAGCAGGCATCGCGGCCCTGATTGCCTCGGCGTTTCTTCCAGTTCTGCGCATCAGCGTGGATGAGCGCGTCGCCACCGCGCTGGACCGCAGTGGCTGGGACCAGCACGGAGCAGCGCTCGTCGCCCTCGCGCTGTTCGCCGCGGCGTTGCTCCCGCTCGCCGCCCGCGGCAACGCGGCAGCAGCGGGAGCGATCGCACTCACCGGGCTGGTGGCGATCGCGATCGTCATCGCCACCGACCTGCCGGACGTCGGAGATGTCGGCTCCGTGGGTTCGCAGCTCGACGACGGAAAGGTCGGGACCGGCCTCGGCGCCTACGCCGAAACGCTCGGCGGCGTCCTGCTGCTCGCCGCCGGCGGGCTGATGGCGCTTCGGGCGCGGCGCGACTGAGCGCACGAGCAACACGGAAGGAGCTGAGCGAGGGCGCCACGCCGCTCAGAGCGCAGTGAGCGACGAAGCCTGACGGAGGCGGGAGCGTTACGACTGCTGTTCGTCTCTATGAAAGTGGACGGGTTGTCAACGGTGGTGGGTGGTGTGGTCGGCGTGGACCGGACTTCCGGGTGGAGGAAGTGCCTCAGGGTGCCGTGGAGATAGAGCGCGGGCGCGCACGGTCCGGGCCGCGCTACGTGGTCGAACATCTGGGTGGGCCGACGCCGACGTTGCTGATGACGCGCCCGCGCCATCCGAGCACCACGCCCGCCACACGAGCGGGAGTCAGCAAAGCAGCGGCCGTGGCTCGCGCGCGACTACAGCGAGAACACGTAGCCCTTGCGGGGATCTGCGCTCCCGTTGACGAACTCATCGTAGGTCCGGCCGAGCGCCTCGGCGCCGCTGCGGGAATCGATCTCGAGCAGCTCGGGGACACGGTCCGCAAACGCCGCCCACGCTTCGCCGATGCGCTGCTGAAAGTCGCTCGGCCCGAGCTCGAGGGCGCGTTGCTCGACGCGCGCTGGTGCGAAGAAGAACTCCGGCGTCGGGCCAGGGAGCCCGTCGGCGGCGAGGGAGGCGTCCTCCCAGTGGGTCGCCCCGACCATGATCGACGCGCGGAGCGCATCTCCCGCGTGTTCGTGCACCCGGCGACGCAGCTCCAGCGTGCCGGCCATGTCGACGAAGACGATGCCGCCGTCGACCGGCAGCGCAGACACGTCGTCGTACGTCAGCACACGGTCGTAACACCCGAGGCCTTCGGTGAACGCGCGGTTGGCCGCTGACGTGAGACCAATGACCGCGGGACGCTCAGCGCGCCCGGCGAGCTCGAACGCCGTCGCAAACGCGGTCTTGCTCGACGCGCTGGCGAGCACGACCGTCGCGGCGCCGTACCAGTCGGCCTGCTCGAGCTGGTCGGCGATCAGCCACCCAGTCATGAACAGCGGTCGCATGATCGCGTTCGCATCGTCGTGCGCCTGTACGAAGCCGAACTCGGGCGTGGCGCGCAGGTACTGGTTGTAGAACGCTGGCAGCGCCGCACGCGCCGGCGAACACTCGACGAACCCCGCAGGATCGGACTGCGCCCGCAGTGTCACCGAGCTCGACATCGGGAAGTAGCCGTAATAGCGCTCCCCGGCGGCGATGTCCTTGACCCCGGACGCCACGACATCGCCGAAACCCCAGACCGGAATCCTGCCCCAACCGTCCTCGGCGGCGAAGAACTGCCAGTAGCCAAACTCCTCGCCGAACGCACCGTACGTGAGGTTGTTCGCCGTCAGGCCGAATCGCTCGACCCGCAACTGCACCTCCCCCGCTTCAGGCGCTCCCGTCGGACCGCTGTCGGCCGTCTGCCAGACGCGAAGATCGTCGCGCCGCACCAGGAAATCGGTCATGCCGCAACCTAACACCCCCGCCCTGTGCCTGCGGACGCTGCCGCTAGCCCGGATCGTTCATCAGGCCGTGTGATGTGAGTGTTCGGCCGGGCCGCGGGGGGTGGGGCCAGTTGAGCCATCGTTTCGGCGCGCGTCGCGGGTGTTCTGGTGTGGGACGGGGTGCTCGCGG
>Ga0247727_10019893_pt1 | contig 10341 bp, 10 predicted proteins | sample WisWelCaveWW1625_FD_202498 | JGI IMG/M metagenome (GOLD analysis project Ga0247727, IMG submission 202498) | Biofilm microbial communities from Wishing Well Cave, Virginia, United States - WW16-25 | ecosystem: Environmental > Aquatic > Deep subsurface > Groundwater > Cave microbial mat | place... | reverse complement strand
AGGGAGCGCCCAAGGTGCGGATTCACACGTTCCTGTCCACGTCGGACATCCATTTGAAGCACCAGTTCCGCATGACGCGCAAGGAGGCGCTCAAGCGGGCCGTGGAGATGGTCGAGCGGGCGCGCGGCTATGTGAGCGACGTCGAGTTTTCTCCGATGGACGCGAGCCGTTCGGACGTCACGTATTTGTGCGAGGTGATCGAAGCGGTCATTGCGGCCGGAGCCGGCACGGTGAATATTCCGGATACGGTCGGCTACGCGACCCCGCAGGAGTTCGGCCAGTTGATCGGCACGATCCGGAAGAAGGTCAAAAGCAGCAGGAAGGCCGTGATTTCGGTCCATTGCCACAACGATCTTGGCGTGGCTGTGGCCAATTCGCTTGCGGCCATCGCGGCGGGCGCGGGGCAGGTGGAGTGCACGATCAACGGCATCGGCGAACGGGCGGGGAATGCCTCGATGGAGGAAATCGTCATGGGGCTCCGCACGCGCAAGGATTTCTACAAGGCGGATACGAAGATCCGGACCGAGGAGATTTCCAAGACGAGCCGGCTCGTCAGCAAGATCACCGGCATGGTCGTGCAGCCGAACAAGGCGATCGTCGGCGCCAATGCCTTTGCGCATACGTCCGGCATCCACCAGGACGGTCTGCTGAAAGAGAAGAGCACCTACGAGATCATGCGGCCGGAATCCATCGGCCTGGGGCAGATGCAGTTGGTGATGGGCAAGCTCTCGGGCCGCCATGCCTTCCGCAAGCGGCTGGAGGAGCTGGGCTACACGCTCACGGACGAGGAAGTCAACCAGGCCTTCGACCGCTTCAAGCGGTTGGCCGACCAGAAGAAGGAAATCTTCGAGGAGGATCTCGAAACGATCCTCTCCGAGCAGATTCGCCGGATTCCCGAGCGATACGTGCTGAAGACGCTGTTTGCGCAGAGCGGCACAGGCCAGGTGCCGACTGCGACGGTGGAACTGGAAATCGACGGGCGTGCCATGAAGCAGACGGGCACGGGCGACGGGCCTGTGGATGCGGCCTACCGCACGATCGCCGGCATGACGGGCACCAAGAGCCGTCTGCTGCAGTATGTCGTCAAGGCCATCACGGGCGGCACCGATGCGCAGGGCGAGGTCTCGGTGCGTGTCGAAGAGGCCGGCAAGACGACGAGCGGCAACGGGGCAGACACGGATATTATTGTCGCGTCCGCGAAGGCCTATCTGAATGCGCTCAACAAGCTGGCCTATTGGGCGTCGAAGAACCAGGACCCCAATCAAAAAATTGGCCTGGTCTAGCAGGCGTCGGCGTGTTGGTTGCTAAGTTCGACGACTGCCCGGAGTTTCTGGCCGGCGACCACACGATCCTTCGCGAGTTGCTGCGTCCGGCTCCTGGCTCCGTGGACGCGCGGTACAGTCTGGCGCAGGGGCGGCTGGATCCGGGCGCCACGTCCACACGCCATGTCCTGACCGCTTCGGAGGTCTATTACTTCCTGGCCGGCGAGGGGAGGATGCACGTCGGGCACGAATCAGCCCCTGTGAAAAAGGGAACGGTCGTGGCGGTGCCGCCGGACGCCGAGCAGTGGGTGGAAAATACGGGAGCGGGACCGCTGGAATTTCTATGTCTCGTTGATCCGGCCTGGACGCCGGCATGTGAACGGATTCTGAAATAGCGGCTCAGGAAGACGGGCCGGGCCGCCCAGTCCGATAGGTCCGCCGATCCGGCCTGATATAGAGAAAGGTGAGTATGACGATCAGGCCGAAGAGCACATAGGTGATGGTGAAGACACGTTCCGGCAGGTCGTAGTAGAGCAGGCGGCTGACCCAGCGCTGGATAAAGCCGGCTTCCGGCTGGTCGCTTTGCCGCAAAGCATCTTCCAGAACGGTCAACGGGCAGAGGATTCCGATCAGGCTTTCCGCGACAACGATGCTGATGGCACCGAGGTGGGCGGCGCGGAACCAGAAATTTCTGATCCAAGTCCAGTTGAGCGCGGCTCCGATCCAAATCACGGCCAGCCCGCCGACCACAAAAGCGACGAACAGGAAGTGCGTGACGAGGACGATGTCCGCGAGGAGTGTCATGTTGACATTGAGTCTAGGCGCAAGTATGAGGGGACGGCAAGCGAGTTGGTCTTGAGGAGAGGAGAGAAAAAGCGGAGATGAAAGCAACTATCGCGGTATTGCCGGGTGATGGAGTCGGGCAGGAGATCGTGCCGGAAGCGGTGGCGGTGCTCAAGGCCGTGGAGCAGAAGTTCGGCCACACGTTTGAATTCGTCGAGGCGCTTGTGGGCGGCCAGGCGATCGACAAGACCGGCGTGCCGCTGCCGCCGGACACGCTGGCGCTGGCCAAACGGAGCGACGCCGTGATGCTCGGCGCCGTCGGCGGTCCCAAGTGGGAAGGGTTGGACTATCACATCAGGCCGGAGCGGGCACTGCTGGGTCTGAGGGAGCAGTTGGGGCTCTATGCGAACCTCCGCCCGGCCAAACTGTATTCCATGCTGGCCGATGCCTCGACGCTCAAGCGTGAAGTGGTCGAAGGCATCGATATCCTCGTGGTGCGCGAACTGACGGGTGGCATCTATTTCGGCAAGCCGAAGGGGATCGAGAAGATTCCGGGCGGCGAGCGGGGGATCAACACCGAGGTCTATACGACCGAGGAGATCCGGCGCATCGCAGTCGTGGCCTTCGAAGCGGCGCGGAAGCGGCGGAAGAAGGTGATGTCGGTGGACAAGGCGAATGTGCTGGAATCGTCGGAGTTGTGGCGCCGCGTGGTGATCGATGTTCATAAGCAGTACTCGGACGTCGAGCTGAGCCATATCTATGTCGATAATTGCGCGATGCAACTGGTCCGCAATCCCAGGCAGTTCGACGTGCTGGTGACGACCAACATGTTCGGCGACATCCTGAGCGACGAAGCGGCCATGCTGACCGGCTCGATCGGCATGCTGCCGTCGGCCAGCGTGGGCGCGAAGACCGGGATGTACGAGCCGATCCACGGCAGCGCGCCCGATATCGCGGGGAAGAACATCGCCAATCCCATTGCCACCATCGCCTCGGCAGCCATGATGCTGTCCTACGCATTCAAGTTGGACAAGGAAGCGGAGGCGATCGAGCGGGCGATTGTGTCGACGCTCGAGCAGGGGTATCGGACGAAGGACATTCACACGCCGGGCATGACGCTTGTCGGCACCAGGGAAATGGGCGCGGCGATCCTGAAGAATTTGGTGAAGTAAGATTTGGTGATCTGGTGATTGAAAAGCATCCGGATATTCGGCCGATACTTCACCAAATCGCCAAATCACGAAATCACCAAATGGGAGCGCCATGCTCGTAAAATCAAAATCAGGCACCATCGCGACCATCGCCGGCAACGGCGAGCCGGGCCACGCCGGCGACAACGGTTCGGCTGTCGAGGCGCACCTGAACGAGCCGAAAGGCCTGGCCTTGGGCCCCGCCGGCACCCTGTATATAGCCGACGCGGAAAACCATGTGATCCGGAAGGTGGATCTGGCGAGCGGCCTGATCGCGACGGTGGCCGGGCGGCCGGAAAAGGACATTGGGGCGAGCGGGCCTGTCAGGGCTGAGGCACCACCGGAAGACGAGGATCCCCTTGCCGATCCGCCTGCCGGCAAGGCTGAAAAATTCGTGCAATTGTCCGATGTGAGCGGGACAGTCCGCTATGTCGTCGGTACCGGCAAAAGCGGCCGGTTCGGGGGCGACGGCGGACCGGCCACGCAGGCGACGTTGAATTTTCCCGGCGCGGTGGCGGTTGATGGCCAGGGGAATCTCTATATTGCTGACACAATGAACCACCGTGTACGGAAGGTGGACGCGGCCACCGGCATGATCTCGACGATGGCCGGAACCGGCCAGCATCGCTGCTCCGGCGACGGCGGTCCGGCGACCGCGGCGACGTTGAATGAGCCGGCCGCTCTCGCGGTGGACGGTCGTGGAAACTTGTACATTGCCGATCAGAGCAACAACCGTGTGCGCAAGGTAGACCTGGCCACCGGCATCATGACGACTGTCGCGGGCACCGGCGAAACGGGTTATACGGGCGATGGGATGCCGGCGACCGAGGCGGGGATCTCCGGGCCCAGCGGATTGACGCTTGGCCCCGACGGGGATCTGTACATCGCCGATACGTTCAGCGGCCGCATCCGCCGGGTCGATCCGGCGACGGGCATCATCAGCACGGTCGCCGGCGACGGGGGCGAGTACCGGTTCTCCGGTCTGCCCAACGAATTTTCGACCAGCCTGTCCCGTCCTTACGGGATCGCGCTGGATCGGGCCGGGAATCTCTTGATCACGGATTCGGACAGCCATCTGGTCCGGCGCTGGGACCGGAGGAAAAAAATCATCACGCGCATGGCCGGCAGCGGCCAGGCGCAGTTCGGCGGCGACGGGGGCGATCCGCTTGCCGGCAGCCTCAATTACCCGTTCGGGGTGGTGGTGGATGGAGCCGGGAATGTGTATATTGCGGATACGTTCAATCACCGGATTCGCATGATCGCTGCTTAAACAGCGATCATGCTGGGTGAAAAGTAAAAAGTAAAAGGTTAGAAGTTCCGAACCTTTAACTTTTCACCTTTCACTTTTAACTGGATGAGTCAGTCATGCTGAAAAAGAAACAACGCTATACCGTCGCCATCATCGGGGCAACGGGGGCGGTCGGCAGAGAAAGCCTCGAGATTCTCGAGGGGCGGAAGTTTCCGCTCGAGTCGCTGCGTTTGTTCGCATCGAAACGGTCAGCCGGCAAGACGCTGGCCTGCCAGGGGCGGGAGTGGAAGGTCGAGGAATTGACCCCGCAGACCTCGTTTGCCGGTGTGGACTTTGCCTTGATTTCAGCCACGGAGGAGATCAGCAAGGAGTACGGCCGGAAACTCGGCGCAGCCGGGGTTGTCGTGATCGACGACAGTGCGGTGTTCCGCATGGAGGCCGATGTACCGCTGCTTGTCCCAGAGGTCAATGCGCATGCGGCGAAAAAAATTCCCCGCAGCATCGTGGCGATTCCAAACTGCACGACGACGCCGCTGGTCATGGCGCTCAAGCCGCTGCATGACGCGGCCGGCGTCAAACGGGTGGTGGTGACGACCTTTCAATCGGTTTCGGGAACGGGCTCGGCGGCCATGGATGAACTGGTGGAGCAGACCAAGGCGCTCATGTCCTTCCGCGACGTTGAGACCAAGGTCTATCCGCACCAGATTGCCTTCAATCTGCTGCCGCATATTGGATCGTTCAGCCGGGACGGCGAGTGCTCGGAGGAAGTGAAGATCGTCCGGGAGACACAGAAAATCCTCGAGGCGCCGGCGATGCGGATTACCGCGACCACCGTGCGCGTGCCGGTGCTGCGGTGTCACTCCGAGGCGATCAACGTCGAACTGGAACGTCCGCTGAAGCCGAACGATGCACGGGCAGCGCTGGCGGCGATGCCCGGCGTGCTGGTCTACGACGATCCGGCGAAACAGCTCTATCCCATGCCGCTGGACGCGAGCGGCAAGGACGACGTCTACGTCGGCCGGATCAGAGAGGATCTCTCGGTGACGAACGGCTTGAATCTCTGGGTCGTCTCCGACAATCTGCGCAAGGGCGCGGCGCTGAACGCCATCCAGATCGCCGAACTGCTGATCAAGTGAGTCGTGCCGTGCCTGAGTGGGACGGATTGGGCAAATTGCTGATTCTTGCCGGTGGGCTTCTCGCGCTGGCCGGCTTGGTCCTCCTACTGGTTGAAAAGGGCGCAAGTTCCGGTGGGCCATTAAGCGAATGGCTAGGATGGTTCGGCAAACTACCGGGCGATATCTCGATCAAGCGGGACGGGTTCAGTTTTTATTTTCCGCTGGCCACGAGCATTCTGATCAGTGTCGTGCTGAGTCTGCTGGCGTATTTTTTGTCAAAACGGTGACCATGCCGTCAGTTATTCTTGCCTTCTGGGCGACGCTCTTCCTGCTCCTTCCGGACACAAGTTTTGCCGACGATCTCATGCGTGTGCTGCTGATGCAGGACGCGCAGCGGGTGGAAGTCTCCGCCGAGCGCGGCGTCACCGTTCAGATGCCGAACGGGGACACACGGGTGTTCGCGGGGCCGGTCGTTGCCAGGCCATCAGGGGGCGGCCTGACATTGAACGGGGAGCGGGTTCCGGCTGAATCCGTGACGATCCGGAGCTGCGGCGGCGATCTGACCGTGACGAACGGTGGCAACGGGACGGGCGAGTCCAAGCCTCTGGCGGTCGGCGGCAGCCTGAAAATACTGGTCCGCGGCAACGGGCTGCTGCTCGTGAACGACGTGGACCTGGAGGAATACATCAAGGGCGTCGTGCCGGCCGAAATGTCTCCGAGCTGGCATCCGGAGGCGCTTAAGGCCCAGGCGGTCGTCGCGCGAACCTATGCCCTCTATCAACGGATGCTGAACAAGTCGCGCGAGTACGATCTCGTCGCCACGGTGCAGGACCAGGTCTACCAGGGGCGGCAGGGCGTGGATCATCGCGTGCAGGAGGCCGTGGAGTCCACGCGGGGGATTGCCGTGGCCTATCAGAACGCGCCGATCTACGCGGCCTTTTCGTCCACGGCGGCCGGCCCGACCGAAGACGCCGTGAATGTCTGGTCCAAGGACCTGCCCTATTTGAAAGGCGTGGATTGTCCCTTCGATGTGAACGCGCCACGCTATCAATGGCGCGCCGTCCTCAAGGTGCAGGACATGGAAAACACTTTCCGACGGCAGGGCGTGGATGTGGGCGCCATCGCCAGCCTGACACCCTTTGCCTACAGCAAGGCCGGGCGGGTGACCAAACTCAGAATTCTCCATTCGCGCGGCGAGTTGATCCTGCGCGGCGAGGACTTCCGCCGTCTGATCGGCTATTCCGTGATCCCCAGCACGCAGTTCGACGTGGAGTCCATGGGATGGGAGATTGCCCTTTCCGGGCGCGGGGCCGGCCATGCCGTCGGGCTCTGTCAGTGGGGAGCCAAGGAAATGGCCGAGCACGGCTATCCCTACGCGACCATCCTGGCCTACTACTTTCCAGGCACCGAGCTCAAACTCACCGCCTCGCTGTCGCGGTAATGTTCCTCTCTGAGTTCGATTTTGCGTTCGATCCCTCGCTGATTGCGGACCATCCAATTGAACCTCGCGATCAGGCGCGTCTCCTCGTCGCGCCGAAAGGCGGAGGCGCCTGTACACATCATCGCGTGGCAGACTTACCTCAGTTTCTCAATGCCAAAGATCTGATAATCGTCAATGATACAAAAGTCCTGGCGGCCAGGCTCAGCGGACGCAAACGTCCAGGCGGCGGGCATCTGGAACTGGTCTTGGTCAAGCCGCTTGAATTGGATCGGTGGGAGGTTTTGTGCAAAGGGACGAAGCTTGGCCAGGTCATTGAACTGGACGGCGGCGCGACCGCGACGGTGGTGGAGCAGGGGGCCGGGGGAATCATCATGAAATTTTCCTCGTCCGTGCCCGCGCTGCTGGAGAAGATCGGCAGAATGCCCCTGCCGCCCTATATCAAGCGCGATCCCAATGAGCAGGATCGGATCTGGTACCAGACGCTGTTCGCGCGCGAAGCCGGTGCCATCGCCGCGCCGACGGCCGGGCTCCATTTTACGGAGCGGCTTCTGGCGGCGCTCAAAGAAAAGGGCGTGCGAACGGCCATGGTGACACTGCACGTCGGGCCTGCGACATTTCGCCCGGTGACGGCCGAGCGGATTGACGAACACCGGATGGGTACCGAGTGGGCTGATCTCTCACCTCAAGCGGCGGCGGCTATCAACGAAACCAGGAAGGCCGGCGGGCGGGTGGTCGCGGTTGGGACCACGGTCGTCCGGACGCTGGAGACGGCTGCTTCTGCCGATGGAACGGTCAAGCCAATGAAAGGAGAGGTTGGGCTGTTCATCACGCCGGGCTATCAGTTCAAAGTCGTGGATGTGCTAATGACAAACTTCCACCTGCCCAAAACGACCTTACTGATGCTCGTGTCTGCCTTTGCCGGGGTGGAACCTTTACGGGCGGCCTATGCAGAGGCGGTCAGGGAGAAGTATCGGTTCTATAGTTATGGAGATGCGATGTTGGTGCTCTAAAGTGGTTCCTTGAGTTTTTTCTGAAACCAGCCTAGACTTCATGCAGTTGTCAGCGGGAAAACTCCCATGAAAAATCAGAATGAGCTGCTCCCCGTTTCCTTCTCAGAGAAAAACCTGTCTTGGGCAGGCATCCTGCTTCTTCTTTTGGGGTTAGGCTTGCAAGCCTGTGGCGGGATCATCGTTGGTGTTCGCCCGGAGCCCGATGTCTATAATACAAACGTATTCCCTCATTCAGTACGGATCGAACTCCGAGAGTTTGATCATCAGACAATTGCCGGATATACATGGGAAGACGATGAATTTAAGCATGCGATTATTAGGTATCTTGAAAAGCGCGGTACTTTTCGCAAGGTCGTAGACGGTCCCTCTGATCTCGTCCTGACTGTGGATGCAAAATGCACATATGCCGTTTTTGTAGGGCTTAACTGCTCTATTAAGGGAAGTTTGACGGCAGGGGAGCAGATGCAGTCTGATGGGAAACCGCTCGGATTATATGCCGGGGAGGGAAAGCAGCCTGATCTTATAATAGGTGATCCAGTTGAATACCGTGCAAAAACGATGGGCCAGGCATTAGATAAGCTCTTCCTGAAAATAGAACGGAATAGTGAAGCCATTTTGGCGAAGGTGGGGATGGGACCCACTCCGGCGATCGCTGCAACTATTCCTGGTTCTATTACGCCTGCTACACCAGTCATTTCCTCCAGCGATGTTGAGCATCTGCCTGTTGCTACAGTTAAGCCAAGGAAGAACGCCTATGCTATCGTGATCGGGATTGAGCAATACCGCGAGAAGCTGCCGAGGGCGGATTTTGCCGACAAGGATGCCAAGCTGGTGGGGGAATATCTGACCAAGATGATGGGCTATCCCGAGGAAAACGTCATCGTGCGGCTGAATGAGCGGGCGACGCGGACTGATCTAGTGAAGTATTTTGAAGAGTGGCTCAAGAACAACGTGGAGCTGGGCGGCTCAGTGTTCGTGTATTACTCCGGGCATGGGGCACCCAATACCAAAACCGGCGAGGCTTATCTGGTGCCCTATGACGGCGATCCGTCATTCGTGGACTCGACGGCCTATCCGGTGAAACAGTTGTACGCGGCTCTCGACAAACTACCGGCCAAGGATGTGACGGTGGTGCTGGATTCCTGCTTTTCCGGCGCGGGCGGGCGTTCTGTGCTGGCGAAAGGCGCACGGCCGATGGGGCTGTCTATCGAAAACCAGGTTCTTGCAACTGGGAAAACAGTGGTGCTGGCGGCCAGTGGCGGCGACCAAATCTCCAACTCATTCGAGGAGAAGGGCCATGGCCTATTGACCTACTTCTTTCTGAAGGGCCTACAAGGGGACGGGGATACGAACAAGGACGGCATGATTGAGATGGCCGAGTTGTACGATTACGTCAAGCCGAACGTCCAGCGTATTGCCCGTAAACAATACAACAACGAGCAGACACCGCAGTTACTGGCCAGCCCGGATGTGCTCAAGAAGGGCGGCGGACGGTTGGTCGAACGGGCTAATTAGTCTGGGAGAGTTTGGAACGCCTGCCTAGAGCAACTCTTTCTTGATCTGTACATTCACCTTCGCTCGCATGGCTTCCCGAAACGCCATGACCGCGCGCTGCTGCTTCTGAAACAGCATGTCCTGCAGAATCCGGTCCCTGGCCGAGAGGCCGGCCGGCGAATCGGGGGACGTCGGACGGGCCATCAAAGTTTTGGCTTCCTCGATCTCGGCCGGAGTTAGAGCGACGGAGTCGAACACGACTGACATGGCTTTGTCGCCCAGCAGGCGCGCCGCGTACTCGGCTTCGAATTGCGCCGGCGTGAGGTGGTTGTATGCCAGGAGGCGCTTGTAGTGTTCCGGATCGAATTTGCCGTTCTGCTGAAAATCCTTGATGCGCGTAATGGCCATATGCAGTTCCTCGGGCGAGAGGGTCAGGCTCATCTCGTCCGCGGCCAGGCGCCAGAGCTTCTCTTCCGCCATCTGCTCGACGGCCATCTCCTTGAGCACCTCGTCCTTGAACGCCTCCGGCACCTTCTGTTTCTTGCTGTATTCGTACATGTTCTTGTAGCGGCGCAGGTACTCGTCCCGCGAGATTTTGAGCGGGCCGACCGTGGCCACGGTGTCGGTCTGCGATTCGCCGTAGCCCCACCAACCCATGCCGACCATGAAGGTCAGGGCGATGGCGACCATGACGCCCTTGAGGGCCCAGGGAAACTTTTGATTGCCTTCTCGCAGCAGTTTGATCATAGGTGCGCTCCTTACGCGTGACGGATTCTACTGACCGCCTGCCGGAAAGG
>Ga0247727_10019892_pt1 | contig 10341 bp, 4 predicted proteins | sample WisWelCaveWW1625_FD_202498 | JGI IMG/M metagenome (GOLD analysis project Ga0247727, IMG submission 202498) | Biofilm microbial communities from Wishing Well Cave, Virginia, United States - WW16-25 | ecosystem: Environmental > Aquatic > Deep subsurface > Groundwater > Cave microbial mat | place... | reverse complement strand
CGCGAACCTTGCTCCGAATCAATCACAATCCTATCATCCGCAAAAAAGAAGGTCAATTCACGGCCTGTGGTTGTGCCGCGAGAAGCATCATAAAGCGTTGGCTTGCCGCCGGATAGAACGAATTTTCCCTCCGCGATGGAGTACTCGGCCTGGGCCGCGGTGCCCCGGCGGTCTCCCTGCTGGATGACAACATTCCCAGTGGCCAAGGCCCGCGAGACCTGCTGGCTGCCACTGAGTCCCTCAGTGAGAAAGAGGTCAACGGCATGAGCGGAGATTTGTCCCTGGGAAGACCGGGCGTTGACGCCCTCCGTGAGCCGCACTCGATGGTCTGCACTTGAATAGAGCAGTGAGCCCGCACGTACGCGCATCAGTTCCGGCCCGGAGGATTGGCGTTGCAAGCGAGCGTCTGGTTTGAAGGACTGTGGAAAGATCCCCAGCACGTTTTTGCGGGCAATCAGTTGGCCCTGCTGAGACGACATCCGGAGCAGCTCGATAGTTTCCGCCTCAATCGTAGCTTCCTCCTGCCAGAGACGTGCGCGGCCGGAATAGAGGGCGCGGCCGGAGTCCGCGTTGGCGAGTAGGCGGTCCGAAGAAATGTGGGCAGGCTGCGGGCCGAGGTCCGGGGTACCGGCGGCCCCGGTGCTCAAGTAGGTGGTGCGTACATCGCCTTCGGCGCGGATATCGCCGGTGCGCTGGTTGAAGGAAACCATTCGAGCGGTCGTTCGGGAGATTGGATCCGAGAGAACCAGCCCGCCTTCGAGGCTGGCTGTGTCTGTGGCACGAATCATCCGGGAACGGTCGGCCTGCGCCGTGCGGTCGCCCTGGCTGAGCCGCACTCGACCGGCCTGCTCGATTTCAGACCATGCTCCGTGCGGGCCGAAACGCACCAGAATGTCTTGCGAAGAGGAACGCAATTCGGGGCGCGTCCCGGAGCGATGGCGAACTTCCACGCCCGATTGGCCGCTCAGTTCGCGGATCTCTCCGCCGGAATCAAAAAACGCGGTCAGTTGACGCACGCTGGCTTGCAGAGACTGCGTTGCATCCCTCGAGAGGATTGCAGTGGCGGGCATTTCGCCGCGCTCCAGATTCCAGGATCGCGCAGTGCTTGCGGGTGAGAAGACAAGCTTTAACTGAGATGTGTCTAACCGCTGAGACTCCTGGGACCGGCTCCGTTCGACCACCACGCTTTCGCTGAGGAGTAAGGAGCTGCCGATGGCGCGGCCGGGCTGCATCTCCAACTCTGCCCGCTCTGCTGATAGGCGGTCTTCGTCTCTTTGATTCGCCGCCGACTTGGGCCGATAGATACTCCGCACGCGGCCGGTGGCGACGATACGCTCCATCAGGCCAGCCGGGCTGAAGGTTGCCGTCAATTCTTCGGCGGCTAGCTCAAATGAACCGTTAGGCTCAAGGGAGCGAAGCCGTGGCGAGCCGGTTGCCAGGGCGAGCCGTGGGCGCAGGCGACTGTCCATCTCAATGGCAAGCTCGCCAGCCTCGAGCGTTTTGCCATTCTGCTGAGCGCGCACCGGTGAATGGAAGCGCATGGTCAGGTCGTGACGGCGGAAATCGAGGCTGCTGCTGGATAATCGGAGCGGCTCAACTACATCCCCTGTTTGTTGGCCGGGGAGCGGAGTGGTAAGGGTCAACTGAACATCGCGGAGCAGCCGGACAACTCCCTTGCCCGAGCTGTAGGTCAAGCCGACAGCCCGACCTTCTCCATCGGGAGTGCGAATGGCAATCGGCTGGTCGGTCCTGGCTTCACCGGTCTTGCTGTCGAAGGAAACATGGGTGGTGGCAATCTGGATGACGCGCTCGCCCGGGCGTTCGCGCGCCTCTTCGGCGCTCTCCAGGTCAAGGCGCACCTCACCTGCGCAGATAATCAGGCCGGTATCGGGGGCGTAGTCGCAGGCGCGGGTGTGGAGATTATCGAAGCGCTGCTGGCGCGAGCCGAAGACCGTGATCCAAACGTCCTCCAGCAGGCTCTTCTGCCCACCCTTGAATTCGGTGGCGCGGGAAGCCCGAACCGTGAAAAGCGTTCGGTCCTTGTCCACTTTCGAAAAGGTGAACTGCGCCGACTGTTGCTGCACGGTCGTGGGAACCGGCGGCGGCGCATTCTGCTTGGCGCGGTGAGCCTTCCACGCTCGATGCGAATAAACGCCGGCAACCGCAATCGCCAGCAGCAGGGCGGCCAGAGCCGACCAGCGGGCGTAGCGAGCAGCGTCTGTCGTTCGCATTAGGTCTGCCGTCTCGACACGTATCAGCCTGAGCCCAAACGGTGAGCGAGCAAGCTCACTCACTTAGAGGTCGAGTATAGAGAATTGGTTTGCGGGGAACAATCCGAATGGGGGGTGAGCATTAGATCCCGCCTGTTTCTACCTCACCCCGGTTTTAAGCTTCGTTCCCTGAGCGAGGGGTGAACTTTGGAAGGGGGTGTTCGCCGTCAGCGGAAATTGGAGTGAGTGGAGAATCGGACTTAGCTACTGTTCCTGAGCTTAAAGTTCACCCAAACCAGCTCAGGGATGTGTAGATAGGCAAGAGTGAACGATGAGCGCGGTACCTACCAGAAAGGGAGGAAGCTTCCCCGCCCGGGAGGATGTGCCGCGGCAACTGGCCCGCCGCGGCGCACCTTCTCCTCAACCTGATGGGAACTTCAAGAAAGCTCGGCCCTGGAACTGCGCGGACTTACTGGGGAAAAACAAGAAAAGGGGCGAACCTTCGGGTTCGCCCCTCACCATACTGTTGCCCTGGTCAGAAACTGTATCGTACGGCGAACTGAAACGCTCGCGGCCCGCCGGAACCAAAGAAGCCACCGGCGGTGCGCAAGGGTTGCAAGAAGTTGCTGCTAGAAGTGATGTCGTTGGTGAAGCCGGAGTAGTTGTTGTTGTTGAACCCGCGAATATTGGTCACGTTGAACAGGTTAAAGACCTCGGCGATGAGATCCAGATTGTGCCGCTCGGCGAAGGTGAATACCTTTTTCACGCGGAGATCAAACGAGTTGAAGTCGTCGCCAAACTCCGTACTCGCGGGCAGAGTGAGCGAGGGTAGTGTAAGCCTCACGTTTCTTGCCCCAGGCCCACTGGAGTTGCAGGGGAACGGATTCGTCGAGCAAAGCGGAAGTGCATTCCAGGTTTGAATCGCAGCGTTCAACTGGCCCACATTTTGGATTTCCCGCCCCAACGCATTTCTCCGCAGAATGGGTAGCCGTGCCGCCAGAGCCGGCACGAGCGAATCCATAGGCACGTTGGAACTCCAGGTCCAGATCGGGGAGACGCTGAACTGCCACGGCAGCTCAATGACGCCGTAGAGGTTGAAGCGGTGCCGCTCGTCGGTTGGCCCATAGCCCTTCTCAATCCTCGGGTTGTTCGAGCCGACGATCAGGCTGACTTGGTCCTCGGCGCCATTGAACGGAATCTGATCGTCGTTCGAGTAGTTGAAGGTCTTCGACAAAGTGTAGTTGGCGTTGAAGGTAAATCCCCAGTTGCCGTATTTCACCATGCGCCGCTGCACACTGGCCAACAGGCCCGAATACCAGCTCTTGGCAGTGGACTCGATGTTGAAGATCGCATCGCTCCGGCCATTGGAAGGATCGGTCACGGTGCAGGGATCGATGCCGTTGGCGGGGCAACTAAGCTGGGGCGAGCTGACGCTGGTGCGGCGCAGCAGGCGGCCCCAGATGATACGGTTGCCGAAGTTGTGGATGCCATCGGCGCCGAAGATCCAGTTGTTGCCCAATTGATGTTGCACACCCAGGGTGAAGTGCTGTGCATAGGGATGAGCGGCCCTGTTGTCGATGAAGTTGATGCCAATGCCGAAAACGGCTCCCGCCCCGGCAAACGGATTAGCCAACGTTGGCGTTCCAGCATCGAATCGGGCTCCCGGCAAGCTACAATCACCACCTGCCACGTTGCTGCACGTTGAGCCGTTCTTTGCCTCCAGCGGGAGCTTGCGGCCATCGAGCAGTAGCTCAAGCAGAGGAACCTCCGTCACCACGCGGTCGTAGTAGATGCCATAGCCACCGCGAACCACCGTCTTGCCCTGGCCCAAGGGGTCCCAAGCAAAGCCAACACGCGGGCCGAAGTTTTTCCTTGTAGCCGGCTGGTCGTGCCCTCCGAGAACATTTCGCAGCCACACGCATCGTTCATTCGAGTCGAAAACAGCCGGGTTGGCACAGGGCCTGTGCACGTCGCCCCCGGCGAAGACGTTGCTATCCCACTCCCACCGCAGTCCCAGGTTGAGGGTCAACTTTGGCGTCACCCGCCAGTCGTCCTGAACGAAGAAGCCCAGGTAGGTGTTGCGGTAGAAGTCCACAAACGGCGGACGCGCGGGGGCAGCACTGCGCAGCGCAACGGCGATGGGGATGTCGCGGTCGTCGATGCTAGCATCGCCATTGCGGTTCTGCGTCGCGAAATCCTCGGTGGTGAAGATAGTGCCGCTGCCAAACAGGTCAAAATCTGCGTCGTTGCCGAAGTTCTGCCATTCACCGCCGAAACGCAGAGTGTGGCTTCCGAGGATCCAGCTCAGCGTGTCGCGGATCTGGTAGCGGTTCATTTTCACACCCTGGGGGATGCGGAAATTGGCTCCGTCCTGCAGGCTCGGAAAGCGAATCTCGTTGCCCACGGCCAGCCCAGCGGGCGTGGTGACGGGATCGTCGTTCGCAAAAGCGGGGATGCGGTTGATAAATGTGTTCGCATGGAACGAAACACTGTTCACCATTTTCGGTGACAGGATGCGCGTCCAGTCCGCAATGACTGAGTTGTAGCGATTGAACGACTGCTGTCGGTTGGCGGCGGTGCCCTGCGGGCGGCGCAGACTGCCGTTATCTATGTCCTGCTCCCGCTGGAAAGCGTAGCGCACGAAGAGATCGTCGCGAGAGGAAAGCTTGAAGTCGGCCCGAGAGTTCAGCAGAAAGTCGTCAAGGAACGCTGGCGCCGAGGTGGTGACTATACTGGGTGCGGCGAAGTTGCGCTCGCCGACCAGCACAGCGTGGTCCTGATTGCGGTTCTCCACAGCCACGAACCAGAAGGCTTTGTCCCTCACGATCGGGCCGCCGATGGAGCCGCCGTACTGCTCCCGGTCAAAAGGAGGCTCTGGCAGGCTGCGGCTGAACGTGGCTGGAAGTCCCTGTAGCCCCTTGTGGCGGAAGAAGAAGAATGCCGAGCCGTGCAGCTCATTTTTGCCGGACTTCGTCACGATGTTCACAATGCTGGAGCTAGAGCGGCCCACCTCGGCCGTGAACTTGTTGGTGGCAATCTGGAACTCACTCACGCCGTCCTGGGGGAAGTTCATCAATGTTCCGCCGACGACCTCGTCGTTGTTGTCGGCGCCATCCACCGTGAGGTTGCCACCGCGGCCAAAGGCACCGGCCGAGGAGACTTCCAAGGTATTCGTCTTGGTCGGGTCGTAATTCGTCGCCGGCCGATTGCCCGGAACCAGGAAGGCCAGCTCAAGGAAATTGCGGCCATTGAGGGGGATGTTCTGAATCGTGCTCGCGTTGATCACGCCCTGGACTTGTGAAGAAGTCAACTCCACACGGGCCTCTCCGCCGCTGACCTTGATCACTTCGCCCACGGCAGCCACTTGAAGCGAGACATCGAGCGTGACGCTCCGACCCACGTCAAGAGCGATGTCGGTATGCTCGCGGGTGGCGAAGCCCTGGGCTTCCACGCGCAACCCGTAGGTGCCAGGCAACAGCTTGGCAAACACAAACTGGCCATCCGCGCTGGTGGTGACCTCACGAGTTGCACCGATGGCTGCGCTGGTCAACGTAACCTTCGCGTTGGCCACACGCCCGCCCTGCGGATCAGTCACGAATCCGGTCAGAGTGGCGGTCGGGAGCTGCGCCCTGGCCGAAGAGAAGCAAGTACTCAGCACAACCAGAAAGAGAAACAACGGGATACAACTGTACATGCGTCTCATGGGATCGCTCCTCTATTCATAAACCTGAGAGTAAGCTTAGAGTTATCCGCCCAAGTCCCGTACCATAACGACTAGGACTCTGCTCTGTCAAGAGAATGATTGGCCTGACAAAGCAATGAAAGATGGGCCACGGGTTGCTAAAGAATCTCAAGTTTGAGGCCACCCTGACGAGCAAAAAGCTTTGCACGACAGCAAGCGTCGCGAGCACGTTGCTCTTATCCCTTTCAGTTGTCGAATTGGTTTGCATTATGCGAGAGATATAGCTATCCCAATGAGCAGTTTTTTTTCCATGGCGAAGCCGGGTCACGCAGACGTGCCAGGAGGACCCATTTCTTGTCCACTAGCCGGTAGCTGTCGTTGGAAAACAGCCAGAAAGTTCGAGAATCAGCTCCTAGGGCGCGCCAGTGCTCCCCTCCGTTCGGCGCTCTACTGCTCCAGGAGAATACCGGACCTATAAATAATCTCAGACGCCAGAGGTGCTCAATCGCTTCACTCATCCGGCTCGACGCCGACGAGCCGCGCGAGCGTCGGCCAGTGCCGCGGATTTGGCATGCGCCAACCGGCGCGAATATTCGCCGCGTATGGCTTCGAGATGCCGCGGGCTGATGCTATGACCGGGACCGTAACCCCCGAGACGTGAGAGTGAATCTTTCGGAGGTAGGTTTCCTCATCGCGCCAAGCAAGCTGGCTAGACTTGAAATCCTACAACAGCGTCATGCGGCTTGCAGCCTCTAATCGAGACGGGCGGGACGCCCGGAACTGGCGGGAGAAACCTCCGTTTCGACAAAGACTTCGTGGGCGAGGCCCAGATCCCGCGCCGAGGGCGTGAGGATGGTCTTCGGACCAATGAAGATTTTTTCGCCACGCGTGACGGCATTGCGGACATCGGTTTCACTGACAAAAGGCGAGACTTTGACGGGAGGCGCGGCAGGAGCATGAGAAAGTTGAGACGCGGGAGTTGTCGCCGGGGGCGCTGACGGAGCCGCGGGTGCGGCCACCCGCGCCTTGAAGAACTGGTCAACAATCTCCGCGGTTGCCTGTGGCGGAGAAGCAGCTTCGCCGGGCGATCCCGGAGTTGCCGCAGCGGCGGCCCCTCGGGCGATGCCGAGATGCTGCATGACGTGTTCGACGCTCTTCGCGATTGTTTCTCGATCTGGAAATGCAGCCGCAGGAGGTGCAGGACTGCCAACTGATGCCGGCGGCGGAGAAGCAGGCGTTGGAGAAGATGTCGGCGGGGGATTGATCTCTGCGGGCTTCGCTGCGGCCGCTGCGGGAGCGGCAACGGCTTGGGCAGAGGAGGCGTCCGCCTGCATGCGGCGGTCGGCGGAAATGGTGCGATGCTCGATGGGCCGGGAGGACCAGGCAATGCGCTTGACGTTCATCAGGTGCTGCGGGCCGATGTTGTCGGAGGTGATGTTGCCGCCCGGGGCGCCGCAGCCCAGCGTCATCGCCGGAAAGAGGTTGGTCGAGTAGCCGATGGAGCCGTGCACTGCCGAGGTGTTCACGCAAATGCGAAATGCCGGCATCGCCTTGCCAAATTCGCGGACGGCCGACTCGTTCTGCGAATGAATGGCGCAAGTGTGGCCCAATCCGCCAAAGTGCAGTAGGCGGGAGCAGAGATCAATGCCTGCCGCCAGATTGGACACGGAATAGAAGGCCAGGATGGGCGAGAGTTTTTCGGCCGAGAGAGGATGTTCGCGGCCAACGTGCTCGAGCCGCGCAATCAGTACGCGAGTCGTGGGGGGAACCTGGATGCCGGCCATCTCCGCAATCATTGTGGCGGGCCTGCCGACAATTTTCGGGTTGGGGGTGTGCGAGCCGGCGTGGAAAACCAGAGCGCCGACCTTCTGGATCTCGTCGGCCGAAAGGAAGTAGGCGCCCTGGCGCCGACATTCTTCCAAGGCCAAATCGCGGACCGTCTCCTCGACAACCATCGCCTGTTCGGAGGAGCAGATCGTGCCGTAGTCGAAGGTTTTTCCCGCAATGATATCAGCGACGGCTTTGCGAACATCGGCGCTGCGTTCGATGAAGGCGGGCACATTGCCGGGACCGACGCCATACGCAGGTTTGCCGGAGCTATAGGCGGCGCGCACCAGGCCGGTGCCGCCCGTGGCCAGAATCACGCCCACATCGCGATGGCGCATCAGCTCCTGCGTGCCCTGGAGAGTGGTGTGGGTCATGCAATTGATCAATCCCTCCGGGGCACCGACCTGCATGGCAGCGCGGGAGAGAACTCCTGCGGCTTCGCAGATGCAGCGCATCGCTGAAGGGTGCGGGCTGAGCACGATGGCGTTACAAGCTTTGATTGAGATCAACGTCTTGTAGATAGCTGTCGAAGTGGGGTTGGTGCTGGGTATGACGGCGGCAACCACGCCGACCGGGCTGGCGACTTCTACAATGCCCTTTTCTTTGTCCTCGCGGAGGATTCCCACGGTGCGCATCGAGCGGATCGCGCGAAAGACGTCCACGGAGCCAAGACGGTTTTTGATGATTTTGTCGGGGACGTTGCCGTAGCCAGTCTCTTCGACAGCCAGGCGGGCCAATGGCTCGGCAGCAGCCGTGGCCGCCTCGGCACAAGCCGCAACCACAGCGTCCACTTGTTCCTGGGAGAATCGGGCGAATCGTTGCTGGGCTTCGGTGGCGCGGGCCACCTGCTCACGGGCTTCCTGGATGGAAATGAGGTCGCGGTCGCGCAGGCTCAAAGCATTCCCTTCACGTCAGACCGTCTGCCGATCAGCAGCCAGGGGTCAAGCGGCGGGCGGCACCTGAGCCAAGTGCTCTACTTCTTCGCAACTGGAGGCTGGCCGCCGCCGGGCAGAATCTTTTCGACGTGCTCGTGTGGGCGCGGGATTACGTGGACGGCCACCAGCTCACCTACGCGACGCGCGGCGGCAGCACCGGCGTCGGTGGCCGCCTTGACTGCACCCACGTCGCCGCGAACCATGACGGTGACAAAGCCGGACCCGATGTATTCCCTGCCGATCAAGATGACGTTGGCCGCTTTCACCATAGCGTCGGCTGCCTCGATCGAGCCGACGAGTCCCTTGGTCTCGATCATTCCCAGCGCTTCATTGGCCATTCATTCCTCGCTCGGGTCCGATGCGGGCATTCGAAGTCGCGATGCACGATGGGCCGCGGCAAGCCTAGCATGGGGAAAATGTCGAATCAAGCTAGCGGAGAGCGCCTGTGGAAAAGCGTACAGAGGAAAGCAGGGTGTTCCGGGTCAAGCCGCGGGCAGGACCCCAGTGCGGGCGGCAGCGACGCCATCGCGAGTGGAATTCTTGACGACGTACATGGCTTCGTCGGCCAGGTGCATGACTTCTTCCTTCGTCTTGGCGTCCGTCGGATAAGCAGCCACACCCATGCTGGCCGTGATCTGGACGTTTAACCCTTCCGCCTTCAGCCAAACCATCCCGCCGATCTGGCGATGAAGCCGGCGAGCGACCAGGCAGGCATTCTCCTTCGAAGTTTGCGGCAGAAGAACGACGAACTCATCGCCTCCGTAGCGAAATGCAAAATCAATCAGCCGGCAATGCGTCTTCACGAACTGACCGATTTCGGCCAGGAGTTTGGAGCCCATCAGGTGACCGTGGGTATCGTTGACCTTTTTGAAGTAGTCGAGATCAATGAACACCAGAGAAAACTCAAACCCATGGCGCTGCGCGCGATAGACCTCCGTCTCCAGCATAAAGTTCATGTGGCGCGCATTGAAGAGGTTGGTGCAATCGTCGGTGATGGTGAGTTCGTGGATGCGCTGGACGTGCCGCGCGTTCTCCAAGGCGATGGCTGCAAAATCGGCCAGGGCTTCGAGCAGGGTCAGGTCGCGATCGTCAAAACCGTTGGGGCCGACGCAGTTGACGAGCTCGATGACGCCGAGGCAAGTGTCGCGGAAGCGGACGGGCACGGCCACAATGGAGCGGGTCTCCGTCTGCGTCTTTTCATCCACCTTGGAGAAAAAACGGGTGTCCTTGGAGACGTCCGGTACGATCACCACCTGGCCGTGCTCGGCTACCCAGCCGGCAATTCCCTGGCCCAGTTTGATGCGCACGTCTTTCAAGGCAGCCGCTCCTTTGCCAATGGCCAGCTCGAAATAGAGCTCCTTCTTCACCTCATCCACCAGCAGGAGCGACCAGGTGTCCGGGTGCAGGAATTCTTCGATCTTTTCCATGATTGTCTTCAGGACCTGGTCGAGCTGAAGTGTGGAGGTGAGGGCCTTGCCCAGCTCGTGGAAGACTGCCACTTCGCCCGCCGCACGCGGAGCCAGAGGGTTGGCCTGACTCCGGCGCCGCTCGACTCCTGTGAAGTTCTTTATTTCTTCCACGCTAGGCCTTATTCCTGAAAGGCATGCAAGACGAGCCACCCAGGGCCGCTTGCAGGGACAGCGCGATTATAAGCATGGGGAAAAGCCCGGCGCAACGCTCGTTCTCG
>Ga0247727_10019891_pt1 | contig 10342 bp, 8 predicted proteins | sample WisWelCaveWW1625_FD_202498 | JGI IMG/M metagenome (GOLD analysis project Ga0247727, IMG submission 202498) | Biofilm microbial communities from Wishing Well Cave, Virginia, United States - WW16-25 | ecosystem: Environmental > Aquatic > Deep subsurface > Groundwater > Cave microbial mat | place... | reverse complement strand
AGCTCCTTGTCGCAGCTTGAAAAAGTCTCTACAAAAACCCAACAAAAACCCTCTTGACTTTTGGGGTACATTACAGCTGGTTTGTTGTCTTTCAGTTCTATGTATGCGTTCATCTTGTCGAGGCGATTCTTGCAACTACGAATGCTCATTCAGGTGGACACAAAGAACGTCGGACGAACATTTTTGCAAACAGCCGGCTTTTCAGCAAGGAATTTCGCGACCGGTATATGTATCTCTACGATATTTCGAAGCTGGCTCGTTACGAAGTTACGAGGCGACTAAGCCAGAAAAGACTGGATGAAGCGGAAAAATGCTTTAGTTATATACTTGATTTTGCGAAGGACTCACACGGCATTGAAATAACCTTACTCTCTCCAGTCATACCATCAACAGGTTCACCAACTGCCTCTGAGGTTGATTTAACTCCATAACCAAATAAAGCCGAAGTGCTTTTCCACTCCAGTTGCCGTCACCCCCACCCGACGGCATTTGTGTTTCAACTCACCCCCAATCCTCACAACAAATCTACGGAGGCAATATGTCAATGAATGCCCTTGAAGCAACCACCGAAGTCATGAAAGCATTGGCTCTCTTCCATAGACTGGAAGGTGTTTTATTCCGGCGAGGCGGAAAATGTTGCCAAAACCATAGAGACTATCTACAAGACGTTTGCCAAAATTGAATCTGGCAAACTCGGATGAGTCCTACTTCGTTTTTGGTTTGACAATTATTACTTGGGTAGAGCCACACTGCAAACAAACCAACGTCTGGCATGTGGCTCCATCCTTAGCGCTGAATTCATGCCCAATGATCTCATACTTATGAGACCCCTTGCATGGCTGCTCACTTCGTTCTTCTTTTTTCATCTTAGGACAAACCCTCCCAAATTAGGACAGTACCCGAAATATCTGTCTTGTTTGGAACATAAGCTGCAATAATCTCTCCCTCTCCGTCCTCCACCTGAAGTCCACCCCCAACAAGAATGAGTCGCTCAAACCCCCGAGACTGAGTCAACAAATAATTGGAGCTATGCTCTACAACTCTCTTTCCGATAGTAGGTTGATTATCTTGATCTACAGCAATAGCTATATATGTCAGCTGAGACCCGTACTCCGGGTGCCAGCCGGGGTTGGAGAGCGATTTGAACTTGAGGGTGAAATAGACATTTGCGGAATCTGAGGTTACGGCGAAGCGCGTGATATCGAAGCAGCCCGGAACAAAGGCTGGGTTCAACGGGTACGTGTAGCCCATCCCACCATCATCATCTCCCACTGGGTCTTCGACATCACAAAGAACACTCGCCCCGGGGTTTACCGTCTTGATCTTTTCGTGGCTAAGCAGAGGATATGACGCTCCTTTCAACGCTCTTAACTCAGGCTGAATTCTTGGGAGAGCAAACTGCATCGTGCTAAGATCGATCTTTGTTTTCGGCTTCGAGTGAAATCCAATGGATCTTAGTGTCATGTCCTCGGGAGGATTCCCCCCGATAGACACCAGAACGGTGCTATCTCTTACCGTAATTGTGACTCTCTTTCCTGGCTGGAGTGGGAACCGAGCACCGTAGGGTGTGCCTGATGCAGTCTTGAAGTCGATCGATCCCGTCCCGCCCACTCTCAGGTTGCTCCCATCAATGACATACTCCGTGGTTGTACTATTTGGTCTTGTAACCGCGATAGGAACCGATCGGCCTCCCAGATTGATGGTTGCCCGGACATCGCCCAATTGTTCCGGCAAATGGGGCCGAAGCCGAAGCTCATGATTGAATCGGTTCACTCGTATGCCGAGATAATCATCATAGAAATTCCTGATGAACTCCGCAAGGTTCCATGCCTGCGAGAATGTTCCAGAGAGGCGAGGCTCCTCATCGCCTTCTCTCGGAACCGCGTCAAGAAGTTCCGATTGTGTTCCTACTGCTCCGCGGTCGAGAATCTGGTGGAGGGCGTTTGTTGTCAGCCTGTACGCCTTTTCCTTTTGTCCTAAACGGCAAAGCTCGGAGATCAGCGGACCTTGCAGCCATGTCCATACCGTACCGTTATGGTATGCGGCATCCTTAGGATAGAACGGAGGGTATTCGTGGAATGGATGAAAGTTCTCATCATCCTGTGATAGAGAGGCGACACCATACTCATAGGTTAGTTTTTCAACAACCGAGCGAAGGACTTTAGCCCAAGTTGTTTCCCCAACAAGTTCGGAAGTGAAGATTTGGTTGGGCCGCATTTGGCTATCCGTCGACCCGTCAGCATTGAGATGGTCGACAACCGTCCCGTCGACGATGAAATACTTCGAGAAGTTGAAAAGGAGCTTCTTCCTTTGCCGCCTCCAAAAATCTGCGGAGTTTGAATCTCCAACATGGGTGGCGAACCACGCGCCGGCCTCAAGTTGCTTGGCCCACAGAGCTTGGATATCGTTTGCCCGATTCCCTCTGGGGCTCCATGGCCCTTCGGGCCCCACAGCATCCATCCAGGTCTCCGCATCGCCATGAACGAGAAATCCGAGTGAGTCGGTATGGTAGCGGAATGTCCCCTCTATAGCGCGACGCACTGTTGGATAGACCTCATGAATGAACGAAGTATCCCCGGAGCGCTCGACGTATTCTCTCGCCATGATGACGAAGCGCGGTGTTCCGTCGGCTGTGTTGTACGCCGTGTCGGTTGTTGTCACAATGTTCGGGATGCGACCGTAATCCAATGAGGCTGGGTCTTTCTGCTGGAATTCTGCAAACGAGCGAAGAATCTGCTTTGCCTCTGAAAACTGTCCGGTGACCAGGACTGCTCCCGGCAAAGAGATAAATGTGTCGCGTCCCCAATAACTGTTGAACCAGGGCAACCCGGCAAAGATACCTCTGGCCCCCTGATTCATGATCAGCGCATCGAGCGACAGTTTTGCCCAGGCGAGAGCTTTGTCGAACCGATCGTCGCCGGTATGAACCTCGGTGAGTTTCAGCAGTTTCTCCATGCGTTTGCGGCGGATCAGCTGGTACACTTCTGATTCTGATTTCAGCATTTCCTCAGCTTCGGTTCGTGTATCAGCGACTGCGAAGGTAACCTTGTGGGTCCTGGATCTGGTTGAGTGCAACAAGACGGGCGAGAACTGATTTCCCCTTCGATCATTCTTCTTCTGCGGCACAAAGCCCATCCCCTGCATGCCCAGCCACACCGGGTAGTTCTCCTTCGGGGTCCGGAAAAGATGGCTCCCGCGCGCGATCAGAGCACTTTCTTCACCAAAATTCACCTCCACCTGTCCTTCGTTTCTTACGTCCGTGAAATACGGGCGGATTCCCACCTCAACGGGTGTTTCAGAATCAATACGGACCGTGAACGTGGCAAGCGAATCGACCGGCCTGAACTCTTCGGTAATGCCATTGGGATGGATCCGCACAAGATAATCTGGATAGACAATCGTTTTCAGTGCTGTACCGCGTTCCAGTCTGACTCCATCGATGAAAACTGCGTAATCGTCAAGGAATTCGTGGCCCGAAACATTGAACCCTTGCCAGCTTGACCAGTTCTCACCGTTGGTCTCGCCATAATAAAAGGCGGACTGCTTGTTCGTGTACGCAAACTCCCGCGATTCACCGCTGAGCACAATGGCCAGTGAATCGAGAACCGATTGAGAATGGGAGAGATTCGCCGTGATGACAAGGAGAAGCAGTATGATAGGAGACCGTGGCTGAAGATCGATCACTTCTTCCCCCAAAAGTATAGCAGGATATCGTCAAGTCTCGCCCGCCAGTTGACCCAATTATGTCCTTCGGGATACTCTGCATATGAAAGTTCATATCCCTTCGTTTCGAGAGCCGCTTTCATCCTCCTGGATTCTGCAAGAGCGTCGGCGATCGTTCCTGTATCAATGTAGAATCGAATTTTTTTTGTCTTGCCGGTTCGAACCAGATGAATGATCGTGTCATTGTTCCACCAAAACGATGGCGATTGGGCAGCCGCGAGACCGAAGACCTCGGGCTTGGTATAAGCGATGTAAGTGGAAATGAGCCCACCCAGAGAAGCTCCCATGATGGCTGTCTGTTCAGGGGCGGTAGAGATACGGTACTTCCTCAGGAGATGAGGAAGCAGCTCGACGGTCAATGCTTTTGCGAAAGTATCGCTCATCGTGTAATCGTGCATCCGCATACTTGTTCCGGAATCCCGCGGATCGGTTCTAGGGTCTACAAAAACGCCGACAACCGGCTCGATCCGTCCGTCGGCAATCATGTTATCGAGGACATTGTTCATCAAGGCAAGCGAGAGATATTCTCCACCATCGGTGACCCAGATGCTGGGATAGGTCCGACTTGAATGTTTGTACTCCTTTGGCAAATAGACAAACACCGGGTGGGTTCTTCCGAGCACCTTGCTCCTGAAGAAGATGGTGTCAATCGAGCCGTGCGCGCTATCCTTCCTCGGGAGGATTTCTTCGGGGGGAACGTAGGCACTCATCCGTACTTCAGAATTCGGCCCGTAGCCTCCGATAGCCTGTTGCCTGTTGAGCGGATCGAGAATCCATGAAGAATCGACAACAAACTTATACTCGAAACGCGCGGCCCGGTGTACATTTTTTGATAAGTAGAACAGATCGGTTCCCTCGATACGAACCATCGTATCTGCCGTGGCGTTCCAGCTGTTCAGGTCGCTTGGTACTGTAACCTGTCGTGAGGTGCCCTGATAGACAAAATGCACAGTGGTGTCCTCGACAAGGGGGCGGCCGTGGTTCCGGAGGTGCGCAATGAAGTTGTCGACCAGTCGTGCTTTTGCTGGAGAGCTTTTTTCGCCCCTGAGGCGCGACAGGAAATCAGGAAACCGTTCCCTGAGGACTTCCTGTACAGTGGGGAGGTCGGAGGTCTGTCCGCGTGCTGAAGCGGCGACGGTGATCATGGAAGCCGCGCTGATGTACCTGAATGCTGTGCTCAGCGTCAGTCGGGGAAAGCGAGTCAATTTCATGATGCGTTCCGGGTGAATTCATGGACGGAGGGGGCTGCTCGAATATACTTACAACAGACCGTGAATTCAATCTTGATTTGATTTTGCAGGGAGATGGTCGTATCTTGACAACGCATGTCTCGTGCCAGTGACAACACTTTTTCGTTCACACATGAACGGTCTTGCAACCCGCAATGCTACGGCGATCCTCTCAATAGCGCTTGCTATGGATGGCATTTTTGCCTGCACTTCTTCCCAGACTGACCCGATGCCCGGCGATCTTGATGAGCGTCTCTCTCGATTGGTGCAGGTTCCTATGGTGTTTGAAGCTGGCAACCTTCCCGAAAAGAAAAAGGAACTCCTGAGAACCCTGATTGCGGCTGGGAAGCTCATTCACGAAGCGTATCTTCGTCAAACCGATCCAAGCGGAGTAGCATTGCGCGACAGCTTCGCACAACGGGAGGATGAGCTCGGCAAAAAACTGCATCGTTTTGTTGTAAGAAACGGTGGCACTTACGACAAAATGGATCACTTCAAGAACATTTTCGGCAGGAGTGAGAGACCGCCCGGCGCCTGTTTTTACCCCGCGGACTTGACACAAACGGCTTTCAAGGCATGCCTCGAGAAGCATCCAGATCGTCGGGATAAGTTGATGAGCCCATACGCCGTTGTCCGGCGGCAAGGAGAACATCTCGAGGCCGTCCCGTACGGTAAGGAATACGTGGAGTGGATAGAGCCGGCAGCAGCATTACTCAAGAAAGCTGCCGCGCTCGCCGATAATGGGACGTTGCGGACATATCTCTCGAGCAGGGCTCAAGCATTGCTCACGGACGATTATTACCGGAGCGATCTTGACTGGCTTGACTTAAAGGGAAGTGATATAGACGTCATCATCGGGCCGTACGAAGTGTACGAGGATGGGCTTATGGGAATCAAGGCTGCCTATGAGGTGACGATCGGGTTGAAAGACGAAGCAAGCAGCGGGACACTTGAAGTCTTTACCAGCCACCTTGAAGCACTGGAGAGCAATCTTCCGCATGATGCCCGGTTGAAACGCTCAATCCGGTGTCTCGTTTCTCCGATGGTCGTTGTGTCTGATATCTACAGGGGCGGCGACATCGCCACGGGCTATCAGGCAGTCGCTGCCAATCTCCCGAATGATCCCCGCGTTCACACAACAAAGGGGACGAAGAAGACATTCTGGAAAAACATGCTGGACGCCCGTTTTGAGCATATTCTTGTCCCTCTCGGCCGTGCCTTGATCGCTTCCCATCAGGTCAAGTACCTGACCGCGGATGGAGTGTTCAATTTTGTTCTCCTCCATGAGATTTGTCATGCGCTTGGCCCCCGGTATGTTCACGGGACAGGGGAAAGTGTTACGGTGAATCAGGCGTTCAGTGAACTTCACTCCGCCCTTGAGGAGGGAAAAGCGGATGTTGCCGGCCTTCATTCAATGCGCTACTTTGTCGATAAGGGAATTCTCCCGGTAGGCGCCGAACGAGAGGTGTATGTCTCGTACCTTGCGTCTCTTTTTCGGACTGTTCGGTTTGGTTCAGTAGAGGCTCACGGCAGGGCCGCACTCTGCGAGTTGAATTTTTTCGGGGATCGTGGCGGACTTTCTGTGGACGCATCAACCGGGAAATGGCTCATCAATTTTAAGTTGATGGAACATTCGGTTTCTGAACTGGCAAATGAATGGCTGACAACCCAGGCGACTGGCGACTACAATCGCGCAAAGGCATTTCTGGCAAAATGGGGCACTATGCCATCGGACATGGAAGCCGCTCTCGAAAGCGTCGCTAAGCTTCCGGCTGACATCGAACCGGTGTATTCCGTGAATTGGAACTGATTCATTGTTCTGCAAGACCTGCTCCATACCAATGACATGAGATCGCCAATGTCTGAAGCCTCAAAGCCCGGAATCTTGATTGTCGAAGATGATCTGGAGATCAGGATCCTCCTTGCCGAGGTTTTTCGGATCAATAACTTCGAGGTCTACCAGGCGCACGACGGTCAGGACGCAATCCGGGTTTTTCGAGAGAACCAGGACAAGATCTCCGTAATGGTGACTGACCTCGGCCTGCCAAACCTTGGCGGGGTAGAGTTGATCGAGATGATCAGAGCGATGAAACCTTCCATGAAGATCATTGGGTCGAGCGGGTACGGGCGTGCAAATGTCCGTGAAGAGGTGTTGAAGGCGGGCGGAGACCAATTTATTGCCAAACCGTATATCACCTCCGACTTGATACGAACTGTAAGAAATCTTCTTGAGCCTTCATGACTCATTCCTTTGCTGGCAACGATCCTAATGGCAACGCTGACTGAGTACTTGTGGTTCAATACGACTTCCCACAGGGAGTATGTGAATATCACGCGCCAGATCGATGAGATCGTCAGAAAAAGCGGGGTGCAGGAGGGAATGGTCTTGGTTTCTGCCATGCATATCACTGCGGGTGTGTACGTCAATGACGCAGAGGATGGGATCATTCAGGATATTGATGAATGGTTGGAACGTATGGCACCGTTTCGACGCGACTACCGGCATCACCGGACAGGAGAAAGCAATGCAGATTCGCATTTGAAGAGCCTTCTCATTCACCACGAGGTAGTTGTACCGATTACCAAAGGAGTGCTCGACCTGGGGCCATGGCAACAGGTCTACTATGCGGAATTCGACGGACGCCGCCGAAAGCGTGTAGTGGTGAAAGTGATGGGAGAATAGGACATGAATGAAAGGAAGAGGGAAAAAGGAAGTAGGAAAAAAGGTCTGCTTCCATTGACGAAATCAAGTTTCTTGGGAAGCCAAAGCGTGGTGATGTGGACCGGGTTCTTCCTGAGCATTTCCGCTCCAATAGCCTCGGCTCAACCACCACCCTCAGATTCGATGCGAATTCATGTTGACTATGCCCGCTTTCGGGGAGATGCAAGAACCTTGTATGTGGAATTGTACTACGCGTTCTCCCAACGTTCGCTGACATACCGTGAGGATTCCTCGGAGGTGCAGGCCGGCGTCGATCTCAGCGTGATGATCCATACAGGTGATTCGCTGGTGTTTGCCGACCGCTGGATCATCCCTCACAAACTGAGCGACGTGACTACCGCTGAAAGGAATCTGAATCTTGTGGCCATCTCAGCTGTCCAGCTTCCGTACGGTGACCATAGGGCAACCCTTATTGGGTGCGACAGGAACAATCCCCGGCGCTGTGATACGCTGATCTTTGATATCCCCGTTCGTTCCGTTGATACGGCAAGAGTTGTGTTGAGCGACATTGAGCTTGCGACAAGCATTGTATCGGGGAGTGAGGCGAGTCCGTTCTACAAGAACACGCTCGAAGTAATTCCCAATGTGCAGGGGATCTTCGGAGAGGAGCAGGTCTGCTTTTTCTATGCTGAAGCGTACAATCTTCTCGCAGGCACCGATCGGAGTAACTACCTTGTAAGGACGGTGGTCCTGGATGGAGCGGGGAGAGAAGTGGTCGGGCGTGAAAGACCAAGAAGGCGCACCGGAGAGTCCAGTGTGATCGTCGATCAGATTCCTGTGAATGTTCTGCCGACCGGGACCTACACGCTGGGTGTTGCCATTCTCGATTCAAGTCATGCTCTGTTGACGGCAATGACAAAGAAGTTCTTTGTGTACAACCCGACGCTCGGAGTTGACTCAAGCCTGTATGCCGGGACTGGCCGGGGGGATCTCTATTCAGGAATGAGCGAAGGAGATCTCAATCAGGAATTTGCATGGGCAAAGTATGAAAGGCTCGACCAGGAAGTTCTTCAGTATGAGGGCCTCACAGGAGTTGAATCGAAAGCTGCCTTCCTTGCCGATTTTTGGAAGAAGAGACCAGCGAGTTTGCGTGGAGAATACCTCGACCGAGTTGCGTTTGCCAATACAAACTACAAAGTTCTGGGACGGGAGGGTTACAAAACGGATCGTGGGCGCGTGCATATCATCTACGGGCTGCCGGATGACTATGAAAGACATCCGAACGAACAGGATGCGAAGGCATATGAAATCTGGACGTACAACAGTATTCAGGGAGGTGTGGTTTTCGTTTTTGTCCAGCGTGTTGCCAACGGTCAGTATGAGCTTGTCCATTCGACCCATCGGAACGAAATTCATGACGACCAGTGGTTTCAACGCTATGCACAGACAATGCGGTAATTTCCAGCCGCTTCCCGGAGGTTTCCTCAAGCGGCGGCCTCTTCTCCACGGTTGAGTGGCCTGTTTGGGGGTCTTCGATTTTCCTGCCGCCCTTCAACATATGAAAGATGTCGCCGAATATGTGCTTTTCCTTCTCCTCCGGAGTATCGCACGAAGGATGTCGTACCGGACGGCAGGCGTTCTCGGGGGAGGACTCGGAGCCATGACGTACGACTTTGTCGGTTTCCGGAGACGCCTGACTCTCGATAATCTGCGCCACGCATTGCCTGATCTGAGCGAGAATCGGCGAACCGCGATCGCCCGCAAAGCGTTCAGGAACTATGGCATCGCATTGCTGCAGATGCTCTGGGCGTCTGGTCAATCTGAGAAAACGCTTTTAAAGACGGTGAAAATTGCCGATCCCTCAACGGTCGAGAACAACCTTGGGAAAGGGAAAGGCGTTATCCTCCTTTCGGGGCATTATGGAGGTTGGGAACTGATCATTCACGGGCTACGGCTGCACCTGGGAAAACCAATGACCGTGATCGTGCAACGCCAGCGAAACCGGAGGATCGACAGGATCATTGACGAGGGGCGACGCCGTCACGGGAACGACACGATCACCATGGGACCCTCATCGCGCCAGGCGCTGACGACACTGCAGAATAATGGAATTGTTGCCATGTTGGGAGATCAGAGCGGACCAAAGGAGTCTGTTTTTGTGGAGTTCTTTGGGAGACCAGCGGCGACGCACAGAGGCGCCGCGGCCTTCAGCCTGAGGACCGGAGCACCGATCGTGATGACGTTCCTCGTCCGGCAACTGGACGGTTCCTATACTGCGCTGTTTGAAGAGGTCGACCGGACCGGGCTGGACGAATATTCAGACACGAACATCATCGAACTGACCCGGAGGCATACTGCGATCCTCGAGAAGCACATCCGTGCTCATCCGGATCACTGGCTCTGGATGCACAAGCGGTGGAAACACACGCAGTATTTTGCAGCGCACGAAGCACTGACGGAATCTGTTTGATGGGCGGATCGTCAAAGGTTCTGGTTTTTCATACAGCTTTCGTTGGTGACATCATTCTTACCCTGCCGCTGATTCAAACCCTCCAGTCAGTCTGGCCGGAGACCCGAGTGACGTTTGTGACTATTCCCTCGGCTGCTCCGGTCTTGTACAATCATCCTGCGATCGAGAAGATTGTCGAGTACAATAAGAGAGGAACTGCGCGTGGCGTGAGCGGAATGATGAGACTCGCCCGCGAACTGAGGACCGGTGGTTTCGAAG
>Ga0247727_10019890_pt1 | contig 10342 bp, 12 predicted proteins | sample WisWelCaveWW1625_FD_202498 | JGI IMG/M metagenome (GOLD analysis project Ga0247727, IMG submission 202498) | Biofilm microbial communities from Wishing Well Cave, Virginia, United States - WW16-25 | ecosystem: Environmental > Aquatic > Deep subsurface > Groundwater > Cave microbial mat | place... | reverse complement strand
ATTCAAACGGTCCCTGGGTTCCAGTCGGCGCGGGGATTCATACAGGCACTGCGTATGTGGGCGCGGTCGGGTCGCCAGATGGAGTGAACGAGATCGCAGTCTTGGGAAGCGCGGCGAATATGTGCGCGCGTTTATCCTCCAAAGCCGCGGCGGGAGAGATTTTGATCAGCGAAGATTCTGTGAAATCAGGTAATCTTGATGTAGACGGATTGGAATCCCGTTCGCTTGAGTTGAAGGGAGTGAGTCAGCCCGTGTCGGTGAGAGTGATGAAGGTATAAACCATGACCATAGAAAAAGACCCCGAACGCAATGAAATAAAATTCCTGAATCAATTTGCGGATTTCGCCGCTTCACGCCGCGTACTGGAAATTGGCTGCGGCGACGGGCGATTGACGTGGCGCTATGCGCGCTCGGTCCGTCATGTCGTCGGCGTTGAAATCGAAAGGGATGATCTGCGCGTCGCGACGATTGATCGCCCGTCCGATCTTGCGGACAAGGCGGTCTTTACCAATGCCGATTCGACCCAATTGCCGTTCTCAAAAGAAACGTTTGATATTGCCATCCTGTCCTGGTCGCTCTGATGAATTGAACAGGCGGGCATGGTTCATGCCCTGAGCGAGATCCGACGCGTGCTCGTCCGCGCTGGCGTCTTGATTGACTTGCGTCCGCTTCTGGAACACGCGCCCATTGAAGTTGTTTCTGCCCATGAGACTCGCCGCGCAGGGATGGTGGATCAATTGCCCGACGACCGCGCCAACGATGCAGCCGCGAACCGGGTCATCGCGCAGGCTGGGGAACAAAACTGGTTCGTCAAGGAACGGGAGGAGTTCTTTCCATTCAATTACTATTGGGATTCGCCGAAGGAAACGCAGGCATACGCTGAGACAGAATGGGCGAACTGGTTCACCGTTGATGAAGAGGTATGGCGGAACGCCCGCTCAATGTGGGCGGTCGCCAACGCGGACGCGCGCGTGCGAATTCAGTTTAAGATGTTGATCGCGAGATGGAGGAAGCCGGCATGAAAGAGCAACAACTCTCAATATGTCATTGCGAGTGGCGCCTCGCGCCACGAAGCAATCTCCTCGTTAAAATAGGGGATTGCTTCGACGGAAGCCTGTCTTGAGCTTGTCGAAGGTAGCGCCGTCTCGCAACACTTGCGCCGTACGCCAGTGCAGGTGTGACATGGTTCATATTAAGAATCACCTATGAAAGAGATAACGACTTGATCCAGGATTTTTTTCAGCGGACGCTTCAATTGGCAGCCCACATTGGTTCAGATCCAAACGATGATGATGACATCCGCCTGCAAAAATCACTGCTGGTGATATGCGCTTTTCTCTTTATGCTCGCGGGGAGCGCGTGGGGTCTGATGTATATCTTCTTTGAAGAGCCATTGGCTGGGACAATCCCACTCTCTTACTCAGCCTTCTCCCTACTCAGCATCATCCACTTTGGGCGGACGCGCCAATATCATTTCTTCCGTTTCAGCCAGCTCGCGCTGATCCTGCTTCTTCCATTTTTACTGATGATGGCGCTGGGCGGATTCGTCAACGGCAGCGCGGTTGTTTTATGGGCGCTGATCTGTCCGATGGGCGCGATGCTCTTCGATGAGCCGCGTCATGCTCCGCGCTGGTTTCTGGCTTTTGTTGTCCTGGTTGTCGTGAGTAATTTCTTACAACCTTATGTGCGCTTCACCAACAATCTGTCGTCAGCAGTGGTGAATTTTTTCTTTGCGATCAACCTGATCGGGGTTGGCTCGCTCGTCTTCCTGATGGTCTTTTATTTCGTCGGCCAGAAGAACATGTTTCAGCAGAAGTCCGAGGCGTTGTTGTTGAACATTTTGCCCAAAGACATCGCCGCCCGACTCAAGCGGGGCGAGCACACCATCGCGGATAACTACGAATCAGTCAGTATCATGGTCGTGGATTTGGTTGACTTCACGCCGCTTTCAGCCGCGTGCGATCCCAACGCCATGCTCGAGTTTTTGAGCGGGATGTTCTCGACCTTTGATCAATTGGTCGAAAAATATGGCGTTGAGAAGATCGAGACCGTTGGCGACAGCTATATGGTGGCAGCGGGACTTCCAATCCCACGCCATAACCACGCGGCGGTTGTTACCCATTTGGCTCTCGATATTCGGGCTTATTTTGAACGCGGCGTCTTTTTGGAGGGGCATCCGCTGAATTGCCGCATTGGCATTAACTCGGGCCCCATCACGGCAGGCGTTATCGAACGCAAAAAAATCTCCTTTAACGTGTGGGGCGATACGGTAAACACAGCCAGCCGTATGCAATCTCATGGGGTGCCAGGGCAGATACAGGTTTCGGAAAATACTTATGAGTTGATCAAAGCTGACTTCGTATGTGAGCCGCGCGGCGCTATCAATGTGAAGGGTAAGGGAGAAATGGAAGTGTGGCTGGTGATATCTGCAAAGGAGAATCGTTAGAAGATAACCAATGCCATTCTATAAAGACCATATCTATCCTTATCTTGTGGATAGACTCGGCGATCCGCCGCCCATTCGAGAAATTCGCAAGCGGATCATCCCCCTGGCGCAGGGAAAAGTTCTTGAGATCGGCGCAGGTTCCGGCGCGAATTTCGTTCATTACGATTCCGCCAGGGTAAGCAAACTCTATGCGTTGGAACCCAACTTGGGGATGATTCGTCTCGCAGAAAGACAACAACGAAAAACAAATCTAAACGTTGAATTTCTCGACCTGCCCGGGGAGCGCATCCCATTGGATGATGAAACCATTGACACGGTCGTCAGCGTCTTTACGTTGTGTACGATCTCCGGCCTCGCGGATGCCATTCAAGGGATTGCGCGCGTTTTGAAACCTGACGGCAAACTCATCTTCTTTGAACTCGGGCTCTCGCCTGACTCTGAAGTACAACGCTGGCAAAAACGATTGGAACCAATTCACCACTGGCTGTTCCAGGGCTTGTATTTGACTCGAGATATTCCATCTCTAATCACACAAGGCGGTTTTCAGATCGAGCGGATCGAAGCAGGATACCTGGCACAATTTCCGAAGTCGCTGTCATATTGTTGGTGGGGGATTGCGCAGGCTGCACAGAAACAACCGCGCCGATTGTCGCGTCAATGATCAGGGCTTTGTAGATTTTCCCCATTTGCGCGGGAGGGGAATCGAGTCCCTGCGCGGGAAGCGGTTTCTGTCAGCAATACAAAAGTGACGACCCCGGAAAGAGCCGTCAGCAGCGAGATGACGGCGACAGCCAGCTGGATACTGAACCAATCCGATAATGCTCCCCCAATTAAAGCGCCAAAGGCATAGCCGCTATCGCGCCACAAGCGATAAACGCCCAGGGCGGATGCCCGCCAGGAGGGATATGCCAGGTCGCTGAGCGCCGCCAGCAGTGTTGGATATACCATGCCTGTTCCAAGTCCCATCAGCGCGGTGGCAAGCAGCCAGGGCAGGTGGCTGCTATTCAGCGCAAACAGCGCGATTCCAACGGCTTGTACCCAAAGGCCGGTTGTAATCAGTATCTTGCGTCCGATACGATCGCTCAACGGCCCCGTTACCAACTGGCTGCTTCCCCAAACGCCAAGATATACGCCCCCCAAAGCCGCCGCGTGCCCAATTGATACTCCTGCTTTTATCGCCATCAGGGGCAGCAATCCCCAGATCACTACGTCGTTCAGGTTGTTAACCAATCCCCCTTGCGACAAACTGAAAAACCTCTTATCCTGCCAGCTTACGCGGCGGAAAATCGTCCAGAACGAAGGGATTTCCTCCTTGTTCGTACCAGGATGTTCCGCCGCTTCCTGCCGCGCATAGCCGCGTGTCTCGCGAACAAAGAACAATGATAGCAGGAGACCCAGGAAAGCATATATCACCCCCAGATAGAACGGGTAGGGACGCAGCGCTGTTTGCGCGGCGATCCACCCACTGGCAACCGTTGAGAGCGCCATTGCCAGGTAACCCGCGAACTCATTCAAACCGGATGCCCGCCCTCGTTCCGCTGGCTGAACCAGGTCAATCTTCATAATGACCGCGGCTGACCAACACAACCCCTGATTTATGCCGAGCAGAATATTGGCAAAAACGATCCATTCCCAGCCCGGAGCCGACATCACGATGAGAGGGACAGGCAAGCCGACCAACCAGCCTGCCACCAGTAGCGGCTTACGCCCATACTGGTCAGCCATGCGGCCCGCAAACAGGTTTGCCAGTGCCTTGACCACGCCAAAGCTGATAATGAAGGAGAGAGCGACACTCGTGGAAGCCAGGGCGAATTCCTGCGTTGCAATAAGGGGTGCAACAGTACGTTCCAGCCCCAACATTGCGCCCACGAAAGCATTGATGATTACTAATAGTGAAAACTGTCGCCAGTTTGCTCGCAGTCCCAGATGAAATTGGCTTTTATTTATCACGGTCACGATTGAGAAGTTTCAAGCATAGCCATATTCGCCTGGCGGATTTGCGCAAACTCGCCTGGCGCCGGCAATTGTTCTTTCTGTACATAAGCGACAAATTCATCTGGAGTTGCGCATTGCAGGGCCGGGTTAAAGCGTCGCTCAAATCCAATGGTGGAACTTGGCTTTCCGCTCATTGATTTTCCGCAGGCGGAACCAGCGAAGTGGCTTGGATAGACTTCAACACTGTCGTCGAGTTGAAGCAATTTACCAAAGATGCTGTCATAGAGCTGACGGGCAAATGGCTCGGTGTTCCCCTCGCCGTGCAAGTCGGGACGGCCCACGTCGCCGACAAAAAGAGTATCGCCCGTAAAAACCAACCATGGGACCTGCGCGCGGGTTTTATCGCCAACGACTAGGCTCACGCTATCCGGCGAATGGCCTGGTGTGTGCAAAACCTGCACGTAATCATTTCCCAGTTCGATTACATTCCCATCGCGGAGCGGATGATAAGGAAAATGAACGGCGGCTGATTCATGCAGATAAATGGCTGCGCCCGTCTGTTGAGCTAACAACTGCGCCCCGGAGCGATGATCTGCCTGGATATGCGTCTCGAAAATTGCAACAATGGGAGAATTGGCTTGACGGGAGACGTCAAGATAGTCCTCAAGATGTTCAATGTGTGGATCAACGACTGCCAGTTTCCTTTTACCTGTGCAGCCAAAAACAAAAGAAGCGCAGCCCGTTTGAGGATGAAGAATTTGACGGAAGATCATGTTTAGCCTTCTTTACGATAACTAAGGACTTGTGTAAAAATAACTTCCCATGTCGCTGCGAGGCGCTCCTGGTTTTGCCGAAGCAGTCTCCTAATTACAGGGGGATTGCTCACTTGCACCTGGCGCAAGTGCAGGTGTCGTCGGAAAGAGCAAGAGCCCTCCTCGCAAAGACATAATGGGATTTGCTGAAGTAAGGAAGTTATTCTTGCATGGCTACTAACTGGTTTGGATGGGTAATCCAGCCAGGCGCCAGTCTGGGTAGCCTTCGACTAAACGTCGCGCTTTGTAGCCATGAGCCGCCAGTATTTCTACTGCTTCGTCCGCAAAGACGCAATAGGGGCCCCGACAGTAGGCGACGATTTCCTGCTCACGAGGAAGCTCATTCAGTCGGGACTTCAGCTCATCTACGGGGATAGTCCGCGCGCCGGAAATATGGCCCTGGCGATATTCAAGCGCCGGCCGCACATCCAGGATGATGAGATCCGCATCACCCAGACGATCCAGTAATTCTCTCCGGGCGAAAGGTTCCAAAGCCTGGCGGTCGCCCAAAAAGTTATTTACAATACGATCCACTTCAGGCAGTTGGAGGACCGCAACGTCGCGAATTATCTGAAGCAGCCTGAAAACGTTTGAATCGGCGAGGCGGTAATACACACGCTGGCCCCTCTTCTGTGATTCAACGAGGCGCCCTTCACGCAATACCTGTAAATGCTGGGAGGCATTGGCAATGTTCAAGCCTGTTTCAACGGCTAGTTCTTCGACGCTGCGTTCTGCCTGAGCCAGCAAATCGAGGATTTCCAGGCGATGCGGATTGGCAATCGCCTTGGCAATGCGGGCGAATTGTTCATGGATCTGGGATTTAAGAAGGCGATGGTTCATCTTTTTCTGCCGATATTCAAGTATTCAATATAATTCTTGAGAATTCTAGCGTAGAAATATCTCCCTGTCAAGATATAGTCTGGGGCGTTGCGCAGGCTACACAGAAGCAACCGCGCCGATTGTCGCGTCAATGATCAGAGCCTTATAGATTTTGCCCATCTGTGAGGCAGGCGGACTCATTTTATTTTCAAGCCACCACTCGATCAGCGCCAGCAGGGAAGTTGCAATGTGATTTGACGTGATGGCAATGGTCACCTGATTGCCCGATCTCGCCAAAGGGAGGCAGGATTTTTGGAAAATGACGGCGATATTCCGCACAACCTTCCTGCGGACACGCGTCACGCTTTGACTCTTGAACAGGATACGGAAGAGGTCGGCTTTTTGCTCGATGTATTCAAAGATCAGCCTGCCCTCCGTTTCAAGGGCGGAAGTTTCAGATTGCTTCGCCAGCGTCTCGATATGATCCAGTAACTCAGCCAGCCCTTCATCCAGAACCTCCATCAACAACTGATCGAGACTCTCGAAATGCCTGAAAAAAGTGATATAGGCTGTGTCGGCGCGCGCCGTGATCTCCTTGATGGTGATGGATGCAAAATCCTTTTTCAAGACCAATGAAACCAAAGCATCCCGCAACGCGCGGCGCGTCCGACGCACACGCGGGTCAATTTTTACGGAGGAGGTTTTCTTCGGCATGGCAATCCAGATTTGTTACAGATCAACGGTTTTTATAACTTATGTTACATCAAGTCAGTATTGATGATTGACTTGACATTCAAATTCGCTACAATGCTAAACATAAGTTACCCAGTGTAACACTAAAGGAGAACCCATGAAAACTAGTATCGGCGCGGAAAAAAATGGAAAGACCTGCAAGCCTCAGCGCATACCCCACAGCGAAAAGATGACGGCGAATACACTCCAAAGCGCGTATGATGAGATTGCCGATCAATACGAAAAAAAGATCTGGTTCGACCAGCACATTCTCGGCGTGGCGCGGCTCAGGAAGAATCTGCTTTCAAAAGCGACCGGCAAAATTTTGGATGTGGCATGTGGCACAGGGTTGAACATTCCCATGTTTCCAGCAGGCAGTGACATCACAGCTGTTGATCTGAGTCCCAGGATGCTGGAGGTTGCCCGCGCGAATGCAGCCAAACATGGACTGAATGTGAATCTCGCGGTGATGGACGCGGAGCGTCTCGAATTCCCAGATGGAAGTTTTGACACGGTGGTCTCGACCCTGTCCACGTGTACTTTTCCAAACCCGGTCAAGGCATTGCAGGAAATCAAACGCGTCTGCCGACCGAACGGCTTGATCCTGCTTCTGGAACATGGTCATAGCAATTTGCCCTGGCTTGCAAATTTTCAAGACCGCAATGAATATCAACATTATCAAGACCATGCGGGCTGCCGCTGGAATCAAGACCCATTGGATTTGGTTCAAGCAGCAGGTATAAAAGTGTTGAAGAGCAGGCGAAATATACTGGGTATGTTCCATTCCATCGAAGCAATGCCGCTATAAACACCGCATCACGCGGACGCCTGCCGCGCCAGAGAAACGGTCGGCTCGGTCGCTGCCGGTTAGGGGATGGTGGGCAGTAAGGTGAATGAGTTGATGACTGTATTGTAGCGGCGCTCGAACTGGTCGAGGGACGCCGGGTCGGCATCCGGCAAGATAAATATCAGTCTGTACAGTCTGTCGGCATTGACAAAGAGGATCTCTCGGGTACTGGTCACGCCCGGCAACCCTTCCACCACGACCGCTGATTGGCCGGAGACCGTTGCACTCGTACGCTGAATCGCGATGCCCGGTATGGCGGCCTCGCTGTCGGCGATCATCTTGTCCGCGATCTGATCGGCGCTGAGTCCCGCGGCGTCGTTGACGCTGAAAATGGCGACAGTGGAGTGGCATCCCATAGTGGGACCCTCCGGGACGAGGCAGATTTCGCTCGGATCGGAACTGATCTCGATGAGGCCCTCGGGGTACAGCAGGCAGTAACCCATGTTCTCGTTCTTCAGGAGACGCGTGCCCTCCATCGGCTCAGGGCAACTCGGCTCGGCGGTCGGCACAGGCGTGTTGGTTGGGAACGCCTGCATCGTGCCGGCAACGATGGTCGCCACCTGATCCGAGGATGAGGGTTGAGTTGTGCCGACGCCTGTGGGTGAAGCGCAGGCTGTCAGAGCCAGCGAGGCGACCAGCATAAGTGGGAAAAATATCTTTTTCATGTGTCATTCTCCTTGAGACCCGCATAGGCTTGAGCTCAACTGTCATTTTGCGGCCTGCCTGCGAAAGAAGAACACCGAACTCGCGATCAAACCAATCAACGCGCCGAGAATGAAACCTATTGGACCACCGGCTTCATAACCTTGTCTGCCGTTGAATTCCAAGCCAAAGATCGCGAAGATCATTGAACCAGCGATGAAGCCCATTACGGCGAGGACAACTCCACTAAGTAGTACGGCAAGAAGACGAAGCGCTGTGCTAATCATTCGCCTGATCATTTTTGATTCTCCTTGTTTGGCGCTTTCCTTATCGCGCATTGATCAACTGTGTAATATCTTTCGAGTGACACACATGCGCCGCTAGTTGTTAATAAGAGGCCAGAGGAACACTATAAAAGTTGTAAAAAAAATGTAGGCGAATAGAAGGCCCGCCCCAAGCAATAAGAGTATGCCTGCTATCGGATGGTGATTACGCAGGCGGCTACCGAAAGAGGCGATCACGCTAAGGATAAGATTGAACACAGGCGATCCAACACAGAGCACCGGAAACGTGTCGTACACACTTGACGACAGCCGCGGGATGCTCAGGAGGAAACCCATCAACCCCAGAGCCAGGCTCAGGACGAGGAATGTAAGCAGGACACCGCCGATAAACCCTGGTTTGTGTTTTTTCATCAACCGATCACACAGGAACATCACGCCCAGCGGCAAAACCAGAACAAAAATCAAAAACGCCGCCTCGCCGACCTCATTGACGGACCGTATCTGGAAATTGGCGGGTATGCCCAACATCCATTCGAGGAAGGCGGAGAAATTATCCCTGATAAAGTTCACGAATCCGTTCATGACAACTCCTTGGTTCACCATCAGTCTTTTGCTACAGCGACGAGCAGGGATACCAGCATGTACAGCCTCTACTCAATCAACCGCAGGATGATCGGATAGTCCTTGATCAGGAAGTCACAGATGACGAGGTTCCCGTTCTCGGTGAGAGTCCGACTGTTTACTGAGTAGGCGGTGATAACTCACTTGTGCTCCCATCCGGGTCTGTGGCAGTGGCGGTCAGCAAGGGACCGGTAAGCGGCGCGCCTTTTATAAAGGTAAACGCGCCATTCTCATCCGCGATGATCCAGCCCTCGAATATTGCGCCTTCGTCGCTGCCATCGGAGAAAATCTCCACTACGCAGTTTGGGCAGGCGGTTCCAGAAACTGTACCTGTCTGAATGTCAAAGTTGAGGATGCGCGGCGGTTGGGGCGTGCTTTGGTCAGGACTTGTGATAACAATCCCTCGCCCGCCGTTATCGTGGATGCTGTTCTGCGTGACGGTGTTGTAAGGAGTATCCTCCCAGAACGATATGCCATCCCCGAGGTTGTGAGCAATCGTGTTGCCCGGACCAACTACATTGTGGCTGGTGCGATCAATGAGAACACCTGCCAAGCCGTTGCCAAGGGGAGTTCCGCTCGGTCCTACACCGAGCAAGTTGTCTGTGATCGTGTTACCGCCATCCAATACACAACATAAATACACGCCCGCCAATTGATTACCGCCAATCACGTTGTCTGCGATGAGGTTTTGGGTAGCGCCATTCGAATGAATCCCATCGCGGGCATGGCCTCGCGTCTCCGTACCGTCAATGTTGATACCGATGTAATTACCCTGGATGGTGTTATGCGATGTGTCCTCATTCCACAGACCGATGCCGAATTCGCCATTTCCACTGATGAGGTTGCCTTGACCCATGGGTCCATCTCCAACACTTCGATCTCCCCCTATGATGTTGTATTGTGCGCCGTCGAAAAGACCGATGCCCGCGTTAGAAAAGCCGGTAATCTGCAGACCGTGGATAATATTGTGATCCGATGAAATGGAAAGACCATGCTGGGGATCTGTGATGTTGCTTCCATCGAGGATGACTCCGGCGTCGCTGGCGTCAATGGTCTGGTTACCTTGATAGAGTCCAGGCAGGCCGCTGGAGAGAGCAATCGTGGCTGGAGCATTAGGAGGAAAGACGGAGGGGTCGAACATGATCACATCGTAGCGTCTCGCATCAAGCAAAGCCTGGCGCAGCGTGCCGGGACCGCTATCGGC
>Ga0247727_10019889_pt1 | contig 10343 bp, 2 predicted proteins | sample WisWelCaveWW1625_FD_202498 | JGI IMG/M metagenome (GOLD analysis project Ga0247727, IMG submission 202498) | Biofilm microbial communities from Wishing Well Cave, Virginia, United States - WW16-25 | ecosystem: Environmental > Aquatic > Deep subsurface > Groundwater > Cave microbial mat | place... | reverse complement strand
GGCTGTGGATCGTGAAAAACGGGACGTGGGAATACACCCCGGGCGAGCACAAGGAAGTGGATCGCGCCCCTTCTATGCTGTTGGAAAATCCGAAAGCCGGCGATGTGATCACAGCCTATATTCGCCAGGAGCCTGACGCGCATTATTTCGATTATTATGTGAATAACGATTTAGATGCGACGCTCAAAGACACCACCAAAGAATATCCGAAAAGTGACATCTGGCACGTGGGCGTCTTTCTCTTTGGCTTTGACTACGATACCAACCAGCAATTAAACAATCAGGTGGATGATTTCACCGTGACCTGGCTCGAAGGTGATTTGGTCGGTCCGACCGCCGTCAATGATCTGCATGCTATCGATTCGACTGCGACCAGCATCAAGCTCGAATGGACCTCCACCGGCGACAACGGCGTTGACGGCAACGCCACGCGTTTGGAGCTGCGCTATTCAACCGCGCCAATTACCGCTGCGAATTTCACAAACGCGACACTCGTGCCCAATCTGCCCGCGCCCGCGCCGTCCGGTGTCAAACAAACATTTAATGTGACGAATTTGAACAGTTTCACCACCTATTATTTTGCTGTAAAAATTTTCGACGAAGTCAATAACGCCAGTCCGCTTTCCAATGTTGCACGGGCAACGACTGAGTCCACTACGACGAATGTGGAAGAGCAGACCGTCGCTGTCCCACACGCGTTTGCGTTACATCAAAATTTCCCCAATCCATTTAATCCCGAGACGACGATCCGTTTTGATTTGCCGGAAGCCGGCGAGGTTGAGATGACGGTGACCGATATGACCGGGCGACGAGTCCGGCAACTGGTGAGCGGGCAAATGCGGCCGGGGTCGCACCGCGCCGTTTGGAATGGACAGAACGATTATGGCCACCCGGCAGAATCGGGCGTTTATTTTATCCTATTGCGCGCGAAGCTTGGCCGCGAGGCGCGAGAGATGGTGGCGACGCGGAAAGTGGTGTTGATGAAATGAGCCTAATATAATGCCTCACTCACGGAGGGAAGTCTACCAAGTGGGTCGCTAAAAAAATTGGGAAGCCGGTATGAATCGAACGCTTTAAGCGATCGAACAAGTGAGGCGTCGTTACAGCCTGGCAATAATTTTCCTTGATTTTAAATAGGCATTCTTGTAACTTATTTTAGCTTGAGGTGGTGATTGATTGTGATGCGCAAAAAAGCCGATGACCTCGTCAGGCTCCAAATGCTAAAGAACTGCAGCGCTTTGCTGCGACACCGTCAATTCCCAAATTGCGAGATGAAATCATGGGTCTTTTCGTTCGTTTGGCCATCAAACCGGATCGAATCGCGCCTGGCCAATGGCGCGAAGTGTATGAAGAATCGCTGGCGCTTTTGCAGGGTTATCCCGGCGAGATGATGGGGCATGAATCTGTAATAACCGATTCGGGAGAAAAGGCGCTGCATACGAAAAACCTTGAGCATCATCCGGATGATCCCGTGCAACGGCACTGGCACGTCGTGGGTGATTGGGGGAGCAAACAGCATTGCGAGTCCTTTATTTTTTACTACGACTTGGCGCATTATCGTTCAAAAGAACGCACGCCCCAAAGCCGCGACAATAAAGCGGACGACATTCTCGTCAGCATGGTCGAACGGAAGCAAGACGTTGCTTATGTCTTGTTCAACAAAACCGACAGACAACCTTATCACATTCCGATGTTGGCTGTCGCCATGCTGGTGGAAGATCGCTTTCCGACTTATGCGCATGTTCATGGAGACATTAATTTTGATGAGGCGAGACGGGCCCAAGCACTGGCAAAAAGCATTCTCAAGCGGCTAATCACCCTGCCCCTCATTGTGAGCGCCAGCCGGCTTTTGGAAAGATTGCAACAGCACTATCCGCGGCAGGAGGCCGTAACACACTTTCACGACTTTTTCTACGGTGAGTACACCGAGACGGTCGAGCGCCTTCTTCAAGGTGAGCCCCAAAACCGCCTGCTTTGAATGGCGTCCGTATTACAATGAAAAGTAAAACGCCGCTTGTCCGACAAAAAAAGGACGAACGGCGTTTGTTTTTACGGGAACCGACGAAATCAAAAAGGGGATAAAATCCGGACCCGCCTGCTACGACAGCCGCTCCAGCGTGGCAAAATTCCACCAGAAAATTTGCAACGCCTGAAGCCGTTCAATCGCTTCAGAATGAAAGCCGTTGCAACTGTAGAACAGCCCTTGACACGGCGCGCCGTTCTTGATTTCCCGCAGGGCTTGCAGTTTGTCGGCAAATTCCTCGACGTCCTTGACGCCGATTTTCTGCACTTCCCGATTCTTCACTTCCACCGCCCAATGCGAGTCCTCCGCTTGCGCCGGCCGGCAGAGCACGTCGAGCTTGAATTCGCGCTCCGCAATCGAAAAAGCATGCGCCCCGATTTCCCGGAAGCGCGGCAGGCGAATCGCTTCGGTGTTATTCCCCAATTCGCCGGGAGCAAAATAACGTTGAGGCCGCGAATAGCGGTTGATCAGCGCTTTGATCCACAGCTCGCCGATCTCGCCCTTTTTCTGATTCAACTCACCGCGGACCTTATTGGCCTCGACGGTTTTGGCCGCCAGCGCGGTTTTCAGCTTTTGGTTTTCTTCGGCAAACTTGTTCAGCAAATCCTGTTTGATCAAATCGAAATCGCTTTGCTCGATTTCTTTTTCATATTTCAGGCGAAAGACTTTATCAAAAGTCGGATCGCCGAGCCCTTGATAGTCGATGCTGGCGCCGCCCTGCGAGATGAGATCGCCGGCGACCAACGCTTGCAGTTTTCGCTCCAATTCCTGATCGTTCATTTCCACCAGCCCGCAATGCTCTTTGATCTCCTTGCGGCTCCACTCGCGATCATTGTGCTTGGCGAGAAAGAGCACGATCTTTTTGGCGTTGACCTGATTGATTTCATCCAGCGCCAGATCGAGATACTCTTCCCAGCCGGCGCGGATGCGGCCCAACTGCGGGTGGCCGCACTCAAACAAATAGGTCTCGTAAAGCCCCGGCTCCGTGGTCAAATCTTTGTTCGGGAATTTCGAGTTGAAAATGTCGCGCAAATAGGCCGGATGGCCGTCGAGCAGGCGATGCGCCGAGAGCAAACACGCGTCGGTCACCGGCACCTCGTACAGCGCCGAGAGCTTATAGCCCAATTCCAGAAAATCCTGCGGCTGGAATTTTTTCAAAAAGTAAAATTCAAACCGCTTGGGCAACTGCCGGCGGATGAGCCGTATCAGCATGCCCACGATGCTGCCGGTGATGAGCATGGGCGCGATTTTGGACTCGCTGGCGCCGAGATAGCTGCCGGCCAGCGTCGTGATTTGATTCTCCGGGTTCTCCGGCCAGTTGCGATAGATATGTTTATTGAAATACTGAAATTCGTCGATCATCACCAAAAAACGGTCGCCGGAAATTTCCGCCAAACGATGCGGCGCTTCGTAGGTAAACGTCCACCAATTCGGCACGTCGATTTCGGCGTGGCGTTGCCAGTGTTTGATGTCATCGGCAATATAATCCAGCTTGAGCGCGAGGCTCATCTCCAAAAGCTTTTCCGGCACGAAGGAAATCCCCAGCCACTCGCGTTTTTTGAACGAGAGCAACTGGGAGATGAAACTGGTGTAATACATGCGGGACAAATCTTCCAGCAGCCGGTTTTCTTCTTTGAGTTCAAACAGGAAAGGAATGACTTTGCCGTTGCGTTCAAACAGCCGATTGTAGAGCCGCTGCAGCAAGGCGGTCTTGCCGACCTTGCGGTGGCTGACGATGGCGGTGGAGATCGCGGCCTTTTTTTCAATGTCGCGAACCCAGGAATCAAAATAACCCAGATCGGCGTGGCGATTGGTAAAAAGCCCGCGCTCGCCGATCCGTTCTTCAAGGGGATAATTTTCCATGGTCTTGGCCTCGCCGGGCTTTGCAATGAATGACTTATGATTTTGAATCGTGCCCCGGGCTGATTCTTTTCTCTTCCGCTCTTTAACAACAAAGATGCCGGGTTGATATCGAAATATAATCACGTTTTGTCCGAGAGTCAAGCGCGAAATCGCCGCGCCGCAATCCCTCATGTAAAAACGGATTGCCATTCAAATTAAAACCAACCGGGCGGTGAAAATTAAAATAATGCAACATGAAAAAAGTTTTTACTAAACCGCCCGGCTTTGCTCTTACATCCCTTTCGTACTTTTGTGCAAGCGTGAGACACCCGGTCCAAAATAAAAACGCGGGCGCCGCGCGCCGCGGCCGTTTGCGGAGCGGCTAAGTTTCGCAAAATATGCCGTCGGTTGCTTGGCGTCGGCGCGAGGCGACTGGTACAGCGTTTGCATTTTTTAAGGCGCAATTTTTTCTTGATTTTCGGGCCGTTATGTGTGCAGTGTGGCCGGCTGCGTCCGGAGGGAGGCTAATATTAAACTCATGGAGGAGATTCTGCCTGCCCTGTTGTTGCATCTGGTTTACGCATCACCTCACGACGGTGGGCCAATCTCTCGATCCTTCAACATCGCGTCTTTTTATAAACGGAGTGTAACAACGTGAAAGTGCAACGATGCTCGTGGTGGAAGGTTTTGCTGTGTTTCGGGCTGGTGATGAATGCGATATTGCCGGCGCTGGCGACGGCGCAGGTGCGGATGATGCCGCTGGGCAATTCGATTACCGACGGCGACGGCTCGTCGACCGACGCCGGTTATCGCTTTCCTTTATACAATGCGCTGACGAACGCCAATATCGCATTTGATTTTGTCGGCTCGCTAAAGAACGGCAACGGCTTTACGGATAACGAACATGAAGGCCACGGCGGCTTTCGCGCCAATCAAATTACGGCGGCAACGTATCTGAATAATAATCCGGCGGACGTCGTTTTTCTCGAGATCGGCGCCAACGATATTACGGACAACGACAGCCCCACGCAGGTGAAGAACGACATCGAGGCCATCGTCGAGGCGATTCACGGCGTCGATGCGAAGATCGAGATTTATCTCGGCACGTTGATTCCGCGCAAGGACGGCAACGTCAAACAGGCGAACACGGACGCGCTCAACGCGTTGTTGCCGGGTCTGGTCAGCGCCAAATCCGCGGCGGGCTATAAAATTTTTCTCGTCGATCACGCGGCGACATTCAAAGCCAATTCGAGCTGGCAAACCGAGCTGATGAGCGACAATGTTCATCCGAACGACGTCGGTTACGAGGTGATGGCGAACGAATGGTTTGCCAGCTATGTGAGCAACACCGGCTCGACCGTCGCGCAATTTTCCGATGATTTCAACAGCGGCGCTTTAAGCTCCGCGTGGGTGGCACATCCGGATTATAAAGTGCAAAACGGTGAGTTGATCAACTCCTCGTCGACGGATGCCTTTGATCATTTCATCGCAACGCCGAAAGTGATTACGAACGCCAATGTGTTGGAATTCAAATTCGGCTCGCAAGCGGATTTTGTCGGTCGCGCTTATACCGGCGCGGCGTTGATGCTGGACACGGCCGCAACCACGGCGAACGGCTATCTGATTTTTCACAACTCCGAGCTGAAGCTGGTGCGGCTGTACACGATCGTCAACGGCATTCCCGGCGTCAAAGTGGCCGAAGCCGCGACCAAAGCCGCCGATCCCAACGCCGGCGACACGTTCCGCGCGGAATGGAGCACGGACAACAACGGCCATCATTTCTGCATTTATCTCAACAACGTGCAGGACGCGTGTCTGAATGATCCCAACAAATTGCAGGGCAACGCTGACAAGCTGTATGCCGGCGTGATGATCAACGGCAATACGAGCAATGCGATCGACGATTTTTATACCGCGAAAAATAGCGACGCGACGCCGCCCGCGGCCGTGAATGATTTGAAAGTGCATGAAGTCACCGGCGTGTCGATCACGCTGGAATGGACCGCGCCGGGCGACGACGGCAACACCGGCACGGCGCGAAGCTATAATTTGCGCTATTCGACTTCGCCCATCGACGCAGGAAATTTCAAAGATGCGACGCCGGTGTTGAATCTGCCGCCGCCTTCTGCCGCGGGCGCCAAAGAAAATTTTGTCGTCGTCGGCTTGAACAGCGGCACGACATATTATTTTGCGCTGAAAGCCACGGATGAGTTTGGCAATGTCTCCGCGCTTTCGAATGTGGTTTCCGGCGCGACGACGACACTCACTTCATTCACCGATAATTTCAATCGCCCGGGACCGGGGCTGGGCAATCAGTGGTCGACCGATCCGGACGTGCAAATCGTCAAAGGCACGGTGCAGAATAAAGCGGCGTCGGATATTTGGAGCCCGGCAATTTACAAGGCCGTGAAAAATCCCGTCGCCGCGAGTTTCAAGTGGGGGCCGAAAGTGACGACCTACGGCACCAACTGGTGCGGCATGCTGGTGATGGCGAACGGCACGACGCCGAGCGCGGTTGACGGCTACATGATTCAACGCTATGATGAAGACGGCAAGACGCTTTTGTGGCGCGTGTCCAACGGCCAGTTCACCGGCGTGATCGACGAAGGCAGTTCGCTCGCGCCCGATCCGAAAGCCGGTTCCGAAATGAAAGTCATCATGAGCTCGAATGCGAGCGGCCATCATTTCGACGTTTATATCAACGAGGTGTTTGACCGCGTGCTCACCGATCCGCAAAAACTCGAGGGCAATTCGAATTCGTTGTATGCCGGTTTCTTTTTGGAGAGCACGCTCGATTCATTGAATGCGATTGACAGTTTCACCGCCGGCGCTTTGCCTTCGCCGCCGGGCTCGCTGGTCAAGGAATCCGGCGACAATCAAACCCGTCCGGTCGGCCAAACGCTGCCGCAGCCGTTGGTCGTGACGCTGCTCGATCAATCCGGCAATCCGTTGCCCGATAAGTTGGTCAGTTTCATTGTGACCGCCGGCAGCGCGGCCATCGTCGGCGCTGCGACGCCCGACGGCAACATTCGTCTCGAAGCCGAACATGCGTTTATCACTTCGCCGATTGAAACGCGCAATGACGCTGAGGCGTCAAATGGAAAATATATCGCCTATCCGGTCGGCCGCAATGAAGACGCCTCGGCGAAGTTTACATTTTCAGTGAGCCAATCCGGCAGCTATCGCGTGTGGACGCGCAGCCAAAAAACCGGATCACAGCCGGGCAGTTGGACCATCAGCATCGACGGCGGCAGCGATTTTGTTTATGACGTTTTTCAGGGCAAGACGAACAGCGCGTGGACGTGGGATTTGTTGTCCGAGCGCCGCAGCAGCGGCACTCCGCTCGATCCGAAAATTTTAACTCTTACCGTGGGTACGCACACCATCGAATTTAAAGCGCGCTGGGAAGACACGCGGCTCGATAAAATTCTCCTCACCGATGACGGCAGTTTCACGCCGGACGGCAAAGAGGAAGTCGGTTATCTCACCGATGCGAACGGCAGGGCTTCCGCTCGCGCCACGTTAGGCAACACGATCGGCGAGATTAAAATCAATGCGGTGCATGGCAATCTCCCGCCGGTGACTTTTACCGCGACGGCAACGGTCGGCGCGCCGGACAGTTTGATTCTCGCGAGCGGCTCGGGCCAATCCGGTGCGGCAGGCCAGCCGTTGTCGAAACCGCTCGTGGTCAAAGTCGCGGATCGTTTCGGCAATGCGCTGGCCGGCAAATCCGTGAGCTGGCTGGTGACGCAGGGCAACGGCGAGCTGGATGAGTACGTCAGCACCAGCGATGCGCAGGGCATGGCGACAACGAATTTCACGCCGGGCAATCGCAGCGCGAACAATAAAATTTTAGCGCTGGCCTCTTATGCGGGAACGCCGGTGGAATTTAGTGTGACGACCAGCTCCGGCATTGCGGACGCGATGACGGTGATTTCCGGCAACAACCAAACCGGTGCGGTCGGCGCGAAGCTCGCGAATCCGCTCGTGATTAAAATGGTAGACGCGTCCAACAACAGCGTCGCGAATTATCCGGTCGATATCAATGTGACGCGGGGCGGCGGCTTGATTTCACCCGCGAATCCGGCGCGCAACGGCGGCTTCGAAACCGCGAGCGGCAATCTGCCGTCGCTGTGGAATCTGGAGGGCGGCGCGACCGCGAGCGAAGTTTTATTGTCGAATGAGGCGCGCCGCGGCGCGAAAAGTTTGCTGGTAAATGCGGCGCGCGGCGGCGTCGGGGTTTCGCAAAATTTGTCGCTCGACGCCGATCAGGGTTATACATTTTCGTTCTGGATTAAAGTCAAACGCGGCACGGCGCGCGTGACCGTGCGCACGAACGATGCGAGCGGCAATCTCGTTGAAAAAACGATTGACGTCACGCTCGCCGCCTCGGACAGCGCGTGGCATCGTTATCTCGTGCCCGCCGCCAATGGCGTTGCGGGGACGCGGCAATTGTTTTTCAAAACCAACGGCGCCGCGGAATTTCTCGTGGATGAGGTGAAAGTGTTGCCGAACACCGGCAGCGACGGTCAGCTCGCGCTCGCGTGGACATTGGGCGACACGACGATGGCGCAGAAAGTCGTGGTGAATGACGGCGCGGTGATCGATAATCGCGGCGCGTTGAAAGGATTTCCATTTACATTTACCGCGAACGCGAAAGCGGGCGCGGCGAAAACTTTCGCTGCTCTCAGCGGCAACGGCCAGATCGGTTCCGCCAATCAACCTTTGCCGGCGCCGTTCGTGGTGAAAGTCGCGGACGATCTCGGCAACGGCGTTGAAAAAATCAACGTCACGTTCAACGTCACCGTCGGCAATGGAAAAATCAACGGCAAATCGTCGTTCGTCGTCGCGACCGATTCAACCGGTTTGGCGAAAGCCGTGTTGACGATGGCCCCGGTCGCCGGCGCGACGAATACGGTAGTTGCGACGGTGCAAGGATTGAGCGGCTCGATCACGTTCAACGCCATTGCCGCCATTCCCAGTCAGGCGCAGAAAGCCGGCGGCCCGGCGCAAGCCTCGGCGGGATGGCCGACGGATTCGCCGTTAATCGTGCGCGTGACGGACAACAGCGGCAATCGCATTGGTGGCTTTCCGGTGATCTTCACCGTGCAAGACGGCGGCGGCAATTTCGACGGCAAAACCGGCACGACGATTATCACCGACGGCAACGGCGAAGCGAAAGCCACGCTGACGCTTGGCCCGAATCCCGGCGCGCCAAATAAAGTCGTCGCGACCGCAACGGCCAACGGCCAGCCGCTGCAAAATTCGCCGATTAATTTTACCGTCACCGCGGCGAAGCTGAAAGAGTTGCTCTCGTCTTCCGGCAATAATCAAACGGGTATCGCCGGCGATCCGTTGCCGCAAGTGTTGAAAGCGAAAGTGCAGGATGAATTGGGCAAAGGCATCAAGGGACAAAACGTCGCGTTCACGGTGGTTGCCGGCGGCGGTCAATTCGGCGGCAACGCGACGACGACAACGGTTCGCACGGACAGTCTCGGCCTCGCGGCGGTGTCATTGACGCTTGGTTCGCAAATCGGTCAGAACAACAATCAAATTCGCGCGGAGACTTCGCCGGCGCTCAACGGTTCGCCGTTGCTCTTTGTGGCGAGCGCGAAAGCGGGGCCGCCGGCGGCGCTCAAAGAAATTTCCGGCGACAGCCTTTCCGGCGTCGCGGGCAATCCGCTGCCGGAGTCGTTGATCACGCAGGTGACGGACAAAGGCGGCAATGCGATTGCGAACATTCCCGTGACGTTCACGGTGAAGAGCGGCGGCGGCAATATTAACGGCGTCACGAAAGTGACGGTCAAAAGCGATCTCAGCGGTAAAGCGCAAGTCACGCTCACGCTCGGCAGCGCAGTGGGTCGTTTCAATAACGTCGTGGAAGCGCGCGCCTTCAACGGCTCGCTGGAGCTCGCGAATTCGCCGATGATTTTTGTTGCGTCGTCAACGGTGAGCAGCGCGCGGTTGATCACCTTGCAAAACGGCAATCGGCAAATCGGCAAAGCCGGCGCGCCGCTGGCGGATCCGCTGGTCGTGCGCGTTCTCGATCGCAACAATGGCCCGGTGTCGAAGCATCCGGTGCATTATCGCGTCGTGCGCGGCGGCGGCGTGTTTGCGAACGGCAAACCCGATACGACGATGAGCACGAATATTGACGGCGTCGCGCGCGCCGTGCTCACACTCGGCGGTTTCGTGCGGCCGGACAGTCAGGTCGTTTTCACCAGCGCGAATGACGGCGTCGATCAGTTGCAAAATTCGCCGATCAGTTTCGTCGTGTATGCGAATCCGGGTTCGCCGAGCGGCGCAGCGAGTTTTGTTGATGCGGCCGGTCCGGTGCCGGCGGATGGCGAGACGCCGCTCAACATCAAAGCGTACGTTTATGATCCGTTCGGCAATCCGGTCGCGAATGTTGCAACGACGATCCAAATTTCCGGCGAAACGAAAACGTTTCCGACGGTCAACACGGATGCGCAGGGCA
>Ga0247727_10019888_pt1 | contig 10343 bp, 7 predicted proteins | sample WisWelCaveWW1625_FD_202498 | JGI IMG/M metagenome (GOLD analysis project Ga0247727, IMG submission 202498) | Biofilm microbial communities from Wishing Well Cave, Virginia, United States - WW16-25 | ecosystem: Environmental > Aquatic > Deep subsurface > Groundwater > Cave microbial mat | place... | reverse complement strand
TGGCAGTTTGGTCCTGGAGGTCTAAAAAGAAGACTTTGCCGTGTTTGCGGTTGGCCAAAATCCGTCCGGCTAAGGCTACTTTCTTGTTCTCTTCAAAGTTAGCCAAAGTCGGTGCAATAGCACCGGTACGCTCAAAACGCCGGCCATAGGGGTTTAACCCCTTAGCTCTCAAGGCTTCAAGCTTTTCCAGTCTTATATTTTTTATCTCATCAACTTCCATAATAAATAATATGAATAGTATTATTGACGTTTTTACAACTAATGGGACAAATTTCGAGAAAAAAACGTCGAGATACTGACTACCGCTGTTCCTATTCGTAATACAAAAGTCAGTAAATATGATGAGGTGTATTATATAAAAAAAGATATGGGAAGTCAATTAAAGACTACGGCGGGAGAGGCAAAAAATCATTGAAATTGGGAGAAAAAAGCCACTTCTAAGCAATTTTTTGAATTTTCATCCAAACTTATATTCAAAACAGCTACCTCTCGTTTTAATATTTTATACTCATGCATTCTCCCGATTGCATAAATATGCGTAGTTGAATAATTACGTCCATGCCTTGAAAAAGAGTACGTGATAGAAAATGCATTATCAACTATATTCGAAATTTCTCCCACCACAATTAAATCAGCGTCTCGAACACTCATGCTAAGCGTATATTGTCCCTGTGATGCGTCAACGCTTGAACAAAAAATAATTAAAAAGATAAAAATGAATGGTGAAATTTTCTTGAGTTTCATTTTACCGTTCTATGCGGTTAATCGTTCCTGAGCACCAAAATCCTTGGCTAAAAGACTCCAGATACAAATACTTTAGGCTCACCCGAAAGGGTGGTCCCAAAATACTTGGCGACCCCAGCTGTATAGTACAACGAACCTTCACAATAAGGGCCATGATACCGTTTTAAAACATTGACGCAACTCAATTATTTTTAGGCGGATAAAAGACACCCAATACCATAAATGTCTGCCAGAACCGCTTCAAATTGCCGACATAGAAATAAACATCCTTTTTGTCTGTATTGGCTATATAGAGCCATCTTTCTTTGATTTTCTCAAGCAAAACCTTTTCCTCGGAATAACGTGATTTCCAGTCTCTAAAAGCCTGTCCTATCTCCCAATCGATAATAGACAGCTTATGCCCCGGACAATCAGCCACTCCGGGACATTTAAACGTATAGAAAAAACTGAAAGGAATTTCCTCAATTGCCTTTTTCTTTTTATCCCATAAACTCAATTGAGCATAACAAGCTTCTCTTGCATTTTGATCGGATGGTGATTGTTTTGCCCATTCAAAGGAAATGTTCTCCGGCGTAATCAAGCCCAAAGATAAATCGCTTGTCTCGGCATCTTTATAAACCTGACACATTGATTTCACGGACACTTTTAAAACAATCTCTTTTCGCTTCTGCCAGGTGCTTTTCTCAGTATCGAACCAAGCGGTAACTTTTATAGTGTCTGCATTGACTCGAAAACTTTCTGGTCTTTTATCATCTGTCGGTATGGTGCAATCCGCTTCAATAACACTATATTTCTTAAACTTTTTATCGCCATCAAGATCACGATAAGGGATAGGGAAAAGACGGACTAACTGCGAATTACTTAAATCAACGCCAGCGCAACAGACGGTCTCACCATATTTTTTGCTGGGATTTGGGTAGGCTTTGACTGTGACAAGGATTTTCTTGGTCTGAAAATGCATCTGCTTTCAAATATGCTCCACTGAGACATAGCTTCCATTATATTCTTTAATCTTTGTGGCCACGCAAGAACGATGGCATTGTTCGTGGTTTAATTCAAAACACATCAAACAATTCACGCCGTCGGATAAACGATTGTAAACTTCTTCGATCACATCCGTTTTGCTAACAAGATACTCTGAAAAAGCCTTAAAGAAATAATCATAGTCCCAATCCACTTTTAACTTGTGCCTAATTTCTGACGGGCTTCCTAAAGCCTTATAATGGACATACTCGATATTTTCTTCGTTTAATCTTTGCCCTAAAGCCGTTTTCGAGAACCCTTTTTTTCGAGAAAGAGGAATTTCACGGACATCAATAATGCGGGTAACTCCAAATTTTTTTAACCGGCCAACAAATTCCTCAATGTCCCGGCCTTCGTAACCGATAGTATATAAAACATATTCGTTCTGCATATTCCTCTACCCTTTGGACTTGAACATATCATAGCCAATTACCCTATTATCGAAAAGGAGTTTTTACAAAAAATCTCTGTGGAACGATGATCGATGCGTATTCGGATTCCTTTTATGACCAAAGATTTATCCGCTAAGGAAACTGGCTCAATTGCTGTCCCCCTTTCAAACCGTTCAGATTTGAAAGAATGGGCAGATTGGTAGCCGGAGCTATTTGGGTTATGGTAGGATATAATCCTTGGAGTTGTATATGGGGAATATCTTGGAACTGAGTTGGTAAAGGAACGCCGTTCTCATCCCGCTTAATTTGTAATTTTAAATTCGCAGGATTAAAGTCAATACCACCATATTGCCTTTTGTCGCCTACACGTATCGTTTGCTCATTACGTTCATTAGAAGAAGTGATAGAAGCAAAATCTGCCTCTTCAATTGCTATATCAGGGGCTTCCTGTGAATTTTCTTGTAGATTTTTAATCTGCTCAGTTAGCTGTCTATCGAGATCCCCATACACTTGTCTGGTAAAAGCCCGTAAATAATAATGAGATTTATCTACTCCGTCGGCCTCTTTAGTCGCTATAGCCAATGCCTCGGGACTTAAATTTATTTCAAACGCCTTTTCCCCAACATTAATGCGAAGCTTATCCCTTCGTAGCTCAAAAATGCCTTTCGCTCCGAGATATTCCACCATCTCATGAAATGACGCAATAATATTGTCTTTTAACCCTTTCTGGACACCGATAAAACGCCCCTCTTGATTTGGGAAACCAAATAAATCTCCATAAAGTTCATCAAAAAAGTAAATCGAAAGCCCTTCTGGAAGTCGATTTAAAAGTTCCTGAATAATATTTTGATAAAATTCATTTTGCGTCCCAGTAATAATCTGCCTTTTTGTCAGCGGCGTGACCTGTTCTCTCTCTTTAACATTTAAAGATAAAATTTGCTCTTTCTGCGTTAGATTATTGGAGATCTTTACTATTATCTTTTCATTTTTAGTCTCGCTCTCAAGGACTGTGTATTGTTTTCCGATATTTCCTCTCGGAGGCCGGAATTTTCTTTGACCATATTTATCGTACCGCTCTCGCTTTTCTGGATCCTTCAAGACTTCGTATGCCTCGGCTAATTCCTTAAAATTTTCTTCTGCTTCTTTATTTCCGGGATTTCGATCGGGATGATATTCCATCGCAAGCTTGCGATAGGCTTTTTTGATCTCATCGGGGGTTGCCCCGCGCTTAACACCTAAAATTACATAAAAATCACGTTCCTTTCTCTCTTTAAAGGGGTCCTGTCTTGGGCCACTACTTTCTCCTCTCAGGTCATTAACAATTATATTTACAAAATAAAGGATCTGATTAACTAACCCCCCATGCACATTAGCAGCCGCCAGTTTTAACCGTTCCCATGCAGTCTTATAATCCCCTTTCTTCTGAACGGCCTTTATGAAACCTAAAATTTCATAGGCAAGATTTACCCGATGACTAAATCCTCCAATTTTCTTGGCCGCAACATCAATGTCTCGCTGAATCCCGTTTATTTCTGAGTCTGTTAATTCCCCAATTCTTCCCGTTAAAAAAAGAGCATACAAATCAGTAAAAACCTCATCAATGTCTTTCCCCTCTGCGCCATTACCGTTACCTTTCTGAATTTCCAGTTGGTCCACAATGGCCTTTGCAGAAGAAACTAGCTTGTTACGTAATCCCTGTCCAATATAACTTGCCACCATTTTTAACCGAATAAAAGCTTCTCCATAACCACTTTTCTTCCGAACGGTTTCTATAAAATTTATAAGTTCATAAGCAATACTTATCCACGGATTGGTTTTTCCCATATTCTTGGCAAGCTTATCAACATCAAGCCTTGCGACCTTTAAATCGTCGTCCGACAGTGCTTCTATACCCTTTAGCATATCGCTGGAATTTTTCGCAAGAAATGGCTCATACAAATAAGCCAATATCTCATCGATATTTTCCGTATTATACTTTTTCCTCTGAGAATCCCGTTCCTCAATATCCCATGTAATCACACTCCCATTTTTAGAATTTAAATCTTTAAACGTGATTGTATTGCCATTTCTTTTGATAGATATATGAGTGCTTGATATAAACTGAGAATTAATTGAAAATCTTTGGGGAAAATTTCTTCCAAGTACGACCTCTTCTCCATCTCTCAAGCCTTTGAACCCACCTTGACCATTGGTTATGACGAAACCAATATTATCATCCATCCGTCCTTTAATAGGATCGTCGGCAGCTATATCTCTAATTGCACATACTATTAATCTTAAGACGCCGGCAAGATTAACTTCAAAAGGATTAACGTAAACTATACTGATTTTATCGCCGTTATTTAAATCTTTTTGTGCCCTGTTGCCTTGAGTACGAGAATTAGCCTTCTTGCCTTGCAACTCCTTAATCTTTTGAGTTAAATTTCTGTCCTGCTGGCCAAAGACTTGTCTCTGGAAAGCCCTTAGATAATAATGATTCTCATTGCCCTGTTTTTGTCCCTTTTTCGCAATAGCCAGTGCTTCGCCATCCAATTTAATCTCAAAGCCTTTTCCAACACGTACCCTTAATACATTTCCTTGCAAATGAAAAATCTCAGTAGACCAAATCTTTTCACCATTTTCCATAATCTCAATGCCAGCCCAAAACATTCGTTCAGCAAAAAGAAACTCAACGATTTCATGAAAAATAGCAATAGGCTCTTTTGACAAGCCAGTATACAATCCGATCGCTTCATCCCTGGTCGATGGAAATCCAAAAAGATCGCCATAACGTTCCTTAAATATTTTCAATTTTATCTTTGAGGGCAAAAGATTTAAAATTTCCTGCAATACTTCTTGATACGTACGATTATTAGTCGAATTTATAATTTGATGCTTTATTGATAAATCAATATCCATCTCTTCAGCAACATTCAAAGTCAATGTTTCTTCTTTATTTGTTTTAGCATCTTTTACCTCAGCTATAATTTTTCTATTTTCAACATTCACTCTACTTAGCTTATATTGCTTTCCTATCAACCCTATTGCTCCATCACTTTTGTTCCTATCTACTTGAGCAATCTCTGCTGGTTCTTTGAGTTCAGAGGTCACGACATCCACATTCCCATCTCTAACTTGCTCCTGAGCAGCCATCAAATTTTGTTTTCCAACAGGCGAAACCTGACCAATATCAGATTTAATCTTTTGATCAAAATCATCAATAAATTCTTCTGGGATGGTAAAACCACCCGAGAAATATTTTCGAGCAACATTTTTACCTAAATACGAATCGTAATCTTCTTTAATGTAATTGTAGACACCCACTTTAAAGGCTTCAATATACTGCTGGTAAATCTTTTCTTTGACTGCCTTATCCTCAACGTCAACTCCAAGCACCTTATTTTTGTTTATATAAACTTGGCCCAATAAAGACTCTTTCAGCCTATTCTTAAACCAAAGGGCCAAAATCAGAGAGGAATAAATTTGTCTCAAAGGAGCAAAATTTGTTCCCTCGTTAACTTCTTTTTCAATAGTGGGCAGAATTATTTCTTTAACGATACTGGAAGAACTACTGTTAATTTGCTCCACATCTTTTTCTTGCAGTTTATCCGTTCCAACTTCTTCATTCTGAATATTATTCTTTAAAGCCAAATAATCCTCTTCCAGCATGACCTTCAAATGGCTATTGACAATAAAGGCGGTGTTGCCCTGTTCGAAAATTTCCGCTTCATCGGGAATGATCCATACTTTGTTAAAAGTATTAATGGGAAGGTTTGTTGTCCCATACAATTCATACGTTTTTTTATAAACGGCATCCCAAAATTTCTTCCCAAGCGCATCGTCAGGATAAATTAACGAGGCCGTTAGTTGTTTTAAAATGTAATCCTGAGCTAAAAGATCTCGGCCAAGTTCCGTAACACCTAATGCTTCTGGAATTATTCGATCCTGTTCATACGGAGATAAATTGACCCATAACTGCTCCTCCGGAGTCGTTAAAGAAGCTAAAAAATATTTAATCAGTTTAGTTGCTTCTTCTTTTTTGCTAGTTTCATCTAGTTTTGAATCACCTTTGTCTAAAATAAAATCAAATTTAAAAGGATTATCGGGGTAGATTGTAATTCCTTTGAGAACAGGTGGCGTTAAGATAGCACTAGGAGTAACCATCGCCCCAGGGGTGGGAAGATTCAACGTATTTGCGCCGGTTAAGGGACCGACTTGCGCTAAAATTTCTGAGGGAATTAGAGTAGAGTAGAGTAGAGTAGAGTGCAGACGACAAATATTCTCAGAAAATGACAGAATTTCGTCTTCAGGAAAGACGACATCTTAAAAGGAATTGTCTTTTGAGAATTCATCTTTACAGTTTATGTTTTTAACGCCGTGTGCAAGTATTTTTGTCCTCGAACAGGGATCTTCGCCCAAACAGGCCTAATTTTGGAGAAAATGAAGCTAAATTCCTGTGTGGGAAAAAACTTGCACATGGCGTTTTTTATAGAGAATTAAAGAGAAATTATCTTTAATACGAATAGAGTAGAGTTGTTGCCTAATAAGGATGTCTCGACGAGGGAGAAATTTTCACTCTCGACGAGCTTGTCTAAATTGGCAACAAGTCTAGTATACCACAAAAAACAGGGGAATTTCGACTGGAAACTTGACTTGAAGAAAACGGTTGCTTTGATTATAAAACATTCCCTAATCTGCGGGATCCACGCCCTGATGGAGAATTCCGAGGTTAAGGGCAAAAAAATAAAATTATTTTTCAAAAACATAGGAACCGGACATCAAGTAATGTCATTCCCGCGGACAGACTGGGTCAGATGAGTATTGGTTTTTTAGAAGTGGAGTGATCAATGTTCCACAATTTATTAAAAATTTTCAAAATATCGCATTGTGACCCAGTCTGTTCGCGGGAATGACTCAAAGTAACATTATTTCTACAGAAATCAATAGGACGTTTGGGAAAATATCAGAAAAATCGATTCATCGAAGGAAATATTGCGCTGAGAAATCAGTTGTACCGGCTCTGGTCATTGACCTTCACCTTATCCTTAAGTCGGTCAATCTCTTTCTCGAGCTCTTTGATCATGAGCCGGCATTTAAACATCGCCAGGTTCTGCTGGACCGTCTCTTCAGTCCATTCCATCAATTCCTGAACAAAATTTTTTTCATGATCGTGGTTTTGTTCGATGGTCATGGAGCCTCCCTGCTCTTGTGTCGAAGTATAACACACATTTTAAGGGATAACCAGGTGAGGACGGATTGCCTCTATCAATGGTTGGATTGTCTTCTCAGAGAAATCGAATTTTATCCCCGCGGCCTGATAGAGTTCCGGTAAAGGCCGGGAGCCGCCGAGCGACAGGCCTTTTTTATACGCGGCCAGGGCTTCGGCTTTGCTGCGCTTGGCTTTTTGCCAAAGCTGTAAAGCGCCTAATTGCGCGATGGCGTATTCGATATAATAAAACGGGACTTCAAAGATGTGCAGCTGCCGGTGCCAAAGAGTCTGGTGAAATTCCTCTAAACCCGACCAGTCCATGAAATTCCCGCCAAAACGATTACGAATAGACAACCACATTTGGTTTCTTTGTGCGGGGGTGTGTTGGGGATTCTCATAAATCCAGTGCTGAAAACAATCAATGACCGCGACCCAAACCAATGTCCCAATGATGTCTTCAAAATGATTTTGATTGGACCGTTTGACTTCCTCCGGTGAATAAAAAATATCGATATGCTCTCCGCCTAAAAGTTCCATGGTCATGGACGCGACTTCATTAAATTCCATGGGCCCATGGCGGTAGGCGGACAAAGAATGATGCGCACAGGCCAAGGTGTGAAAGGCGTGGCCCGCCTCATGCAACAAGGTCCTCACGTCACTATCCAAGCCGACGGCGTTCATGAAGATAAACGGTTTGCGCGCCTCGGCTAAAGTGGACTGATACCCGCCCGGCGCTTTGCCCTTGCGGCTGGCTAAATCAAGCAGACCTAATTTGCTCATCTCCTCGAACTGCTCGCCTAATTGCCTGTCGGCTTTTTTAAACATTTCCTTAACGCCGCTGATTAATTTCTCAACACCCTCGAATGGTCGTAATGGAGGCTGGCCTAAAGGATCAACTTCCAAATCCCATGGCCGTAAAACTGACAGATTCATCTCCTGACGGCGTTTTTCCAAAATTTCTTTCCATAAAGGGACAACGGTTTTCTCAACAGCCGTATGATATTTCTTGCAATCCTCCGGAGTATAATCAAACCGATGATACGCCCGGAATTGATAATCACAAAAATTCTGAAAACTGGCGTTAACGGCGATGGCGTGGCGGAGCCCAAGCATTTGATCAAAAATTCCATCGAGTTTATCCTTATCGCGTAACCGCCGTTCAACGGTCGTCCGCCAGACGGACTCACGAAGACCGCGGTTCGTCTCCAAAAGATATTTAGACATTTCTGGCATGGTGTGTTCCCGGCCATTAAAGACAACAGTCATCGTACCGCAGATGGTTTGATATTCCTGCGAGAGTAAAGCCACCTTGGTCTGAAGCGGCACATTTTCTTCCCGGAAAATATGAATGTCATTATCAACGGCGCGGTCGTAAACTTCGTAATATTTTTTATCCAACGGAACCTTTTGGGATACTTCCAAATACTTGCGGTTTAATTTATCCTCCAGGGGCTTGACGGCTGGCACAACGCTTTCAATAAAATGCTGATAATCTTTCGAGCGCTGTTGGTCATCGGTCTGACAGGTCATGCGGATATAGAGAATAGAACCTTGTTGATCGAGAGCTGTCTGCAATTCAGACCTATCCCTCAGCCATTGTTCCAATTCTTTTGCCGAATGGATGGCCCGTTTCAAAAGCTGTTCAAAAAGTCCCACTACCTCTTTGGACTCACGAAGATTAATCTGTTCGGGAACAAAAGAGCGTGGTTGGTATCGCGGCAACTGATCGAAATTCATCGTCTCTATTTCCAAAAGAATAGACTCCTTAGTATTCTATGCGGTCTTAAGGCATTTTCAGTTCCACATAATATTTTTTGCGGAAGATCTTTGGGGATAACCACTTTTTTAGCGATCAATTCGGCCCACGAGGCATAAGCTTTCGCCGATGGGTGCAAACCATCCGCGCCGATCAATGAGGCATCCTGCCCCATCTGCTGGGAAACTGGAAAGATATCAACGAGGGCAAGGTTCCGTCTTTCAGCCTCTTCCTTAATAATCGCATTAAATTTCCGGATTCCTTGGACAACATCGATCACCATCGAGAATTGCGCCCCGGCCGGCGTTATGAAAAAATCAGGAATCGTCACAACCAAAAGTTGACCATCGTTGGGAAGGACATTTACCATCTCACCTAAAAGTAAACTCAGATGCCGGCGAAACTGTGCGGGTGAAACTCCCTGGATTAAATCATTCGCTCCGATGAGAACGGTGGCAAAATTTGGCTTTAAAGTTTTATATACCGGCAGTTGCTGGTCAATGACATTTTGGGTCGTCCCAGCGGATCGCGCCAGATTGGCGATCAGTTTAATATTCCAGCCATCCGCCTTTAGGCGCTCGGTTAAAATCACCGGCCAGCTTTCCTCAGGACTCGCGCCTGTTCCGGCCGTGTAAGAATCACCCAAGGCAACATAACGGATTTCCTGTGGGTCTGCCCAGACAGAATCAATCGAAAAACAACACAGCATAGACAGAATCACCACAAGAATTCTACTGACTTCTCTAAAAAAAATACCCTTTTTATCGTAGTCAGTCCTGCCCCTGTTTTCCTTATATGTGTTACAAAAGAAACAGGGACTGTCCCAGCTTCTTCTATTAAATTTAAAAGGAAAGCTGCGGCTGATCTCTTCAGGGACTATTTCGATAATGACACTATTAATACGGAGGTCTGTAAAAATCATTATGAAGCACCCGTAAGGCCTCTCAGGGGATCAGGATATTTAAAGTAATAGTTCAACCGCTCTTTCACCCGATCATTGGTGACGATCTTAAACTGCGCCTTCGCTGTCTCGTCAAACTGAGGAACCGGCAGCCCTAATTTTTCCGCCGCCTTTGTATAGAATTCTCTTTTAGTCGGATGCTTATCCGAACAACCGTTAAAAATTTCGCCGCGCACATCCTGTCGGATGATCTCCCTCAAAATACTCACCGCGTCATCCCGGTGGATAAAATTGACACGACTGTTGGCTGGGCCGATATCCTTTCTTCCTGCCAAAAAC
>Ga0247727_10019887_pt1 | contig 10343 bp, 5 predicted proteins | sample WisWelCaveWW1625_FD_202498 | JGI IMG/M metagenome (GOLD analysis project Ga0247727, IMG submission 202498) | Biofilm microbial communities from Wishing Well Cave, Virginia, United States - WW16-25 | ecosystem: Environmental > Aquatic > Deep subsurface > Groundwater > Cave microbial mat | place... | reverse complement strand
CACAAGGCGTACCTCGTTTCGTGCGTCAACTCGCGGGTCGAGGACATCGCGGCTGCCGCAGCCGTCGTGCGCGGCAAGACGATCGCCCCGGGCGTCGAGCTGTACATCGCGGCGGCGAGCCGGGAGGTCGAGGACGAGGCCACGCAGCGCGGCGACTGGCCGGCGCTCCTCGCCGCGGGGGCCCGGCCGCTCCCTCCGGGCTGCGGACCGTGCATCGGCCTGGGAATGGGGCTCCTCGAAGCGGGCGAGGTCGGCATCTCGGCGACGAACCGGAACTTCAAGGGCCGCATGGGATCGCGTGACGCACGGTGCTACCTGGCCAGCCCGGCGGTCGTCGCCGCATCGGCGCTGGCCGGCCGGATCTGCGGCCCCACGCCCTCCGCAGGCAAGCCGCTCGCGCGGCGGTGGCGCTCGGTCAAAGCACCCGCGCCGCCCGCCGAGTCGGTCGAGATCCTGCCCGGGTTCCCGCCGCAGGTTCGCGGCCGGCTCGTGTTCCTGCCCCAGGACAACCTGAACACGGACGGGATCTACGGGAAGGACTACACGTACCGCGATGACATGACGCCCGAGATGATGGCCCGCGTCGTGTTCGAGAACTACGATCCCGAGCTGGCGTCACACCTGCGCCCCGGAGACGTGGTGGTCGGCGGCTTCAACTTCGGCACCGGCTCGAGCCGCGAGCAGGCGGTCACGGCGATCCAGGCCAAGGGTATCCCGGTGATCGCCGCCGGCAGCTACTCCCAGACGTACCTGCGCAACGCGTTCAACAACGGGTTCCCGTGCATCGAATGTCCGGAGCTCGTGACTCGACTGCAGACCTGGTTCGCCGGCGAGATCGCGGCCAAGCGGAAGTCGATCCTGCCGGGCGACGAGATCGAGATCGACTTCGCCAAGGGGACGATTCGCGTGCGCGACCATGCGTTCCGCTTCCCGACGCTCGGCGTCGTGCCCCAGGCTCTCGTCGTCGCCGGAGGGGTCGAGCACCAGGTACGACGGCAGCTCGGACTCAACTGAACCACGGGCCCAGCGCCCGGAGGAGGATTGGATCCCATGGCCAAGCACACCGTAGTCGCCCTGCCGGGCGACGGGATCGGCAAGACCGTGCTCCCCGAGGCGCTCCGCGTCCTCGACGCGGTCGGGTTCGACGCCACGTACGTCCGCGGTGACATCGGCTGGGACTTCTGGATCCAGGAGGGCAACGCGCTGCCCGAGCGGACGATCGACCTCTTGGCCCGCCATCGACTCGGCCTGTTCGGCGCGATCACCTCGAAGCCCAAGAAGGAAACGGACGCCGAGTTGCGGCCCGAGCTGCGCGGCAAGGGGCTGAGCTACTTCTCGCCGATCGTTTCCATGCGCCAGCGTTTCGACCTCGACGTGTGCCTGCGGCCCTGCCGCTCGTTCCCGGGAAACCCGCTGAACTTCATCCGGCGCAAGGACGGCGGATTCGAGGAGCCGGTCGTCGACGCCGTGGTGTTCCGGCAGAACACGGAGGGCATGTACGCCGGGATCGAGTGGACCGATCCGCCCGAGGCGGTGCGGAACGCGCTCGCCACGCATCCGAAGTGGAAGAGCTTTGCCGGCGTCCCCGGCCGAGACCTTGCCGTGTCGACGCGCATCGTCACACGGTCGGCGTGCCGGCGGATCATCACGGCCGCGTTCGAGTATGCGGCCCTTCACGGCTATCGGTCGGTCACCGTGTGCGAGAAGCCGAACGTTTTACGCGAGACTTCGGGCATGTTCGAGGAGGTGGCGCAGGAGGTCCATTCCGCGTTCCCGACGGTCCAGCTGTGGTCGACGAACATCGACGCGCAGCTCATGTGGCTGACGAAGAATCCCGAGGACTACGGGGTCCTCGTGTGCGAGAACCTGTTCGGCGACATCGTGTCGGACGCGTTCGCTGGTCTCGTCGGAGGGCTCGGTTTCGCCTGCTCGGGGAACATCGGCCGCGAGGTCGCCGTCTTCGAGCCGACGCACGGCTCCGCCCCGAAGTACGCCGAGCTCGACCCGTCGATCGTCAATCCGATCGCCATGATCCTGTCGGCAGCGATGCTCCTCGACCACGTCGGCGAGGCCGCCCGTGCGACGCGTGTCCGCGACGCCGTCGCGGCGGTCGTTCGGGAGGGCCGGGTGCGGACCTACGACATGCGCAAGATCCCGGGCGGGCGCGACGTCGTGTCGCGCGGCGCGGCGACGACGACCGGGATGACCGACGCGATCCTCGCGACACTCGAGCGCTCGGCCAAGACCGCGTGATCGGCGCCGCCGGACGGCGCGGCGACGACATCCGCTCGGACGCCTTCATCGAGATCGAGCCGCGCTCGACCGGGGGTCTCGATCTCGCCGTGCGCTCGCGTGTCGATGCGTACTACGGCGAGTCGATCCGGACCCAGGCCCGGGCGCGCCTCGCGACGCTCGGCGTCGAGCATGCCCGGGTGTCGATCGAGGACCAGGGCGCGCTGCCGTTCGTCCTCGATGCAAGGATCGAGACGGCGGTCCGGCGCGCGGGACTCGGTGACGGGCGAGACGGAGCGCCGGCACGGACCGTGCCTCTCCCCGCACCGTCATCGCGTGATCGCCTGCGGCGGTCGCGGCTGTACCTTCCGGGGAACGAGCCGAAGTTCCTCGTCAACGCCGGCTTGTACCGGCCCGATGGCGTGATCCTCGACCTCGAGGACTCCGTGCACCACGACGAGAAAGACGCGGCGCGGATCGTCGTGCGCAACGCGTTGCGGGCGGTGGATTTCCTCGGCGCGGAGCGGATGGTGCGGATCAACCAGCTTCCAGCCGGACTCGAGGACCTGCAGGTGCTCGCGCCCGAGCGGCCCGACGTGATCCTCGTGCCCAAGGTCGAGTCGCCCCAGGTGATTGCCGCGGTCGACCGGATCCTCGACGAGATGCTGGCCGACGACGCGCGCCCCGTCTGGATCCTGCCGATCCTCGAGAGCGCGCTCGGGATCGAGCGAGCCTTCGACATCGCGACGGCGAGCCCGCGCGTCGTCGCCTTGACCTTGGGCGTCGAGGACTACGCCGCGGACCTCGGTGTGTCGCGTAGCTCGGACGGGCTCGAGTCGGACTATGCCCGGCGCCGCCTGGTCAACGCGGCCCGCGCGGCCGGAGTCCCTCCGATCGACTCCGTCTACGGACAGGCCGATGACCTCGACGGGCTGCGCGAGTGGGGCGAGCGATCGCGCGCGCTCGGCTTTGTCGGCATGGGTTGCATCCACCCGCGGCAGATTCCGGTGATCCACGACGCATTCGCCCCGACCGCGGCCGAGATCGAACGCGCGCTCGGAATCGTCCGAGCCTACGAGTCGGCGCTGGCCGAAGGGAAGGGTGTCGTGAGCCTGGGCTCCAAGATGATCGACCCACCCGTCCTCCGGCAGGCTCAGGTCCTGGTGGCCCAGGCGCGCCGCGCGGGCCGGCTGCACGGCTCCGAGCCGCCGCGGGGCGGAGCATGAGCGCGACGAAGCTCGTCATGAACGCAGTCGGACGTCGAGTCCCGACCCGCGTGAACGGCCGCGAGGCGCCGCCGTTCCAGGGCATCGGGGCGTACGAGCCCACCGGAGCGAAGCACGGGCCCTCGATCCGCAGCTGCCGGGCGTACCCGCGCAACGGCGACAAGCGCGTCGGCTCGCTCGAGGAGGCGTTCGAGCGCTGCGGCTTGCGCGATGGGATGGTGATCTCGACCCACCACCACCTGCGAAACGGGGATCGCGTGGCGCTCGGGGCGCTCGAGACGGCGGGACGGATGGGAGCTCGAGACCTGCTGTGGTTCCCGAGCGCCTCCTTCCCGTGCCACGAGCCGGTGATCGATCTCATGGAGCGCGGGATCGTCCACCACATCGAGGGCAGCCTGAACGGCCCGCTCGGCGAGTACTGTTCGCGGGGCGGGATGCGCGGCCTCGGAGTGCTGCGCTCGCACGGCGGCCGCTGGCAGGCGATCCAGGACGGCGAGGTGAAGATCGACATCGCCGTGATCGCCGCGCCGTCGGCCGACCCGTTCGGCAACGCCGACGGATCGCACGGCCCGTCGGCCTGCGGCAGCCTGGGCTTTGCCCTCGCCGATTCGATGTACGCCGAACATGTCATCGTCGTGACCGACCACCTCGTGCCGTTCCCGTGTGTGCCGTGGCAGATCCAGGGCAATCACGTGGATCACGTGGTGGTCGTGGACTCGATCGGTGATCCGAGCAAGATCGTGTCCGGGACCACGCAGATCACGCGCAGCCCGGACCGCCTGCTCATCGCCGAGAGCGTGGCGACGCTGCTGCGGGACACAGGCATCCTGCGCGAAGGCTTCTCGTTCCAGGCCGGCGCGGGCGGGATCGCGCTGTCCTTCGTGGCCTACCTGCGCGAGATGATGCGCGAGCGCGGGATCCGGGCCCGGTTCGTCCGCGGTGGTTCGACGAAGGTCCTGGTCGAACTGCTGCGGGACGGTCTGTGCGACTACATCCTCGACGGCCAGACGTTCGACCTCGACGGCGTGCGCTCGATCGCTTCCGATCCGCGCCACGTCTCGACGTCGCCGCTCACCTCGTACAACTACCACGGCAAGGGCAACTTCGCGTCCTTGGTCGACGCGGTGGTCCTCGGAGCAACCGAGGTCGACCTGCAGTTCAACGCCAACGTCGTCACCCACTCGGACGGGCGCCTGCTCCACGGGATCGGCGGATGGCAGAACTGTCTCGACGCCGGATGCACGATCCTCGCCGTTCCCTCCTTCCGCGACCGCATCCCGGTCATCGTCGACGAGGTCACGACGATCACCGGGCCGGGCGCGTGCATCGACGTCGTGGCCACAGAGCGAGGCATCGCGATCCACCCGCGGCGGGAGGATCTCCTCGCCGCGTTGCGCGGATCGGACCTGCCGATCCGGCCCATCGAAGAGATCCAGCGCGAGGTCGAGGCGATCTGCGGTGGGAAGCCGCAGCGCCCGCGACTGCTCGACCGGCCGGTCGCCGTGGTCAAGTGGGTCGACGGGACCGTGCTCGACACTGTGTTCCAGATCGCCCCCTGACCCCGGTCCGCGGGCCGACGCAACTCCGGGGCAGCCTCGCACGTAGTAGAATCCCGCGCTTCGTCGCGCCAAACGTTCGGATGGCTTCGTCCGTCCACGGAGGGGAAACTGTGTCCCACGCGTTCCGCCTGTCCATCGTCTTCGCCGCGCTGGCCCTCGCAGCGCCGTCGTTCGCCGGCCTCGACGCCCGAATGCTGCGCTATCCCGACGTCTCCGATCACCGGATCGCGTTCGTGTACGCCGGCGACATCTGGGTCGCCCCGAAGGCGGGTGGGGAAGCGCAACGCCTGAGCACGCCGCCCGGCGAGGAGTCGTTCCCGCGATTCTCGCCCGACGGGCGGCACATCGCATACAGCGCGAACTACGACGGCAACATGGACGTGTACGTCGTCCCGGTCGAGGGCGGAGTGCCCCGGCGGCTCACGCACCACCCGTCCGCGGATCGGGTGCTCGACTGGTACCCCGACGGACGGTCGATCCTGTTCGCCTCTTCCCGGTCGAGCGGCACGAACCGGTTTAACCAGCTGTGGAAAACCTCGCGCGACGGCGGACTCCCCGAGATGCTGCCGATCCCGTACGGCGAGTTCGGCTCGATCTCTCCCGACGGCTCGACCCTGGCCTACGTACCGATCTCGACCGACTTCCGGACGTGGAAGCGCTACCGCGGCGGCATGACCTCGGACATCTGGCTGTTCGACCTCGGCCGCCACACGTCGAAGAACGCGACCGCCGATCCGGCGAACGACTCGCAGCCGATGTGGCACGGCGACAAGCTGTACTTCCTGTCGGATCGCGACGGGAACAAGCGCTCGAACCTCTGGGTGCTCGAACGGAGTTCCGCGGCCCCGCGCCAGGTCACCCGGTTCGAGGAGCTGGACGTTGCGTTCCCGGCGATCGGGCCGCGCGAGATCGTGTTCTCGGTCGGCGGCGAGCTGCACCTGCTGGATCTCGCGACCCAGGCGACCCGGCGCGTCGAGATCGACGTGGTCACCGACCGCGCGACGCTGAAGCCCCGTCTCGAATCCGTATCGGACTCCATCGTCGAGGCGTCCGTGTCGCCCGGCGCCAAACGCGTCGCGTTCGAGGCGCGTGGCGAGATCTTCAGCGTGCCCGTCCAGCATGGCGTCACGCGGAATCTCACGCGCAGCCCCGGAGCCGCCGAGCGCACGCCCGCCTGGTCTCCCGACGGCAAATGGATCGCGTACACGAGTGACCGGACGGGCGAGTACCAGCTCGTGCTCCGTGCGGCGGACGGCTCGGGCGACGAGCGCGTGCTGAGCCAGTTCCCATCGGGGTTCCGCTATCGTCCGTACTGGTCGCCGGACTCGAAGCGCCTCGTGTTCGTCGATCAGGCGATGAAGATTCACCTCTTCGACGTCGACAGCAAGTCCGTCAAGCGCATCGATCAGGGCGCGTACATGTTCCACGGAAGCCTCGCGTCGTTCCGCGTCGACTGGTCCGCGGACAGCCGGTGGATCGCCTATGCGCGGGCGATCACGTTCGGCAACGGCGCGGTGTTCCTGTACGACACGAAGGACGACCGACTGCACCAGGTCACATCGGCGTTCTACAACGACGGCGCACCGTCCTTCGATCCCGCCGGGAAGTACCTGTTCCTGACCTGCGGTCGGCACTTCGAGCCGAGCTACAGCGACCTCGACAACTCCTGGGTCTACGGCAACTCGCAACAACTGTGCGCGGTTCCGCTGCGCAAGGACGTGCCATCGCCGCTCGCAGCGCGCAACGACACCGACGACGACGAAGCGAAGGACGAAGACAAGAAGGACGGCGCCAAGGACAAGGCAAAGAAGGACGGCGAGCCGGAGGCGAAAGACAAAGACCAAGAGAAGGAGAAGAAGAAGGTCGAGCCGGTCGAGATCGACCTCGAAGGGTTCGAGCGGCGGATCGTCGTCCTCCCGCCGAAACCCGGAAACTACTCGAGCCTCGACGCCGTCGAGGGGAAGCTCCTCTACTTCCGGCACCCCCGTCTGGGAAGTGACGTCGAGGAGAGCGCGATCGTGTTCTACGACCTGAAGGAGCGCGAGGAGAAAACCATCCTCGGGAACGCGGACGGCTTCGAGGTCGCAGGCGACGGCAAGAAGCTCTTCGTCGTCCAGAAAGACAAGTTCGCCGTTCTCGACATCGCGCCGGATCAAAAGATCGAGAAGACCGTCGATGTCTCGGGACTGTCCATGGAGCTCGATCCCGTCGCCGAGTGGCGCCAGATGTTCCACGAGGCGTGGCGCCTCGAGCGAGACTACTTCTACGACCCCAAGATGCACGGCGTCGACTGGAACGAGATGCGAGAGCGCTACGGGGCGCTCCTCGATCACGTGGTCACACGGTGGGATCTCAACTTCCTGATCGGTGAGCTGATCGCCGAGCTCAACGCCTCTCACGCCTACCGCGGCGGCGGCGATACGGAGCAAGGGAAGCAGGGAGACGTCGGGCTGCTCGGTGTGGACTTCGAGCTCGATCGCGGCGCGTACCGGATCCGGCGCATCGTCGACGGAGCGGCGTGGGACAGCGAGGTCCGGTCTCCCCTCGCCGTTCCGGGAGTGGGCGTGAAGGAAGGCGACTACGTGGTCGCGGTCAACGGCACGGCGCTCGACACCAGCCTGGATCCATGGGCCGCGTTCCAGGGCCTGGCGGACAAGACGGTGTCCCTCACGGTCCACGATCGGCCGTCACTTGAGGGCGCGCGCGAGGTGCTGGTCGAGACGCTGACCGACGACGAGGAGATCCGCCTGCGCAACCTGGCTTGGATCGAGGCCAACCGCCGCAAGGTCGACGAGGCGACGGACGGCCGTGTGGGCTACGTGTACGTCCCGTCCACGGGCCGCGACGGTCAGAACGAGCTCGTCCGGATGCTCTCCGGACAGACGATGAAGGAAGGCCTGATCGTCGACGAGCGGTTCAACAGCGGCGGCCAGATCCCCGATCGGTTCGTCGAGCTGCTGAATCGCCCGCTGTACAACTACTGGGGGGTTCGCGACGGCGTCGACTGGCAGTGGCCGCCGGTGTCCCAAACCGGGCCGAAGGCCATGCTGATCAACGGATGGAGCGGATCCGGCGGAGACTGTTTTCCGTACTATTTCCGCGCGGCCGGCCTCGGCCCGCTGATCGGCACGCGCACGTGGGGCGGCCTGATCGGTATCAGCGGCTCACCGGGACTTATCGATGGCGGGGTCGTGACCGTCCCGACGTTCGGCTTCTACGGGCTCGACGGTCGGTGGATCGTCGAGGGTCACGGGATCGATCCGGATATCGAGGTCGTGGACGACCCGGCGCTGATGGCGGACGGTGGCGATCCGCAGCTCGAGCGCGCCATCCGCGAGGTGCTCGAGGCACTCGACAAGAGCCCCGTGCGACGCCCGACCCGTGCCCCGTACCCGAAGCGGTCGGGACGGTAGCGGGAGGAAGGCACAACCCGGGCTCGTCTCCATGCCTCGGCGACTCTTGAGACCAGAAAACCGAGCCCGGGCTGCGAAGGACAGAACTTCGAGGCGCTCGAATGGCACGCGTTGGGTGAGACGCCTCGCTCACCCTTGGGAGAGAGCAAGGGCCGTACCACTCAAGGCCCTGGGAGTTTCCGGCCCTGCCCTCCCGAGCCCATCCCCCATGTCGATCGGCGGACACACCCGTGTCTCCGGATCGACACGCGCGCGTCCTGGTCCCGCCGAAGCCGTCCCGTTGGGCGTCGGCCGCCAAACTGCTAGCATCCGCTTCCCCGACGGCTCCGGATGGACGATGGCGTGACGGCGACCCTGGAAGAGAGTCTCCCTGACCTCGGCGTTCTGCGGCGACGCTGGCCCGGCTACGAGGATCCGTCGACCACCCACTCGGTCGTCGTTGCCGGGATCACGATCGGCGGTCCGGACCGCGTAGTGATTGCGGGGCCCTGCGCCGTCGAGTCGTTCGAGCAGACGCTCTCCGTTGCCCGTGCCGCGAGGGCCGCCGGTGCGCACCTGCTCCGCGGCGGCGCCTACAAGCCCCGGACGAACCCGCACGCGTTCCAGGGTCTCGGCGCCGCCGGGCTCGAGATCCTGTCCGAGGTGCGCCGCCGGACGGGCCTCGGGATCGTCACGGAGGTCCTCGATCCGCGCCTCGTCGGCGAGGTCGCGGCGCACGCGGACATGCTCCAGATCGGCTCGCGATCGATGCAGAACTTTCCCCTGCTGACCGAGGTCGGCCGAGCCGGCGTGCCGGTCCTGCTCAAGCGCGGCTGGAGCGCCACGCTCGAGGAGTGGCTGTGTGCCGCGGAGTACGTGGCCAAGGAAGGGAACCGCAACATCGTGCTGTGCGAGCGTGGCGTTCGCACCGCGTGCCACTGGAGCTACGCCCGGAGCGTGCTCGATCTCAACGTCCTCGAGCCGCTGCGACGGGTCACACCGCTTCCGGTCCTCGTGGACCCGAGCCACGCTACGGGCGACTGGCGACTCGTGCTGGCCCTGTCGCGCGCGGCGCTCGCCGCTGGCGCGCACGGCTTGTTCGTCGAGGTGGTCGAGCCTGGCGTCGATCGGCGGCAGCTCCGGTCGGACGCGAACCAAGGTGTGCCCCCGACCGTCCTCGAGGAGCTGACCGCGGTCGCGCGCGGTGTCGTCGGAGCCTGAAGGGAATTCCGACGTGGTCGGCATCCGCAGAGAAGACAAGAACGAGTGGGAGCAGCGCGCGCCGCTGACCCCGGATCACGTCGCGGAACTCGTCGGGCACCACGGCGTGCCCGTGACCGTCGAGCCGTCGCCCCAGCGGACGTTCCCCGACGTCGACTACGGCCGGGCCGGCGCCCGAATCGCGGAGAGCCTCGACGCGTGTCGGGTCATCCTCGGGATCAAGGAGATCCCGACCGACCGGATCACGCCCGGGACGACGTACCTGTTCTTCTCGCACACGACCAAGGCGCAAGCCCGCAACATGCCAATGCTCCGGCACCTCCTCGATCGTGGCTGCACGCTCGTGGACTACGAGGGGATCGTAGACTGCGCCGGTCGACGCCTCGTGTTCTTCGGCCGGCATGCGGGGTACGCGGGCATGATCGATGCCCTGTGGGCCCTCGGGCGCAACCTCACCGAGGACGGCCACGCCACCCCGCTCGCCGAAGTTCGGCTGGCCCACGAGTACGCGAGCCTCGACGCGGCGACCCACCATGTATCCCGCGTCGGCGAGCAGATTCGCCGTACCGGAGTCGTTCCCGCTCTGCGCCCGATCGTCTTCGGATTCACGGGGTCCGGCAACGTGACCCGCGGCGCGATCGAGATCTTCGAACGGCTGCCGGCCGTCGAACTGTCGCCCGAGGATCTGGCGTCGGCGCTGGCCGACCCGGCCC
>Ga0247727_10019886_pt1 | contig 10343 bp, 7 predicted proteins | sample WisWelCaveWW1625_FD_202498 | JGI IMG/M metagenome (GOLD analysis project Ga0247727, IMG submission 202498) | Biofilm microbial communities from Wishing Well Cave, Virginia, United States - WW16-25 | ecosystem: Environmental > Aquatic > Deep subsurface > Groundwater > Cave microbial mat | place... | reverse complement strand
GCAAACCAGAAGAAAGCCGCCGGGGCTTTCGACCATTCGCTGGTAATATCCCCAATCCAGATTCGATTCGACACGTCCCATCAGGAAGTGAATGCCCTCTTCGCTCACCGAGACCGTGTGTTCGGCTTGATAAAGCGGCTCGCGCTCCCATTTGCGTTTCGACGCCCAGCGGCGCAATTGAGGAGCGCCGAACATCGCGGCCAAACCCGCCGCCAAAGGCACTGCGCTGAACGGGGTCAACCCGCTGAAGAAATTCCACAGAACGGCGAGCAATGTCAGCCCTCCGCCCAGGATTTTTTCCGGCGCTATCGGGTAACGAATGCGGCGCAGGAACTCCTGCGCGGCGAAATATTCTTCCCAATTCAGAAAGAATCTTATGCGATCGTTCATTCGATGCCTTCGCGATAACCGAGCCGCGTTCGCGCCGTCAGATCGGCCTGTTCCAGATTGACGCGGATCGTGCGCCAGCGCCCCAGCCGGCGCAAACTGCCCGGCTCGTATGTGATCGTGTACTGGCTGTGCAGCTCGTTAATCAGATCGCTGAAGATTCGCTTCAGCTTCGTTCGACCGGGCAGCAGAAAGAACCCGCCCTCGGTGGTGATGTAACGTCCGCCGCTCTCCTGCGCGATCTGTTTGAGCGTTTGCGCCGCCGCCTGACGTTCGGGCGAACGACGGGAGCTTTTCTCGGTATTGACCAGATCAATCGCGTAAACCGAGATGCCCGCAAGGAAGGCCTGTTTTTCGACCTCGCGCAGAGTTGACTGGCTGGCGCTGTCCGCTCCGTCCGAGATCAGCACCAGAGCGCGGCGACGTTCGGGACGCACACGCAGCTCTTTGCTCGCCTGCAAAATTGCATCGTAAAGCGGCGTGTTGCCTTCGCCCTTCAATTCTTTGAGCAGCGGCTTCAACCCCGCCACTGTTGACGAATAGTCGCGAATCTTCCGGACGCCGCTTTCGTCGAAAGTGTAGAGCGCCAGCGCATCGTCGGGGCGCAAGCGATAAGCGAGATCGAGCACGGCGTTGCGGTAGCGGTTCAAATCCTTCTCGATCACGCTGCCCGAAACGTCCAGCACGACGGCGACGGCCATCGGCGTCTCTTCGCCGAAGAATTCGACCACCTCCTGCTCGCGGTCGTCTTCCAGTAACGTGAACGCCTGGCGGTCGAGGGTTGAAACGTATTTGCCGCGCGCGTTCGTGACCGTGATGTTCACGACGACCTGGGTGGTCGAAAGGCTGATTGTATCGGCGGTGATGCCCGAAACGGGTTGATCTGCGGGAACGAAGACAGCGCGGAATCGCTCGCGCATCTCCGGCGTGATGCGGTAGCGGCTGGTTTTGAATTCCCGCCCGAATTCGGTCAGGAAGTTCACGTCTTTTGCGCGACCGTTCGGATCGTGACAGATCGCGCATTTGTCGCGCAGCTCGGGTTTCGACCGGGGATCGTTCGCGTAAAGGTTCAGGTAAGCAGGATGGCCGATGGCGCGCCAGGCGGCGAATACGACGAACGCAACTATGACGAATGTTTTCGATACTGTTTTGAATGACATCGGGATTTCGCAAACAAAAGCCAAAGTTGGAGGCGCGCAGGTATTCTGCCATCTGCGGCGCGATTTGCCAAATTTCGCATTAAATTCTTGAATCTGCGAATAACATCAGGTATCGTGCGCAGTTCTCATACGAGAAAAATTTCCACCTGACGAAGGAGAAGGAGAAGAAGTGATGAAAATATCGGATCAAACCCTCAAGATGATCAATCAATTGCCGCAGGACACCCGCGTCAAGGTTGATCAAGTCATCCGCACCCACGTTGCCGCCTGCCGGAAGACCGGCAGCCCAATCGAAAATCTCGACCGCCTGTTCATCGAAGCCGTCGAGATCGTCAAGCTCGAAGAGCGCTGCCCTGAGACGAGGCTCGAATTCTCGCCCGAATGGGAGCCTTTCCGCCGCTACGAGCAATACGCCAGCCCGCGCGACTTATAAAATCCGTTCACGGCGAACACCAGGTATGAAATTCACTCGCTTCGCAAAGTATGCGTGGTTTGCGCTGGTCTACAACCTGGCCGTGATCTTGTGGGGCGCGTACGTGCGCGCGAGCGGATCGGGTGCGGGCTGCGGCAGCCACTGGCCGCTGTGCAACGGCGAAATCATCCCGCGCTCGCCGACGATGAAGACCGTCATCGAATTCTCGCATCGTTTGTCGAGCGGGCTGGCGTTGATCCTGGTCGTCGTAATGCTCGTTTGGGCATTCCGGGTCTACGCCCGCAAACATCAGGTGCGAGCCTGGGCTGCGCTTTCAATGTTTTTGATGCTGATGGAGGCGGCCATCGGCGCAGGTCTGGTGCGTTTTGAATATGTCGCCGAGAACAAATCAATCGCGCGCGCCCTGTGGATGTCAGGACACCTGACCAACACGTTCCTGCTCGTGGCGGCGCTGTCGTTTGTTGCGTGGGCGGCGACGACCGGCGAGCGGTTCAAAGTTCGCGGGCAAGGCGGGATCAACTGGGTCTTTGCCGCTGCGATCATCGGGACATTGATTTTAGGCGTGAGCGGGGCAGTGACGGCGTTGGGCGCGACGCTCTTTCCGGTCACATCGCTGGCCGAAGGACTGAGGCAGGACTTGTCGCCGACGGCGCACGTGCTGATCCGCCTGCGTTTCTTCCATCCGTTCATCGCCATCGCAGTGAGCGCGTTTCTGATTTCGACCGCCTGGCTTGTGCGCGCGTGGCGTCCGAGCGAATGGACGAAGCGGTTGGCGAATGCGCTGATCGCGCTAGTTGTTGTCCAGCTCGCGGCCGGCTTGATCAATTTGCTGCTGCACGCGCCGATCTCGTTGCAGCTTGTGCATCTGCTGTTGTCGGATTTGATCTGGATCGCCGTTGTGCTGCTGGCGTTCACGGCTTTGGCCCAACCCGCGCGCGCGAACGCAATCGGAGCGATTCAACCGCTCACTGCAAGCTGATGAAGCAATCACTTCTTCCTCGCCAGTTCAGCCTCGGCCGCGATGAACCCGAACGCCGGCCAGTATTTTCCCGCCACGATCCGGCGGAAATACTCTTCGGCCTTTGCCCGGTTGCCGCTGTAAAGATGCCAGTTGCCGATGCCGTAGCCGACGGTCGCAATCTCCAGATCGGTCGCTTTCTCGACGTTGACCAGATCGGCTTCGGCCTTCAACCCCTTGTAAAACAGCAGACGGTCGTAATACGACTTGTTCTCCTTGACCTGCATCTGCGGCGTGATCTTCTCTAAAACCTTCGCCGCGTCGGCGTCCTTCTTCATCCGGCGACAGGTCATATAGAGCCAATCCGAGATCGCTATCACCGAATCGTCGCGCCCTTCTTTGTTCGCCTCCGCCTGCGCGCGGTTCTTTTCTGCGACCGCGTAACAGCGCTCATAAGCTGCGGCGGCTTTTGCAAACTCGCCTTTCAGGTAGTGCGCCAGGCCGAGGTGATACCAGATGTCGAAGTCATCGTCCTTGAGCTTTGCGGCTTTGGCCAGATCGGCGACGGCTTTGTTGAACTGCCGGGTCGAGATGTAGCGATGGCCGCGATGGCGATAGAGCATCGCGTTCGCCGGCGCGATTTTGATTCCACGCGTGTAAGTTTCAATCGCATCGTTGTAATGCCAGACGGTAGCCTGAGCGCGGCCGAGCGCGATGATCAACTCGACGTTGTTCGGATCGGCGGCGAGTTTTTCCTGCGCCTTCGCAATCTCGCCTTTGTCGTCGGCCTGCGCGAAATGTTTTACGCCGAGCGGCGAAACGATCTCCGGCCTGGCTTCGGGTTTATTTGTTTGCGAAGTTTGAGCCTCGATTGAAAGGGTAAGAGAGAGAAGCGCGAGTGGAAAGACCAGAGCGCAACGAGTGAATCTGCGAATTGCAGTCATAATGCCTCCTGTGAAGTTGTCGGTTGTGGGACGAATTTCGCGGCGACGCATTCTATTCGCCATTTCGCACCAGCCGCAAGCAATGCTTGTCAATCTAACGCTCAAGTTTTAGCATACGCCGCGCTTTACCGATTCCAGTCGAGGAGTACTGAAAACTTTGAGTTCCGAAATCCGATTGATCCCAATTCGCGGCATTCCCGAAATCAGACCCGGCGACGACCTGGGTCTGATGATCGCGCGCGCCGCCGACGCGATGGACTTTGAATTGACCGACGGCGACATCGTCGTCGTCGCGCAGAAGATCGTCTCGAAGGCCGAAGGCCGCCTGGTCAACCTCGAATCCGTCACCCCTTCCGAATTTGCAATCGAAATCGCCAACCGGCAAAAACGCGACCCGCGACTGATCGAGGTCATCCTGGGCGAATCGGCCAACCTCGTGCGAATGGACGGCCACGTGCTGATCACTGAAACGAAGCACGGATTCATCTGCGCCAATGCCGGAGTGGATCGGTCGAACGTGGTCGGCGACGACTGGGTTTCGCTGCTGCCCGTCGCGCCGGACGATTCGGCGTTGCTGCTGAAAACCAGATTCGCCGAGCTGCTCAACCTCAACGTCGCAGTGATCATCACCGACACGTTCGGACGGGCGTGGCGCGAAGGCTTGACGAATGTCGCCATCGGATTGGCGGGCATCAAGCCGTTGAAAGATTTTCGCGGCAAAACGGACGATCACGGGAAGGAGTTGTCGGCGACGATTTTAGCGGTCGCCGATGAGATCGCGGCGTCGAGCGGGTTGCTGATGCGCAAGACCGCCCGCATCCCAGTGGTTGTGATGCGAGGTTATTACTTCGATCACGGCGAAGGCGGCGCGCAGGAATTGGTGAGGCCGAAAGAGCGTGACTTATTTCGATAGATTGGCGCTGTGCCAACACGCTCGCCAACCCCAGCGAAGCGGCCCGGTGTTATTGCAATGAGCGTCTCTCGAACACCCCCGCTCGACACCGCTCATGGCTTTTCACGCGGCGATTCACGGCGCGAAATACCCCGACAGGTCAACGATGAAATTGGTCGCGGCGCTGGTGAAGATCTTGAACGCCCCGTCCGCGCCCAAGCTCACCACGAACGAGTTCGGGACGGTGTGGTTCGCCGTGAAGTTCAGGTTCGACGCGTTCGGCTGCGAGGCATTGCTCGGGAAGAGCGTGATGAAGCCTCCGCCCGAAATGAAATTGACCACCGTCGCATTGCCCAGGACTGATTTCGCACTGGCCGGGATCGTCTGACCCTCGCAGGTCAGTTGCGCTTGCAGCGTGGAGACGCTGCCCGCTCCAAGCGGCGCGCTCGAGGGGATGCAGCTCACGAACGGATCGGGCCGCGTATCCAACCACCTCGCGGGGGCCAACAGCGGATAGAACAACAGCCCCTGTCCGTTCACGTCCACTGCCTGGTCGCTGAAGTAACCCGCGATGTCAACGATGAAGTCGGTCGAAGCGCTCGCGAAGATGTTGAATGAGCCTGCGGCGCTCAAGCCCACCACGAAGGAGTTCGGGACGATGTGGTTGGCGGTGAAGTTGAGGTTCGAGGCGTTCGGCGCCGTGCCTTCCGGGAAGAGCGTGATGTAGCCGCCGGAGGATTGGGAGTTGACGACCGTCGCGTTGCCCACGACCGCTTTGGCCGAGGCGGGGATGGTCAAGCCGTTGCAATTGCCGGCCACGGGCAGGGTCAGCGTGCCGCCGCCCACGAGCGGTGTGCTTGACGAGACGCAACTGGTAAAAGGATCGGGCCGCGTATCGAGCGTCCTGACGGGGAACGGCAGCGGGTGGAAATAGAGGCCGCCCGCGCCCGGCGGCGCGTAGTAGCCCGTGATGTCCACGATGAAGTTGGTCGAGGCACTGGCGAAGATCTTGAACGCGCCGTCGCCTCCCAAGCCGACGGTGAAGGAATTGGGCACGACGTGGTTGGCGGTGAAGTTGAGATTCGAGGCGTTCGGTTGCGCCGCGTCGCTGGGGAAGAGCGTGATGTAACCGCCGGTTGAAATGAAGTTGACCACTGTCGCATTGCCCACCACCGCCTTCGCCGACGCCGGGATGGTCGCGCCGCTGCAATTGCCGACTGCGGGTAGCGTCAACACGCCGCCGCCGGTGAGCGGAGTGCTGGAGGGGAAGCAACTGGTGAAGGGGTCGGGCCGCGTGTCGAGCAATCGTACCGGGAATGGCAGCGGGTAATACTGCAATCCGGCTGTTTGCGTTACAGTGTGCATTACAGTGACGGTTTGCCCGGTGATGCCGGTGATGGTTATCGTGCCCGTGCGTTGCCCACCCGTGTTTGCGGCGACAAAATAACCTACTGTGCCATTGCCTTCGCACGACGCGCCCGCAACGATTGTGATCCACGTGACGCCACTCGTCGCCGTCCAGGCACACCCTGGCCCAGCCGTAACATCCACGGTTCCCACCCCTCCGCTGGCCGCAAAGTTTTGACTTGCCGGATTGATCGTGTAGGTGCAGATCGCCCCGGCTGTGATCGTGAAATCGGCGTCTGAAATATCGAAAAAGACGTTGCCGATTGCCTCGATCCTGATTCGCGCTGACTGAGTGTCGAGGCTCGGCACGATGATTTCTTTGCCGCCATTATTCGGCGCGCTTTCGGCCAGGATGTGCGGGAATGTGGTTCCGCCGTCGGTCGAGAGAGTGATCTTGACATTCGCAGCCAGACTCTCCGTGCCGTTGACGCTCCAGGTCACGGTCTGTGGCGAGCCGCCGGGCCACGTCGTTGACGAATTCGGCGCAGTGACGGCGAACGGCCCTCTCTCGCCGTCAACTTCGATCCTCACCGCATCGCTGCTCGCGCCCCCTCCGGCTCCGCGATTGTCGCGAACCGTCACCTGGAAATTGATCGCGCGCGTCACGTTGGGCAAATTCTCCGCCGTCTGAAATCCGCCACTGTCTGTCGCCGGAGGCGCATTCGCGTCATTCAAGATGCAATTCAGGCTGGGGAAAGTGCGCGCCGGATCGATGGATGGCGAAAAGGGACGGAAGATCGGTCGGGTGGTGTCTGGCGGATCGCCCGCATCGCTGTAGGCGGGATTGAGATACGCGCCGCCGCCCGCATCCATCTGCTCCCAAACGTAAGTCAGCGCGTCGCTGTCCGCATCGCTTCCCGCAGCAGTCAATTTGAACGGCGTGTTTCCGGGAATGACGTAATCAGCGCCGCCATTCACCGCGGGGACGCTGTTGCCCGTTCCATCAACAGTCCCGCCGCCGATGAAGCTCAGATAGGTCATGATCTCTTCGAGGCTCCCGGCGTGAAACCGCGCTTCGCGCCCCGGCGCAATCGCATTCGGCCCGCAAGCTCCGGCCAGCGACATAATCGTCAACCCGCTGCCCGATTCATAAGCCGAAGCGCTGAACCGGGTCTGATTGCAATTGCCCGTATTGGCATTAAAGCTGTGCCTCGCTCCGAACTGATGTCCGATCTCGTGCGCCAGCGAGAGGACATCGGCAGGATTTCCCGGATAGCCATTGACCAGCGTCGCGCCGCCCGCCTTGTAAGGGCCAGCGCCGTCGAATCCGGTCGAGCAGGCTGCGCCGATGTAAGCCTTACCACCATTCCCCCTCCCAAGCACGTGCCCCAGATCATAATCGCCATCGCTGAGGTTGCTTCTCAAAAACTGCCTGGCCTGATCAACCATCAAATCGGGGTCGCCGTCGCTCAGCGAGGCCGAGCCAAGCAACCTGGAGTTGGTGACCAGGTCCAGATGGATCGAAAGCTCGCGTTCATAAATCAAGTTCACGCCGCTGATCCAGTTGATCACCGAGTTGATGTCGCCGCCCATTTGCGCCGTAGTCGCCACCGCTATCCGATAACTCGCCAGATGGTCGCCAACTGAGTAACTGACCGGATTCGCCGCCAACTTGTCAGCAGCCCTGGCCGCGTGAAGGGCGGCGAAATTGTTGACGATGTCCGACTCTTTGACCGAGCAGCGAGCCTTTGCGGCTATCGTCGCGTAATCCCGTCCGTAATAGCTCACATACTCACCTGAGCGCCTCCTCGCACCGGGATTGTCGTCAGTAGCGGTGCCTTCGTCCCGCCGGTCATTCCTCGAAGGGCGGGTGCTTCGATAAACCGGATGAATCGTCACCGTCTCAGCGCCATCGGTCACCAGCGCGTAAAAACCCTGCGGCGACCAGTCGCAACGCATGGTCAGCAACCGGTTGTCTATGCCTCGCCCGCGATAGCTTTTGATCTGAGGGTGCTCGGCAGCCAGCGCCGGCGCCATCATCGGCGATTCCTGAAGGCGAAACCGCGCGAAACTCCCATCGGGCATCGGCAACGACAACATGCCCGCCGATTCACCAGCGCCGTCAGCGCCGCCTGTTGAGACACCATTCAACACCCGGATCAAAGCCTCCACGTCGAGTCGCAACACGGGAGCGTCCGGCGGCAGCGGATAAATTGATTGCAACTCTTTGACCTGCTGCCCGGTGCTTTCCCAGACGCTGTCATCGGAGATTCCTGTGGCGCCAACGCCAATCCCGGAGCCGAGCATCGCCGCCGCAAACGCAAAGGCCCCCAGTAACGCAGCGCAAAACGCCAATAGCAACGCCCGTTTGAAAGGGATTGATGAACGGGTGGAGTTGCGAGAGGCAAAATTGAAAAGGCTGTTAATGTGGTTGATCGTATTCATGGCACACTTATCCCTCCAAAACGTCAGGCAAGGGTTTCTACCTGCCGACGACTTTCGGCATAACTTACTCTGGCTGGCAGAGATTTTTTCTTTTTCAGGAAATCGTTAAACTCAAATCAGAGCCAAGAGCATCGCTTACGACTGCGGGACGACACGGATCATAATCTTACATTATCAGCTGACCCTTCCTTGTTTTTCTCCCGCAGAGGTAATGACTCATAGAAAGATTGTGCGGCCATTCTGTAGTCATCAAAGAGAGCTTTCACCTTTATGGCGTTGACAAACTCATTTGCCGATTGACTCTCAATATCAGTAAAGAAAGGCCTGTCATCAATCACAGGAGTATCGAGATGGTAACCGATGGCGGCAGCAACAGCCGCCATCAGTGCGAACTCCAATGGCGTGCGTTGAGAGCCAGAGTTGACATAGACAAAAAAGCCCTGCTCTTCATCACTTAACTCCGGCTGATCAATCTGGATTACTCCAACATTGGCGATCTCTGGTTCATCATCTATATCTACCTTGAAAAAGATCGTGTCAGACGACAGATCAATCACACTCGATTTTAGCGGCACGAACATCTCATTATTGTAGTCGTATCCTACAGCACTGATGTTCGGGATGTTGGCCTGCCCAAGGATCACTCTGAGAAACGTAGAAATTTGCGGAAGCAGCGGGTCAATCTCTACTGGTCTTGTCAGCTTAAGGTTCAAGTCTATTGACATTCTTCGCTCCTGTTATTGACATTTGCCATCGCTGTCACAGGACACAACTTTTCCGCCAGCCACTTTTACCGCACCATCTCGTGCGAATATTGTTACTGACTGAATAGTGCCTTGGTTCGATATAGCGGCTATGCCGCCCTTTCCTTGAGAAGCTCCTTTTTGGATGAAATCCGCTAGGGTCTTAACATCAACATTTTGATTAGTGGATTTGATGTAGAGATCTACATTCATGTACCCCGCCTTCTTCGCTTGAGCTTCTGCTTTTGAGGCATGATCCAAGATCGCAGTCAACCCGCCTTGTGTTTCCTTGAGACTGATTAACTGCTGGACATTGGCGAAAAAAGCCGAACCTGCCGGGTAGCACGGGCTACTTCCGGGTAACTTCAGGTAACACTACCCCGACCCCCAGCGGAAATCGCGTTTTTTGCTGGGCAAGAGGTGCTACCTGTTCGGCATCGAGTCGTCAGGCTTCTGCCGGGACATGGCCCAGAAAGCGCTGCAACACTTGATCGAGCGTCGCTCCATCAAGCGCCATTCCGACAGCGGCTTTGAGCAATGTTTCGGCGTGTTCCTCTCGATGCCGGCGGATGAGGTCGCCCGAGCATTTGATTTCCGGGCCACGTTCTTCGACCAAACGTCGTTCGACATAAGCCCAGGCCAGATGCACTGCGACCACATACTTGTCCACCGCTTCGTAGTGCCAGAGGCGAAAGTCGGCCAGCCCAAGTTGAACTTTGAGATAAAAGTTGACGACTTCGCACGACCAGCGTCCGGTATAGCCCTGCAAGATGGCTTGTGGCTTGCAGTCGCGCGTACTGGCAAAGTACGCCGGGTTCTTTTGCCCCGTGTGCCTTTTTGAGATCAGAACGCGGAGATCGAAGGGGATTTCTTCCAGATGCCCACCGAGTTGGCGGACGAAATAAGATCGCTCCTCTTTCTTCGCATTGGTCACACTGATTTTCGTGTGCCACTTGTGCGTCTCTCTTCGGTTCTGTTCGTCGAGTCGTACTCCGTTGAGCTTGCGGTTTGACTTCAACCCACAAGTGAATTGC
>Ga0247727_10019885_pt1 | contig 10343 bp, 10 predicted proteins | sample WisWelCaveWW1625_FD_202498 | JGI IMG/M metagenome (GOLD analysis project Ga0247727, IMG submission 202498) | Biofilm microbial communities from Wishing Well Cave, Virginia, United States - WW16-25 | ecosystem: Environmental > Aquatic > Deep subsurface > Groundwater > Cave microbial mat | place... | reverse complement strand
AAGTCGTGCGTTGGGAGGCCGAGGAGCGGCTGCCGGAAGATTTTGGCGACGCGGAGGTGCGGCATTTGGTCGCCGGCGACGTGCGCAATCCGACCGCGGCGGGCGAGGGCTCGGAAGTGCGCCGCGAGGTGATCCTGCTGGCGTGCCGGCGCAAGGAACTGAACGAACTGATCGAGCTGTTGGACTCGCTACGGCTCGTGCCGACGGCGATCGACGTACCGGCCTGCGCGCTGGCGCGGATCACGCAAACGTTCCTGCGCCGCAAGGCCGACGAGCAGACCTCGTTCTTGTTCATCGACATGGGTGTGGGCATGAGCACGGCCGTGGTGACGCGCGGTTCGGAGATCCTCTTGATCAAGCCGCTGCCGATGGGTGGCCTCAGCATGGATCGGCTGGTCGCGCGGAAATTGAAACTCACGCTGGACGAGGCCGCGCTCGCGCGGCGACAGTGGGCGGCCGACGCGGGCGATTCGATCGATCCCGTTCTGGCTCGCGCGGTGGGCGAGGCGGTGCGCAGCGAGGTCGAGGCGCTGGCGGGCGAGTTGCTCATGTGCATTCGCTATCACAGCGTCACGTTTCGCGGCAACCGCATTGCGAAAACAGTGCTGCTTGGCGGCGAAGGCAACCCGCGGTTCGCCGAACAATTGTCGTCGCGCATCGACACGCCGTGCGATTTGGGTGATCCGTTCACCGGCCTGGAATTGTCCGACCGCGTCACCGAGCAACTCAAGAGCTCGCGGCCCGGCCAGTGGGCCGTCGTGCTCGGCCTGTGCCTGCGGACGGAACGGGCAGCGGCGGCGTAGTGGTCTCGCTCCCGTGGTTCGCTGGATGTCGGCGGGGTTTCACGGAGGAACCGATGGTCACGGGCGTTGATTTCTTACCGGGCGAGTATTGGAAGCGCCGCGCGTCGCAGCGCGATCAGTTTTATTTGCTGGCGATCGGCGGCGCGCTCATCTTGTTGCTGCTCGGCAGCATCGGCCACGAGACGCGCAAGACCGGCTTGATCCGCCAGCAGCTTCGCAGTGTGGACAACGAGTACCAGAGCGTGCTCGATCAGATGGCCGACGTGCAGCGGCTGGAGGAACGTCAAGCGCCGCTCGCGTTCAATGCCCGGTTCTACGCGCTGCTGCGCGCGCACCCGTCGCTGTCGCGTGTGCTGGCCGCGTCTGCCGCCAGTTGCCCGCCACGCCTCACTCTGAACACAATCTCGGTCCGCGGCATTCACATCGCCGACGCAGAGCAGAAGAAATCCCGCGGAGGTCCAGCGGAGCCGGCCGTTGCCGCGTCCGCCGCCGCGGCGCGCCGCGAGCAACTGGACCGGTTCGCCAAAGAACGCGAGCACACGCGATTCACGCTCCACATCGTCGGCGTTGCCGAAACCGATCTCGACGTCGTCAGCTTCGTCGATCGCTTGGAACGATCCGAGTGCGTCACGGACCTGACGTTCAACGTGTCCGAAGACTCGTCGTCCCGCACGTCCGAGTTGCGCAAGTTTACGATTCAGTGTCGGCTTACCAAGGTGCTGTGACATGGCCGCCAACTCGCGACGCAACACGCTGATCCTCGTGGCCACCATGCTGGTGACCGTCGTGCTCTACGTGTTGCTCTACTGGATGCCGCACAACCGCCAGATGGCGCGCATGCAGGCCGACATCGTGGACAAGAGACTGAAAATCGACGAGCAACGCTTGAAGCTCGCGCAGCTTCCGGCGCTGCACAGCGACCTCGCGCTGCTCGAAACGATCAACCGCCAGATGACCGAGCGCGTGCCCGAATCGATCAACGTGCGTGAGTTCGTCGCGGCAATTTATGAAATGGGCGAGCGGCGCGGCGTCTCGATCACCAGCGTCACGCCGCAGATCGCCACGCACCTCGTCACGTTTCAGCAACAGCCGGTCACCCTCACGCTCGGAGGCCGGTTTCACGCGATCGTCGAACTGCTGCACGAGCTGGAGACGACGGAGCACCTGGTCGAGCTGACCGACATCGAGGTGAAGCCGACCGCGAAGCCGGGCGAGACGCAGGGATCGCTCGAAGTGAAAGTCGATGTGCGACTCTTTGCCCGCCCGATCAAGCCGCGACTCCTGTCTCAAACTAACGATTAATCCGAAAATGCCGATGCTGCGGCCTGTGACGGGCCGATACTGAAACTGGCTTATTGTCGGATGAACGGCCGCGCGCCCAAACGGCGTGGGCCAGGCGACGAAACGAACGACGAAACGGATATGGCCGCGCCAACGCTCGCAAAACGTCTGGTGAAGGAACTGCAGCGCGGCGGCAAAAAGACCGTCGTGCTCGGTCTGCTGCTGCTCGGCGGCCTGTACTTTTGGCTGCCAATGCTCTGGAAGGCCGTGGCGCCGAAACCGGCCGACCCCGCGCAAAGCGCCGCAACGAGCGCGCCGGCCATGGCGACGAACGACGTCGATCCGGACGAGGATGCAGCGCCGCCGAGTGCGGTCGCAACCGTCGAATGGAAGTCGCTGATTCGCCGGCTGGAAAACGTGCCGCTCCTCGAACCGGTCGCGCTCGATGAACTGGTGCGCGATCCGTTCGATCTCGGCTGGATTCGCGAGAAGCAGGCTCCGCCGCCGACGGTTACGACCGAGCCCGCGGCGCCGGCCGTGGCCGATCCGCTCACGGCCATGGCCCTCTCCGGCGTGCTCGTCAGTTCCAGCGGCGGCGCGGCGATCATCAACAGTCGCGTGTACCGAATCGGCGACGAAATCCCGCGCGACGGACCGGTGCGCTACGTGCTGAAGCACATTCTGCCCGACAAGGTGGTGCTCGAACGCGAGGGGAATTCGTTCGAGATGAAGGTGGCCCGCAAACAGGCGGACAGGATCGAGCAATGAAAAGCGTGCGCGAACAACGATTCGGTGCGGCCGCCAAGTTCGGGCCGGAGGACAAGCCATGAGCAACGGATTGCGACTGGCGCTTGCGGCAATCGTGCTGAGCCTCGGCGGCACGCTTATGTACCTCGTCGCGGGCGACAGCGGCGAATCGCACACTGCGTCCGGCCCAATCGTCGCGCGGTTGCGGTCGCTATTCGTTCCGCGCGGCACCGCGTCACGGCCACTGGCGCCGGTTGCCGACCGAACACCGACGAGAACATCACTGGCAACGCGGTCGGAGTTTGTCGAGCCGGTTACGGAATCGGCGACGCGCGCTCCGCGCCTGTTGCCGGCATTGACACGGCCGCGGCATGCCGTGGCGCCGGTTGCCGTCGAGGCCAGCCCATCAGCCCTGACTGATGATGCGCCGGACCTCGTGACCGTCCGACCAGCGAACTCCGAGTCGGCGACTTCCGCGATCGAACTCGCGGCCTTCACGTCAACGCCGCAATCCGCCATGAAGTCCGGCGAGAAAATCAAGGAACTCGTCGTCAAGAACCAAGACATCACCACCGTGCTCGAACTGCTCAGCCTGCAAGGCCAACGCAACATTGTGGCGTCGCGCAACGTGAAAGGACCGCTTTCCATCTCGCTCTACAACACGAACGTCGATGACGCGCTCGCCGCGATCCTCAAAATGCAGGGCCTCGTGGCACGCCAAGAGGGCGACTACTTCCGCGTGTACACGCCCGAAGATCTGCAAGAGGCCGAGTCGCAGGGCGGTCGCATCGAAATTCGCATCTACAAGCCACGCTACATTTCCGCGACCGACCTGATCGGCATCCTCACGGTCCACCTGTCGCAGCGCGGCAAGATTTCCAGCACGAAACCGAACCAAGTCGGCATCGCCGCCAGCGCCGACAACGCCGGCGGCGACAGCCTGTCGGTGGACGACGCCATTGTGGTCCAGGACGTCGAGAGCGTGCTCGCGACGATCGAATCGATCATTGAACAGGTTGACGTGAGACCGCCGCAAGTTCTCATTGAGGCGACCGTGCTTAGGGTCGAACTGAACGATTCCAATCAGATGGGCGTCAACTTCGCCCTCTTCGGAAAATCGGCGCTGACGGTGTCGGGGCAAGGCGGAGTGCTCAACGACATCGGCGGGTTCAAGAAGGGCTTGCTGGTCGATCAAGGCCGGATCAGCGACGGCTTCTTGGCCGGCGACAACGGCCTCAAATTCGGCGTCATTCAAAACGACCTGACCGCGTTCGTCAAACTGCTCGAAACCGTCGGCCACACCACGCTCGTCGCCAGTCCCAAGGTGCTCGCGCTGAACAAGCAGCGGGCCGATATCATCATTGGCGCCCAACTCGGCTACCGAACCGTGACGACGACCGACACCGCGGCCATCGAGAGCATTCAATTCCTCGAAGTCGGCACGCAACTCCGCGTGCGGCCGTTCGTGCAATCGAATGGCACGATCCGCCTCGAACTGCACCCGGAAAAATCGAGCGGCCAAGTAAGCGAGACGACCGGCCTGCCGGAAAAGAAGACGACGCAAGTGACCACGAACCTCGCCGTGCCCAGCGGAGCTACTGTCGTCATCGGCGGACTCATCGAAGAGGAGCAACAGCGGTCGGTGCAGCAGGTGCCGTTCCTCGGCAGCCTGCCGTGGGTCGGCAACCTGTTCCGCGACGAAACCACGACCACGCGGCGACAAGAGATCATCGTGCTGATCACGCCACGCATCGTGAACGAAGACGAATGGGCCCGCGACGGGCAAGCCGAAATGGACACGTTCCAGCACCGCCGCGACTCGGTCGAACGCTCGATGCCGCCGTACACGCGCGTCGCGCTGGCCCGCAAGTACTACGAAAAAGCCTGCTACTACCGCGGCCACGGCGATCTTGAAACCGCCTGCCAAATGGCCGACCTCGCCCTGCACTACGATCCGACCGACCCGGCAATCATCAAGCTGCGCAACGAAGTACACGCCACGCCCGACGAATCAGTCGCTACGCCTTCCGACATGCCGATCGAAGCCCGCGAGCCGGCGAAGCGCCCGCGCGCGACGACGTGGCGCGACCGGCGAGACAAGCTCTTCCGCTGACCGGACACAAGCCGCGAACGCGCTCAATATCACGTTCCGAATCCGCGGATCGCGGCCATGAGCTTTGCTTTTCAACGGGCTGCTAGCCGCTCCAGGTCCCGGCAGTAACGCTGTCGGCGAGCAGGAACACGTGCACCACGGTTCCGGTTTGCGTTGCGACTTCCGACGTCGCCTCTCTCACACCCACCTTGAGGATTTCTTCAATCTCCAGCCGCAGCGAGTCGCAGGTGTTCGCGAACAGCACGCGATGAAACTCCTGCACCCGAGCGGCACCGGCCGGCGTCTTGGCCAGGTCCTTCTCCGCGGGCGACAACATTTCGCGCAAGGTGATGATCGCCGTGTCATTGTGCAGGACCGCGGTCACCGACTTTGGCGAGTGGCCCGTCCTCTGTTGCTCGAAATCACAGGCGGCCAGAGCGACCTGTTGCGCCTTTTCTGAACTGGACTCGGACATCGGGGTGATCCCTCCTTGGGTGAAATAGTGCCACGCCGTCCAGCGCGAAAACAAAAAAACCGACGTGGTAGAACACCCCAAGGGTATTCGACCACGTCGGTGTACTCATCGACCAGCCCCCGGCACGGCCGGGTTGCCCTTCGTTTCGTCAACCGACTTCAACGCCCCACGGAGCCGATTCGAAGTTCACGGAGGCTCCGCAGTGGTCCGCATGATATGGATCGGAATCGGCAATGCAATCCAATCCTTGTTCCGAGTCTCGATCTGCCCCCGATTTCTCTGGCGTAGCGGCGGGGGTGGCAGGGTCGGAGTCTTCAACCCGGCAGCCCTTGCTCACATGAGCTTCGATCTCTACGCCACCGTGATGCTTGCCACCGCGCTCTCCGGGCCGTTGCCGCGTGTGTTTTGGCCGATGACTTTGTAGTCGTGCGTGGCGGCCGAGAGGCCGCTCGTGTCGAATGTCGTTTCGATGATGTCGTCGGCGACTTTGGTGAACTCGGTGTCGCCGGGGCCTTTGTGCAGCACGTCGAAACTCGTCCCGTGCAGCGCGGAGAATACGATGTGTGTCTGGCCGGGCGCCGGCGACGTGAAGACGGTGATCACGGCCTGGTTCGGCGGCTGCGAGGACGGTTCAATGGGGATCGAGTCGATCACTTCACGCCCTGTCGTTCCTTCGGTGAATTGCGATCGACCCTCTTCGAGCGCCGCCACGGCCACGTCGGCCATGTGCGCGTCCTTGGCGTGCAGATCGCCTTCCGCCTTCTGGAATGCTTCAAACGCGATGACGAATGCCGCCTGCGCGTTGGTCATCGTCGTGAGTTTCGCATCGAACGCCGCCTGATCCATTCCGGGCCATGCGACCATCGGTCCGGCCGGCACCGCATGGGGGATTTGGTAGTCAAGTGCCACGGCAGCTTCGCACCGACCCGCGGCCCAATCCTCCTCCGACCAGGTCATCCGCCTCCAACTCCGGGAACCACGCGCAACCCTGAGGCAAGAAAGTCTTGAAGCCGCACTCCAGCATCCGATAATGACGCGACAATCGCACCGGATCATTCACGGGGAGCGTGCGTGGAAAAGGCGACTGAAGTTTTCGCTGCCGTGTTTTTGTCGGTGATCGGATTGTCTCACCTGGCACAGCCGCGGGCCTGGGTCGAGTTCTTCGTCTGGCTTCGTGGCAAAGGCCATGCGGGTGTGTTCGTGAACGGATTCTTGTGCCTCGGCTTCGGCGCCTTCATCGTCGCGTTCCACAATGTCTGGCGCGGCCTGCCCGTGATTCTCACCCTCATCGGCTGGGGACAAGTCGTGAAGGGCCTCGTGGCCTTCGTCGCGCCCCAAGTCAGCCTTTGGGGCCTGGCGCGGATCTCACCGGAGCGGGCCTGGATGTTCGTCGTGGGTGGAGTGTTCGCGCTCGCGCTGGGCGCGATGCTGTGGTACATTGTGTTCACGTGTTGAGGGAGCGCGGCCGGCGGCTGGTGTCGCTGTGGCTCCGCGTGAAGGTGGAGCGGGCGGCGATGAACCCGACACTGCCGCCGCTCTTCTTGGGAAGTCAAGCGGCCGATCGCGAGCACAGGCCATGATCACCAGAAGAAGATTCCTCGATGACTTCGCCACGGGATTGGGCGGCATGGCCTTGGTGGACATCTTGGCCAGAGAATCGCCAGCGGGTTCGGCGCCCGGTGACGCGGCCGACTCGCCGGAGCCTCATCATCCGCCCAAGGCACGCCGGGCGATCCAGATTTTCTTGCAAGGCGGGCTGAGCCATCTGGACTCGTTCGATCCCAAGCCCGAGTTGGATAAGCTGCACGGCAAGTCGGTGCCGGGCGATCAAAAGCCGCAGGCGTTCATGGGCAAGGTCGGTCTGCTGCACCGCCCGCACTTTGCGTTCAAGCAGCGCGGGCAGAGCGGACTGTGGGTGTCCGACTTGTTTCCGCACATCGCTGAGGTGGCGGATGAGTTGACGGTGATCAAGTCGATCTGGGCGGGCACGGGCAATCACACGCCCGCGACGTACGAGGCGAACAGCGGCTTCCGCACGCTCGGCTTTCCCGCGGCGGGGACGTGGATTTCGTACGGGCTGGGCTGCGAGGCGGATAACCTGCCGACGTTTGTCGTGTTCCCCGATACCCGTTCGTGGCCCACGGGCCGTGCGAATAACTGGTCGAGCGGCTTCCTGCCCGCGCGGCATCAGGGCGTGGTGCTGAACACCAGCGGCCCGGCCGTGCGGAATCTGCAACCGGCGACGAAACTCGACGACGTCACGCAAGCGGCCCGGTTTGCGGCCGTCGCGGAGATCAATCGCCGGCACTTGGCCGAGCGCGGGCAGGACGACGCGCTCGAGAGCCGCATGCGCAGCTATGAACTGGCGGCGCGTATGCAACTGGCGATTCCCGAGGCGACCGACCTGACGCGCGAGACCGCCGCCACGCTGACGATGTACGGCGTCGATCGGCCGGAGTCCGCCGAATTCGCGCGAGCGTGTTTGCTCGCCCGGCGACTCGTCGAACGCGGCGTCCGCTTCGTGCAACTTTGGAGCGGCGCCGCGTTCGGCACCGAAGTTCACTGGGACGCGCACGGCAGCGTGCCCAACAATCACCGCCGCGAGTCCGCCAAGATCGACCAGCCCGTCGCCGCGCTCGTCCGCGATCTGCGCCAGCGCGGAATGCTCGACGACACGCTGGTCATCTTCAATACCGAATTCGGCCGCACACCGTACGCCGAAAGCGCCGGTGACAAGGCCGGCCCGGGCCGCGACCACAACCCCGACGCATTCAGCGTCTGGCTCGCCGGCGCCGGCCTGAAGCACGGCATCGCCTACGGTACGTCCGACGAGATCGGTTGGAAGGCCGCGGAGAAGCCGGTGGATGTGCACGATTTCCACGCCACGATCCTGCACCTGATGGGAATCGACCACACGCGGCTGACGTTTTATCACGACGGCATCCAGCGCCGACTGGCCAACGTGCACGGTCGCGTGCTGACGGATCTGCTGGCTTGAAGCTGTCAGTTACCGATTGGAGAACGAAGCGAACGCGCAACCAAACGATCGCAATGCCGGCCGTTGGGCCTGCTTCACATCAATTCGTTCGCCCCCATGTCAACGGCGGCTTTCTCAAAAGCTACGCGAACAGCTTCGACACCGTCTGCGCCTTGACGAGTTCGCGCGGCTGGTTGAGATGGTTGTAGACGATCGTTTCGGGATCGATTCCGAACGAGTGATAAATCGTCGCGAGCAGTTCGCCGGGGTGCACGGGATCTTCGAGCGGCGCGGACGCCGTCTTATCGGACTTACCGTGTACGTAACCGCGCTTGATGCCGGCGCCGGCGATGACGCCGGTGTAGCAGTAAGGCCAGTGGTCGCGGCCGTCGGGCGTGTTGCCGTTGCCGGAAGTGCTCACGCCCTTCTGCGGACTGCGGCCGAATTCGCCCACGGCGATCACAAGCGTCTCGTCGAGCAGGCCGCGCTGGTCGAGGTCGGAGATCAATGCCGACAACCCGGCGTCGAGCATCGGGCCGGAGCGATTCTTCATCCGCTCAGACAGTCCGGCGTGATGGTCCCACGAGTGGTTGTCCGAATTCGCGACCTTGGGCCAAACGACTTCGACCACGCGCGTGCCGGCCTCGACGAGGCGGCGAGCGAGCAGGCACGATTGGCCGAATGTGTTCTTGCCGTAAAACGCGCGCGTGTCAGCCGACTCGGACTGAAGATCGAACGCCTCGCGGGCGCGGCCGGAAATGATCAAGTTCAATGCCTGAGCGTAATACTCGTCCAGCTTGTGTTCGGCGACGGCCTTGTCGATTTTTTGCTGCGCTTCGAGCACGGCCTGGCGCAACGTCGCGCGGCGCTCGAGCCGCGCGGCGAACACGTCGGACGGCAGTTGCAGGTCATCGACCTTGATGCGGTCCATCTTGTTCATGTCCATGTCGTCGCCGTCGGGGAAGAGCGTGTACGGATCGTACGCTTTGCCCAGGAACCCGGCGGTGCCGCCCTTGCCGACGACGTTCGACTCCTGCAACGGACGCGGCAGCATGACGAACGGCAGCATCGGCTCGGTCGGCGGCTTCAAGCGAATGATGTTCGAGCCGAAGTTCGGGAAATCCTTCGGGCTGGGCGGCTCGAGCTGACCGGACGGACTGACCTTGTCGGTCGTGTACCCGGTCATCATCTGATAGATCGCCGCCGTGTGGTTGAAGAGTCCGTTCGGCGTGTAGCTCATCGAGCGGATCATCGTGAACTTGTCGTTCACTTCGGCGAGCTTCGGCAGCACTTCGCAAAACTGAACACCGGGAATTTTGGTCGAGATCGGTTTGAAGACGCTGCGGACGTTGTCCGGCACGTCTTCCTTCGGGTCCCAGAGGTCGAGGTGGCTCGGACCGCCCTGCAAGTAAACCATGATGATGCTCTTGGCCTTGCCCCAGCCAGGCCCGCCGCCGGCTTTGGCCTCGGCCGCCTTCGCCTGCAGCCGGAACATCGAGCCGAGCGCCAGCCCGAGCATGCCGGAGCCGCCGACGCGAAGCAGTGAGCGACGCGTGATCCCAAGATCGCGATCGCACAGGTCTTTGCCAGGTTGGCCGGGAACGATGAGCATCGTCGGTCTCCTTGTTTGTCGTTCCGCGTACTCGCGGAAGCTGTCTCATTCTTGCGTTTGCGGTCGTTTAGTGCAACCGGCTAATGCCGGAACTGCACATTTTAGTGGTTGAACAAAAACTCCGGGCTGTTGATCAATGCCCACGCCAAATCTTGTGCGGCGGTCAACCGCTTGTTGGCGAGCTGCTTCGTACTGAGTTCCGCGTCGCGACGCAACCGCACCAGTTTGGCGTCATCGGGCACCGGTCGGCTCACGGTCGCCAGATGCTCACGAAGCTCCACTAGCTTCGGGTCGATCGGCAGCGGTCGCTTCGCGTCGGCGATGGCCAGGTGTTTTTTTCGGTATTCCTCGTCGCG
>Ga0247727_10019884_pt1 | contig 10344 bp, 11 predicted proteins | sample WisWelCaveWW1625_FD_202498 | JGI IMG/M metagenome (GOLD analysis project Ga0247727, IMG submission 202498) | Biofilm microbial communities from Wishing Well Cave, Virginia, United States - WW16-25 | ecosystem: Environmental > Aquatic > Deep subsurface > Groundwater > Cave microbial mat | place... | reverse complement strand
TCGTCACAACCCCGATAAACAAGATTCGGCCAGGGCACAGCGCTCGCTATTACGAGAAGGGTGGGTTCACACTCTTTGCCCTAGAATATCTTGTAGGACGCGAGGCTTTTGACAAAATTTTGCAAGAGTATGTCCGGCGTTTTCAGTTCAAGCAAGTCACGACGAGTGACTTTGAAAAAGTCGCAAGTGAAGTATCTGGACAAGACTTGAGTTGGTTCTTCGATCAATGGCTTCGCAGCACGAAGACGCTCGACTATGTCTTTGAGGGCTTGAAGAGCGAGAAGACTGATGGAAAGTATGTCAATCGGGTCTTCGTGCGCCAAGCGGGCGATATGACGATGCCCGTCGATGTCGAAATCACGCTGAGTGATAAGACGAAGATACGACAGCGTTGGGAGAACAACGAAAAGTTCGGCGTGGTCACATTTATCAACGATCTGCCTGCAAAGTCAGCTCTCATTGACCCCGATGAAAAACTTCCCGATTTAGATCGTGCGAATAATGCCGAGCATTTCCCCCTAAATTTCTCCCCGCTTATCAATCATGGATCAAGCACGGGGTACAAAGAAGATGAAATCATTCTCGGCTTAAACTGGAAGGTTTTTGAAAATCTTTCTGGCGATATCGCCTATTCGCTTGGCTTGGCCAAGGTTGTCTACGGCTTTCACTACGAGCGCCCCTTCAGTTTTATGAATCAGAAGCAATCATACTGGGCCATTGACTTGACCGATCACGGCCATGTCAGCTCCTCAAAATTGGTGTTCAACGTAGGGTTCACAAAATATCCTGATCGCGGAGTCTCTTTAACGCAAGAATTGAGTGTCCAGCGCTTTTTTGACTGGCGCTATAATGTCCCCGAAGACCCCGGTCTCTCTACGGGCATAAGCATGAATTATCTTCTCTCGTTCAAGAATAACAATGGGACGCATACCCGCTTCAAGCTCGCCTACAGACAAAGTATGAGCGCCTGGGGCAGCGATTTTGCATTCAGCAAGCTCACCATGGAAGCCATCTTAAAAATGCGACTTGCTTGGCAGACTACTTTTAATACGCGTCTCTTTTTCGGCAGCAATCAGGGCAAAGAGCCGCAAGCGCCATTGTTCTCCTTGCAAAACGAGGGGCGCTTCAGAATTTTTTCGCTCAGCCGCGATGAGATGATCATTCTGAACAATGAACTGCGTTTTCCCATTCCTATGCTGAATTGGATCGATCTCTTTGTAGTGCCCTTCTCGATCGGGGGCACACTCTTTGCCAACGTAGCGCATGTCGGCATCGGTGTCGATGCCTTTCGTATCGAAGCGGGTCTAGGGCTACGCATCGGGTTCTATGCGCAAGACACGCTGCTGCGCATCGAATACCCCTTTTGGGTGAACACGAGCAAAGACCATGGTCAACCCGAATGGCGCGTGAGTTTGGGGGTCTCGTTTTAATCGACTCGGAGGTAGGGGCAGACCTCGGTGTCTGCCCTGAATTGAAGGGCGAAGGCATCGATTCGCCCTCACATAAACAATTCGTCATGCTGTCTAAAAGGAGGAAATGAGAGATGACCAACACACCGCAGGCCTCGTTCTTGGGAATACTCGCTGAAATAGGCCAGCTTGTCTTCAGTTGGTGCACGCGAATGCCCTGGGTAGTTCTCTTGGTTCTCGTAGCTTGGGTGCTCCCGCCGCTGGGCGCACTGCTCACTACTTTCTTGGCCGTGCACATCTATCGCCACCAAGGAAATTTTTCGATACAGCCGGCCAACATCACGATCTCATTGAGCGGAGATAATCAAGCCAAAGCGCTCTTTATCTTGGGCATTATCTTGATTGCGATGGGGCTCTTCTGGCTCATACGCTACATCACGCACTTTGATTTACATTGGTCCATTTTCTTAATTGTCTTGGGAGTACTGATGATCGCTTTCGGCATCGGCGTGGGGAGAAGGAGAGAAGATGAACAACGAAAAACTTCATAGCCCCTATCGATATCTCTTTTGGGGCTTAGTCTTTTCTGTAGGCGGCGGGCTCTGGCGGGCCTCGCTCTCCGGGTATTTTGAGTGGACTTGGAATATTGTCTTGCCGGTGATGGCGATCGTCTTTGGGGTAGCGCTCTTGGTAGGAAGTCTTTTCAAGCGAGAGAGGACATCCTAATGCGCGGCTCGATTCGTTTTGGCGGCTTTCTCGTTTTTATCGGCTCGCTCTTTCTCTTCTTCCAATACGCGCACTGGGCACCATTTACCCAAGAGCAGAAGGCCGAACTCATCATTGCTGGCGGCGTGATCTTGTTAGGTTGCTTTGCTCTGGCGCTTCTCTCGCGCTGGTTCATCTTCAATGAAGTGATCCATCTTGTGGCGCTGGTAGTAGGTGCCGGACTTGTCAGTTTGGTACTTCACAGCACAGAGCCGGATAAATGGGAAGATTTGAGCTTCTTCGAGTTCGCCGGACCTTTTCACCAAGAACAAGAGCTAGTCGATCATGGCCAATTTGCGCTTGTAGCGGGTATTCCCTCCGTCGAAGTGAGTTTGCCTCAGAGCCGGATTACAGTGACGACGGCCGATCGCCCCGATTATGAGATCAAAGTCACGACGAAGGCGCACGCCTGGAGCGAAGCGCGCGCGAAAGAGCTGGCTGCTGAATGGCAGTCTAAGTATCAGTTAGAAAAAACCGCGAATGGACTTTCGCTGAAAGCGACAGAAGGCGTGAGGCGTGTCTGGCACAGCGTTTCGATCTACGTCGATATTGTTCTGCCTCAGAGCGCCAGTTACAAAGTGAATCTCACCTCGAGCAATGGACGTCTCACGGTAGAAAAAATGAACGCGACGGATATTGTTCTATCGACATCCAATGGCGCAATTGAGCTAAATCGAGTCCAGGCTCAAACGATACAGGTGACTTCGAGCAATGGCAAATTAGAGGGAAATTTCAGCGTCGGGTCTTCACTCGTCGCGAAGACGCGCAACGGCGCCGTTGATTTTGAGATCATGCCAACGGCTTCAGGGCGCTATGATCTGAGGAGCAGTAATGGTAGAATCAACGTTGAATTAAAACGAAGAGATATTGGCTATGCTGTGTCAGCCAGCACGAATAATGGCCGCATTCGTGTAGACTTGCCCGATTTTGTCACAGAGATCAAAGAAAAGAAACAAATGACTGGGCGCACAGCGAATTTCGGCTCATCAGAATTTCAAGTTGAACTAAGCGCCCATACGAGCAACGGCAGCCTCACAATAAAATAAGAGACAACGCGCGGCCAAGGGAGAATTCGCGTGATACCTCTTCGTGACTATCAGCCAAGCGGCATTGTCCCAATTTTGACGATCGCCATCATCGCGATCAATGTGCTCGTTTTCGGCTATCAGTTTATGCTGAGCCTGAGTGCGCAAGCTTCAAAAGAAAACCCACGAGTATGGGTGCAAGAATGGGTCGATGCCGACTGTGAAGTGCCACAAAGATTTGCGCAGGGTTTGCTGCGTTCTCAGCTCACCCTAGACGATGTTTTCACTTTTCGGTACGGGGCTGTTCCCTGTAAAATCACGCACCAAGAGAACTTGCCGCCCCCCGTCCCCTTTGCGATCTGGCTCACTCTCGTAACGTCAATGTTCATGCATGGGGGCATCATGCACATCTTGGGCAACATGTGGTATCTCTGGGTTTTCGGGGACAACATCGAAGGACGCTTGGGGAAAATTAACTTCTTGCTCTTCTATGTATTCACTGGGCTGGTGGCGGCGTTCGCGCAAATCATCAATGGCCCGAACAGCGTCATCCCGATGGTCGGTGCGAGCGGCGCAATCTCCGGAGTTTTGGGTGCATATCTGGTACTCTATCCCTTCGGGCGTGTCTTGACGCTGATTCCCCTGCCCTTCTTCTTCTCGACAGTGGAGCTGCCGGCCATCGTGCTCTTAGGCATTTGGTTTGCTCTCCAATTTTTCGGGGGCATCTCGAGCAGCGTTGCAGGGGGCGGCGTCGCGTACTGGGCCCACGCAGGTGGCTTTCTCGCCGGAGCCACGATTGCCCTTTTTATGAGAATGAATAAACGCAACTCGGACTTTGCGTAATTTTGTCTATGAAAGAACTCACCGAGGAGAAAAATTTCTTTCTACTCTGAAGGTCGTTAATTGTCTTCGGTTGTTGTAGCAGGTTTGGTGTCGTCGTTATTTCTTGTGGGTGTAGGCGGTTCGGGCGGTGTCGGCTGTGGTTGAACTTTCTGAGGCGAAACCGTTTGTGTTTTTGTCGAGCCAGAATCGGATGACTGGTTTGAGCTGCAAGAGATGAGCCCTAGAGTCAACAACCCGACGAAGAGCACACGACTGATTCTCTGCACCCATAGAAAAAACTTCATAAATAAATCACTCCAGAATTTTAACTTCTTTCGGCTGATAAAAGCAACCCAATTGACTTTTTACTGTAACTGGCCTAGACTCGCTTGGAAAGGAGTGGCTCTATGCCCGTCTGTCCTCAGTGCAAATATGAATATGTCGAAGGGATTACCCTGTGCGCTGACTGCAAAGTGCCCTTGGTTCTATCGCTCTCTGAGATGGAAGCGCAATCTGAAAATAATGAAATAAATGCAGTCAATGAATTAGCGATCGTCTTCAAGTCTTCCAACGCAATGGAGCTCTCGATGATTAAGTCTTACTTAGAAGCGTCGGGCATAGGCGTCTTCGCCAACGGTTCACGGCTCTCGGAGCTGTACATGAATATGGAGGGCTTAGGTGAAGTCTATCTCCAAGTGCCCCTAGCGCAAGCCGAGCAAGCGCGAGAGATTATCGCTGACTTGCAAAGTACGGATGAAAGTACGCCTCAGTAGCAGCCGACGTTGCTCTTGGGTCAAGCAACTGAACACCCTCACTGCAGCTAGTCATTTTTTGGTAGACAGAAAGGTCAGTTATGCGAATCGCTGCAATTTATGATATTCATGGAAACCTCCCTGCTCTGGAGGCTGTACTCGACGATATTCGCCAAGAAAGAGTAGATCAAATAGTGGTCGGGGGCGATGTCATTCCGGGCCCGATGCCGCGCGAAGCAATCATGTGTTTGCTGAACTGCAAGATCCCAGTGCAGTTCATCCAAGGCAATGGCGATCGTGAAGTGCTCGCACAGATGAGAGGCACAGAGCCAAGCAGTGTCCCAGAACAATTTCGAGAGAGCGTGCGTTGGGTGGCGCAGCAGCTTCTTTCAGAATATGAATCGTTGTTAGCTCACTGGCCTAAAACGCTTCGTGCCGAGATTCGCGGGTTAGGCGAGGTGCTCTTTTGCCATGCGACACCGCGAAACGACACTGAAGTATTTACCCGTATTACGCCTGAAGACCGTCTCTTGCCCGTCTTTGCAGGACTCAACCTGCCTCTGGTTGTCTGCGGCCATACCCACATGCAGTTTGACCGAACCGTCGGAACGATTCGCGTTGTGAACGCCGGTAGTGTGGGAATGCCATATGGAAACTCCGGTGCCTATTGGCTCTTACTGGGACCTGGTGTGGAACTGAAACACACATCTTATGATCTCACGAGTGCTGCTGAGCGCATCCAAGAAACGAAGTATCCACAAGCTCACGACTTTGCAACGCGTAACGTCTTGCAACCTCCATCAGAGAAAGAAGCGCTCGAAGCATTCACCCAGTTTGAGTTAAAGTAAAAAACGAGCGTTTTGTTAATTTCTTGCTCTCAAATCTTCAATCAATCTGTTGAGAATCAAAAAACAAAATAAGTTCTGTTATCTGCTTTGGCATTCTGCTTAGGCTATAATAAGCTGTTCAAAATGGGCTCACGAGCGGAAACATTTCTTATCGCCACAAGGAGGATTTTCAAAATGCGTCGCTTGCACTTTTCAATCGTGTTTCTCGTCGCTCTTTTCAGTTTTGCTGTGCTCGCTTCAGCCAAGACGATCAATGTGCCGGGAGATTTTTCGACAATCCAAGCAGCGCTCAATGCGGCTTCAGACGGAGACGTCATCGCTGTCGCAGCGGGCTCGTACTTTGAGAGCTTGACCGTGACCAAATCCGTCTCGATCGAGGGAGTCAACAAAGAGACTACCGTGCTTGACGGGTCGAGCGGGCGCTCGCGCCAGCTGCCGGCTGTGCTCGTTCGCGGAACCAAATCGGTTACGCTCAAGGGCTTCACGATCCAAGGCGGGCGTCGCGGTGTCACGGTCGAGCAATCGACCAACGTGACGATCGAGAACAACAAAATCCAGCGCAATGCTCGCCAAGGGATACTGGTGAACGAGAGCGCGCAAGTCCAAATTCGCAACAACGAGATCGTAGAAAACACCAACGATACGGGAAACTTCGTGATGCGCAGCATTCAAGTCATCGGTCCCACGGCTCAAGCGACCATCGTAGGGAACACCATTGCGAACAATACCGGGTTTGGCTTGGTCGTTTCGTTTGGAGCCCAAGTACGGCTGGAGCAAAATCGCATCGCCAACAATGGCTACGTGGGTGTTATATCCATAGATGAAGGCCACGTCGAGATGAGCGGGGATACGATCGAGTCGATTCGACCCGGCGCGGCCGCCCCTGGAGCCGCCGCCAGCAATGGGAGTGGCATCGTCGTAGATTTATATAGTGTCTTTGCTCTGAAGAACGTGACCATTCGCAATAACCCCGGCGATGGCATAGCTATATCGGAACACTCGATTGTCGACTTGAGCGAGTCGAATATCAACAATAACGCAGGCTGTGGCATCCGATTCGATCAAGCGAGTGAAGTCAATCTCGGCGCTCAAACAAATTTGGAAGCGAACGCGGCAGGCAGTATCTGCGCCAACGTACCGGCTCTGGCCGCCGGGGGGAAACGCGCGGTGACGTTTAACGTCAGCGCTGCCGGGGAAATCAAAGTCTTGGCTTCTTCTCTCGCTAGCACGGGCAATTTAACACTTAAGCTCTTTGCGCCGGGCCAGACGACACCCATCAGTGAGAAATCCGGCTCTAGCCCGCTCTCGCTCGTGACGGCCGTCACGGCCCCGACGCCGGGTCGCTGGCGCGTCGAACTAGAAAACGCATCGCAGTCGGCTATGCCCATTGTTTTGAGTGTGCGCCAGCCGCTCTTCAATGGGACGTGCGATCAGATACTCAGAGATTTTTCGATTGCTGTGGTCAAGGAGCCGAACATCCGTGACGTGAGCGCAGACGAGTGTCAGATGATGTACTCCATGCTCAAAACACTGCCCCTCGCTTGGCGCGGCAAGGTCGCTCAAATTTTAAGACGTGCCCAAGACCCCGAGGCAGCCGGTCGTGCCCAGAGCGCTTTTATTCAAATCTACGGAGACCAGACGCGTAACTTTTTCATGCGCGTCGTCTTTCACGAGATCGCACATGTCGTACACTTCAAGCTTTTCAATCCGCAACAGTTCAGCGAATGGTCGCAACTGCATCGCGCCGGCGGCAACGACATGGAGAATTACATCGGCACGGGCACCGAAGACCCCAATTTCCTCTACGGTCAAACAAATGAGTTTGAGGATTTTGCGACCGTGACCGAAGAATACACCGTAGACTCTATCGCTTCATTGGCCATTGCGAAGGAGCGTGCCGCCAAGGGCAAGCCGGTGCTCTTGGATAAATTCAGATTCTTGGTGCAATTGCTCAAAGACGAGACGGGCGGCCCGGGGATTTATATTTACCGTAGCGTCGTGCGCCCCACACCGAGTGGTCTGTTGCGCGGGGTGGTACAGCGTGCGATTGTGCCCTTAGACAATGAAGGACTCCCGGCGATTCCCGCTGAGCCCGTGTGGGAAGATTTTTAGGACGCTAATCAACTCTCAGCCAAATGCGCCTTGAAAAATAGTATCATTTTTGATACATTCACACATGCCTGATGCAGATAAACGTGTTCCTGCAATATTTTTCCAGACTGAAGCAGGTCAGGAACCGGTACGCACATGGTTACTCTCACTGGATAAGGCCGCGCGTTTACTGATCGGCACAGACATCAAGACGGTCGAATATGGATGGCCTCTAGGAATGCCCCTTTGTCGGCCAGTAGGCAAGGGAATCTGGGAAACACGAAGCAATCTGACCGGCAGCCGAATTGCACGTGTCTTGTTCTGCCTGCACAAAAGACATATGGTCTTGCTGCATGGATTTATAAAAAAATCACGGCAGCTCCCCAAGACAGATTTCGATCTGGCTTGTCAGCGCAAATCGCAGTTAGAGGAGAGATAAAAATGGGTAAGAATCGTCACCTCGGATTGTCGTTTGACGAATTTTTGGAGGAAGAAGGAATTCGTACTAGGATAGAAGAAGCAGCTTACAAACGAGTGTTGGCTTGGCAAATCAAAAAATCGATGGAAGAAAGACACCTATCTAAAACAGAGATGGCCAAAGCTATGAAGACCAGTCGGGCCGCGCTGGATCGCCTGCTTGATCCGAAGAATGGTTCAGTAACGTTGCGTACAGTTGAACGAGCGGCAGCCGTGGTAGGAAAGCACCTTCACATAAAATTGGTAGATGTAACTCCCGGCAAGCGCTCATCAGCCCGCTAATTCCGAATAAAGATCATTGCTTATCTTTCGCTCAATTTTTATCAGAACACAACCGGCAGCGCTTTCAATCCCCGGATCACAAAGCCGCCGTATTCGGGTTTGAAATTATCGGCGAGTTGTATTTTGGGGAATCGCCGCAAGAGCGTCTGCAAGACGATCTGCAATTCGAGTCGAGCGAGCGGAGCGCCCAAACAAAAGTGAATCCCCATGCTGAATGTCAAATGCGGGTTCTCTTTGCGTGCGAGCATCAGTTCATCGGGGCGCTCAAAGCGCTGCGGGTCGCGATTGCCCGAGGCGAACATCAATCCCACTTCCATGCCACGTTTAAGCGCAACGCCCTTGTAGTCCATGTCTTCCAAGACCCAGCGCTCGAACATCGGCAAAGGCGTATCATAACGCAAAAGTTCTTCGACAGCCGTCTTAAAGAGCGCTGTCCCATCAGAACTCGCTGCCGCGCGAACCAATTCTTGTAGTCTGTCGGGGTGCCGGAAGAGCGCCAGCATGCTGCCCGTCGTCGCATTCACGGTCGCTTCGTGCCCAGCGTTTAATAACAAAATACAGTTGGCGATCAACTCATCTTCGGTTAATTTTTGGCCTTGCTCCTCGACGGCAACGAGCGCGCTAATCAAATCGTCTTGCGGATATTTATGACGCTCTCGCGCCAAATGACGAATATAATCTGAAAACTCAACGACGGCCTTTGAGCCTGCTTGCACTTGAGCTTCGGTGTAACCGAGCTCATAAAGCTTGACGATCGCCGCCGACCAGGGCCTCAGTTTGTCTCGGTCTTTTTCGGGGAACCCCAATAGCTCGGCGATGACCGTGACCGGCACCGGCTCGGCGAAATCGTGTAATAGATCCATCTTGCCGTGAGATTCGACTTTATCCAAGAGCCGATGAACGATCGCTTCGATGCGCGGGCGCAAGCTCTCCACACGTTGAGGCGTGAAGGCTTTCATCATTAACGTTTTGAGACGGGTATGGTCGGGCGGCTCACGGTCGAGCATGTGCTTGGATTGAAAATCATCGAAGGGCGCTTGCGCCGGGTTGGGCGGCGGCCAGCCCAGCTCTTCGCGCGTCATGACATGCAAAATCTGACGCCCCAAGCGTTTGTCTTTGAGCAAAGTGACAATGTCGTCATAGCGCAGCACCCAGACTTTCTTCCAAGCTTCGTCAAAAAAAATGGGCTTTGTCTCTCTTAATTTCGCTAAAACAGGATAAGGACCGGAGATAAATTCAGGATGATTGATGTCGATATGGTGCTTGGATAGCATACTTCATTTTATAGTGCTTTGATATGAAAAAAGTCAATCCGGCCAAATCTCTTCGAGTACTTCGATAAGATACGATTGCTGTTGGCCCACGATCTCCTTGCGAATGTCCTGAGGCCTCCCCATACAGAGTCTAGTATACCCTACAGAGCCAAGAACGCTCCAGCCTGTCTAGTGCCAATTCAAGGGTAGCTTGCATCCAAAGCGCATTTTTGCTAAATTGTAAAGCTTTGTCAGTCGAAACAAATGCGTCTAGAACAATCAACATCGGAGAAAGGAGCTGGAGATGTGGAGATTTTAACGATTAAAGAACTGCTCGAAACGGGGGTGCATTTCGGTCATCGCGTGCGCAAGTGGAACCCCAAGATGAAAGAATTTATTTTCACCGAACGCAAAGGGATCCACATTATTGATCTTGAAAAAACTATTCGTCTGTTTGAAGAAGCTTATTTCTTCGTGCGAGATGAAGTGACCAAGGGCCGAGATTTGCTCTTTGTCGGGACCAAGCGCCAAGTGCAAGACACGATCGCCGAAGAAGCCAAACGCGCCAACGCCCATTATGTGAATCGGCGCTGGCTCGGCGGCTCGCTCACGAATTTCGG
>Ga0247727_10019883_pt1 | contig 10345 bp, 9 predicted proteins | sample WisWelCaveWW1625_FD_202498 | JGI IMG/M metagenome (GOLD analysis project Ga0247727, IMG submission 202498) | Biofilm microbial communities from Wishing Well Cave, Virginia, United States - WW16-25 | ecosystem: Environmental > Aquatic > Deep subsurface > Groundwater > Cave microbial mat | place... | reverse complement strand
AGGTCGTCTGATGGATCATCCGCTCGGCGTACGCCTCGGCGCAGAGGCGCTCGGAACCTTCATCTTCTTCTTCTTCGGCTTCAGCGGCATCGCCGTCGTCGTCGACATCGGCGCCGACGCGATTACTCCGCTCGGCGTCGCCGCGGGGTTCGGCTTCGGCCTCGCGTTGGCAATTACCGCTTTCGGGCATCTCTCCGGCGGGCACTTCAACCCCGCGGTCAGCGCTGGGCTCGCCGTCGCCGGGAGATTCCCGAGCCGCGACGTCGTCCCGTATTGGATCGCCCAGCTCGTCGGCGGGTTCGGCGCGGTGCTCGTGATGGCGATCGTCTACTCGAGCGACGTGACCGACTCGCTGCACACGGCGCCGCGCGGAGTCGACGACTGGGCTGCGCTCGTGCTCGAGATCGTCGCGACCGCGCTCTTCGTCATGGTCATCCTCACCGTCGCGACCGACGATCGGGCCCCCTGGAAGGGTGTCATGGCGCCGCTCCTGATCGGGCTCTTCATCTTCACGGCGGCGACCGCAGTCGGTCCCGCCTCGGGCGGCTCTTTCAACCCCGCTCGCTCGCTCGACCCGGTCCTCTACAACCAGGAGTGGGGCGATGTCTGGATCTACCTCGTCGGGCCGCTCGCAGGTGGCGTGCTCGGTGGTGCGATCTGGTCGTGGGTCGCGCTGAGCCAGAAACCAGCAAGCGTGTGACAGGAGCCCATCCGTTGACGAGAGCCCCGGAGACCGCGGGGCTCTCGTCGCGCTAGCGCCCGCTCGCCGAGAAGTGCTGGTAGTCCGAAACGGAGGTCCAGCGGCCGCCCCAACCCCAGCCGATCGCATCGAATGCGCGCACGAGCGCACCGCCCTCGTACGCCATCCCGGGGCGGCGCCGCGAGCGGTCGACGTACGGCTTGCTGGCCCGGTGGGACGTGCGACCGCCCGAGACGTACGGGTTCTCGATCGGGTTGACGTCGATCGCGCGGCCGTACGCGTGCTCGGACCACCGGCTTGTGCCCTCGACGAACCGGCAGTTGAAGGCCGAGGTGTTGTCGGCTTCAACCGAGCGGAAGTCGCTGGCGTCGTAGGCGTCCACCGGCACCATCCTGCGGATCGGGAAGCGCGCGGCGTAGAGCTTGCGGAAGACACCGAGGACGTCGCGCGCGACGTCCTCGTGCGCTATCAGCCGACCGGTCCGCACGCGGCCGTCGAAGCCCCAGTACGTGAGCGCCAGCAGGCGCAGATCGCGGAGCGGCACGGGACATCCCGGCCGCCACGAGACCCCGGTCATCCGCTTGGCCTGCGCAGCGTCGATGCGCTGGATCTCGCCGAGGAACGGCGGCTCGGACGACCCCGCGTGTGCGATCCCGACCGAGGCGACAGCAGCTATCAGGGCCGCCGCCAGGCCAATCCGCGTCCTCACGAGTCGGGGCGGGCAGATTCGAACTGCCGGCCTCTGCGTCCCAAACGCAGCGCTCTAGCCAGGCTGAGCTACGCCCCGGATCTGCACACAGTCTAGGGCGATAGCCTGCTGCGATGGTCGACGCCCCCACCCTGCTCCCGGAGGGGCGGCCCGACGACAGAACGAGACTCGGCTACGCGATGGTCGCGACCGCCGCCACGCTCTTCGCCGTCAACGGCAGCGTTTCGAAGGTCGTCCTCGGCTCCGGGCTCTCGTCGCTCGAGCTGGCGCAGATTCGCTCGACGTGCGCAGCGCTGGGTCTGCTTGCGTTTCTCGTTGCCTTCGCTCGACCGAACCTACGAGTCGGCCGCCGCGAGCTTGCCTTCCTCCTCGCGTTCGGCGTCGTGGGTGTGGCCCTCGTCCAGTGGCTCTACTTCGTCGCCATCCACAACCTCCCGGTCGGGATCGCCTTGCTGATCGAGTTCACCGCGCCGCTCTTTGTCGCTCTCTTCGCCCGCTTCGTCTACAAGGAGGGGATCCGGCGGCGGATCTGGGTTGCGGTCGCCCTGTGTCTGACCGGCCTCGCGCTCGTGGTCGAGCTCTGGGCGGGCGTCGCGTTCAGCACGGTGGGTGTCAGCGCCGCGCTCGGCGGCGCCTTCGCGCTCACCGCATACCTGCTGATGGCCGAGCGTGAGCGGCGTCACCGGGACGCGGTCTCGCTCTCCTTCTACGGCTTCCTCTTCGCGGCGCTGCTCTGGGCCGTCGTGCAACCGATCTGGAAATTCCCGTGGGACGTCCTCGACGACACCGTCTCGCTCCAGGGCAACCTGTCCGAGCACACGGCGCCCGTGTGGCTCCTCGTCGCGTTCGTGGTCGTCGTCGGAACGATGATCACGTTCTCGCTCCTCACGGGCGCCCTCCGGCACATCGGTGCAACACGGGCCTCGATCGTTGCCACGCTCGAACCCGTGATCGCAACCGTCGTTGCCTGGGTCTGGCTCGGAGAGACTTTCGGGACGGCGCAACTCGTGGGCGGCGCCGTCGTCCTCGCCGGCATCTTCCTCGCCCAGTCGGCGCGGTAGGGGCGGGGCACGCCCGGCCTACGGTTGGGGCGCTAGCCTTTGGCAGATGGTGAAGCGCGTCCTACTCGCCTCTCCCCGCGGCTACTGCGCCGGGGTCGAGCGCGCCGTCGAGACTGTCGAGCAGGCGCTCGAGCACTACGGCGCACCGGTCTACGTCCGCAAGCAGATCGTCCACAACATTCACGTCGTCCGCGACCTCGAGGCGCGCGGTGCGATCTTCGTGGAGGAGGAGACGGAGGTCCCCGAGGGCGCAACCGTCGTCTACTCCGCGCACGGCGTGGCGCCAGCCGTGTACGAGAGCTCGTCCCGCCTCGGCCACAACGTCATCGACGCCGTCTGCCCGCTCGTGACGAAGGTGCACGTCCAGGCTCGCCGCTACGCGGATGAGGGCTACACGATCGTCCTCATCGGCCACGCAGGGCACGAGGAGGTCGTCGGGACGACGGGCGAAGCGCCCGACTCGACGATCCTCGTCCAGACGGTCGAGGAGGCGGAGGCACTCGATCTCCCGCCGGAGACCAAGCTCGCCTACGTCACCCAGACGACGCTGTCGGTGGACGAGACGGGCGAGATCATCAAAGCCCTCCGCCGCCGCTTCCCGGAGATCAGGGCGCCGCGCAAGGAGGACATCTGCTACGCGACCTCCAACCGGCAGTGGGCGGTGAAGGAGATGCTCTCCGAGATCGACGCCCTGCTGGTCATCGGCTCGAGGAACTCCTCGAACTCGAATCGCCTGGTCGAGACGGCGCGCGCCGCAGGAACCGCTGCGTACCTGATCGACGACGAGACGGAGATCGAGGAAGCATGGCTCGACGGGGCCGAGACGGTCGGAATCACCTCTGGTGCTTCTGCGCCCGAGAAGCTGGTCGCGCGAGTGTGCGATTGGTTTCGCGACCGCGGCGTGACCGATATCGAGGCCTACCGGATCGTCGAGGAGGACGTTACCTTCCGGCTCCCGGTCGAGCTTCGGCGTGAACTGGAACTCGCCGAGGCGTCTCGCTAGCGGCTGCCTACCCGTATGCGCTCGGGCGGGGCGCATTCGGGCGGCGCCCTCTCCCAGCCGGAGACGGTCAGCAACCAAGAGCCGCGCCGCGAGAGCCTGAGTCTCGTGCTCCAGACGGCCGGGGCCCTCGTGCGGCGGAGACGCACCTCTCGGTATGCGCCGCTTGGCCCGAGGACCGTCAGCCGGAGTCGGATAGAGGCGCGCTCCGGCTCGAGGTCGACGAGTCGATGACCTTCCCAAGTGGGGAGCAGCGTGGTCACACGAACGGTGAACGTGGAGCCAACGCGGACAGCGCTCGGCGCGTCGATGCGGACGCAGAGCTTGGCCTCTGCGTCGGGCGCGAGCGAGAGAAAAAGAGCGACGAGCGGAACAGTCGTAGCGACGATGCGACGCACCGCAGTGTCTACACCGCTACGCGCGGATGAGTTCCGGGAAACTCGGCTGATCGATTGTCAGCGGCGCACGAGCGCGCGGAGGTCATCCAGCAGGCTCGACCTCCGGGTCGGCGGTGGCGTGACGAACGCCGCCAGCCGCGCCGCTTCTTCCTCGTCGAGCGAGACCGCCGCGCGCGCCGTACCACTCTCGTCCCACACGCTGAAGCGGACGCGCCGTTCGGGCAGATAGCGGGACACGCGAAGCGCCCGGCCCGCGTCCTGGTCGGCGCCGACGAAGAACTCCACAAGCTTTCGCCTCTGCGGTGCGGCACACCACGGGCAGTACCGGAACTCGCCTGCCGTCTCACCGCGGCAGTGTCGACACTGCGCCATATCCGGAGAATACGACTGCCCGGGCGCGCAGTGCTAGCCGCGCGCGGCTACCCGGCGTCGTCCGTGGACGAGACAGCCCGACCCTCCGCCCTCGAGAGGGCCTCGCGACCGAAGCCGACGGCAGTCGCGAGCTGTGCGACTGCCACCAGCATTCCGCACCGGACGCCCCGGGCGAACCCCGCCCGTACGAGTCCGACGTAGAACGCGGGACGCTGCAGGCGCACCCGCGGCGTGTGTCCGCGCGCGAGCCGATACGCGCCACGTCCGTAACGGACGTGCTGGCGCCAGAAGCTCGCGATCCCGCTCGACGGGAAGTGGAGAACGACGGCTCCCGGCTCCACGACGAGGCGGCCGCCCGCCCTGAGGAGGCGCGCACACCAGTCTCGATCCTCTCCGGAGGCCGACAAGAATCGTTCGTCGAACGGCAGCTCGAGCACGAGCCGGCGCCGGCACGCGAGGTTGTTCGACGGAACGAAGAACGTGTCGGGCCGCAGCTGTCGGCGCTGGAAGTAGGACGTGATGGCCTCGGTCGCCTCGGCGAAGCGATCGCCGGGATCCCCGCTCCTGGTGATGCCCCCGGCCGCGTCGACCCCGTCGGTGAGAGCCCCGGCGAGCCGAGCGACCCAGTCGGGGGCGGGCTCGCAATCGTCGTCCGTAAAGCACACGAGCTCACCGCGGGCCTCGCGCGCTCCTCTGTTTCGCGCCGCCGCCGGCCCTGCTCGCTCCTGCCGGATGAGACGCGCTGCTGCGAACTCCGAGACCACGGCAAGGACGGATTCGGCGTCGTAGCTCCCGTCGTCCACGACGAGGATCTCGGGCGGCTCGGGACCGGTCTGCAGCGAGAGCGCTGAGAGGCAACCACGGAGCGAAGCCGGCCGGCCCTGAGTGGGCACGACCACCGTCACGCGCAGCGCGGGGGTCATTGCAGCAGCGCGATCCCGCCGATCACGGCTGTTGCGACGAGCGCGAGCGCGGTGAGTCCGGGATCGAGCATTCGTCGGACAGGTACGGCAGCCGCCGCGACGGTGACCGCGCTGCCGACGACGAGAGCTGCAGCCGCGCCGACCGCGCCGTGCTCCGACACCCCGAGGAGCACGGCGACGGCGAAGGCGGCGAACCCAAGCGACACTGCCGCGAGTCTCGAGCCCGGGCTCATCCTCAGCGCTGCAACTTGATTGAGCGCGGCGGCCCCGGGTGCGAGCGGCACGATCGCGAGCGCTAGCGCGATTGCCGGCACGGCGCCCTCGTACTCTCGACCGAGCAGCGCCGGGACAACAGTTGGACAGAGCAATACACCTACGAGCGCGGCAGGAGCCGCAACGCTGAGTGCGAGACGAGTCAGGCGCGTCGTGGAGTGAGCAGCTGCGGCCGTGTCCTGGCTCGCGACCCGCGGCAGCTCGAGCGTGTAGATCTGCCAGACCACGTACGTGGCAGCAGTGGCGATGCCCGCCGCCAGCGCGGCGAAGCCAACCTCGGCGTCGGTACCCCCGAGCAGGGCGACCGCGATCGCTCCTCCGCGATGGACTCCCTGGAAGAGGAAACCTGCCGCGCTCTGGATAAGGGCAAAGCGTCCCAGCCGCTGGGGAAGCTGCCGCGCCGTAGGCACGCCCCGCAGCCGCGGGAGCGTCGATGCGAGAGCGAGCACGAGCGAAGCTCCGCTGGCCACGGGGATCGCCAGGAGCGCACCCGTCCGTCCCAGTGGGGGATACAAGGAGAGCGCCCCGATGACGAGCGCAGCGTTCTGCAGCGGGTACCGAAACGTCCAGGGGCCGACGGCCCCGAGCGCGAGGCCGACTTGGAGAACGAGCGTGGCCGCGACGTCGAGCACGACCGCAGCGAGCACGAGCGCGACCGCCGCGGCGGGAAGGAGCTCCGGTCGAGCGGCGACCACGAAAAGCGCGATGAGCCCGCCGCCGACCACGGCGCCGAGCCGCCACTTCGCCGACCGCACGACGAGGCCGCGGGCGAGCGCCGTCCGCTCGTGTGCGGGGGCGGCGGCGAGAAACCGCGAAGCCAGCGTCGGACCACCGAGGGCGACAGACGACGTCGCAAGGAGCACAATGGAGAGCGCGAGGGCAAAGGCGCCAAAGTCGGCCGAACCGAGCAACCGAGGAAGGAAGATGACGAGCGCGACCAGCGTGAGGGCCTCCAGCGCCTTCCCGGTTAGGCCGAGGGCCGCCCTGCTGCCCATCGCGCCCCGTGTGGGCATGTCGGGTTCGCCCTCGCGCCGCTTCCACAGACGCGTCACGTGAGCGGAGACGCCGGTCATCGCTCGGGTCTCGTCACGGGCGCTCGAGGAGCTCCTGACCGTTGTGGTCGAGACCGAAGCGACCGAGCGCGGTCGCTGCGAGATCGATGATGTCCGGCCGAGCGCGGGGTGTCTTGAGCCGCGCGGCGCCGGGGACGACGAGCGCCCACGCGTCCGCGGTGTGGTTTCCCGATCGCCCGCTCCCCACGCCCTTCCTTTGAACGGTGCCGAACGAGCGCGACGTGAGCACCTCGTCCGCCCGCGCGGGCTCTGCAGACCAGCGCACGAGGAGATCCGGGAACAATGACGCAGCTGCTTCCCGCGGCATGATGTCTGCGGTTCGCTCGGCGGAAGTGATCGCCGGCGCGCCGCTCGGCAGCGTGAACTCTTGGAGGCCCGCTCGGATCTCCTCGACGAGCGCGTCCGCGTCCCCCGCCGCCACGACGCCGTCGCGCTCTCGATCGCGCAGGTTGAGGCGGATGTAGCCGACGCTGTCCGACGGAAGCGCGAATGCACGCGTGGCCGCCCAGTCGACGCCGCGGAGCTCGAGCGCGGCCGTGAGCGAGACAGCGGCGCGATCGGGCAGACGGTCTGCGACGCGCGCGCGCAGCGAGGCGGGAATGCTCCCGCGGAAGTCCCAGGCCGCGCCCGGGCGACCGTCTCCTCCGCGGCCGTCGAGCACCGCCCCCAGCAGCGAGCCGAGCACGTCCTGGCGGCTCGTCTCGGTGCCCATCCCGAGCGCCGAGTACACAACGACGTCGGCGTCCGCTGGCAGCGAGTCGATGATCCGGCCGAGCGCCGTGTCCGCCTCGACGTAGATGCGGCGGAGCGTCGACCGCAGCTCGGCGCCTGTGCCCAGTCGTGCTCCTTGCAGCACCCAGGAGGGATCCCAGAGCTGATGCCCGCCGATGTGGACGGCCGGCATGCTCACGACGAGGAGGTCCGGACGTAGCTCCTGCGCCGCGGCCACGGCCAGGTCGGCGATCCGCCGGGGAGCGGCGAGGAGCGTCGACGCGAGCCGGCGGAGTCGGCGCTCGTCGGGGCGCCCAAAGACCTCTTCCCCGCGCGGCGCGCGGCCGAGGCGGGCTTCCCAACGGCGCCTCGCCCCCGCGGGCGCTCCGGCCCGCTGGAGCACGACGCGATTCCGGAACTGCCAGCCCCTGAGGTAGAGGCCCTCGATCGTCTGAGGCACCAGCGACTCGTAGGCGTCGAGCACGACGCACCTCACCCCGTGCTGGGACAGACGCTCCCACATCGCGACCGGGTAGGGGAAGCTCACGTGGTAGCGCACGCGCTGCTCTTGGGCGCTCCACATGAACGGGAAGTGGATCCCGTGCTGCCCGAGAGGCACGCCGGACCAGACCGTCGGGTAGACGCCGGCCGGAAAGTTCGCGGCCGGAGTCTCGAGCGACAACTGGGTCCCAGAGGCACGGAGCGCGCGAAGATGCGGAAGACGGTCCTCGGAGAGGAGCTCCTCGAGGATCGCCGGCGACGCGGCGTCGAACCCGATCAGCGCGAGCACGCAGTGGCTCTTTCCGCAGCAAGCTCCACCCAGGCGCCGTCGCGACGTGCCGACTCCGCAGCCGCGTCGAGAATGCCCATGAGGACCACGCCGTCGTCTGCAGTCGCGAGACGCTCGTCTACCGTGCCGGTGCGGACCGCCGAGCAAGCCGCAGCGAGCTGGGAAGCGAGCGTCGCCACGAGCGGGCTGCGGCGGCCGGCGGAAAGCCGCGCGGCAAGTCGCCGGGCGCGCCCGCCATGCATGAGGCTTGCACGGACGCCTGCGGCGTCGCGAACGACAACCGACTCCCGCCAGCCGCTCTCGTGCGACGCGGTGAGGAGTGCGCGGCCGCCGTCGAGCACCAGCTCGAAGTGCGCGACCGTCTGGTCGACGCGGTGGGCCTGGACCGCGAGGCATTCGCGGCCGGTAAGCCACACGGCGAGGTCGGCGAGGTGCGGACCGACGTCGAGGAGAGGCCCGGGTGCGGTCGTCACCGCACGCCACTCGCTCGGGAGGATCGACATCTCGAGGGAGACGTCGAGCGGCGCGCGAAAGCTCGCGACGCGTCGCCGGAGTCGATCGACGCCAGGATCGAAGCGGCGATTGAGCCCTATCCACGGGCGCGGGACGAGGGCCGCGAGAGCGGCCGCATCCGCCAGCGACTCCGCGGGCGGCTTCTCGACGAGCGTACTGACTCCGGCAGCCGCCGCTGCGGTCGCGGCCTCGAGGTGGGTCTTCGGAGGAGTCGCGACGACCACGAGCTCCACATCCGCTCGCTCGACGAGGTCCGCCGCATCCCGGTACGCAGGGACCCCGGGAGCAACGCGTGCACAGCGATCCACTCGAAGGTCGGCGACGGCGACGAGCTCGGCGGACTCGAGCACGCGCAGGACGGGGATGTACCCGACCTCGGACAGCCGGCCAAGGCCGACCACCCCCACCCGCACCGCGCTCATGCCTTCAGTATCGAGGGGGTCGAGACGCTGTCGAGCTCGACGGAGACGGCGAGCGTCTCGCGCGCGATCCAGTCGGAGTGAGCGAGCAGATCGGCGTCTTCCGCCGGGATTCCGAGCCGGATCCGGTCCGTCAACTCGAGCCCCGCCTGCTTCCGCATGGTGTTCACGGTATGGATGAGCTCGTACACCCGACCTTCCCGCTGGAGCTCGTCGTCGAGATGGGTATCGAGGGCGACCGTGACACCGTCGCTGGACGCCACCGACCAGCCTTCCTTCCCGCGGTGTTCGACGAGCACCTCGTCCGGAGTGAGGTCGTGGCCGGCTGCGCGGAACCCGCCGCCCGCGAGCTCCTCGAATTCGCCCGCCTCGAGCGCGGCCCGCACCGTAGCGAGCTCCCGCCCGAGCTTCGGTCCGAGCAGGCGGAGATTTGGCTTCACGCGCAGCTCGCTCGCGTCGACCTCCCCGAACGTGACGTCCTTCACCCGCAGCTCCTCGGCGATTTCGTCCACGTGGGCCTGGGCGAGCGCCGCCCCGTCGACGACGAGCGCCCGCAGCGGCTGGCGGAGCTTCACTCCGGCGGTCGCTCGCGCCTGGCGACCGAGGTCGACGACACGGCGCAGCTCTGCGACCTCTTCGAGGAGCGCGGAGTCGGTTGTCTGCACCTCGGGCCAGCCGGCGAAGTGGACCGACTCGGGCGCGTCCTCACACGGCGCGGTCAGCTGTCGCCAGAGGTGGTCGGTGAGGAACGGCATCAAGGGTGCAACGACGCGCAGCCCTTGGACCAGCGCGTACCAGAGTGTGCGGAAGGCGGTCTCGTCTCCGTCCCAAAAGCGCCGTCGCGAACGGCGGATGTACCAGTTCGACAGGTCCTCCACGAACGAGTCGAACGCGCGCACGACATCGACCGTCAGCCAGCTCTCGTACGCGGCCGTCGCCTCCTCCACCAAAGCGTTCGTACGCGCGACGAGCCAGCGGTCGAGCGGCTCGAGCTCACCGACCGGCGCTCCCGCGAGATCCCCCCACACGGGTTGCCAGCCCGCGATGTTCGCGTAGTCCACGAGAAACTTGGTCGAGTTCCAAAGCGTCAGGAGCCGCCGCTTGATCTCGTGCGCCGGGGCGTAGCCGAAGAGAAGGTTCTGGTTTTGCGGCTGCGCGCAGAACTGCCAGCGCATCACGTCGGCGCCCATCTGCTCGACCGCTTCGTCGACCTCGATCGCATTGCCCCACGACCGATGCATCTCGCGTCCCGTCTCGTCGAGGAGCTTCTCGTACGTCAAGACCCGGCGGTAGGGCGACCGTCCGGTCAGCGTCACCGCCATGAACGAGATCGAGTAGAACCAGAGCCGGATCTGCTCCCGCATCTCCGAGACCCAGTCGGCCGGGAACCACTCCTCCCAGTA
>Ga0247727_10019882_pt1 | contig 10345 bp, 10 predicted proteins | sample WisWelCaveWW1625_FD_202498 | JGI IMG/M metagenome (GOLD analysis project Ga0247727, IMG submission 202498) | Biofilm microbial communities from Wishing Well Cave, Virginia, United States - WW16-25 | ecosystem: Environmental > Aquatic > Deep subsurface > Groundwater > Cave microbial mat | place... | reverse complement strand
CCTCTATGTCGTCAACGGCTACACCACCCACTCGGATCCCGACCTTCCGGACTTCTGACCCGTTTACTGGCGGCAGGTCGTCGCCGGCGCCGGTGCGGCTCGACGGTCGACCGACCGCCGCGAACCGGCCTCCCCGACGGCGTTTCGCGGGAGCTTCAGCGGAGGGGAACGCGACGTCTTTTTTTACAACCCCTCCCGCTTCGGCCGCTTCTTCGGGCTGGCCTACAGCCTGGGCCTGGACTTTGCGGACGACGGCCGTGCGGTGGTCCCACTGGACATCGACGGCGACGGCGATCTCGACCTGGCCACGCTCGGCCTGCAGGGACTACGGCTGATGGAGAATCGGCTGGCCCGCGAGGGCCGGCACTTTGCCCGGGTGCGGCTGCGCGGCACACGTTCGCAGTACCACGCGCTTGGCGCCAACGTCGTACTCGAGTCGGGCGGCGTCCGGCAGCAGGACTATGTCAAGGCGACCGCCGGCTTCCAGACGCAGGTGCCGCTCGACCTGCACTTCGGCCTGGGCGGTGCCCAGAGGATCGATCGGATCGAGATCCGCTGGCCGGGCGGTGCGACCGAATCCCACCGCGACCTGCCGATCGATCGCCTTCTCGTGATCACCGAGGGCAAGCCGCCGGTGGTGCGTGTTCTGCCCGCCTGGCCCACCGATCGACCTCGCGCGCTGGAAACCTACGACGTTTTCGCCCGGGCGCGAAGGGTCGAGGGCGGTGAGGCGGCGCTGGCCGAGCGCGGGACTCCGGCGGTCGTCAACTTCTGGGCGCCGTGGTGCAAGCCGTGTCGGGAGGAGCTCCCGGTGCTGCGCGCGCTCCACCACGAGTTTCGCGGAAAGGCCGCCTTCGCCGGCGTGTCGGTCGAAACCAAGGACGAGGTTGGGGTTCGGCGCGCGATCGCCCAACAGCGTCCCGGTTACCCGCAGTTCTTCACATCCGAGACGCTGCTGGCCTCGTTCTTCGGCGGTGACGGGGTGGCGCCGGTCCCCGCGACCTTCGTGTTCGATGGGCGGGGCTCGCTCCGCCGGGCCTTCCATCGCGCCGTGCGGCGAGAGGACCTGGCGCCGCTGCTGGAGTCCCTGCTGGACGAGCGTCCGGTCACGTCGTACCTCGTCGGTCTCGCCTACGATGCGGCCGTCCGCGGCGACTACGTGGAGGCGCGCGGCTACTACCAGCAGGCGCTGGCCGCGGAGCCGCGGCACGTGATGGCCGCCCTCGGCTTGGCCACCGTGGCCTACCAGGAAGGGCACCTCGACGAAGCCGTCCGGATCCTGCGAGGCGTGACCCGGGCGGATCCCTGGCAGCGACGCGCCTGGGAGGTGCTCGCGCTGTGCTACGCCGTCAAGGGAGACGAGGTCGAGGCGATCGAGAGCTGCCGGCATGCGACCCAGGCCGCCCCGTCGCGGCCCTGCCTTCCACGCGTGGCCACGACGTTGCTGGACGGGGGCCACGCCGCGGAGGCCGCCGCGGTGTTCGACAGGATCCTGGAGTCGGACCCAAGTTCCGCGGACGCCTGGATCGGCCTGGGCCGTGCGCGGGCACGGTTGGGTCGCGCAACCGAGGCCGCCGAAGCGCTCCGGCACGCACTGCGGATCCGCCCCGACGACGACGTGGCGAAGCACTTGCTTGGGCAACTCGGTCCGTGACGATGAGGAGAAGGCGGTGGCCGGATCGGGTCGCGGATCCTGGAGGCAGGTCCTAACGGGCGGCGGTGCGGAAGCCGGCGAAGATGTTGCGGCGCGAGCGCTTGAAGAAGTTGCGCCAGGTCGAGCGGATGAGCCGCGAACGCGTCGTCCAGGAGCCGCCGCGAAGGACCTTCTTCTCGCCGAAGTACGGCGCCGAGTACTCCTTGTACGGGTCACAGACGAACCCCGGGTACGGCGCGAACGTATCCTCCACCCACTCCCAGACGTTGCCGATCATCTGCCGGCACCCGACAGGGCTGTCGCCCTCGGGAAGCGCGCGCACGTCGATCGTGCCGCCGGCGCGCCAGTCCAGGTTCGCGCACGCGGGCCGGGGTGCGTCCTCGCCCCACGGGTAGCGGCGCTTCCTGCCCGTGGCGGGATCCCAGGTGGCGGCCACCTCCCACTCGGCCTCGGTAGGAAGACGCCTCCCCGCCCAAAGGCAATACGCCTCGCACTCATACCAGTTGACGTGCGTCACCGGATGCCAGGGGCGCAGCGGGACCGGCGTGTCGAAGCGCCGCTCCAGCCAGGTCCCGTCCTCACGCCGCCAGAACACCGGATGCTCGGCCCGCGCGCGCCGCCGCCAGTCCCATCCACGCCGTCCCCAGAACTCGCGCCGTCGATAGCCGCCGTCGTCGACGAACGCCGCGAAATCGGCGTTGGTCACCGGCGTGGACGCGATCGAAAACGGTGCGAGTTGGATCTCGTGCGCCCACTTCTCATTGTCGAAGACGAACGGCTCGTCGCGCGCGGCGCCGAGCAGAAACGTCCCGCCCGGTAGCGCGACGTCGCGTGGCGCCCAGGACGAATCCACCGGCGGCCCGACCTGCGGGTCCAGCGCGGACAGCGCCGGCAGCGTGATGCCGAGCGTCTGAAGGATGGCGGCGAGGTTCTCCGCGTGCATGTCCTCGTGCAGCGCGGCGAGCGTGTAGAAGTACGCGTTGCGCTCGTCCAGGCCGCCTCTCTCCAGGCGGCCGATGCTGCGACGGAGCACCTCGGCGATGTAGGCGTGCGAGTCCTTGCGCGACGGGAACCGATGCTCCCATCGGACGCGGTACGAGACGTTGAACGCGTCGTAGATTCCGTCCGAGCCGGGGAGCAGCGGCTGGGCGCCGTCCAGGTGTCGCAGCAGCCACCACTCCTGAAACCACCCGACGTGTCCCATCTCCCAGATCGGCGGCTCGAGGAAGTGCGCGCGGCTGCCCAGCATGTCCGCGTCGGACACGCCGTCCAGAAGCTCCAGCTCGACCTGCCTCGCATCGAGCAGCCCGCTCGCTAGGTGCTCCGCCGCAGGCGGCAAGAAACGCGATTCCACGGGCAAGGCGGCGCTATTCGGCGTACAGCACGACCTCGGTCGCCGCCGAGAACGCCATCTTTTGCGCCTCGTCCCAGTCCGGGTGGCGCATGATGAGGTAGCCGTCCGAGATCAGTGTCTGCTGCCAGTTGCGCCGCTGTTGTCCGGGCCGCAGCAGCTTGTCCTCCACGACCCACTGCCCATGGCGCCGCATGAATTCGTCGAGCCCGACGATGGACTTGATGTGCCCGCGCCCCTTGGCCCGCTTGAACACGATGCCCACGTTGTAACGGCGCTCGGTGCTCGCCTCGAAGGCTTGCCAGCACACCGCCCGCGCCCACTCGCGAAACAGGTCCGCGTCGATCGTGTAGTTCATCTGGTCGACCAGGCAGGCCCCGCCCGGGCGGCAGCCGATCTCTCCGAAGACGGCCTCGCCCGACGGTGTCAGGAACCACTCCATGTGGGTGAAGCCGTCGCCCATGCCGAGCGCGCCGAGCACCTTCCGTCCGAGATCGAGCGCGGGCGCGAAGCGCGGCTGCCCCATGTCGCGCACCGTGATCACTACTGGACTTATCCACTCGTGCAACTTGCACTCGAGCGGCTTGGGCAGGTACGAGCTGATGTTTTCGAACATCGGCCTCCCCCCGATGCAGATCGTGTCGAAGGTGAACTCCGCCCCGTGGATGAACTCCTCACAGCTCGCCTCCGGGACCTTGCCCATGCGGCCCAGGGCCCGATCGAGCTCGTCGTCGGTGTCCACGCGGTACGTGTCGGAGCTGCCCGCCCCGGCGATGGGCTTGAGCACCAGCGGGTAGCCGATCCGCTCGGCGGCCTCGCGCGCCTCGCGCACCGTGCGGACGCGCTCGCTGCGTGCCACGCGCAGCCCCGCCGCGCGGAGACGCTCCTTCATGAGCTGTTTGTCGCGAAACCCCTCGACCGTGTCCGCGCCCATCCCGGGCACTCCCCAGCGCTCGCGCAGCCTGGCGGCGAGCACCACCAGCACCTCCCAGTTGGCCAGCACGCGATCGATCGTCCGCCCGCGTAGCCAGGACGAGACGCGATCGATCACGTCGTCCTCGTCCAGGATGCGCGGCACCTCGAGGTAGTCGGTGAGGGTGCGGCGCACGTCGAAGGACAGGCCGGCGCGCGGCGTGTCACCGACGCCGTAGACGCGGGCGCCGACCTCGGCCAGACCGCGCGCGTACTGCTGCATCTCGGGGGGATAGTGCGGCGACAGGAACACGACGTTCATCGCGGCGGGACAGTATCACAAGGGAACGTTGACCTCGGGCGGCCGAGCGCCGATTCTCACCTGCCATGCGTAACGTCGTATTCGCCGCACCGTTCCCCCTGGAGGCCACGATGCGCTTCGCCCGTGCGCTGGCTCGTCTTCGCGACGTGCGCGTGCTCGGCGTGATGCAGGAAGCTCCCCAGGGCAACGATCGGGCGGTGTTCGCCGACATCGTCCGGGTCACCGATGGGCTGGCGACCCGCGATCTCATCGACGCCTGCGACCTCTTGCGCCGCCGCCACGGGCCGCCGGCTCGCATCCTGGGGATCCTCGAACCGCTCCAGGTGCAGCTCGCGCAGGCCCGAGCGCACTTCGGCGTACCCGGCACGGATCCGGCAACCGCCGACGTGTTCCGTGACAAGGGACGCATGAAGGACGCGTTGCGTGCGGCCGGGCTTCCCGTCGCGCGCCACCGCCTGCTGGCCTCGGCGGCCGACGGCGAGGCGTTCGCAGGCGACGTCGGGTACCCGCTCGTGCTGAAACCGCCGGCCGGCATGGGAGCCAAGGCGACCTTCCGCGTGGAGTCGGCCGAGGCGTTGCGCCGCGCGCTCGACGGACTGCGCACGACGGCGGAGAACCCCATGCTGGCGGAGGAGTTCTTGCGCGGACAGGAGCACAGCTTCGAGACCCTCACCACGGGAGGCGAGGTGCGGTTCCATTCTATCTCGCGCTACTTCCCCGGCCCGCTCGAGGTGCTCGAGAACCCCTGGATGCAGTGGGTCTGCCTGCTCCCGCGCGACATCTCGGGTCCCGAGTACGACGGCGCTAGGGCGATCGGCTACGCCGCCGTCCGTGCGCTCGGCCTGGGCGAGGGTTTTACGCACATGGAGTGGTTCTTGCGCGAGGACGGGAGCCTGGCCATCGGCGAGATCGCGCAGCGCCCGCCGGGCGCGCAGATCACGCGCATGACGGGTCTCGCGCACGACTTCGATCCCTACCTGGCCTGGGCGCGCTCCGTCGTCGACGACGCGTTCGACGGGCCGTACCAGCGGCGCTACGCGGTCGCCTGCTGCTACCTGCGTGGCATGGGCCGTGGGCGGGTCGTCTCGCTGAGCGGCGTGGACGAGACGCAGCGCCGCATCGGCGCGCACGTGGTGGAGGCGAGGCTGCCCACGCCCGGGACGCCCAAGAGCGACAGCTACGAGGGCGACGGATACGTCATCCTCCGCGATCCCGCCACGGAAGTCGTCATGTCCGCCGCCAAGACCGTCGTCGAATCCATCCGCGTTCACTACGCCTAGTGGGACACCAACACATGCGGATCCTATTCGTCGCCTCGGAACTGGCTCCGCTGGCCAAGACCGGCGGGCTGGGCGACGTGTGTGCTGCCCTGCCCCGCACCCTCGCCGATCTCGGCCACGACGTGCGCGTGGTGGTGCCGCTCTACTCGCGGGTGCGCGAGAGCCAACGCGAGTTCGCAACGGTGGTCCCGGAGATCGAGATCACGCTGGGCGACAAACGCGTGCGCTTCTCCATCGCCAGCGCGCCGCTGCCGGGGACGACGTTGCCCGTCCATTTCGTCCACTGCCCCTCGCTGTACGACCGTCCCTCGATCTACACCAACGACACCGACGAGCACCTGCGGTTCGCCGTGCTGCAATGGGCCGCGATCAAGCTCTGCCAGCACACCGGCTTCTCCCCCCAGATCGTGCACTGTAACGACTGGCAGACCGCGCTGCTTCCCCTGATGCTCAAGACGGTCGTGGCCTGGGATCGGCTGTTCGCCGGCGCGCGATCGGTCCTCACCATCCACAACGTCGGCTATCAGGGTGCCTTCCCCGCCGCCGCGCTTCCCGACACGGGGCTTTTGGACGTGGCCGATCGCCTGCACCAGGAGCAACTCCGCGCCGGCGTGCTCAACTGCCTGCTCACCGGGATCCTCCACGCCGACGCGATCACCGCGGTCAGCCCGAGCTACGCCCTGGAGATCCAGACCGAGGAGCACGGGGCCGGCATGGACCGGTTCCTACGCGCGCGCGCCGCCACGGTGTACGGCATCCTCAACGGCATCGACGACGCCGAGTGGAGCCCCGAGCGGGATCGTTTCATCGCGCAGCGCTATTCGCTCGACGACCTCGACGGCAAGGAGCGAAACAAACAGGAGCTGATGCGCGCGGTCGACCTGCCCTACGACCCGGCGGCTCCGGTGATCGGCATCGTCTCCCGACTGGTCGCACAGAAAGGCTTCGACCTGTGCTTCGACGTGCTGCCCCACCTGCTCGCCGCGACGCGGGTGCGGCTCGTCGTGCTGGGGCGCGGCGCGGCGAAGTACGAGGGGTTCTTCAGCCGCCTGGCGCGCGCATGGCCCGAGCAGGTCGCTTTCCGCCGAGGTTTTTCCGACCCGCTCGCGCACGCTATCGAGGCCGGCGCGGACCTGTTCCTCATGCCCTCGCGCTACGAGCCGTGTGGCCTGAACCAGATGTACAGCTTGCGTTACGGCACGGTTCCGGTCGTGCACCGGACCGGCGGCCTGGCCGACACCGTCCGGCTGTGGCACGGCGAGGGCAGCAATGGGAACGGCTTCGTGTTCGATCACTTCGACGTCGAGGGCCTGCGCTGGGCGCTTCGCTACGCGCTGGCGACGTGGGGCGACGGCCGCGGCCGGCAGCGCGAGATCTGGCGCGAAATCCAGCGCAACGGCATGGTCGAGGATTTCTCCTGGAAAAGCCGCATCGGCGACTACGTCCGCCTCTACGAGCGCCTTCTCGCGCCCGCGCGGCTGGCGCCCGCGCCATGATCGCACCCCTGCTGCTGGCCGCGGTTACGCATGCCCCCGTGGAATCCCCCCACGACTGGCACGTAGGCGCGAACTTCCGCACCGACTTCGGCACCCACCCGCTGAGACTCGACGTCGGCGCCCGAATGGGTTCGATCGACACGATCGTGGTGCTTGACCCCATGTTCTTCACCGACGGCCAACACGACCTCGACGCGCTGGTCGATTGGCGCTTCTCGTCCCGGGGCTACTCGATGCTCGCAGGTTGGCGAACGAGCATCGTGGCGCTCGCCGGCGGCCACCAGCTCCAGCAAAAATCCGTGCTCGGCCTGGGCGGCCGCCTCCCGGAGCTGTGGGACGGCCGTCTTCGCGTGCAGGCCGGCTTCGAAGCCACCGTGCTCTGGATCAAGCACGGCGCGGGTCTGCCCACCGACACGCTGTCGTTCGAGAGCCCCAGGCACGTCGCAGACCTGTTCAACTTCGGGCTGTTCCTGAGGTTCGAGCATGCGACGGGCTTCTGAGCCTGCTGCCCCTGGTGGGGGCGCTGCTGGCCGGCGCGTGCGCTACCTCGCCTTCAACCTCGAAGCGGCCACGTACTGAAGTCCGGCACGCAACCCGCGTCCTCGCCGTCATGCGTACTTGCTCTGATCGGTTGACCCGGATCCCTCGCCGAGCTAGCGTGCGCATGTGGATCCGGATTCCATTCCGCGGTTCGAGGCGTCGGAGACCGACCGCGCGCGTCTGCGCGCTTCCATCGCACGCGTGCTCGCGCTTCATCCGTGGGTGAAGGCGGCCTACCTCTACGGATCGGTGGCGCGTGCGGATCGGCCCGCCCGGGACATCGACGTCGGCCTGGTCGGCGATCCGCCGGGCTGGGGCGCCGAGGCCGCCATCGCCGCCGACCTGCAGGCGGCGTTCGCCGCGCCCGTGCAGTTCGACGTTCGCTTGTTGCGCGGCGCGGATCCGGTGTTTCTGGGGTCGCTGATGCGCGAAGGCCTGGTCGTATATGAGGCCGACCGCGAGGCGCGGATCCGCTTCGCGACGAACGCGCTCTCGGTGTGGTTGGATTTCCAGCCGGTCTGGGAGCGGATGCGCGTCGTCCCGCACCGGTGGGCCGGTGAGTGAAGCCCATCAGACGCTGCTTCACGAAATGCTCGCACTGCTCGAGCGCTACGCCGTGACCGTGAAGCGCGAGGACCTGGACACCGACCGAGAGACGTGGCTGCTCGTCAAAGGCGCGCTCGAGGTGGCGGCCCAGTGCGCAATCGACCTGGCCCTGGAGATCGTGACCCGGCGGGGCCTCGGCGCACCGCAGAGCTATCGAGACGCGTTTGCGTTGTTGGCCCGCGCCGGCATCCTGGAGGCGCCGCTCGCCGCCGAGCTGGAGAAATGGGCCGGCCTGCGCAACGTGCTGGTGCACGTGTACACGAGTATGGACCTGGATCGGATCCACGCGGCGCTCTCCGAGACCGCCACGCTACGTCGTTTCGAGGCGGCCGCCGCCCGCGAACTTCGCCGCTAGCGACCGAGCGCGCAAAGCGCGAAGCGCGGCGCAAGGAAGTGCCGCACGATCCGTGCGGCAGCCCGTCTACGGGACACCGTCCGACCCTGCCGCCGGCCTGATCCGGCTCCGGTTCGACGCTGGCAGCCCCTCGACGGCGTGTTCCTCAACGATTTGCCCCGCTTAACCCTATTGCCGATCGCGTGCTGAAGTCCGGCTTCTCCCCCCGGATCGCCAAGGACGTCGCCATCGACCCGTCAGCACTGCCCGCGGTCGGGTTCCTCGATGAACTGGACCCCGAGCTCGGGCATGGCAACGACACCGCCGACTTCCTGGCGGTGGGCTACGGCGGGCAGATCACCTATCCGCCTCCGGATGTGGTGTACTTCGACACCCGCTGGCGCGCCTTCTTGGACGGCCGCAAGTACGACTGGTCGGTGCTGCTCTACCGCGCGGCCAGCGCCGACCCGGCGATGCTGGCGTCGCTGCGAAACCGCCCCGAGCTGAAGGAGGCCGCCGCCCTGGCGTTGAAGGTCCCACAGCGCGCGGTGGGCACCGACGTGTGGGTCGCCGGCTGGGCCATGGCGGCGACGAAGCGAAGGAGGCGGTGGGAACTCCACCCTGACCGCCCCTTGGTTGCCGCCGATAGCCGTGCGGCGGCGCCCGTCCGCGCGGTAGACTGCGCGCGATGGGCAAGCGCAAGCGTCCGCCTCGCCTCTCCGGCGTGGAATTCGAAGAGCGCCTTCGCAGTTGGGCCGAGATTACGGAGCTCGGCCTGGCGTTGCGCGGCGCCATCCTGCTCGGCGGACGCGGTCGCACGCGGGCCCAGTGCATCGCCGCAGGACTGCGCGAGGCCAACCGCAGCCGACTCGAGCAGAAGAGTGGCTGACCGTCCAGTCCTGTTCGAAGCGCTGCGCGACATCGTCCAGACGCTGGACCGCCTGGACGCCCGCTACATGCTGGTCGGCGGTGTCGCGCTCGCCGCCTGGACTCCGCCGCTACGGGAGGCTCGCGAATCGTCGGGCGCGCCGTAAGCCCAGGATTCTCATCCGGGCGCTCCTCGCTGGGAGACTTGCCGGGCTTCATGACGTCGGGGCTGAGCGGAGCTGCTTGCGTTGCGCGTCGGGCAGGCCGTCGTGCGGGCCGATCGGCCGCGAGGGCGCGTCGTCCCACCAGTGGCTCCACGGCATGTCGCCGCGCCGCGACGGATTGAGCGGATAGATGATGCGACTCCCGGCTTTGGCCGCCTCGCCGCCGACCAAGAGCAGCGCCTCGCGGTCGCTGTTGTTGATGAAGCAGTGGCAGATCCCAGTGCCGGCCGGGAAGGCCGCCAGCTCGCCCGCGATCATGGGGTACACGTGTCCGTCGATCCAGGCGTCGACCTCACCCTCGAGCACGTAGACGAATTCCTCCTCGTTCTCCTCGGCATGCGGCCACGAGGAACGCGTGCCAGGCGGCATGCGCTGGAGATTGACGCCGATGCGAACCAGGCCGGCCGTGTGGCCAACCCGACGCGTGGGGCCCATCTTTTCCTCGCTGTTCGGGTAGACGTGGGTTCGCTCGGGCAGGTCGCGACTCGACACGATGAAGGGTGGGCGTGAACTCATAGGGCACGTCGTAGCACCCAGCGCGTGGAATGTGAACTGTGCGCAGGGACTTGCGAAGCGGCTCCACCGTCTGATAGTTTTCATTCCGCCAACTGCCGTCGGGAGGCCTCGTGACGCTCGATGCGAAAAGGCCCTTCATCCTTCCTAGAACACCGAACGGTTTGAAAGCGATGTCATCACGCTGCCTTTCGATAAGCCGCGCCCTCGGCCGCCCCGAGATGGCGGTCGATCGTTTCCAGGTTC
>Ga0247727_10019881_pt1 | contig 10346 bp, 10 predicted proteins | sample WisWelCaveWW1625_FD_202498 | JGI IMG/M metagenome (GOLD analysis project Ga0247727, IMG submission 202498) | Biofilm microbial communities from Wishing Well Cave, Virginia, United States - WW16-25 | ecosystem: Environmental > Aquatic > Deep subsurface > Groundwater > Cave microbial mat | place... | reverse complement strand
TAAAGGGGGATCCCTCACAACATCAGTACAAGCTTTATTTTCAGATAAACAAGGTAGAAGGCGAGACTGCAACAACCATCTTCAAAAGATATGAATATGCAAAAGAGTTTTTGCGAAGCCTTGTAAGACGGGGCTCTTCGCTCATTAATTTTATAGGAGATTATAAAACAAAGGACGGTCACATTTTCCGAATTAAAATTATCGCATTAACACAGAAAAAATTGAATACCTCTCGTAAGCATGCACTCAGATTGATTGCACGAGATGTAATGTCAAAAACTATACCTGAAATGACAATTGACCAGTTTGTTCAAGCCACTGCATTTGGAAAAATAAACTCTGACATCATGGCTGCAGTCAAAAAAATAATCCATGTAAGACATGTTGGTGTGGAGAAAGCAAAGATTATTAGAACTGCAGAAGCTGAGATTGCCTTACTTCAGGCTTAATAGATTTATTATTCATACAAACTCAAAAAACTATGGTAAATCAGATAGAGATCATTTTTGAGGTCATAATACATGCGACAGAAGATAAGGAAAAGATTTTGGATTCCATAGATGAGTTGTTCGAAATAAAGGAGCAAGAATTTGTGGAAGAAAAACTAACTGGTCACTTTGGAAATCCAATTTTATTGTTGAAAGCAAGGCTCAGCAAAAAAAGAGCAGAATACTTCATTAAAAGACTAATTTCAAGAATTTCAAAACTTCAGCTGAATGAGTTTTTGCAAGAAATTGATACACATTTTGAAGATTCGTCTTTATTTCTGAGAGTTGGTAAGCAGGAGATTATAAGAAAATCAGTTAATTTACAACAAAATGATGCAGTAAAGATCAAAATTTTCATTCCTGTATACAAAAAGGACGAGACTATCAAAACTTATTTGGAAGTTTTGAAGCCATGAGGAAGAAAAAAAGGTATGTCTTATTAAAATTGGAAAAAGTGTTAGACTTTAGCAATTTTTCAGACATAAATGTAATCTCAAATGTAGGCAGTAAGACCATAGTTTCATGTGAACTTGACAAACTTTCAAAGGTTATTTTTGAACTTGAAAGAGAATGTGAAATTGTAACTGTGTCAGGAACTCTCAAGTCGCTACGAAGTAGCGTTTAATAGTATTTGAGTAACAACAACGAAAGGGAATGAGGTAATATTTGCCGCTCCAGTCTGAGCAATTGCTGTGAAGAAGCCGCGACGAACCGACCCAAACTCGATCTATTTTTGCACGGTTCTTTTAAATAGAGTGGATCCTGTTTTTTCGCTGTGAAAACAGATTATGATATTATCGTAGCTGGAGCCGGACTTGCTGGAATGATTGCTGCTCAATCTGCTTCATTTTACTCCAAACAACGATTATCGATATTGGTGATTGATAGAAACCCAGAATCAATGTTAGGCAAAAAAACAATCAATGGTTGGATCTGTGGCGATGCAGTTGGGAAAAATACCGTTGATTACATGACAGATAGAATAAAGATAGCCTGGGGCAGTCCAGAGATTGAACATCCAGTAAAGGGGGTCATGGCATTTTCGCCAGACAGAAAAACTTCCATACCTTTTGATGGAGAGGGTTTTATGCTAAACAGACAAGAACTTCCACAACGCCAGCTTCGGGATGCAAAAAAGATGGGAATAAACATGCAGTACTCTGTTGCGTTGCGCAACTTGCTATATGAAAATGGTTCAGTCATTGGTGTAGAAGGAACAGACCTTAAGACAAATGAACCTATCAAGAAGACTACAAAAATAGTAATAGATGCCACTGGAGTTGCATCTATGCTCAGAAATGGGCTTTCCATCAAATCAAATATTGAGAAAAAAATAGATCGTGACGATTTGGAAGCTACAGGAAGACATATTATGAAGTTTGAAAGTGGGATAGAAGACAAAACTGATTTTGACCCTGACTATTGCATTATACATCTAGATCAGGACATTGCGCCTGGTGGATATGCATGGGTCTTTCCAAAAGGCAAAACCAAAGTAAACATAGGTCTAGGTGTGCAACACGCGGAACTACAAAAAAGAAATCAGCGGTTAGGTAGAAAGGATGATCTGACGAAGTTGATTAATGATTATGTTAAGATCAACAAAGCAATAAAGAATCCAAGACTTTCTGATGATCCAAGCGATTCTGTAAACGCAACTGGCACGTGGCAGGTTTCCGTTAGGAGACAAAATGATTGCCTTGTAGCAAATGGATACATACTTGTGGGCGATTCGGCATGGATGCCAAAACCACTAGATGCGGGAGGAATTGGTCCTGCAATAGTTGCAGCGACAATAATCGGGAAGGATGCAGTGGCAGCCATAGAAGCTGGAGATGTCACTGAAAGAGGTTTGTGGCAGTACAATACAGATTTCATAAACGATTATGGATACAAAACAGCAGGTCTTGAGGTCTTTAGAAGATTATTACAGACTCTGACTAATGAGCAGATCGACTATGGTATGAAGCACTTTTTGTCCAAGCTGGATGTAGAAGCTATAAGTAAAGGTGAGCATCCAGATTTTGGAACAGTTGAAAAACTCGGCATGATGATTCATGGGGCTTTAAACAAAAAGCTTGCCGATAGTCTTGGGTTCACAGCGCAACAAAACAAAATTTTGACAGAGCATTACTATAATTTCCCAAAGACTCCTGATGGATTTGAGGCATGGCACCATACTCTGCACAAGATTTTGAACGATTCCTTTGCAAGAATTAAGAATTAGATTGTTTCTTCAACCATTCAAGTCAAGCGGTATTGAACAGTTTCCCCAAGACTATTTTTAAATTAAGGACCTAACCTCCAAAAGTAGTGCTCAAACAGTCGTTGTATATAGATTGGAACAATTCTTTTGAATGTTTTGGGACGAAATTAATATGAAGTGTTTGTCAGTATCGCAACCATATGCAGACCTAATTGTTAAAGGAAAAAAAACTATAGAGCTTCGAACATGGAATACAAAATTTAGAGGTGAATTTCTTGTACATGCACCTCTTAAGATCAAAAAAAATGTATGTATTAAAATGGATATGGATGAAACAAAACTTAGAAGTGGTGTTATTGTTGGCAAAGCAGAGATTTATGATGTCAAAGTGTATAATTCAGTAGCTGAACTCAAATCAGATTACAAAAAACATTTTGCTTCTGAAGAATTTTTGTATCACAAGTATGGCTTTTTGCTAAAAAATCCAAAGGAACTCAGAATACCAATTCCGTACAAAGGCAGCCTTGGATTTTTCAATGTAGATCTAAAGACATCTGTAAAAGCAAACGAAATCAAGACTGAATTATTTGACGAAGAATATAGGTATCAGTGGATAGGCAAGCATTAAACTGATAATCAACTCTCCTTTAATCTATCACCTTAAACTTTCTTTTTGTAGCCATTAAAACAAGAGATTCTGTATGATAAACGTAGTCCTACTAAGTAAAAGTATGGGAGTATTATTGTATTTGTTCATATCAAAAAAATGACTCAAATATTTCGCATGAAGGTCTGTTGCTAGCTAACAGTAAGTCCTATGTATGGAATATTCTGACCATATTGGGATCCGGGACCAGCCTCAGATTCAGAATATTTCCCAAAGACAATTAGGAAACCCGTATACTGAGTTTCAGCTGAGAACTGGCCCACTGCATTGCCTCCTGCAACCTTTGCAGCAAAGTATAAAGTGTGTGTTCCGTTGGCTGGCACGCTTACACAATAATCGTTAAGAGGTGGACAGGTATAAGGCGGCGAAATCGTTGGTGGAGGTGGGACCGAGGTAACGTTTTGTACAATGTAGAATGTCGCCTGCTGTGAACTAGTAACTGGATAAAAAACTAGCGTTGTGGTTTTCGACAGATAGATAGTACCTGTAAAATTGTTATTGTTCAGATCCAGAGAAAAAACTGTGTCTGCACCCTTTGGTACTTGCCAGCCATAATTCCAGTCACCACCTTGGGACCATCGGAAACTAGTATAGTTAATTGACAATACTCCTGCATGTGTAGCGAAATCAGTGGCAGTAATCTTTATAGTCTTCAAAGTTACCTTTGCCTGTGCAAAATTGCCAGGATATGGATTTTGAAGCTCTGCCTTATAGGTGCAAAAATCAGGGGCTCTTCCTGACACTGTTAAGTCCCACTTGAAGACTGCTGTACCGCCAGGTGGTAAAGTATCATAGCTTGGTGGGCTCACAGGGCCTAGTGTACATTGAGCATCTCCATCTATTTTAGATGGTAGTTGAGGGGTCAAGTTGATCAATGTCTCTGAACCGTTATTCGTTACTAGCATAATCAATCCAGCTGTAAATCCACTAGGAACTGTAGACGGGACTGCTAACAACTGGATGTTTAGCGGGGCAAAGTTGGCTGAATTTACCGAAAATTCCTTCGTATTTCCTCTTTCAGTTACTAGCTTTATTTTGTATGACTGGGATTCTAATGCACTAAGTGGAATGTTCTGACCTATATTGTAGACCATCTCTGCTGGAGCCACAACGTGGTTTATATCGTATTTGAAAGTCCAATCGCTAGTATGCGTTATATTTTCAATCCAAAGTCTATTGATGCTAATGGGAAGGTTTCCATTATTTTGAACAGTGATATTGAATTTATTATTATTAAGACTAACTTTCTCAACACTGAATATTTCATTGGCACGATCCATATTTTCTTGATTTGTTACTAAAATAGACTGGTTAAATTTATCCAAAGTGTTCATGCTGTATGTAATATAGCTTACAATAGATAGAAGTGCAATTATAGCAAACATTACACCTACTACTGTACTTATTCCTTTTCTACATTTCATTCTGCGAAAACTTGTGTTCTAAAGATCGAATCTCGTTGAGTTGTTACATATACGTTAAGAACATCGTTAGTATTCCATTCATAATATATTATTGTAGAATATGATCTTCCAGGAACAAGTTCGCCATCGGTGATTGGTGTAACTTTGCTGGTGATACCATCAATTTTTATCTCCGTAACAGTAAGACCAATATTTCCAGTATTAGTTAACGTAACGTTAAGAAATTTGTTTGGCGGAGGTATCATTGTATCTTGTCCTGCCCAAACATTTTCTATTGTTATAAATTCGGTAATTTTATTTGTCTTATCTGATATTGATTTGCTCAAAATTTCTTGATGTGTAACAAGATTGCTGTTGGACCATGAAACAGCAGTGGTACCCATTATACCAACGGCAGAAAGCATGATTGCGCTAGTTACAATGGTAGCCAATCCCCTTCTACGGTGATAACGAGACGAAAATCTATTGCATGGGTTATTACCAATTCTCATGGTGCTTATTTCCATTTTTGGAAATCATGATTATTAGAGAAGTGTGTGTTCTAAGAAGTAACAAACAGTGAAAGAAGATTTTAAGAGGTTATAGAATTTTACATTTTTAAAATTGAAATCTTGTTTTTAAGTATTTAGTATTATTGCTACGCATCTTTCTTTTATTATAGATACATTTTTGAAATAGGTGTACTACAAATCTTTTCTCTGCATTTTAACATATAAACCGCAGTATGTAAGTTATCTTACATCACACACGCATGATAATACTCTCATTTCCATTTTTGGAAGTGTGATCTCATGAGAAAAGTTCCCTGTTTGAAAGATAGGATGAACCGATTTAATCACCATAGAAGAGGATTAGCTACCATTGTAACTAGCGCAATTATGCTTTCTGCCGTTGGTATAATGGGTACCACTGCTGTTTCATGGTCTCAGGCCAATCTGAATGCACGAGAACAAGTTTTGGGATCACAATATTCTACTGTCATTAATCAAATTAAAGAATCTTTAGTACTAGAACATGTTTGGTATAAAACTGCGGAACAGAAACTTAAGCTTGGTTTGAAGAATACTGGAACTATTGGTCTTACTGTTACAGAAATAAAGATTGAGGGTACAAATCGTCAAGTCACACCAATAACTAATGTTGGAATTCATCCTAACGAAATATACTATATTGATATTCAATATGATTGGCTTGGAGATCCTATTGATCTTTTTGTAACAACTGACAGAGGTTCAATCTTTAGAATGCATGTGGAACCTCCTGCTCAAGGCCAGTTAATTATCAATAAGGTATCGATGTTAAGTGATGGTAGCTTTGATTACGATGGAGATCTAGGACTGTTTAATATTCAAACGGCTGGTTTTTCCGGTGTTACACTTGATCCTAATGGTAATCTTTTACTAAGTGGTACCATTCATGATTTTAATGGTACAAGTGGTATGAATGGTCACCCAGATTTTGAAAAAGCATGTTGCCCCCCTGCTTATGGTCTTGACCCTGGAATCGTTCAAACAAATCTTGGAGCTGACAAGAAGCCAGTCTATGCAGGACTAACGGGAAACCCTTGGACCACTGGTCAGACCCAATTTGATCAATGGTATCGTGACACACCAAATGTAAACAAAAAAACAGAATATGCGATTACTCTTATTAAACAACCAGGTAATCCACCCCTCTGGAGCTACAGCACTTCTGCCTTCTTTCCAATAGACAACCAGTTATTTGGCAACGAAGGCCGTAACCATAATTTCCACTTTACCTATGAGATTCATAACACGTTTACGTATCAAGGGGGGGAAACATTTAGCTTCCAAGGTGATGATGACGTATGGGTTTTCATTAACAAGAAGCTCGTTATTGACCTAGGAGGCGTGCATTCTGTGCAATCAGCTACAGTAAATTTGGATTCAATCGCATCAACGATTGGAATTACACTTGGAAATGATTATGATTTTGACTTTTATTTTGCTGAACGACATACAACTCAATCCAATTTCCGTATAGATACTTCTATTCAACTTGGAAACAATGGTGTTGGAAGGACAGGTGTTTTCTTTGTTGACCCTGGCGAGTATACTATAAGAGAAATAGTTCCTGCCGGATGGACACTTGTTGGTAGGCAATGTGATAATGGATACACACTACCCAGTGCTACTGAGATAACAGTAACAGTTCCTAAAGGTGTGACCACATGTACCTTTACAAATTCAAAATAAGGCGTTCATAGATGAAGTTACAATGTATTATAGGAAAGAGAATAATTGATGAAAAGTAGAAGAGGCCTAAGTACACTTGTTGGAATTGTTTTTTTCATGATTGTTTTTGTAGGTGTCGCAACTTATGTGACCTACAGCATGAATCAGTTGGATAAATTTGGTCAAACTATTATTGAAAAAGGCCAAGAAGATAGAAATCGTGACCGTGAGCAATTTGAGATCACCACTGTAAAGAGGGACAGCAACAAATTCAATATTACTATTCAAAACACAGGAGAACTTCCTCTCAGCATTACAAGGTTGTGGATTGAAAACAAGACAGATCCTTCTTGGGGAACTCAAAAATTCGATATAAATAAAGATGTAGCGCCAGGACAAACTCTGACTAGGGTAGGACAGGATCTTCAACTTGTGGCATTAGATACACAGGGATATGATATTAGATTAACAACATCACGTGGAAATGCAAAAGAATTTTTGGTAAATTCAGTAAGTCAAGAACCAATCTATCTACAGCTTTTTGTCTTACCTGATAATGTTCCTAGTGGATTTAATACCACCTTACTATTTGCGGTCACCAATAATATGTCCAATACTGGTGCGTTAACGAACTTTGTACCAAAGCTTGTTGTTACGCCACAGGGTGCTTCTGCTACTCTTATGTCAGGTCCTGAGCCAACGATATATCCACTGTTGAAAAATGGTGATACCGCATACTTTCAGTGGATATACAAAATTTCGGGAACTACCGGTCAGGTAGTAAAATTTGAGGCATCGGTTGATAATGGTTATCTTGCAAACTCTGTTTCTAGAAACGTTGCTGTTATAGCAAGTAGTAGCGCGAAAGATGCAAGTTCTTATCATAGAGCTGGTGGTACGGTATGGTATAACTCAGGCACATATTCATCATCTGCACCAGTGACACAGACAATATCTGCAAACACAACACAAGCGTTTCCATTTATTGTTGGTACAGGTTTCACAATAGACAGGATTGAATTTGAAGTGCCTCCAGGCTCAAGCGCAACAGGTCAGTGCATGGTGGCAATTTATGATTCTGACACAAATCTTTATCCCAATAACAGACTTGCACAAGGAATTGATCAGAGCACGAGTAGTGTAGGTGTTAAAACTGATGCAATAAGCGTGACACTAGCAGACAACACTTTGTATTGGTTGGCAATAAATTGCAAAACAGGTGTGACACTTAGGGCATTGCCTGTCACGGCAATACCTAACATACTTGGCAATACTGGCGCAGCATCAGCATCATCAAACAACGTCGGTTGGACTGTGACGGGCACACACGGTTTATCAGGATTCAACATGCCAAACCCGTATCCAGTAGGAGCTACGTTGATTGCAAACACACCACCTACCTTAATCAATGTGAGGGCACAGTAATCGTTAATGTAAAGAGTGTACGTGATGTGAATGACTAATTCCTGAATAGTTTCAAATTCTGATATTTGGGTTTTCCTTCTTGAGTTTTTCCCAGTCTGCTAAAAAGTTCTTAAGACCAACATCAGTTAGGGTGTGTTTTAGCATTTTGCCAAGAACCTCTGGTGGCAATGTAACAACATCTGCACCAATCTTTGCAGCCTCAACAACGTGCATAGTGTGTCTAACGCTTGCAACCAAAATCTGCGTGCTAAATGCATAATTTTTGAAAACTTCACGCATCTCTTTGATGAGATGTATACCATCTTGACCATTGTCATCTAGTCTTCCAATAAATGGGCTTACATATTTTGCGCCTGCTTTTGCTGCTAATATAGCTTGGTTTACTGAAAAGCATAACGTAACATTAACTGGAATTCCTTCTTTTGTCAGAATTCTGCAGGCCTTCAGGCCCTCTGCAGTCATTGGGCATTTGACAACTACATTGTTGCCATATTTGCGCAGCCTACGTGCTTCATCAAGCATGCCAGAAGTTTCTGTGCTTACAACTTCTAAGCTAACATCGCCTTTGACTATTCTAACTATTTCCTCCATTGTTTTTTGTGGATCGCCACCTTCTTTGGCTAAAAGTGATGGATTGGTAGTAATACCATCAACAAGACCCATATCGTTGTACAGCTTAATTGCAGCAATATTTGCGGTATCCAGGAATATTTTCATCTGGTTTTGCTCCGAATATTCTTAACCGCATTAGCTATATGAACTGATGTTATGCCATATTTTTGAAGTAAAAGTGGAATTTCGTTGTCTCTTGCTGACTCACCAAATTTATCCCACACTCCTATTCGTCTCATTGGAACAGGATACGTCTCACAAACTACCTCAGATATTGCAGATCCAAAGCCTGCCATCACGTTGTGTTCCTCACAAGTTACAATCCCTCCTGTCTCACGAGCAGTCTTTTCTAAAAGGGTAGCATCAATTGGTTTTATTGAGAATAAATCCAAAACTCTACATGAAATGCCTTCTTGTTTTAGAGAGCCAGCAGCATCCAGTGCCATCTGCACAGTAATTCCGCAAGCTGCAATGGTACAATCAGAACCTTCTCGTAGTACTATTCCCTTTCCAATCTCAAAATCCTGAGCTTCGGAATAGATAAGAGGAGTTTTTGATCTTGCCATCCTCATGTAAAATGGTCCATGCGTTTGTGAAATTATCCAAGTAAGCTTGGCAACTGTAACTGTATCAGCTGGAATTAAAACCTTAACGTTTGGAATAGCTCGCATGATAGCAATATCCTCTATTTGTTGGTGCGACCCTCCATCAGCTCCAACACTGAGTCCACCATGTGATACTACCATCTTTACATTTAATCCAAGTTTTCCATCACGAGATGGATAGGCTATAGCATTTCGTATTTGATCTACACATCGTCCTGGCAGAAATATTGCATAAGTGCTTGCAAATGCTACTTTTCCTTCGTTTGCAAGGCCTGCCGCAACAGAAACTAAGTTTGCCTCCGCAATTCCAACGTTGAAGAACCTATTTGGAAATTTTTTCCCAAATGGTCTTGTCTTTAACGAATCAGTGGTATCTGCTCCAACAACTACAATATTTGGGTTTTCTTCACCAACTTTGATTAATGTCTCTCCATATACTGTACGCATATCACTCATTTCCGTCATACAAAGCCAGCCTCCTTTGCGATTTGTATAAGCTCTGTCTTTTTCTTGCCTACTTCATGTAGATCTATCCACTTATTGACAAGCTCTGCACCACCAAGATTGTATGCCTTTTGTATCAGTAGTTTTCTTCGTGCATGTAAGATTTTTTTTCTAAATTCAACTATGGTGGCTCGTACATCTTTTTGACCTATGATAGCACTTCCACCAACAAAGACTCGTGCACCATCCAAAAAGCATGATTCCACATTAGAAAGATCTA
>Ga0247727_10019880_pt1 | contig 10346 bp, 6 predicted proteins | sample WisWelCaveWW1625_FD_202498 | JGI IMG/M metagenome (GOLD analysis project Ga0247727, IMG submission 202498) | Biofilm microbial communities from Wishing Well Cave, Virginia, United States - WW16-25 | ecosystem: Environmental > Aquatic > Deep subsurface > Groundwater > Cave microbial mat | place... | reverse complement strand
CGCGCACCTCCGCCAGCACCGCATACGGAATGAGGACATCGAATTGCAAGCTGGAATTGGCAGGGATTTTTTGCAACACGCCGCCGATAAAGAAATCGCGCGTTTTGCCGCTGCTATAATGGATGGAGACCTGCTTGCCGAGCGGGTCGTCTTCGCCGAAGTATTTCAGCGCCAGGTCGGCGCTGATGATCAGCTTGCTTTTGTCGCGAATCACCTCCGGGCTGCCCTGCGCGAGCGGGAACGTGAACATATCGAGAAAAGTTTCTTCGACGTAGTAGGTCACTTCGTTGAAAATCTCGTTACCGTATTCGAAAGCGGAGAGCGAGTACACTATTCTCGCCATTTTCTCGATCTGAGCAAAATCCCGCGCCAGCGCCGGGCCCAGTGGTCGCGGCGTGATGCCATAGTTTTGTTCTCGGTCATTGACTGCGATCGTTGAGCGCGCAACAAAAATTTGTCCGGCGTTCTCATGAAAACGATCGAAGCTGCGGCTGTAATTGTAGTTGAGATACGCCACCACGGCGCACGCCATCGCCACACTCAGCGCGATGACGTTGATGACAGCGTACAGTTTGTTCGCGATGAAATTCCGCAATGCGATTTTGAGGTAGTTTTTGAGCATGGAAACTCCTTGCAGAGGGCTGAGGGCAGAGGGCTTAGAGCGGAGGGCTGAGGGCTTAGAGCCAAAAAGTAAGCTCCTTGCTTTAAGCTCTCTGCTCTACGCCCTCCGCTTTCTCCTCCGCCATCAGTCAATCTTCAATGTTTGTTTGAAACTTGTAATTCTTCGCGAGAGAAGATCAAAGGCTTCTAGAAAATCATTTTGTTCTTTTTCGTCAATCAGCTTTCTTCTAAAGAGTATGATCGCGATGTTGGCATTCTCAAATACCTCTCTTCTGGAGATATCGAGAAAGCGAGCAAATTCTTTGTCCGAAGGGCATGCCGAGCCCTCAGCAATATTATTCGACATACCCATCCCAGCCCCACGCACTTGCTCAGCAAAACGATAAAGATGTTTTTGTTCGAGCCGATCAGCTATATCAAACAGCTTATCGCCAAGCTCGATGGCCATTTGCCAAATTTCTAGGCCTTGAAATCTGAACCTTGCCATAACCCATCCCCTATATTGGTTTGCTCATTTGAATAGTTTACACCATAGTGCTCTCCCTCCGCTCTAAGCCCTCTGCCCTCCGCCCTCTGCTCACTCATACCGCAGCGATTCAACCGGATTCGCCACCGCGGCTTTAATCGCCTGAAAACTCACCGTGAGCAGCGCGATGCCGAGGGCGCCGGCGCTGGCGAGGACAAACGTCCAACCATCGAGATTGGCGCGATACGCAAAACCTTGCAGCCATTTGTGCATCGCGTACCAACCAGCCGGCCAGGCAATGAGATTCGCGAGCAGCACGAGTTTTATAAAATCGGATGACAGAAGCGAAACGATGCTCGTCACCGAAGCGCCGAGCACTTTGCGAATGCCGATTTCTTTGGTGCGCCGCTCTGCAGCAAATGATGACAGTCCGAACAAACCCAGGCACGCGAGAATCACGGCGATGATCGTGAAGTAATTGATCGCCTGCGCCAGCTTTTGCTCGCCGCCGTAAAGCTGCTCCAGCTTGCGGTCGAGAAAAGAATATTCCAGCGGCCAATCCGGCGAAAAGGTTTTCCACGTGCTTTCGAGCGTGGCCAGGCGCTCGGCGAAATTGCCCGTCCCGATTTTGACGGCGTAATAATCATGCCAGTTCGCATACGTCAAAACCAGCGGCTTGATCTCGTGGTGCAACGACTCGAAATGATAATCCTGAATCACGCCGACGACGTAGCCGGATTTGCCGATTTGATTCGTGCCGGGCGCAAAGAGCTGCATCTTCTTGCCGACGGCGTCGTCTTTCCAGCCCAGCGAGGCTGCGGCTTTTTCGTTCAACAGAAAAGCCTCGGCTTCATCCGAGGGCGAAGTTCGTGCAATGCCTCGCCCCTGCTTGATTTTGATGCCGGCAGTTTCGAGAAAATCATAATCGACGAGCAGCAGCGGCAGCATCGCCGGCTTGTCGATGGAGCCGCCCTCGGGAACGAAGCGATACCCGAACGCGCCCTGTCCGGGAATATTCGAAGTGCCGGCCACATTGAGAATGCCGGGATCCTTCATCAACTCGGTGCGAAAAGCTTCAAATTTCACATTCACCGCCGGCCGCGCTTTGACGAACAAAACTTGCTCTTTATTGAAACCCAATTCTTTTTCTTGCAGAAAACGCAATTGGCGATGCACCACGCCGAGGCCGATGATCAGCACGATCGAGATGGCGAATTGCGCCACCACCAGCACTTTGCGAAATGTTTCGTTGCCACCGCTCACGGCCACTGTTCTTTTGAAAATGCTCACTGGATTGAAGCGCGACAGGAAAAACGCCGGATACAAACCGGACAACACGCCGACTAACAGCGCCAAGCTCAGGATGAGAAGAAGCCCCGTCCAATTTCCCAGAAGGCCGATTTCCAATTGCCTTTCGGTGAGCCGATTGAACGCCGGCAAAAACAGCTCAACGATGCCGATAGCGAGCAGCATGGCCGCCAATCCGGCGATGATGCTCTCGCCCAACATTTGGCCGACGAGTTGCGATTTTTCCGCGCCCACCACTTTGCGCACGCCGACTTCTTTGGCGCGAGTGCCGGATTGCGCGGTGGAAAGATTGACGAAATTGATGCAGGCGATCACGAGAATCAGCAACGCGATCGCCGAAAAAATATAGACGTACAAAATATGGCTGTTTGGTTGGATTTCGTTGTCGAGACGCGAATGCAAATGAATACTCGTCAACGGTTGCAGCGCGAGCGTGAGGCCGCCTTTGATACGATCAGGAAAATATTTCGTGACGAACGCCGGAAATTTGGCGCTCAAGCTTTGCGCCGCGTTCTGATCGGGCAATAAAAGATAAGTCCACGCGCCGGTCCAAAACCATTGATTGTGGCGGCCACTCGGGCCGCTCTGGCTTTCCCACAGATTCAATTGGAATTGCAGCGGCGCGAGGAAATCAAACTTGAAATGCGCATTGTGATGAACGTTTTTCGCCACGCCGGTGACTTTGAGATCGACTTGTTTTTGATAGCGCAGCGTTTGGCCGAGCGGATCGGCCGCGCCGAAGTATTTGCGCGCCATGTCTTCCGAAAGCACCACGCTGTTCGGCTCGCTGAATGCGGTTTTGGCCTCACCCTCGAGCAGGGGGAAATCAAACATTTCGAAGACGGCGGCATCGGCGAAGAAAAATCTTTCTTCGATGAATTTGCGGTCGCCGATCTCGATCAGGGGGAAATCGTCGTTTCGATAGAAGCGCATCGCTCGTTCGACTTCCGGGAAGTCGCGCGCCAATGCCTCCGCCGCCGGAAACGGAATGGAAGGCTCCTGATACAACACGCCGTTAAAATCCAAATTGAGCCGGACTCTGAAAATCCGCCCGGCGTGGTGATGAAATTTATCATAGCTCAGCTCGTGCAGAACGTAGAGCGTGATCAAAATGCAACACGCCATGCCAACAGCCAGGCCGGCGATGTTGATGGACGAATAGACGGCATTTTTCTTCAGATTGCGCAGCGCGATTTTGAGGTAGTTTTTGAGCATGGTTTTCTCCAGTTGTCAGTAATCAGTGTTCAGTGATCAGTTTACTGAATACTGATCACTGGTTACTGATTACTGATTACTTCTTCATTGCGATTTCTTCTGCGGTTTCAGCTCCCAGAGCACGTTGACGATTTTCCACTCGCCGTTCCATTTGGCGAGGTGCATGTAATCGATCCAGCCGGACATAACGGCTTTCGTGCTGGCGGTGTTTTGAAAAATGTCGAGGATGAAAACATCCATTTGCTGCTGCGCCACGGGCGTATCTTTGCCGCCACCGCGTTTGACGCCTTGCACGAGCGTCATCGCGCTCATTTGCTCGAGCCGGCTTCTGCCGCTCTGATCCGTGCGCACAATTCGCTTCGCCAGCTCGGGATGAACCGCGCGCTCCATGCGCTCGACATTGCCTTCGTACCAGCCCTCGACATAATCCAGCGCCGCCTTTTTGATCGCGGCAGAGTCCGCCTCCGTTTGCGCCTGAAGCGACAAAACCGGCGAGATAATGGCGAGAAAGATTGCTTTGAGAAAAACTCTCATGGTTGCATCCTTTTTTCTTTTTATCGATTTAGCTTTTTTGCTTCATTCATATCGCAATGCTTCGACCGGATTCGTCAACGCGGCTTTAATGGATTGGTAGCTCACCGTCAACAACGCAATCATGAAGGCGGCTAGGCCGGCGAAGAGAAACACGCCGGGGCCGAGGGAAATGCGATAAGCAAAATCATCGAGCCAGCGATTCATCGCGAGATACGCCAGCGGCGCGGCGAGGAGGAAGCCGAAGAGCACGAGTTTGGTGAAATCTCGCGAGAGCAGCGCGATGACGCCAGGCACGGACGCGCCCAGCACTTTGCGAATGCCGATTTCTTTCGTGCGCTGCTCGGCGGCGAAGGAAGCCATGCCGAACAGGCCGAGGCACGCAATGAAAATAGCCAGCGCCGCAAAATAGCCCACGATTTTTCCAAGCTGCGATTCGAAGCGATACGCCTGATCGAGTTGATCGTCGAGAAAGGAAAACTCCATTGGGCGATCCGGCTCGATTTGCGCCCACAACTTTTCAATTTGGCCGATGGTTTGGGAAAGATTCGTGGAAGATAATTTGACCGAAACATACGGTATCGGACCGTTAAACAGGCCGATGACGAGCGGCTCGATTTTTTGGTGCAGCGGCGCAAAATGGAAATCTTTGACGACGCCGACGATTTGCCCGCGCTGCGGATTGCGATCGCCGCTGGCAATGACGCGGCCAATGACAGGATTGAGATCATATTGCTTCACCGCCGCTTCGTTGACGAGATAAACAAAATTCGTGTCGGTTGAAAATGTTTTCGAAAAATCGCGGCCGGCAACCATTTCAAGATTATACACCGTGGCGAAATCATGGCCGGTGAAAATAAACGGCAGCGCGACCTTTTCGCTTTCGACAATCTCTTTAAAGAAAATCGAGCGAATCGGAAAGCCCTTTCCCAGCGGCGCGGAGAGGCGCGTCACGCCGCGCACGTTGGGCGTTTGCACAAGCTGCGCTTTGAAGGTTTCAAAACTCGACGGCGAAGTCGCCAGTTTCGTGCCGGCGGATTTAATGAGCAGCATTTGCTCTTTTTGAAAGCCGAGATTTTTGTCGCGGATGAATTGCAGTTGCTGCGAGATCGTGGCGATGGCGACGAGCAGCACGACGGTGACGGCCATTTGAAAAACCACCAGGCCTTTGCGCAAGCCCGCGCCGGCGGTTCTGGCGAAAGTTCCTTTCAACGTTTTGCTCGGTTGAAACGCGGCGAGGAAAAAGGCCGGATAAATTCCGGAGAGCAAACCGACAAACAAACCAAACGCCATGAAGCCCAACACCCACAGGCCGTTGCCAAACAAATTCAAGTGCAATTGAATCGTGGAAAGATTATTAAAAATCGTGAGGAACAGCTCGGTCAATCCCATGCCGAGAACAACGGCCACACCGCTCACCAGCATCGCCTCGGCGAGAAATTGCTTGACGAGTTGCAGGCGATACGCGCCGAGCACTTTGCGCATGCCGACTTCTTTGGCGCGCTGCAGCGAGCGGGCGGTGGTGAGATTCATGAAATTGATGCAGGCGATGACGAGCACGAGCAGGGCGATAGCCGCAAAAATATAAATATAAATGATATTGTTGTTGCCTTCGATCTCGTTGTCAAAATGCGAGGCAAGATGAATGTCCTGGACCGGCTGCAAAAAGAGCTGTGAATTTTGCCGCGTCGGCGGAAAATATTTTTTGACCACCTGGCTGAGTTTGGCTTCAAAGGCCGCTGCCGGATAATCCGCCGGCAGTTTTACATACGTCCAAAAGCCGTAAAAGAACCAGCTCTTCAAAATATCCGTAAAACTGGTCGCCTGATCGACATTCTGAAATGAAGCCAACGCCTCATATTTAAAATGCGTGTTCTCCGGCGCGTTCGCCAACACGCCGGTGATTTTGAAATCAACGTCGCGGTTGTTGAGATTGACGGCAACGACTTTACCAAGCACGTCGAGGCTGCGGAAGTATTTCTCGGCAAGCGCCCGGCTTATAACAATAGAATTGGGCTGCGTGAGCGCGGTCGCGGCCTCGCCTTTTAACAAAGGCAGCGAGAACACGCTAAAGATCGTGCTGTCGGCAAAATAAAAACGCTCTTCGGGAAATTGCCGATCATCGATCTTGACCACCGGCGTTTGCGTCGTGCGATAGAGCCGCGCCGCGGTGAGGACTTCGGGATATTCCTTGCGCAGCACATTTGCCAGCTCATACGAAACGCTGGCCTGTCCCTGCTTGTTGCCGGTGGCGTCCTTCCAAATCGCCACGCGATGCAACTGCGCGTGATCGGGATGATAGCGATCGTAGCTCAATTCCTTTTGAATGTAGAGCAAGATCACGCCACAACACGCCATGCCGACGGCGAGGCCGAAGATGTTGATGAATGAATAGGCGAGATTCTTGCGCAAATTTCTGGCGGCGATGAGGAGGTAGTTTTTAAACATGACGTTTGTCCGTTGTTAGTGGTCCATCGTCTGTTGCAAAGCGCAGAGCGCATGGCACATAGCATGAGACAGGCATTTCGCTTGCGCTATGTTCTATGCGCTATGCTTTCTGCTTCACCTTAAACATAACCCGCCCCAGATAACCCGCGGGGCTGATCTCGGCGATGTACAGGCCCTGTTGCAGATGGGCCGGTGTTTTCAACGTGCGTTCGGAAAGGCCGCTCAACAATTCAGTGGCTTCCCAATCTTTCTCTTTATCACTCAATAGAATCGACTCACCGTTGTCAACGATTTTTTGCAAAATTTCTTTCAAGCTCATGAGGTTTTCCTTTGTGGCGCATCGTCCGAAGTCTTTTGTCCGATGTCCGAGGTCAAGTATTGGAACGTTTTTTCCGTCTCTTTATCTTTTTATCAGTTTATCTTTTTGCTTCATTCATACCGCAGCGCTTCCACCGGATTCGCCAGCGCCGCTTTGATAGCCTGCGCGCTCACCGTCAGCAATGCAATCACCAATGCCAACCCGCCTGCCAGCGCAAACACCCACCAGCCGATTTGGATGCGATACGCGAAGTCTTGCAGCCAGTCGTTCATTACGAAATAAGCAATCGGCCACGCGATGAGATTGGCCAACAAAACCAGTTTGACAAATTCTTTGGAGAGCAACGCCACGATTCCCGCGGCCGAAGCGCCGAGCACTTTGCGGATGCCGATTTCTTTCGTGCGTTGCTCCGTGGTGAAAGCCGCCAGACCAAAGAGACCCAGGCCGGCGACCAGAATAGCGATGCCGGTGAAATAGCGAAAAATACGGCTCAGCTTGTCTTCGCCGCGATAAAGTTGATTAAAATCATCATCCAAAAAAGAATAGAGAAAAAGCTGATTGGGCACGAGACGATCCAACGCCGCGCGAATGGACGCCAGCGCTTCGTTTATTTTTTCAGGCTGCACGCGCACGAGCAACTGGCTGGTTTGCGCAGGCCGATGCGGGAGGATCAGCGGCTCAATGGCTTGATGGAGCGAAGCAAAGTGAAAGTTTTCCGTGACCCCAACGACGGGGCCAACGTAGTTATTCCAGCGCAACACCGCGCCGAGGGGTTCATCCAAATGCAGCTCGCGCACCGCGGCTTCGTTCAAAATAAACGCCATGGAATCGGCGGCAAATTGATCGGAAAAATTTCGCCCCTGCGCCACCTTAACGCCGAGCGTCGGCAGGTAATCCTGATCGACGCCCCACAGGATGCGCATCTGCACACCGGTTTCATCTCTTCGGTCGTTGCGTTGAATCGTTTCCAGGCTAAAACGCTCGCCTGGCGCTTCCGCTCCAACGGCAACGTTGAGAATGGCCGGATGTTGACGAAGTGTTTGCTTGAAAGTCGCCAGCGATTTGAGCACCGCTTCTCGCCTCTCGCCGCGCAGCGGCGCCTTGATCACGGCTTCTTTGTCGAATCCCAATTGCCGGTTGCGAAAAAATTCCAGTTGGTTATGAATGATCAACGCGCCGGCAATCAAAAAGATGGAGATGACAAATTGGAAAATGACCAGGCCTTTGCGCAGCAGCACCGCCTGCGCCGTTTGTGCCGCCAGTCCTTGCAGGGCTTGAATCGGCTGGAAGCGCGAAATGTAAAGCGCCGGATAGAAGCCGGCAAGGAATCCGGTCAACAAAGCAATGCCGCCGACGCCCAGCGCCAAAAGTTTTAGATCGAACTCTTTAAAAGAGAGAATTTTGCCGGTTAGATTTTCAAAGATCGGCGCGCCGAGCTCGATCAACAGAAACGCGACGAGCAGCGCGCCAAATGTAATCACGAGCGACTCGCCGAGGAACTGTTTGGCCAATTGCGCGCGATACGCGCCGATAACTTTGCGAATGCCCACTTCGCGCAGCCGCCTGGGAAACTGCGCCGTGGTCAGGTTGATGAAATTAATGCAGGCGATGAGCAAAACGAACAAAGCGATTGCTGAAAAGATGTAAACATACGCGACGTCGCTGTTGGGGCGAATTTCTTTTTCGAGCTTCGAGTGCAGGTGAATAGCCGTGAGCGGCTGGAGGCGCAAGCTGACGACCTGCGTCGCCGGTTTATCAAATTGATCGGCATAGAAATCAGTCACGAATGCCGGCAGCTTTTGAGCGACCTCGCCGGGATGCCGCGATTCACGCAGCAACACATACGTATGAAAACCCGCCCACGTCTTGGCGCGATCCAACCAGTCGCCGGCGTTGGCATAAAACGTGGACATGGAAATCAAAAAATCAAACGGCATGTGCGTGTTGGGCGGAAGGTTTTGCAGAACGCCGGTGACGGTCAGCGGCAATTCTCCATCCATGACGAGCACATGTCCGAGCGGATCGACGTCGCCGAAATATTTACGCGCCATCCGCTGCGTCAGAATCAGCGAACGCGGCTCGCGCAGCACCGTGCGCGGATTTCCCTGCACGAGCGCCAGAGAGAAAACCTGCAACGCCGTTGAATCCGCATAAAGAATATCGCGCTCTTCAAATTGAATTTCGTTATAACGCAAAACGGGCTTGCTTCTTTCAAAGAATTTAAATCTGACCACTTGCTCGATTTCCGGAATCGCGGCCTGCAATGCCGGCCCCACCGGCGGTCCAATACAGGCCCAATGCTTGCCCGTCTTCACGTACGCGGCGGTCACACGATAAATTCGTTCAGCGTTTTGATGCTGCCGGTCATAGCTGAGCTCGTCATAAACAAACAACAGAATCAACAGGCAGCAAGCCATGCCAACAGCGAGGCCCGCAATGTTGATGAACGAATACGCCCGGTGACGGATCAGATTGCGCAGCGCGATTTTGAGATTGTTTCTAAACATGCTATTCTCCTTGAAAGGCGCAGAGAGCGAAGCGCATGGCGACAGCGATTTCGCTTTGCCCTCAGCGCTATGCTTCATTCATACCGCAGTGCTTCCATCCCGCGAACGGGATCTCCGCATTGAGAAATTATTCGTATCTCAATGCTTCAACCGGATTCGCCAGCGCCGCTTTGATGGCCTGTGTGCACACGGTCAGCAGGGCGATGAGTAACGCCATTCCACCCGCGAGCGCGAAGACCCACCAGCCGATCTCGATGCGATAGGCGAAATCCTGCAGCCATTGGTTCATCGCATAGTAAGCGACCGGCCAGGCAACGACGTTGGCGATGAGAACGAGTTTCGCAAATTCACTGGAGATCAGGCCGACGATACCGGCGACCGAAGCGCCGAGCACTTTGCGAATGCCGATCTCTTTTGTGCGTTGCTCCGTGCTGAAGACGGCCAATCCAAACAGGCCGAGGCCGGAGAGCACGATCGCCAGTGTCGTAAACCCAAAAGTCATTTGCATGAATTTTTCATCAGCCGCATAAAGCTGCCTAAGATGATCATTAAGAAAAAAATACGTGAACTCGCTTTTGAAGTTGAGTTTTTCCCACGCCAGCTTCAAATGCTGCAACACCTCTGCTTCCTGGCCTGGCTGATAGGCGACGACAAGATGTCCGCCATAATCGGCGTAGCGGATGACCATCGGTTTGATGTGATTATGCAACGAACGATTGTGCATGTCTTTGACGACGCCGATAACCGTTCCCTGCAGGGCCGAATAGTTCAGCTCCTTCCCTACCGGCGACTCGAGGCCAAGCACCTGCACCGCCGTTTCATTGAGCAGAATGGATACGCGTGAAAGGAGACTGAAGTCGACTTTGCCATCTCGAAAAATATTCAGCGTATCATTGGGGCTGCTGCAATTGAAATCGCGTCCTTCCAGAAG
>Ga0247727_10019879_pt1 | contig 10347 bp, 9 predicted proteins | sample WisWelCaveWW1625_FD_202498 | JGI IMG/M metagenome (GOLD analysis project Ga0247727, IMG submission 202498) | Biofilm microbial communities from Wishing Well Cave, Virginia, United States - WW16-25 | ecosystem: Environmental > Aquatic > Deep subsurface > Groundwater > Cave microbial mat | place... | reverse complement strand
CCAGGCCACCGGCGCGGTCTGCGGGATTCAGCTGGCGAAGGGCCTCAAGCAGGCGCAGAAGCTGCCGGAACCGATTTTCACGCCGGCCACCAAGGCGACCAGCGGCCACGACGAGAATATTTCCTTCCAGCGCATGTGCGAGATCGTCGGCAAAGATGTCGGCATGAAGGTGAAGGACGTCAGCATCCGCCTCTACAAGGAGGCTGCGGAGTTCGCCGCGACCAGGGGCATCATCATCGCCGATACGAAATTTGAATTTGGCTTGAATGATAAAAATGAAGTTGTGCTAATCGACGAAATCCTGACGGCGGATTCGTCGCGCTTCTGGCCCGCGGACCAGTACCAGGTCGGCATGTCGCCGCCGTCCTACGACAAGCAGTTCGTGCGCGATTACCTGGAAACGCTCGACTGGGACAAGACGCCGCCCGCGCCCAGGCTGCCGGCCGACGTGATCGCGCGCACCTCGGCAAAATACCGCGAGGCGCTGGAAAAACTCACCGGGAAGAAGCTGTCATGAAACCTGTGGTCGGCATCGTGATGGGCTCCACCTCCGACTGGGAGACGATGAAAGCCGCCGCCAAGCTGCTGGAGGAGTTCGGCGTTCCCTACGAGGCGAAGGCGATGTCCGCGCACCGCTCGCCCAAGGCGGTCGCGGCCTGGGCCGAGGTCGCGCAGGCGAACGGCATCAAGGTGATCATCGCAGCGGCAGGCGGTGCGGCGCACCTTGCGGGGGTGGTCGCGGCGCACACCACGCTGCCGGTGCTCGGCGTGCCGATGCCCTCGAAGCACCTGAAGGGCCTGGATTCGCTGCTCTCCACGGTGCAGATGCCGAAGGGCATTCCGGTCGCCACCTTCGCCATCGGTGAAGCGGGTGCTGCGAACGCGGCCCTGTTTGCCGTTGCCCTGCTGGCGCTTGCCGATGCCGGATTGCAGAAAAAACTCTCTGAATTCCGGACGAAACAGACGGCAGCGGTGTTGAAGACGGCGCCGCTCAAGCTTTGAGCCCTGAGGTCCACCGCGCAGCGGGCATCCTGCGCGCCGGCGGCCTCGTCGCTTTCCCCACGGAAACGGTTTACGGGCTGGGCGCCGATGCGTCCAGCGCCGCCGCGGTGGCGCGGCTGTATCGCGTCAAGGGGCGACCTGCCGATCATCCGGTGATCGTCCATTTTTCTACTCCTGAAACTGCTTTTGCATGGGCAAGCGAGATCCCGGAGGCGGCCCGCAAGCTTGCGGCCCGCTTCTGGCCTGGTCCTCTTACCTTGATCCTGAAGCGCTCAGCCAAGGCGCAGGATTTCGTCACCGGCGGGCAGGACAGCGTCGGCCTGCGCGTGCCTTCGCATCCGGTCGCGCAGCAACTGCTGCGCGAGTTTGGCGGCGGGGTGGCCGCGCCTTCGGCGAATCTTTTCGGCAAGCTCAGTGCGACGACCGCTTTGCATGTGCGAGAGGATCTTGCCGGCGACGTGGACCTCGTGCTTGATGGCGGTGCCAGCGAAGTCGGGATCGAATCGACGATCGTGGATCTCTCGGGCGGAGCACCGGTGTTGCTGAGGCCAGGGGACATTTCGAAAGCCCAATTGGAAAAAGCACTGAATTCAAAAATCGAAGAAAAAAGTTCCGCTTCTCCCCGCCACTCCGGCGGGCTGGAGCGGCATTACGCGCCCAAGACCCCCGCGCAGCTGGTGCCCGCCCATCAGCTGGACGCCGAAATAGCAAAACGCGGTATCTCTGTCGCCGTGCTTGCGTTTTCCAGGCCCGACGAGCGGGTCGAGTACTGGATCCGGATGCCTAGAGAACCACGAGCCTATGCTCAGCGGCTGTACGCGGCCCTGCGCGAGCTGGATGCCGCGGGCTGCGGCGCTATACTGGTCGAATCGCCGCCAGAGACCGCCGCATGGGACGCGATCAGAGACCGCCTGTCACGCGCCACCGGATAGCCGCAGCCATCCTGCTCACGCTTTGCGCCGCCGGCTGCGGCGGGAATTCCTACGTGCAGGCGGGTGCCAGCGGCTCGCCCTCCACGGGCGTCTCGACCGGCGGGTCGGTCAGCGTGCAGGGACACACGAATTTCGGCGCGCTGCTCGTCATCGGCATCCTCGCCAGCATTTCATACCGAGGTGAGCAGGAGCTGCCGCCGACCGGCCGCGCGCCCGGGCTTGACATATCGCGCCGCGTGCACGAGCAGGACTGCACCAGGCCGATCGAGGACTGGTCAGCCAACCTGAAGTGCAAATAAGCGGCTGCGCTCCGGCAGGAACGCGCTACGCGCCTGCGCCACTACTCCGGATACCGCCAGGGCGCTGTGCCGCCCGCGTGCGCCGCGTCCAGCGTCCACAACGGAATAGCGAGTTCAGGCCCGGCCGGCGCGAACACGATCCGCACGCGCGACCCGATGCCGATCGTGCGCACAACATCCGGCGGGGCGAGCGCGCCATCGGGCATCGCGAGATTGCCGATCATCCTGATCGCGTCATGCTCGCTTGGCTGTCCGCGCTGCTCGTCCACCTCCACGAGTAGCGCGAGGTACGGCACATGCGCACGGAACGCCGGCTGCACTGCATGCCGGACCTCGGTGTACGAGTACACGGCTCCGCGCCCGCTCATCGGTGCCCAATCGAACGCGCTTCGCGCACACCACGGGCACGCCGGTCCGGGCGGATAGCGCACCAGCGCACACGCCTTGCAGCGTTGCAGTCGCAGCTCGCCTTGCGCGCAATAGCGAAAGTAGGATGCGTTCTCGCCGTCGAGATCGGCGATCGAGAGCGTCATACCGAGATATCGTCCGGTCACTGCCATCGTGATCTCCTTACGCGTCTCGACTCATGACGAGCGCCGACCCGTAGGCCGGTGTGCCCCAGCCGAAATTCGCCGTCACGTCCACCTTGCGCACTTGCCGGCAACCGCCTTCGCGGTAATCGTACGTATGAACGCGACGCCCATCGGGTCTGACCGGGCAGGAATCATCGGCGTCATGCCGGAGCTGGCGGACGTTCTCGACCACCATGCTCACGCCATGCGTGTAGCCCTCGCACAGATGTCCGCCCGAAGTGTTGTTCGGACGCCGCCCGCCCAACTCGATCGCGCCGCTCGCCACGTAAGCACCGCCTTCGCCTTTCGCGCAGAAGCCGTAGTCTTCGAGCTGCAGCATCGTCGTGAACGTGAACGCATCGTACGAGCCGGTCACGTCCACATCGTTCGGCCCCACCCCCGCGCCGCTCCACAAGCGCGGTGCCGCCCACTTTGCCGCGGCCGTCGTGATCGGGCCGTGCTGGAAGTGCATGTCGGGCCGCGGCTTGCACAATCTGCCGACGACGCCGAGGATCACCGCCGGCGGATGACGCAGCGCACGGGCACGCTCGATCGGTGTCACTACGATTGCGGTCGCATTGTCCGTTTCGATGCAGCAATCGAGCAGATGCAGCGGCGTGCAGATCATACGGCTCGCGAGCACGTCTTCAACGGTCACGCGCTTGCGATGAAGTGCTTTTGGATTGTTCGATGCGTGCTTGCTGTGGGCCACTCGCACCATCGCGACTTGCTCCGGGCGCGTCCCGAATTCGTACATGTGGCGCATGAAGGTCGGCGCGAACGACTGCCCCGGCGACCGCCAGCCATACGCACGGTCGTGCAACTCGTCACCGGTGACTGGCGCCTCAGCGCGCCCGGTGCCGCCGACCCGCGACTGGCTGTAGCCGTTCATCGAGCGATAAATAACCACGGTCGAGCACATGCCAGCTTCAATCGCGCCCATCGCAACGCCGATCAAGGCCTCGGTGCTCGACCCGCCGCCTTGCACGTCCATGAAGAAATTCGGACGAATGCCCAGGTCGCCGGCAACGAAGGGCGATGCCACCGAGTCGCCCATCTGGTACGCGAGGACGCCATCGACATCGCGGGAGGCGAGTCCCGCATCCTGCATCGCGTTGCGTATCGCCCAGCATGCGAGTGCCCGGGTGGTCATGCCGGACCCTCGCGTATAAGTTGTCTCGCCCACCCCGGCGATTGCGTAGCGGCCGCGTAGACGCCGGTCGCCATCGACTACATGCTCGGATGTTTGCATGCGCTTTGTCCGCTCCGTTGTGCCCGATGCGTCGGAGGTTACACGATCATCCGACTGTACTATTCTGCACGCGTGCCCTCCGATTGCGAGATTCGTCCATGACCGAACCGAACTCGAGACAAAGCGAATCGCTCCCGGCTTTGGCCGAAGTGCAGCGAGCGCCTCGACTCTCGGTGGGCGATCTCCTGCGTTCGCAAGCGGTGCGCACGCCGAACGCTCCAGCCGTTACGGAAGGCAATCGAACGCTGTCGTACGCAGCGTTCAACGCGCGGGTGAATCGACTCGCAAACGCGCTTGAGGTAATCGGTATCACGCGCGGCATGCGAGTGGCGATCCTGTCGGAGAATCGCATCGAGTACGTCGAGCTCGAGCTCGCGTGCGCGAAAATCGGCGCGATCGCCTGCGCACTCAATTGGCGCCTCGCCGATCCCGAGCTCGAACATTGCATTCGACTCGTCGCACCGGCGCTCGCGGTCGTCTCGCCACGTTTCGCCGGCGTGGTCGAACGAATCGATCATCAAGTCCCATGCATCTTGCCGCTCGGTGCGCCGTACGAAGCGGCGCTTGAATCCGCAACGGACGACGAACCGAATATCGACATCGATCCCGAAGATGGTCTGCTGGTGCTGTACACAAGCGGTACGACCGGCCTGCCGAAAGGAGCGCTCATCAGCCATCGCGCGGAGATCGCGCGCATGCACGTCAACCGCGAGGAGATGAAGCTCGCACCGGGTGACGTCTTCATCGCCTGGCCGCCGATGTTCCACATGGCATCGAGCGATCAAATGATTTCGTGCTTGTGCACCGGCGCACACGTGATCGTAGTCGATGGGTTCGATCTCGATAGGATCATTTCACTCGTTGGCGTGTACGAACTTTGGTGGCTGATCGTCCTGCCGGGAACCGTGGACCGGTTCTGCGCTGCGGTCCGTGAGCGTGGCATCACACCGAAGGGCGCGAAACTTTTGGGTGCAATGGCCGATCTCATTCCGTCGCAACAAATCGCCGACCTCACCGCGCTCATGCGGGCACCGTTCTCGAACACCTTTGGTGCCACCGAGACCGGGCTCCCGCCTGCCTCCGCCGGGACGCTGGCAATCGGACGCGTTCCCGAATCTCTCGCAAAAACGATCAGCACGCTTTGCGCGATCCGGCTCGTCGATGCGGACGACCGGGAGGTTGCCGATGGCGAAGCAGGCGAACTCGCCATCCGCGGTCCGACGCTGTTCAGCGGCTACTGGAATGCGCCCGAGGCTACCGCGCACGACTTTCGCGGCGGATGGTTCCATATGGGCGATGCGTTCCGCCGCAATCCGGACGGGACGCTCGCCTTCGTCGATCGCGTGAAGTACCTGATCAAATCGGGCGGCGAAAACATCTACCCGGCGGAGATCGAACGCGTCTTGCTGTCCGATCCCCGCGTTGTCGAAGCCGTCGTCGTGCGCAAGCCCGACGCGCAATGGGGCGAGGTGCCGGTCGCCTTCGTCGCCCGCAACGACGAGGCGCTCAGCGCGAATACGCTGATTGCGTTGTGCCGCGGACAGCTCGCGGGCTACAAGCGGCCCAAAGAGATCCACTTCGTTGCATTCGATGCTTTCCCGCGCAGCACGACCGGCAAAGTGCAGCGCGGCGAGGTGGAGCTGTGGCTGCGTTAGGCACGCGTTAAGCGCGTTGCGCACCCGCCTTGCCGTCCTCGACCGCGAAGCTCGCCAGCGTATTGCACGCCGCGTCCGGCCTGGTCACCGTTTCCATCGCGCGCAGGTCGGTGCGCATCTGCGCGGGCGTGACCTCGACGCGGACGTAGCCGCGGTAGCGGCTGTCCACCAGCTTCATGTGCGGATTGTCGGGCAGGAATGCGTTCAGGCGTTCCTGTGCCCAGGCCTGGGAGGTGATCGAGGTGCCGACAAATTCGCTCGCCACCACCAGCGAGTCCGGGTCGTCGAAATCCAGCTTCAGGTCGCTGACGTTGAAGGAATGGACGTCGCCGCCGATCACCACCGGGTTGCGGATTTTTCCGGCGTGAATGAAATCCAGCAGGCGCCTGCGCGCCGCCGGGTAGCCGTCCCAGCCGTCGGTCCAGGCGCGCCGTCCGGGGCCCGGCTTCTGGTCGAACTGCGCCATCGGTGTCTGCTGCGCGAGCACGTTCCAGCGCGCCGGCGATTTTTCGAGCGCACTCTCGAGCCAGCGTTCCTGCGCGCGGCCGAGCATGCTGCGGCCGGGGTTGAACAGCCTCGGACAGTTTTCGATGTCCACCGTGTTCGATCCGCCTCGCCGTCCCGGCCTCGGACAGGCATGCCAGGAGCGGTACTGCCGGTCATCGAGCAGGCAGAAGCGCGCGAGCGTTCCCCAATCGAGCTCGGTGTAGATGCGCATGTCCGGACCCTTGGGCCGCATGCGCGCGGGCAAAGGCATGTGCTCGTAGTAGGCTCGGTACGCGGCAGCGCGCCGCAACAGAAAGCCGTCGCGGTCCATACCGTCCTCGGGGCGGTCGTCGGCGTAGTCATTGTCGACCTCGTGGTCGTCCCAGGTGAGGATCCAGGGCATCGATCGATGCGCTTGCTGCAGATCGACTTCGGTCTTGTAGAGCGCGTGGCGGATCCGGTATTCGTCGAGCGAATAGGGTTCGGCGGCGTTGTGCTTCCTGACGTGCTCGCGGCCCCAGGAGGTCTCGTAGATGTAGTCGCCGAGAAAGACGAGCAGCTCCGGGTCGTCCTTGACGATTTGGCGGTAGGTGTTGAACCAGCCTTGTTCGTAGTGCTGGCACGATGCGAAAGCAAAGCGAAGGCGCGGGGAACCGGCAGAGACCGGCGGCGCAGTGCGGGTTCGTCCGACCGGGCTGACCGCGTCGCCGGCGAGGAAGCGGTAGAAGTACCACCGGTCCGGCTCGAGGCCCTTCACCTCCGCATGCACCGAGTGCGCCCAGTCCTGCGTCGGGAACTCGGCGCGGCTGGCGACCACTCTCGCGAAGCGCTCGTCTTCGGCGACTTCCCAGCGCATCGGCACCGGCTCGGACGCAAGGCCGCCGCCAGGCTCGAGCGGCCTGGGCGCAAGCCTGGTCCAGAGCACGAATCCATCGGGGGTCGGATAACCCGACGCGACGCCGAGCGTGAAGGGGTAGGAATCGAAGCGGAGCTTGCGGTCGGTGGCGCGGACCGGAACCGCCTGCGACACGCCCAGCGCGGCAAGGATTTCAAGGAACCTGCGACGGCCGAACATGCACAGAGCATACCCGGTCCTTATTCTGGACTTAGCGGGCGCGTGGGCGCATGCTACTGCACAAATTCAACAACGAAGGGGAAACCATGAGTGCTGCCGGATCTGCTGCAAGCCCGCGCTGGTGGGTGCCCGGAGACTGGAACGGCTTTTTCGGGCTGTTTACCAACGTCGTTCTGAACGTGATCGTGCTCACCGGCCTGTGCCTGGGCGTGGTGAATCTGCCCGCGGATACGGTCTTCGGGCGCATCCTGCCCGCGCTCGGCATCGCGCTGCCGATCGGCAACCTCTACTACGCGTACCTCGCCTACAAGCTGGCGCAGAAGGAGGGCCGCACCGACGTCACCGCAATGCCGTACGGCCCGAGCGTGCCGCACATGTTCATCGTCGTTTTCGTGATCATGCTGCCGGTGTACCTGAAAACCAAGGATCCCATGCTCGCCTGGCAAGCGGGCCTGGCGTGGGCCTTTATCATCGGCGTCATCGTGCTCGCCGGGGTCTTCGTCGGGCCCTGGATCCGGGCGCACACGCCGCGCGCCGCGATGCTGGGCACGCTTGCCGGCATCTCTATCGCCTTCATCTCGCTGCGGCCGGCCTTCCAGATGTGGGAAGTGCCCTGGATCGCTTTCGTTTCGCTCGCCATCGTGCTGATCGCCTGGACTGCAAATGTGCGCCTGCCGTGGGGATTGCCCGGCGGACTGGCTGCCGTGATTGTCGGCATCGTCGTCGGCTGGGCTGCATATTTCTTCGGCTGGAGCGATGTCGTAAAGGCCGAGCAGGTGGGCGCTTCGCTCGGACAATTCGGTCTGCATCTGCCGGTTCCCGGCAACGAGGTCTGGCGGGGGCTCATCGATGTTGCACCGCTGCTCGTGACGGCGATCCCGCTCGGCATCTACAACTTCACCGAGGCGATGAACAACGTCGAGAGCGCCTCGGCCGCCGGCGATTCCTACGACCTGCGCAGGATCCTCGCCGCCGACGGCATCGGTGCGATCGCCGGCGCAGTGCTCGGCAGCCCGTTTCCGCCCGCGGTGTACATTGGACATCCTGGCTGGAAAGCGGTCGGGGGGCGCATCGGCTATTCGCTCGCCACTGGCGTAGTGATCGCGCTGGTGTGCTTTCTTGGCCTGACCGCGCTGCTGCTCGCGGTGGTGCCGCTGGTCGCGATCCTGCCGATCCTGCTCTACATCGGCCTGGTGATCGGCGCACAGGCCTTCCAGGCTTCGCCCGCCAAGCATGCGCCGGCAGTGGTGCTGGCGATCATTCCGAACGTCGCCGCATGGGGCCAGCTCCAGGTCGACAGTGCGCTGAATGCGGCGGGCACCTCGGCCGCTCAACTCGGCATGGGCAAGCTGGCTGGGTCGGGGCTCGTGTACCACGGCATGGAGCTGCTCGGCGGCGGCGCGGTGCTCTCGGGACTGGTGCTGGGCGCGCTCGCCGCGTTCATCATCGAACGCAAGCTCAAGGAAGCAGCGATGTGGGCCTTCGCCGGTGCCGTGCTCGCCTTCTTCGGCTTCATCCACGGCACGCAACTCGGCTGGGCGATGTCGCCACAGGTGGCGCTCGGCTACGTGATGTTCGGCGCGCTCTGCCTGGCCCTGTCGCGCCAGGCGTCGGCCGCACAGAACTGATGTCCCGCCACTTTCACGCAATGAGCGCCGCCAGCGCGCGACGGGAGTCCGACACCCAGCCGAAGATGCCACCCTGGGCCTTGATCATGGCGAGCGCGGCTTTCTGGAACTCAGGGAAATACGACCCGACGCAATCGGACAGCACCACGCATTCGTAACCGCGGTCGTTGGCTTCGCGCACGCTGGTGTGGACGCAGACTTCGGTCGTGACGCCGCAGACGATCAGCGTCCTGATGCCGCGGTCGCGCAGGATGAGCTCGAGGTCGGTGGCGTAGAACGCACCCTTGCCGGGCTTGTCGATCACCGGTTCGCCGGCCGCGGGATACAGTTCCGGCACGATATCGTGGCCGATTGCTCCGCGCACCAGGATGCGCCCCATCGGTCCGGCATCGCCGATGCGCGTCTTGCCCCTGCCACGCGCGAGCTTGGTCGGCGGGCAGTCGGTGAGGTCCGGCCGATGGCCCTCGCGGGTGTGGATGACCAGCATTTCGGTCTTGCGCGCCGCTTCCAGTACCCGCTTGGTCGGGGCGATGGTCGCCTGCAGCGGCGTCACGTCGTTGCCCAGCGCCTCGCCGAATCCGCCCGGCATGACGAAATCGCGCTGCATGTCGATGATCAGCAGCGCCGTGGTCTGCGGATCGAACTCCAGTTCGTACGGTTCAGCCTCGATCGCCTTGCTCGCCATGTTTACTCTCCTCGCTGGCCAATGCTTGTCTTGGTAAACTCGATGTTATACAAGATGCGACGCTGCGCTAGGGCTATGGAGCTTAAAAGGGGACATTTCATGAAGCGTCGCGCGGAAAGCTTCGGATCGGCGGGCACTTCAAGCACCGATGGCTTGGAGGCCGCATGAACGAAGAGCTGGAGCTCCTGAGACCCAACATGATCGCGAGCATGGCGCTGCTCAATAAACGCGGCTTCAAGGCCAACACGTTCATCGACATTGGCGCGGCCGAAGGAGGCTTCTTCCTGCTGCGCCGGCAGATGGACCTCTTTCCCGGTGCCCGGCATTTTTTCATCGACGCGATGCACGAGAACGAGCCGGTCTACCGCAAGCTGGCCGCAAAATTCGGCGCCGGATACGAGATCGCCGCCCTGTCCTGCGTCGAGGGGCAGGTGGCGCTGCGCATCGACCCGGATTTTTACAATACCCACGTCGATCGGCTCCAGCGCGGGACCGCCTATGAAGTAACGCGGCTGGTGCCCGCGTACACCCTGGACAGCGTCGTGCAGCGCCACGCACTGCAGCCCCCGTTCGCCGTCAAGCTCGACGTGCAGGGAGGCGAACTGGATGCGCTGCGCGGCGGCCTGCGCACCCTCGACCAGGCGGTTTCAGTGACGGCAGAGATCCAGATCTTTTCGGAGCGGGACACGCTGGTCGAACTGCTCGGGTTCATGCAGGGCCGCGGCTGGGCGCTCTATGACCTGACCGATCCGGCCTACTAT
>Ga0247727_10019878_pt1 | contig 10348 bp, 7 predicted proteins | sample WisWelCaveWW1625_FD_202498 | JGI IMG/M metagenome (GOLD analysis project Ga0247727, IMG submission 202498) | Biofilm microbial communities from Wishing Well Cave, Virginia, United States - WW16-25 | ecosystem: Environmental > Aquatic > Deep subsurface > Groundwater > Cave microbial mat | place... | reverse complement strand
GGCTTCCCATCACGCCACCTCGAGGAGCCGCTTGAGGACCGGGATCATCTCGGAGCGCGAGACGGTCTGCTGGCCGGACCGCTGCTTCACCCAGGCGTCCCGGGTGGCGGCCTCCTCGCTGCCGCGCCTGCCTTCGCTCAGGTCCTTGATCGAGACGGTGCCCGCCTCGAACTCGTTCGATCCCGCAATCAGCACGACCGGGATCCCCATCCTGTCGGCGTAGGCGAACTGCTTCTTGAGCGACTTCGCATCGCCGAGGTAGATCTCCGCCGGGATTCCGGCCTCGCGCACCTCGCGCGTCAGGGCCAGGTAGTCCGGCATCCTCTCCGGATCCATGACGGTCATCATCACGCGGGCCACGGCCCATCCCTTCGGGACCCGGCCCAGCTCCTCCATCGCGGCCACGAGGCGATCCACGCCGATCGAGGCGCCCGTGGCGGGAACCGCCTCCTCGCCGAAGCGGCTCACCAGGCCGTCGTAGCGGCCGCCGCCGAAGATGGCGCCGAATCTCGGGAGATCGTTCAGCGTGGCCTCGAAGATGAGGCCCGTGTAGTAGTCGAGGCCGCGAGCCAGGCTCGTGTCGAGGCCGACTCTCGCGGGAGGGATTTTCGCGATCCGGAGATACCTCTCCATCTCGCCGAGCTCCGCCACCGCCTCGCCGGACCCGGGAACGGCTTCGAAGAGGCGTGTGAGCGCGTCGAGACCTCCGCCGGGAGCCCGGTCGGTGACCGCGTGCGTCTCGTAGAACTCCCGTAGCTTCATGACGGCGGGATCGGGAAGCCCGAGTCCCCGGATTCTGTCGCCGCTCGCGTCCGTCCGCCCCGGGCCCAGCTCGCGCAGCAGATCCTCGAGGCCGATCTTGTCGAACTTGTCGAGGACGCGCATCGTGTCCATGGACCGGCCCTCGGGGACGCCCGCCCATCGCAGGATCGAGTTCAGGAGTTTCCGCGAGGAGTATCGGACGCGGAAGTCGAGCCTCAGCGCGCACAGCGCCTCGTCCATCGCCATCACAATCTCGGCGTCCGCAAGGACCGTGGGCACGCCCACCGAGTCGATGTCGAACTGGACGAACTCCCGAAACCGGCCCGGGTCGGGCTTGTCCGCCCGCCAGACCGGCGAGACCTGATACCTCCTGAATGGGCGCGGGAGGTCCCGGTACTGGGCCACGACGCGGGCGAGGGGGACCGTCAGATCGTAGCGCAGCGCGATCTCCTCCCCATCGGGCGACGTGAATCTGAACAGGTTCTTCGACCCCTCTTCGCCCAGGCCCAGGAGCGCATCCACGTACTCCACGGCCGGCGTGTCGAGCGGGACGAAGCCGTACCTCTCGAAGGCGGCCCGGATCGTCTCGATGACCCGGCGTCTCGCGGCCGCCTGATGGGGCAGGATGTCGCGGAACCCCTTCACCACCCTCGGCTTGACAGTCGCGGGGGGCCTCTCAGGCATCTTCGTCCTCGGGGATCGGAAGCGCCGGGCGCCGAGCCCGGGATCAAAAAGACGAGAAGGCCGCGAGCGCGCGGCGGCCGCGCTGGTACTGGGGGAGGGATTTGAACCCTCGGCCCCCTGATCCACAGTCAGGTGCTCTAACCACTGAGCTACCCCAGCACGCGCATCGCCGTCGAGCCGGACGGGCCGGAACTTCCCGGCTGGATAGGGAACTGGGAAACGTACCAGAGCGTCCGGAGAGGGTCAAGACGCCCGACGTCGGGGTCCTGGCTCGGTTTCCCTTCGCTGGGGCCGCGCACCCGGCGCGGGTAAGACGCGGGACCCGTCCAGCATCGATCCGGCGCGTCTGGCGCTCGCGGGAGGCCGGTCATTCCGCGCCGGCACGGCCCGCTCCGGGAAACCAAGCCAGTACTCGCGTCGGCATCCCGACGCGGCCGCCGACGGGGATCTGACGGTTCGGGGCGGCGCGCTTGGCCTTTCGGCGGCCGAGGTGCTTGAATACCGCGCTTTCAGGTGGCATCGTCGCTCAGACTTCCTATATTGAGCCCGAAACACAAGCGCGAATCCTTGTCCGACGATGCGATTCCTGCTCGCCCAACCGCCGGGGGCCGTGTGGCGTCGACAGTCCCGCACCGAATCCTGATCGTCGATGACGAGCCCGTGATCCGCGAGGTGCTCAACGAGCGTCTCTCCTCCGCGGGATTCGAGTGTCACATCGCGCGGAACAGCAGGGAAGCCCTCGGCAAGATCCACGAGTTCAACTACGATCTCGTCCTCTCCGACATCGCGATGCCCGGAGGCGACGGCATATCGCTGCTCAGACAGATCAAGCTGGACCTGCCCAACCTGGATGTCGTCATGCTCACCGGCGTCGTCGACGTGGACACCGCGATACGAGCGATCCGGCTCGGCGCCAGCGACTACCTGACGAAGCCTTTCAATCTCGAAGAGGTCGTGCTGACCATCGAGCGAACGCTCGACAAGAGGCGCCTCATCAACGAGAACCTCGAGTACCAACTCGATCTCGAGAGGAAGGTGGACGAGCGCACGCATGAGCTTCGCCGCAAGACGGACGAGGTCGAGCGGCTCTATGCCGAGCTGAAGGAGGCCTTCGAGAAGATCCACGCCACGTATGACACGACCCTCGAGGCGCTCATGGAGGCGCTCGACACGCGCGACTCCGAGACGCAGGGCCATTCGAGACGGGTGGCCGAGTACACGGTGGCTGTCGCGAAGCGGATGGGGATCGAAGAGCCCGACCTGACCCAGCTCCGATGGGGCTCCCTGCTGCACGACGTGGGCAAGATTGGCATCCCCGACGCGATCCTCCGCAAGCCCGGCCCGCTCACCCCCGCCGAGTGGGAGATCATGCGGCTGCACCCCGAGATGGGCGCGCGCATTCTCTCCTCCATCAAGTTCCTCGAAGGCGCCACGCCCATCGTGGCCTGCCACCAGGAAAGATTCGACGGGAGCGGCTATCCTCAGGGGTTGAAGGGAGATCGAATCCCCCTGGGCGCTCGGATCTTCGCCGTCGCGGATTGCTTCGACGCCATGATGATGGATCGGCCCTACCGGCGGGGCACGACCCACGACCGGGTCCGCGAGGAGCTCGTGAGGAACGCGGGCTCGCAGTTCGATCCGGCCATTGTGGAAGTCTTCCTGACGATTCCGGCCGAGGAATGGGATGAGATTAACAGCCGCGTCACCCGGGATCGCGCCTCGCGAGGCCTCGTCCACCGAAGCTAGCCAGCGCATCCGCGCGCTACGCGACAACGTCGAGAAGGCGATTCGGGGGAAGAACGAGACCGTCAAGCAGGCCGTGGCGGGATTGCTGGCCAAGGGCCACCTCCTCATCGAGGACATCCCAGGCGTCGGGAAGACGACGCTCGCCTCGTGCCTTGCTCGCTCGATCGGCGGCACCTTCCGCCGGGTCCAGCTCACCTCCGACCTTCTCCCCTCGGACATCATCGGCGTGTCGGTCTTCAATCCGGACGCGCACGCCTTCGAGTTCAAGAAGGGGCCGCTGTTCGCCAACGTCATCCTCGCCGACGAGCTGAACCGGGCCACCCCGAAGACTCAGTCGAGCCTCCTCGAGGCGATGAGCGAGTTCCGCGTCAGCGTGGACTCCCAGACTCACCTTCTCCCGAACCCGTTCTTCGTCGTGGCCACGCTCAATCCGGTCGAGCACCACGGCACCTACCCTCTCCCCGACTCGCAGCTCGACAGGTTTCTGATGCGCCTGGAGATGGGCTATCCCGACGCGGCCGCCGAGAGGGAGATCATCGTTCGCCAGCGGCTCACGAACCCCTCCGAAACGATCGAGCCCGTCCTGACAGTCGGCGACGTCCTGAAGCTCCAGCAGAAGGTGCGCGAGATCCACGTGGACGATTCCCTTCTGGACTACATGCTCGCCCTCGTGAAGGAGACCCGTTCGAGCGCCGCGGTCGAGCTGGGCGTGTCGCCTCGCGGATCGCTCTCGCTCTACCGTGCGACGCAGGCGCTGGCTCTGGTGGAGGGACGGAACTTCGTCGTCCCCGAGGACGTCCTCACGCTTGCGGTGCCCGTCCTGGGCCACCGCCTCGTGCTGAAGCCGGGCAGCGGGCGCGCAAGCCGGACGGCCGCGATGATCATCGAGGACATCCTCCGCCGCGTGCCGGTCCCCTCCTGATCCGGAGGCTTCATGGGCCCTCCCCGGGAGCCGAGACAGTCCCGAGGAACCCTCTGGCGCTACTACCTCCTCCTCTTCAGCCTGCTGATGGCCGCTGTCAACACGGGCAACAACCTCCTCTATCTCGTCTTCTCGATCATGATCGCCGTGGGGGCCGTCTCGTTCGTAGCAGCCGGGCGCGCGCTCCGGCGGCTCGAGACGGTCCTTCGCCTCCCTGACGAGGCGGTGGCCGGCCGGCCTTTCCTGCTGGGCGTGGAGGCTGCAGCGGGTCCGGGAACCGCACCTGCCCCCTGGGCCGAGGCGACGCTGCGCGGCCTGCCAGTCGAGCTCCCGGCCCTCCTCATCCCCGCGCTTCCTCCTGGCGGGCGGACCGTCATCTGCGTCCAGGCGCGTGCAGGGCGAAGGGGCGTGCACCGGAGCTTCGGGCTCGGCCTGCGCAGCCGGTACCCCTTCGGCCTCTTTCAGCGGACGAAAATCACGCCATCCGATGCCGCCATGATCGTGACGCCGCGCCGCTTCCCGATCCAGTCGATCGAGATCGCGCCCCCGACGAATCAGGGCCAGCTCAGGGCCCTGCGCGTGGGCGAGGGGGCGGAGCTCTTCAACATCCGCGACTACACGACACAAGACGACGCGCGCAGGATCGATTGGAAGGCTTCCGCGAGGCTCCATCGCCCCATGCTGAAGGAGTTTGAGAAGGAGACCGAGCGAGCCCTCGATCTGGTGCTCGACGAGCGCGCAGCCGACGGCGCGGCGGCGCACGACTTCGAGCGCCTGGTGGAGACGGCGGCCTCGATCCTGGACCACTGCGCCGAGAAGGGGATCTTCGCGCGGCTCATCGTCCCGGGCGAGGCGGGCGGATGCGGCGCTCTCTCCGGCCGCGAGGCGATCTCCTACCTGGCCGAGGCGAGCGCACGGCCGGGCGCGGCCTCCCCCGGGGATCTGTCGTCCGGCGACGTCTCGGCGCCCCGCATCGTCCTCTCCCTTCACGCCGGCGCGGCGACTCCGCTCCTGGTCCACTGGGCCGGCGAGGGAGACCATCCGTGACGGCTCTGAACGGGCTGACGCTGTGCCTTCTGATCAGCGCTGTGAGCCTTTTCGTCTCCGAGGCGACAGGACCGGTCCACGCGGGGATTCTCTGTCTCTGCGTTCTCTACCAGAGATGGCGGTGGAGCGGACGCGGGGGACCTCCCGACGCGCGCCGGCTTCTCTGGGAATGGGCCTCGCTCGCCGCCCTCTTCGTCTTCATCGCCGATCTGTTCGTTGCGAGCCGCAATCTGATCGGCGCCGCGCTGCGCCTTCTCGTCTTCATCGTGGCCTATCACGCCGACAACCCGCAGACGCCGCGGCGCGCCCGGCAGACCCTCGGCCTCGGGCTGATCCAGATGATCGCCGCTTCGGCCTCCACGACCGAGATCGGCTTCTCCTTCCTGATGGCCGCTTTCCTGGTCGCCGTGCTCTGGACGCTGGCCGCCCTCGGCGCGGTGGAGGCGGAGGCTCCGGGAAGGCCCCTGGCCGCGCGGGCCCCCGACCCGCGGATCCGACTTCCTCTCGTCAGACTGATCGGCCGATCGTCGGCGCCGATCACCGCGCTCGCCCTTGGGATCTTCTTCGTCATCCCGCACTACGGCACAGGTTACTTCCGGCAGGCGGGCCCGATGCAGCGGCAGAACATCTCGGGCTTCTCGGAGACGATCCAGCTCGGCTCGATCGGGAGCATCAAGCGGAACCATGCGACGGTGATGCGGATCCGGCGCCTAGGAATGGGCGGAGCGCCGCCTCTTCCCCTCCGCATGAGAGGTCTCGCCTTCGATCGCTACGACGGAAGGGGATGGAGCATCTCGGACAGGGCCAGAACGAGCCTCAGGCAGGACGGGGAGAGCGGCGCGTATCTGATCGATCCCGGCGGGGCCGCGCTTGCCGGCGGCCCCTACATCGGGCCGAGCGGCTCTCCCGTGGAGCGATCCCTCGATCCGAACTGGCTGGGGCTGGAGATCCTGCTCGAGCCGCTCGAGACGCGCGTCCTTTTCACGCCTCCCGACCTCGCGACGGTGAGCGTGGCTCGCTGGAGCACGGTGTACATGGATCAGCAAGGAAGCCTCCTCGCCATGGGGCCGGCGATGCGGAGATTCCCTTACGTCACCGTCAGCCGGCTCACGCAAGGCGAGCCGTCCGGGCTCGGCGGAGATCGTCCGCCCGGCGACGGCGCCGATCACCTCCAGCTCCCGCCGCTCGATCCGAGGATCGCGGATCTCGCTCGATCCATCGAGCCCGGCCTCTCCGATCCGCTCGCGCGGGCCCGCGCCGTCGAGGCTCATCTCCTGGGATCCTACGCCTATTCCCTCGACGTCGACGACCTCGCCGCCGAGGCGCCCCTGACGCGCTTTCTCATCGAGCGCATGCCGGGCCATTGCGAGTACTTCGCCACGGCGATGGCGGTCCTCCTCAGGATCGAGGGGATGCCGTCGCGGATCGTGAACGGCTTCAATGGAGGCGAGCACTCGGAGTTCACCGATCAGACAATCATCCGGCAATCGGACGCCCATTCCTGGGTGGAGGCGTGGATCCCGGGGCGGGGCTGGGTGACCTTCGACCCGACGCCTCCGGACCCGGGCGTCGATGCGCTCGGACTCGCCGCGCGCCTGTGGCGGCTGGTGGAGGAGGCCGAGATGGCTTGGGACACGTACATCGTGGGGCTGGATCTCGGGGACCAGCAGAACGCCTTCGAGGAGATCCGGGACCGCGTGGATCTCGCCGCCGCGGGCGTCGCGATCCGCCTCCGCGCGGCCGCCGAGAAGATCGCACGGATCATCGAAGGCCCGGAGCGCGCCCTCCGCGTCGCCGGCCTGGCGCTCGCCATCGCCGCGGTCCTCGCGGCCGCCGCGGGGGCCCTGACCGCCTCGGTCCGCCTGTGGCGGCACCGTGTCCTGGGGGGCGCGGGCGCTCACCCGGCGACTATCCTTTTCAGGCGCTTCGAGAAGGTCGCGGCGCGGCGCGGGCTCCGCCGCGGCACATCGATGACCCCCGCGGCCTTCGCCCGGTCCGCCGGGGCGCCCGAGGTGGCCACCGCTTTCGAGGCCGCGCGCTACGGCTCCGTTGCGCCGAGCGCGGTCGCGCTGGGCCGGCTGCGAAGCGCCATCGAGAGCCACCGTCCGGCCGGCCGCTGAGATTCTCTCACCCCAGCTTCCGCGACTCGATGACAGCCTCGAGCCCGGCCCACGTCTCCGGATCCTGGTTGAAGAGCGTCTGGAGGTAGATCGCGACCTCGCTCCCGTCGAACTCGGCAAGGAGCAGGTCGACGCAGGAGGCGAGCTTCTCCTCGCCGGGAGGATCGATCTCGGAGGTGATCTTCCCTTCCTCGTGCTCGATCTCCAGCAACTCCAGAAAGCGGCGCATCATCGGAATCTTGTGCGCCATGTGGTAGGCATAGAGCAGAGCTGCGGCCACCCCGTCGGGCAGGACGACCATGCCCGCGAGGTAGCCGGCGCGCTTGGCCTTCGGCGCCTCGCGAATCGACTGGATCCTGGAGCGCCGCGCGTTCGCGATGGCGGCAAGCGCCCCGGCAACCTCCTCGGGCTTCGCGAACCCGGGCTCCCAGATCGCTGCCGCCGCCTTGAGCCTCTCCTCGGGCCGCAGCGCCCGCCAGATTCTGATCGCGGTGTACTGCACGGCCCGTTCCGAGGCTTCACGGTTGGACATGATTGCGCCCTCCTCCGCTCCCACGGCCCCTCTTCTGGGGCTAGGGAAAGTGACGCTCGATGATCTTGAGGATGCCTTCCACGGCCGCCGCCCCTCCGGCGACGATGTGGCCCGTCTCCATGTGCCTGCTGCCTCCCGTGAAGTCGCGGACGATCCCGCCCGCCTCCCGGAGGATCACGGTGCCCGCGGCCATGTCCCATGGCGAGAGCGAGAACTCGAAAAACGCATCCGCCCGGCCACAGGCCACGTAGGCCAGGTCCAGCGCAGCGGATCCGGCCCGCCGTATCCCGTGGCTGCTCTTGTGCAGGTCCGCGAAGATCTTCAGGTACGTCTCAAGAAGATGCTGCGCGCGGAAAGGAAAGCCCGTCAGCAGCAGGCAGGACTCCAGCGCGTCCCTCTGCGCAGCCTCGATCGGGCGTCCGTCGAGGGTGGCGCCGCATCCGTCCGCCGCCTGGAACATCTCGTCGCGGATTGGATCGTAGATGGCCCCCGCCAGGAGGTCGTCCTCGCTCACGGGCCCGGGACCCGACCTCGCGGCGGCCACCGAGACCGAAAAGACGGGAAAGCCGTGGATGAAGTTGGTGGTCCCGTCGAGAGGGTCGATCACCCAGCGGATCTCGCCGCCGGGATCGGTCGCGGCCGATTCCTCCGCGATGAAGCCGTGATCCGGGTGCTTCTCCCGGATCAGATCGATGATCGCCGACTCCGCCTCCCTGTCCACGGCCGTGACGAAGTCGTTGCGCCCCTTCTCGTCGAATCCGATCCTATGGCCGGATTCCCGCGCGGCGCGAATGACGCGCGCGCCGGCGCGCGCAGCGTCGGCCGCCGTTCCCATCAGCTCGCGCGCGGATCCCACGTCGCTCATGTCGCGCTCGATTCCTCCACCCTCGCGCTGGCGCCGATCAAGAGGCGCCGGGCGGGCCGCCCGGCGCGGGGGCGCGCGAGGAGCTCGCAGGTCTCGCGTCGAGGACCGCTCTCACCTGCCCGGCCAGCTCGTCGGGGAAGAAAGGCTTCGCGAGCAGCGGGAGGGGGCCGGGCATCCCCGGGGGAGCCTGGGCATCCTCGGCGTGGCCCGAGATGTAGAGGACGCCGATCCGCGGATCGCGTTTCCTGAGACGATCCGCCAGCTCGACCCCGCCGAGCCTCGGCATCACGACGTCCGTGAGGAGCAGGTCGATCTCCCCTTCGTGTTTCAGGGCCAGGTCGAGCCCCTCGACGCCGTCGCTTGCCTCCAGGACCGTGTAACCCAGACGGTCGAGGACCCTGTGGATCAGATCGCGCACCTGCGGCTCGTCCTCCGCGAGGAGGATCGTCTCCCGCCCCCTCGGCGCCGGCTCGATCCGGATCCCCGCAGCGGGCCTCTCTGCAGCCTCCTCCGCCATGGGAAGAAAGATCCGGAAGGAGGATCCGAATCCGAGCTGGCTTCTGACTTCGATGTGTCCGCCGTGCTGCTTGACGATCCCGTACGAGGTGGCGAGGCCTAGGCCGGTTCCCTTCCCAACCTCCTTGGTGGTGAAGAAGGGCTCGAAGATGTGCGGTAAGTCTCTCTCGGAGATCCCTGTGCCGGTGTCGCTGACCGAGACGAGGACGTACCGTCCGGGAAGAAGGTCGGCGGCATCGCCGGCGCCGATCGTGACATTCGAGGTCTCGATCGTGACCCTGCCTCCAGACGGCATGGCGTCGCGCGCGTTCACCGTCAGGTTGACGAGCACCTGCTCGATCTGCGTCGGGTCGACTCTGACCTTCTCCAGACTCTCGTCCAGGGCCAGGACGATCTCTCTGTCCTCTCCGAGAAACCCCTTGAGCATCGAGTCGAGCTCTCGGATCGTCCAGTTCAGGCACACCACCTCGAGTGAGATTCGTTGTCTCCTTGCGAAGCCCAAGAGCTTCCGCATCAGGTCGGAGGCCCTTCCGGCCGCCTTGCCAATTTCATCGAGGTGCAGCCGCGCCGGGCTGCCGTCGGGGAGACTCTCGGCGGCCAGGGCTTCGTATCCCGAGATCGCGGTGAGCAGGTTATTGAAGTCGTGAGCGAGGCCCCCTGCCAGGCGGCCGACGCTTTCCATCTTGTCAGATTCCTGAAGCTGGGTCTCGAGCCGCTTGCGCTCGGTGATGTCGCGGGCCGTGCCGTCCACGAGCGTGATCTTCCCCGCCTCGTTCCGCTCGGCTATCGCCCGATCGTGGACCCAGCGCACCCCACCGTCCGCGTGGAGGATCCTGTACTCCACGTCGAAGGTCCCGCCTTCGCGCGTGAGCCTGGCAAACTCCGACATGACCCGCTCACGGTCCTCGGGGTGGATGATCCGAGGCCATAAATCGGAGTCCTCGATGAATTCTTTCGCGGATCGTCCGCTGACCGCTTCCGCAGCCGGGTTGAGATACAGATGCTGTTTCGTGTCGGCCCGGAGGACCCAGACCACGTCCGCTATCGAATTGAGGATGCGCTGGAGCCGCTTCTCGCTCTCGCGCACCGAGCACTCCGCTTTCCGCCTCTCTTCCTCGAGCCTGGCGTGGTGGATCGCGACCGCCAGGTAGCCG
>Ga0247727_10019877_pt1 | contig 10348 bp, 9 predicted proteins | sample WisWelCaveWW1625_FD_202498 | JGI IMG/M metagenome (GOLD analysis project Ga0247727, IMG submission 202498) | Biofilm microbial communities from Wishing Well Cave, Virginia, United States - WW16-25 | ecosystem: Environmental > Aquatic > Deep subsurface > Groundwater > Cave microbial mat | place... | reverse complement strand
CGATGCGAGAGTGCAGGTTGGGTCGTGCCACCAGGCTCCAAGTCCACCGTAAAATACGCAGGCATTGCGGCAATTGGTACATCCCTCTCCACTTTGGCCCGAATTGAGTTCGTCAGGATAAAACTCATTGGAGGTTGTATTCTCGCAAATGGTTACCCCGGTGCCGAAAATGTCAAACCAAAAGTCAACGGTGTAGTTGTTCGCTCCGGCGGTGTCGGGCGGATTGAAACCGCCACCAATGCATACCTGAAACGTAATCAGGAATTTTCCTCCGCCGATGGATTTGGCGCTGTCAAGCTGCAAGTAGGACTGGTCGCAGGCTCTGACAGCCGGCAAGAACAACAGGAAGAAAAACAAGCCGGCGAGAACTACAGCACAATTGTGTTTTGGAGCTGCAAGGTTTTCAGTAATCATCCGTTTCAGTTTCTTCATTGCGATTGAATTTTTTGTGCGGAATCGGGTTTCCGCAGTAATAACGGGTGAATGAATATAGGATCAATATTGCAATCCTGCCAAACTTTTCGGTGCAGAATATTACATCATGAAAAAAGCCGGCTAAGGCCGGCTTTTTTTAATAGTCCCGATATTGTTGGTTGAAAATGTCAGTATTTCAAAAATTTGCCATCCAGGGATGAATTCGGGCTGTTTAGCCTGAAAAAGTAAAGGCCGGATGCCAAAGCGCTCACATCCAAATCCAGGAAATTCTCTCCGGCAGATGCTTCATAAGTACTTTCCAGGGCAATTTTGCCTTCCTGGTCAAAAATAACGACGCGAAACTGCTGATTTTCAGCGGAATACATGAAAATCGTTGTCGTTTCCACGGCAGGAACCGGGAAGATGGAATTGATATGGGAATGGATAATTCCGGTAAAGGTCACCGAAACGGTTTTTGAATCGCTGTTCTTGCCATCCTGATCCACCTGGGTAATCTTGTAAAACGAAGTCCCGGGTTCCGGATTCACATCAACATATTCGTAATTATCATATCCCTGGCGGCGGTTGGTTCCTTCCACGCGGTCCAGGTCAAAGAAGTTGTATCCATCCAGAGATTTTTTCACGATGAAGTGGGAATTGTTTACTTCGAGGAATGTCGCCCAACGGATGGTGACGAAATCAAATCCGGGTTCGGCAGATATGGCACTCCAATACACCGGGAGAGCAGAGAGATTGATCGTCTGTTCGGGATGGTCGCCGCTGGTCCAGCAGTCTCCGGCAAAGCCAGAAGTGTTTTCAACACCCCGTACCACGATGGAGTCTGGCAAACCCTGTGTGGTGATATACATGGTATCGCAATAGGGCGCTGCCGTTCCCGACCCGTTCCAAATGTCAGTGTAAGTCCAGTTTCGGCATCCTACCCCGGTATTGGGAGGTCCCGGACAGCTGAGGGGTTTGAATGGAATGCCCCAGAAGGAAAAGTAGTTAAAGCCTGAAGCATTGCATGAACTTCCGGAACTGCCGCCGTTGCAGCATGGATCATTCGAGGAATACCAAAGGCAGGTTCCTGCGCCGTTGCTGCAGGAAAGTGTATCCGGGCAATGTGTTCCGTTGGTCGGGCCGGGACATGAATAACAAGTGGCGCCCGATCCTGCGGTGCAGGAAGGATCATGCCACCAGGAACCGAGTCCGCCGTAAAAGACACAGGCGTTCCGGCAATTGGTACAGCCATCGGCGCTTTGGCCGGAGTTCAATTCATCCGGGTAATATTCATCGGCGGTTGTATTCTCTGCAATGGTCACGCCCGAACCGAAAATGTCAAAGTAGAAATCTACAGTGTAATTGTTGGCTCCCGCCGTATCCGGCGGGCTGAATCCGCCGCCGATGCAAACCTGGAAATCAATGCGGTACATTCCGCCGCCGATGGATTTGGCGCTGTCAAGCTTCAAATGCGACTGATCGCATGCAAAACTTTTTTGGTTTCCCGTAAGAACCAGGAAACCAGGAATGCAGACAGAAAGAAAAAGGAAAGTCCGGTTCATTGATTGCTACCATGAATTTACGCCGGAGGGAAGCCGCCATCAATCCTTGATTTAGCTGATTCTTGAGCCTAAGTGAACTGGCAACGACAGAAAGGGACTACGTCAGAAGACGTATTTTACCTGGGCCGTGAAACGCCGCTGTTCACCAACGATGCCGGGAAGCATCACCCACCTTGCATTGGTAAGGTTATTGACATGAAAAGACAATTTCAGATTTTCCCGGATGTCGTACGCTGCGATCAGGTTTAGCAGCGTTGTTGACATTCCGTTTTCATTGGCATATTCGAGTGCGCCCTGAATCGCAATGAAAAGGAATTCATCTATATGTTTGACTTCACTTTTGAATTGGACATTTGCAGTCAGGTCAAATTTTCCGTATCCGAGAGTCAGACTCGCCCTGGCCATCGTCCGGTTCCGGTATTTCAGGAAAGCAGGATTGTCTTCGATACGGTTTGAATCTCCCAGAAACCCGAGCCAGCTTGCCATCTGCCCGAGAATGTCTTCTCCGCTGCGGATATCCATCTGAAGGCTGTCAGGCACCGGATTGAGATTCCGGGGTTCCATATAAGTGAACCCACCGCTCAGATCCGCCCGAAAATCCCCCAAATTGGAAGACCAGAGTGCGGTGAATTCCAGGCCCGAGATCTGCGCATCCGCAACATTCAGTGTGGAAAAAATGGGCACTCCGGGATCAAAAATAGATGCGCCGGTGGCTCCAATCGCTCCAAATTCAATCATGTTGTTGTAATCCATGATGAATGCCGCAATGTCAGCGAATCCCATCCCCCCCCTGTCAATTGTGCCGAATTTGAATCCCTGCCGGAATGCTACCTCCGCGCTGTATCCCTTTTCCACTTCGAGGCAGGGATTTGCTGTTACAAAAAGACTTCCGCCGGTCGTCGTGGTAAAGCGTTCTGCAATGGAAGGACTTCGGAATGCTTGTCCAAAAGATGCGCGGACATTGCCGCCGGGCCAGGTGTTGTAATTCATTCCCACTCTGAAGATCGGTGACATTTCTTTCTCATTTCCATCTATCAGGAAGTAATCAAATCTCGCTCCGATCATCACATTCAGCCTGGCTGTTAGTTTTCCATCCAACTGCGTGTACACCGCGCTGTTGATGCTGTAGTGAAAAAGTTTTCCGCTGGTATCAAGTACAACCGAATCCCCATTGATGCATTCCCCGCCTCCATACAAGCTGTCGGAAAAGGACCGGGCGAATGTGAAAGTTCCCCCTACCACCCAATTCACTTTGTCTTTCCAGATTCGCATGCTGTGCTGGTAATCGTTGTAAACCAAAAGGTTTTTCGATCCCTGTTGTGTGTCGTTGGTGTTGACTGTGCGAAAAATCCGGCTCCGGAAATTGTGTGTATTTCCTTTTGCAGTGGTGTACTTGAAGAAAGGATCCAGCGCGGTGCGTGAAAGATACTGCCGTCTCAATGTAGAATCACCGGCAAACGGACCTCCCATAAATGAACTGTCACCCACGGTATTTAATTGTTCGCCCACCTGATAGCTGTCCCAATACAGAAAGTTGGAACTCGAATCGCCGCGATACGTCAGATTCGCCCCGAAATTCAAGCCTGGCATCCCCTTGGGTCGGAATTTCGTGAACAACTGAACCCTTCCTTTTTCGGCATCGGTGTTCTTCCGGAATCCTGATTCCTTGATCAGGTCCACCAATGCTGTGAAATCGTGATTTCCGATCCTACGGGTGTGAAAGACATTGATCGAGCTTGTAAACGGACGATGAGGCCACCACCAATCGGCGCTGTCATAAGGTGAATGATCATATAAGGTTTGTTTGGCGCGAATGGAAGTCATAGGTTCTTTGGGAGCATCGGCAGTGATGACATTGATGACGCCGCCGAGCGCTGATGAACCGTACAATACCGATGAAGCTCCTTTCATGATTTCGACCTGGGCAATGTTGTCGGTCGGGATGACATCAAATTGCACGAATGCGGCATCTGCGGAAAGCAGCGGCAATCCGTCAAGCATCACCATGACACGGGAGCCGACTCCAAAGGCGAAACCGGAACTCCCGCGAATGCTGGGTTGGTCATCAATCAGATCCACGCCCGGCGCCTGTTGCAAAACATCCTGAATGTCATTGGTCGCCTGAACATCTATGGATTTTGGTTTTATGATTTCCATCGAAATGGATACATCTTCCAGTTTCTGTTCGTGACGCCCGGCTGTGATGACGACCGCTTCCATAAAGGCCGGATTCATCCTGATATCAAGATTCAATTCCGGTTGACCGGGATTCAGTTTCATCTCATAATCTTCGTATCCGGCATAAGTGACGCGAAGGATGAGGCCATCCCTGATTTCAGCCGTCAAAGTGAATTCGCCGTTTTCACCGGTGATGGAGCCGGAGATTGCTTGCCCGCCGTCAAGAACTGCAACGATGGCTGCAATCAGCGGTTCATTGTTCATGTCATCGAAAACTTTTCCTTTGATTTGGAACTGGGAGAATGAAAATCCCGGCAAAAGGAGAAGTGCGAAAACGAGAACCCGAATTCGAAACAGGGTGAAATTCTGCATCAAAACTTAATGAATAAGCAGTTTTTTCGTTGTCGTGCCCGCGCCCTTGTTCAATTCCAGTTTCAGGAAAAACATACCGTCCGGCAATCGGCTTGTTGGAATTTCAATTTCATGTATTCCCGGCCCCAAATCCGAATTGGCAAGTTCCTGAATCATTCGTCCATGGATGTCCAGCAGTTCGAGCTTGACGAATCCGGGTTTGCTGAGGGCAAAGGAACAGGAGCTGAATTCTGAAGCCGGATTGGGATATACACCGAAATTCAATTCGTCATGGATGTCGTTTTCAATCCGTACGATGCACGCAGAAACCGGAGTACCTGCGGGATGAACTCTCCATCCGACTTTGATGTTTTGCGGGTATCCGACGGCATTTCCTGCCAAAGTGATATAAGCAGTTGCCTGAATTTCGACGGAGTCGCCGGGAACGGTATCGGTCGGCGTGCCGGAAACTTCGACGCAGCCATAGGTATTATTCGGCGGATTGCTGATATAATGGCAATTGCTTTGGTTGCATTGCCAGTTGATTCCGGGGGGAATGAAAAAAAGTGAATCCACCACGAAGGAATCAAAGGGAAGTGTGACCGGGCCAACGATGGGAATGGTGATGGTGGTATCCACCGGCAAACCGAAAGTGATTACCTGATTCATGGGTACGCCGACACAACCTTCCGGCAGCGGATCGGGGGTAAATCCGATTCCTGTAAATGTGCTGTCGGGCGTACATTGCGGGAATGAAGAAACAGGCATGAAGAAAATGAAAATGGCAAGCAGTGAGAACGGGAGTAAATTTTTTTTCATCATTTTGGTTTTTGTTCTGCCCTTTCGGGAATTCATAAATTTAGAGGAATTCTCTTTTCCAAGCGCAATAGGCGGCAATCGGCTGTATTTTCGTTCGCCGGAACCCACAGAAATGCTGAAAATTGGCGATGTCGTACCCCGATTCATGCTCCAAGACCAGTCTGGAAAACTCCGGAACGTGGAAGAATTTTTGGGCCGGGGCAAGCTCGTTCTTTTCTTTTATCCGAAAGATGAAACACTGGGTTGCACGAAAGAGGCTTGTGAATTCCGGGACTATCAAACTGAATTTGAAGAAGCTGGAGCTGAAATTATCGGGATCAGCGGGGATTCGGTGGAATCACACCGGCAGTTTGTCGAAAACCGGCAGTTGAATTTCGTGCTGTTGAGTGATCCCGATTATTCTGTCCACCGCCAATTTGGGTGCCGCCAAGGGCTCTTTGGCAACATTGGAATACGCGTCACTTTTGTAATTGATTCGCATGGAATCATAATGAAAGTCTATTCATCCCGGATCCGATTCAGGAATCATGTGAAAGTAGCTCTTGATGCGGTGTTGAAAATGAACGAAAAGCTGAAAGAAGGAAAACCTCGTGGCAACCCTTGAAAATGTCATTTTCAAAAAATTCCAAACAGCCGTCTCTTCTTTGGAAATCCGACATACATTCCGTCTTCGCGCAATTGGATCGGATAGATCTCAAGCCGGAATCCTTCGCCGCTCATCTCTGCTCCGGTTTGGAGTTTGTATGAATAACGATGCAAGGGACAAGTGACAATGCAATCTTCTGAAGGAACGACATCCTTCAAAGAAAATCCATTGTGGGGGCAGTGAGTTTCGTAAGCAAACAATTCATTACCAAGCCTTGCAACCTGAATATCTTTTCGTTCGGTTGTCATCAGCCTCACCTTTCCCGGCTTGATGAAATTCATTCCCTGATTCCCGGCCTGGTAAACTTTGATCCAATCCAATTTCTCCGGCTCAAGCATTTTCTTTCATTCGCCCTCGTTCAGATCTCATTCTGATTACCACAATCTTACAATGAAAAGGGGCAAAAACAGCCTTGAATATTCCTTTTCCAAAATAATAGTTCTACTTTAGGTCGCTATTCGAATGGGCATTCTGGCATCATTTCTATCCAACCTGGATCCGGTTACTGCTTTGTCCGGCGTGTTCGTCGTCGTGATCATCCTTTTCCTGGTTCTGGATCTGGGAGTTCTTCAGAAAAAGCATACTGCAGTTTCATTCCGCTCGGCGTCTTTGCAATCCCTTTTCTGGGTGACGATTGCCCTTTCATTCTCATACCTGATTTACCTCTATTATCCTGCGCAGGAAATTGAGCATGAGGGAATTATGAAAAAATTCTCCCCCAAGGAATCTGCTTTTCAATTCCTGACTGCATACATCACCGAGTATTCGTTATCGGTGGATAATATTTTCGTTTTCATCCTCATTTTCCGGCATTTCACGGTGCAACCCGAGTACCATCATAAGGTCTTGTATTATGGTGTGGTTGGAGCAGTTTTGTTCCGCGGGATTTTCATCGGCATGGGAAATATACTTGTGCACCAATTCCACTGGATCCTTTATATTTTCGGCGCCATACTTGTTTTCACCGGCATCAAGATGATGTTTACCAGTGACGACGAGGGCTTTGATCCGGAAAAAAGCTGGACCTACAAACAGTTAAACGCCAGGCTGAGATTTTCTTCTCTGCCTCATATGGGGAAATTCATGTTGAGGGAACAAGGAAGGTTGTATTTCACCAGTTTGTTTCTTGTGGTTTTGCTGATCGAAACCACCGACATCATTTTTGCAGTTGACTCTATACCGGCTGTATTTTCCATCACGCAGGATCCGTTCCTGATTTATACTTCGAATATTTTTGCCGTGATGGGACTTAGGGCGATGTACTTCATGCTGGAAGGAATCATGGACAAATTCCGGTACCTGCAGCGGGGCATTTCGGTAATCCTGATTTTCATTGGCGGAAAGATGCTGTGGGAATTCGTGCATGTTCTGAAAGTACATGAGTTGGTTTCGGGCGAATTCTGGAAACAGGTGTTTCAATTTGAAATCTCCGATGGGATTTCCCTGTCGGTCATCATTGGCGTGCTTGCAGGAGCGATCGCTCTTTCGATTCTGATGCCTGCAAAGGCGACGGAGCCTTCGAAGGCGAAGGAATGAGTGGATAGCCGAATTCGTGAGCCTACCGGTAAATTGCATCCCACTTTACCGGGTTTGCCGGAAAAATTGATGTACGACATGTTTTCACCATGTGTTTTCGAAAAATCCTTCCCCCGGATTGTAAATCCTTCCCATGGATTGTTGTGTTCGCCACACTCAGAACCACCAGATCCTGGAGATATTGAACCCGATACGGGCATTTCCTTTCAGCCAATCGCCGCTGGTATAGGCGATGTACTGGGTGGGTACGATTCCAAATGAATTGGTGAGGTGAATCTGGAAAACGTGACCTCCTGTTCCTGCTTCGAAGCCGAAGGCAGCGCTGTTGAATATCTGGTTGCGGATAGAAATATCCACATGTTCATTCAATACATAGGAATATTCTCCGGTCAATGCGAACCGCTTGGTCAGTTTGAACATGCCGCCTGCAGAAACTGCGAAAACGTCATTGGCATCTCCCTTCCGTTCGACAAGATTGAAATGAATCCAGGAAGGCACAATTTCCACCGAAAGCCAATTGTTGAACTTCCGTGAAACTATGAATTGAGTTGTGAAGGAAATGCGGTTTGCAAAATTGCTGTATTTGTCGAATCCGTTAACAATGGCATTCATATCTTTCATCGTCGTGACATTGGCCATGACCAGCAGTCCGCCACTCAGCGGCATGGCATTGTCTTCAGACTGATTCAGGGGAGTGTATTTTGCATATCCCGAAACCAATTGATCGAGAGAACTTCTGCTGATTCCTGCCATCAGGTCTTTCCGGATTCCCAGGTCGAGCGCGAGGTAAATGCTTCCGGGTCCGTCAATACCAAAAAAACTTTTGCTGCCGTCAGACAAGTATCCAAGCCGGTGGGAAATGCGGAATCCCAATGCTCTTTTTCCTGTTTGCACCGGAGTCGGCAGATTGATGAGGCGGATGTCCTGGAATATTCCCGGAATGGCGGTTGAATGATCCTGGGCGCTGAGCATTTCCGGTATTCCCGGAGAAAAGAACAGAATCATCACAATTGCAGGAATTTTCAAACGCATCAAACTGAAAGCAAAAGGAATTTGGAGCATGCCATGTACCAGAAAACTATTTCGGAGCGCCGTCATCCATCCATTTTCTGATCTTCCCTTTTTCGCAATCGGTGAGAACAAGTCCGGAACTTTTAGGAGGCATGAGCCCAAAAGTGAATATATTGGATTCCAGGCTTCCGTCGTCAAATTTCTCTTTCACACCTTCGTAAATCGTGAAATCGCCGACGACAAATCCGGCGTCATGACAGGAAGCTATGGAGCATTTGATTTCCAGGATATCGGCGATTCCACCGGAAAAAATATAAGACGAATCGCAGACTCCGCCGGGCGGAGTAATTTCCTCGACGTTGCGGGAAACGCAGGAATAGAGAGATGCCGCGAGAAAAACTGCAAAGGAAAATGCGATCGCTGACGTTTTCATTCCGGAACCGTTGATAACGAAAATGTGCCTGTTTTGGTTTTGAAGCGGGTTGGAAGCAGCCGAAAAGCTACGATATTCGCAGAAAATTGCCAATTCGGTGGGAATTAAGTGATGTCGCAGGGAGTACAAAATTCTCCTTTGGGTATATTTGGCTTCATAAACCGAATTCTGTGGCGAAGACATCCAGGCGCATTACTACTCTCGAGCAATTTATCATTGAAAATGAGCAGCAAACTCCCGGCGCTACGGGAGAATTTTCCCAGTTGCTCCGGGACATCAGCCTGGCAGCGCGGATCGTCAACCGCGAAGTAAACAAAGCGGGCCTCGTCAACATCCTCGGACTTACCGGCCGCGAAAATGTTCAGGGTGAAAAGGTGCAGAAGCTCGACGTATATGCTGATGAGCAATTTATCCACGCCTTGATGCATGGCGGTCAAACTTGCGTGATCGGTTCGGAAGAAGACGAAGAAGTAATTCCGGTGACAACCCCCCAAAGCCGCGGGGCCAGGTATGTAGTTCTTCTTGATCCATTGGACGGATCATCCAACATTGATGCCAACGTTTCCATCGGGACAATTTTCTCTATTCTCGAACGTGTCAGTTCCCCGGGACAGCCGGGGACGGTCAAAGATTGCCTGCAGCCGGGAGTGAAACAAGTTGCAGCCGGATATGTGATTTATGGATCTTCCACGATGCTTGTTTACACCACGGGTGATGGCGTATTCGGTTTTACACTTGATCCGTCTCTGGGGGAATTTTTGTTGTCGCATCCAAGAATCAAGATACCGGACGCATGTAAAATATATTCGCTCAACGAAGGAAACTACCGCGAATTTCATCCGGGCATCAAAGCCTACCTGAGATTCATCAAAGGCAAGAAGGAAGGCGCCGAAGTTGTGGATCCTGATAACCGGAACCGTCCCTATTCGGCGAGGTACATTGGTTCCTTAGTGGCTGACTTCCACCGCAACCTTTTGAAGGGGGGAGTATTTTTGTATCCCGCGCTATCGTCGGCATTGTCCGGCAAGCTCAGATTGCTGTATGAGGCGAATCCGATGGCGATGCTGATGACGCAGGCAGGCGGAATGGCTACCAACGGGATCGGGAACATCCTCGACATCGTTCCGAAGACATTGCACCAGAGGACACCGCTTTTTACAGGACCGAAATCTGAAATTGATAAGATTCATGATTTGCTGTCCCGCAAATACGAACGGGATGAGTATCCGGAAGAATTTTATGAAGAAGCGGGGAAATTGGGGTAAACCCGCTTAATATGTAACTTCTGCCACGATTGTACGTTCATTTGATTTGAAATTTGGGTTTAAATTTGACCCATTCACAACATAACCCATAAGACACCATGTGGAAGCGATTTGTAAGGGCCATCAAGGCGTT
>Ga0247727_10019876_pt1 | contig 10348 bp, 7 predicted proteins | sample WisWelCaveWW1625_FD_202498 | JGI IMG/M metagenome (GOLD analysis project Ga0247727, IMG submission 202498) | Biofilm microbial communities from Wishing Well Cave, Virginia, United States - WW16-25 | ecosystem: Environmental > Aquatic > Deep subsurface > Groundwater > Cave microbial mat | place... | reverse complement strand
CAGCATGGTCAGCGCGTCGCCGAACAGGGCGGCGGGCTTCCGCGGGCTCGTCTTGTTGTAGTTGCCCTGCACGTACAGCGGGTACTCGCTCCCCATCGTGAGGCGGCCGTACAGCAGCGAGCCGTTTTTGAGGCGGAGGGCCGGGTAGTAGGCGTTATCGATCGGTGAGTTGTCGCTGGTGCCGGAGAACGGGCTCCCGACGCGGGGCTTGAATTCGACGTAGATCACGTCCGGCTTAGGCCCCGCGGAGCCGCCGCCGCTCGTGAGCCACGTGCGCAGCTTCGTCATGTCCACGGTCAGGGGGTCGATCCAGTTGTCCTGGAAGTTGTCCCAGAACACCTGGTACTTGAATTCGAAGATGTCGCACTTGTCCGCGAGCGAGGGCAGCGGCCCACCGTCGTAGCGCACCACGGTGAGGCCAGGGTGCTTCGCCGACGAACTGCCGCCGCACTGCGCACCCTTGGTCGAGTTGACGTTGAGGTCCACGGTGACGTACATGTCCGCCTGCCACGCGAACTTCGCCTCTTGCTCCTCGGGCGTGTCGCTCGCTTCGCGGGGGCGGATCAGCTCGCGCGGCGGGATGCCCGACGGAATCGGCAGCTTCAGGCTGTCCACGCCGTAGGCGTCGGTCTGGAGCCGGCCGTCGAACTTCGCGTCGCTTTGCGCGCGGAACGCCGCGGCGCCCGGTATGGTCTCGCTGTCGAAATCGAGCAGCACATCGGTCCCCGCGGCGTTGGAGATGTAGGTGTTGCCCGGGCCGCCGTGCGCGTTCTTGGGATCGCGCCGGATCTTGCCCGGCGTGGTCATGACGTCGTGGAAGTGGAGATCGTTCCCCGCCACGTACATGTTGCCGTTGCTGTGCACGCGGCCCCACACGTCCTTGCGGGGCCACGCGTAGTCCTCGAAATCGCCCTCCCAGAATGCGGCGAACTGGAAGATCGGGATCGCCTGCGCCTTCACCGACACCATGACCGCGCTGCGGTCGCTGCTCGCATCGCGCACGGCCGAGAAGATGTTGATGTTCTGTGTGAGCGAGTACATGCCCGTGAACGGGCCCTGCGTGATCGGCTCCTGCACGACGCCGCCCACTTTGGTCGCCCGGAACGAGTCCACGGTGAACCCGGGCATGACGGGTGGGGTCAACGCCGCGAGCTCGGCGTCGGTGAGCACGCCGTCGTTGAGCTGGACGTCGAGCTGCGCCATGATGCCCTCGGCGCCCGCCTCGGCCGCGTAGCCCACGCGGGCGTTACGGTAGTCGATGTTCGTCGTGCGGATGTTCGTCACGGCGCCGGCGAACGCGATCACGGCGAGTGACGAGACCACGAGCAGCACGATCAGGGTGGACTCGAGCGCGAAGCCGCGCCGGTCGTGGACCGGCGCGGCGAGCGTCAGGCCACGCGACCGCCGCGTCGCGCCCATCAGTACACGGGCCGGAAGGCGGTGTGGATCACGTTGCCGACGACCGGCGTGGCCGGGGGCAGGCTGTCGGGCTTCAGGAACATCGGGTCGAACGACCAGTCGCGCGTGGGCGCCGTGTACGAGCCCGAGCTGGGGCAGCTGACGCAGGTCCTGACCGGGGCCCACAGCGACACGAACGACCCGCGCCAGTGGCTCACGTTGCCACTCCAGCCCTCGATCATCCGGATCCAGCCCGCCCCCCCGCCGCCCGGCGGCGTGCAGGTGTGGTGCCAGCAGCCCCAGTACCCCTCGCCCGTCCCGGTAACCAGGCCGAACCAGGTGGAATCCGGACCACTTACCGACGGGGGGCTGTTGCTGGTGACGCAAGCCGTCGAGGGCTGGCAGTTCGCGTCGTTCCAGCTGTTGGACAGCATGGTCAGCGCGTCGCCGAACAGGGCGGCGGGCTTCCGCGGGCTCGTCTTGTTGTAGTTGCCCTGCACGTACAGCGGGTACTCGCTCCCCATCGTCAGGCGGCCGTACAGCAGTGACCCGTTCTTCACCCGCAGCGCCGGGTAGTACGCGTTGTCGGTCGGCGAATTCCCGCTGGTGCCCGAGAAGGGGCTCCCAACCCGCGGCTTGAACTCGACGTAGATCACGTCGGGCTTGGGGCCGGCGGAGCCCCCGCCGCTTGTGAGCCAGTTGCGCAGGACGGTCATGTCCACGGTCACCGGGTCGATCCAGTGGTCTTCGAAGTTGTCCCAGAACGCCTGGTACTTGAAGTCGAAGATGGCGCACTTGTCCGCCGCCGAGGGGAGCGGCCCGCCGTCGTAACGCACGACCGTGATCACAGGGTGCGTGCCCGAGCCGCTGCCGCACTGCGCGGGCTTCGTGGAACTCGTGTTGAGGTCCACCGTGACATACAGGTCGGCCTGCCAGGCAAACTTGGCTTCCTTTTCCTCGTCCGTGTCGCCGGCCTCGCGGGGACGGATCAGCTCCCGCGGCGGCACGCCGTCCGGAATCGGCAGCTTCAGGCTGTCCACACCGAAGGCATCGGTCTTGAGCCGCCCGTCGAAGTTCGCGTTGCTGAGCGCGCGGAACGCGGCCCGGTTGGGGTGCGTCTCGCTATCGAACGTGAGCAGCACGTCGGTGCCCGCGGCGTTGGAGATGTAGGTGTTGCCCGGGCCGCCATGCGAGTTCTTGGGATCGCGCCGGATCTTACCCGGCGTGGTCATGACGTCGTGGAAGTGCAGATCGTTCCCGACCACGTACATGTTGCCGTTGCTGTGCACGCGGCCCCACACGTCCTTGCGGGGCCAGGCATAATCCTCGAAGTCGCCTTCCCAGAACGCGGCGAACTGGAAGATCGGGATCGCCTGCGCCTTCACCGTCACGATCACCGCGCTGCGATCGTTGCTCGCATCGCGCACGGCCGAGAAGATGTTGATCTTCTGCGTCAGCGAGTACATGCCGGCGAAGGGCCCATTGGCAATGGGCTCCTGGTAGACGCCGCCGACCTTCGCCGCCCTGAACGAGTCCACGGTGAAACCGGGCATCACCGGCGGGGTCAGGGCCGCGAGCTCGGGGTCGGTGAGCACGCCGTCCTGGAGCTGGACGTCGAGCTGCGCCATGATGCCCTCGGCGCCAGCTTCCGCTGCGTAGCTCACCCGCGCGTTGCGGTAATCGATGTTCGTCGTGCGGATGTTCGTGACCGCACCGGCGAAGGCGATCACCGCCAGCGTCGACATGAGCAGCAGCACGATCAAGGTGGACTCGAGCGCGAAGCCGCGCCGGTCGAGGAGACCCGGCGCGGCACCGCGCGCGCACGATCGCAGCAGGTTCACTAGTAGACAGGCCGGTAGGCGGTGTGGATGACGTTGCCGACCACCGGTGTGGCCGGCGGCAGGCTGTCGGGCCACAGGAACATGGTCTCGAACTGCGTGACCCGGTTCGGCCGCTTGTAGTGGTCGCCGCAAGTCGGCTGCCCCTGGCACATATCCCACACGGTCGCGTAGACCGGCGCCCACAGGGACACGAACGAGCCGCGGAACGTGAAGGTCTTGCCGGTCGCGTCCTCCAGCGATCGGAACCACCCCGCTCCGCCGTCCGCCGGCGGCACGCACCCCGCCACCTCATGGTAGCAACCGACGTAACCCGCCCCCGTGCCGGTCACGATCGCGAAGTTGTGGGTGACGTTCACGGCCACCGGCATTGAGGGAATGCCGTTGGTCCCCTGACCGGGGCTGGGGTAGCCGCCATCCGGGTAGTTGGTCGAGAGCCAGGTATAGGTGTCGCCGAACACCGCGGCCGGCTGCTTCGCCGTCGTGTTGTAATCACCCCGCACGTACAGCGGATACTCGCTGCCGATCGAGAGCCGGCCGTGCAGCTGGAAGCCGTCCCGCAGCCGCAAGGCGAGGAAGGGCATCCCGCCCCCGCTGCCCGGGTTGTCGCCCGCGGGATCGGTCGCCGCCGAGTCGGTCATGTTCACCGTCGGCTTCTTGAACTCGATATAGATCACGTCGGGCTTCGGACCGCCGACACCGGTCAACCAGGTGCGCAGGGTGTCGAGCTCGACGGTGAGCGCGTCCACCCAGCGCCAGTCGTGCCGGTCCCCGAACGCGTCGAACTTGAACTTGAAGATGTTGCACTTGGCCGCATTCGTCGGGACCGGACCGCCGTCGTAGCGCACCACGGTGATCGTGGGATGCTTGGTGGTCGAGGCGCCGCTGCAGGTGGAGTTGAAGGCGACGCGGTTCGTCAAGTCCACCGTCACGTACATGTCCGCCTGCCACCCGAACTTGACCTCCTGCTCCTCCGGCGTGTCACTCGCTTCGCGGGGACGGATCAGCTCGCGCGGGACGATGCCCGCGGGGAGCGGCAGCCTGAGGGAGTCCACGCCGTAGGCATCCGTCTTCAGGCGACCGTTGAACTTGGCGTCGCTCTGCGCCCGGAACGCCACCGCGCCGGGGATCTCCTCGCTGTCGAAGTCGAGCTTCACCGGTGCGCCCGCGGCATTGTAGATGTAGACGTTGATGGTGGCGTCCTCTGGATTCTTGTGCGACTGCTTGTGATCGCGCCGCACCTTGTTCGGGGTGGTCACGGGGTCATGGAAGTGGTTGTCGTTGCCGCCGAGGTGGAGGTTGCCGTTGCCGTGGACCCTACCGTAGATGTGCTTCGTGGGTCCCGCATATTCCTCGAGGTCGCCCTCCCAGAACGCCGCGAACTGGAAGATGGGGATCGCCTGGGCCTTCACCGACACGACGACCGCGCTGCGATTGTTGCTCGCATCGCGGACCGAGGACTGGATGTCGATGTTCTGCGTCAGCGAGTACATCCCCACAAACGGACCCTGCGTGATCGTCTCCTGGACGATGCCGCCCACCTTGACTGCCCGGAATGAGTCGACGGTGAAGCCGGGCAGGACCGGTGGGGTCAGGGCCGCCAGCTCGGCGTCGGTGAGCACACCGTCCTGAAGCTGGACATCGATCTGGGCCATGATGCCTTCCGCGCCGGCCTCGGATGCGTAGCCCACGCGCGCGTTGCGGTAGTCGATGTTCGTCGTGCGAATGCTCGTCACCGCGCCGGCGAAGGCGATCACCGCCAGCGTGGACATCAACAGCAACACGATGAGCGTGGACTCCAACGCGAATCCGCGCCGATCGTCCAAGTAGCCAATCCCCGTCGAGCTCCGCATAGACTGCCTCCCCAACCCGTGCCAGCCTGCTAACGAGCGGCCTAACCCGCCCAGGGCAAGAGCAAGTTCAGTGCCCCTCACCTCGGGAAGCGTGGCGCTAGCTCATTGTCAAGCATGAAGTTGCGGGTCGTCACAAGGACCTGATGACGCGGCTCACCTGGCGAATTCCAGCGATCTGCCGGTTTCAACGCATTCTGCGGGATGCCGCGTAGAGACGTGTGATCCGAGATAGTTCATGTCGACGTTGGTCCACCACTCCAGGTGGCGCGGGAAGTTCTCGAGCCCGCCGCCGTAGTTGCCGCCCGGGCAACCGGCGTCTTCATGATCGCACGGCGTGGGGATGTGGCCCGCCACGACGGCTGCGTTGACGGTCGTGTTGGTCGGGGTGGAGATCGCGTATCCCGGACAGATGGCCGGCGGCGAGCCCGCGCCCGGCGTGTACGGGCTGCCGCACTGATGTTGGCTATCGTTCCACGCGTTCGACAACCACGTGATGGCATCGCTGCCGAGCGCCGCGGGGACCCAGGTGTTCGTGTTGTAGTCGCCCTGCACGTACAGCGGCCGGTCCGTCGCCAGCGTCAACGCGTTCGGCAGCCTGCTGCCCTTCTTGAGCCGCACGACGTACATGAACCCATCGCCCTTTACGTCCATACCCGCCGACGGAGTGCCGATGAAGGTGACGTAGAGGACCTCCGTCCGCCGGGACACACTGACCCCGACCCAGTTGCGCAGCTCGTCAAGGTCGATCTCGAAGACATCGACGAACCGCATCTCCCGCCCATCGAAGAACGCATCCCAGGTGAAGCTGAAGATCTTCTTGCAGTCGGCGTTGCTGGGCAAGAGCTTTCCAACCGCGCGGCTCTCCACCGTCTTCGGGCACAGGTTCTTGCCGGTGGTGCTGATCTGATTGAGCGCCACCTCGATGTATGGTCACCGATCGCCGATCACTCGGATCACGAGAACTGGATACCGCGATCTCCCGTTTTCACCGCATTCTGCGTCCCCTGATTCAGCCCGGACCCAGCGCGCGCCTAAAGTCGCGGTACGCCGCCGCGGGGTCAACGGCACTCGTGATCGGCCGGCCGACCACCACGTGCGTGGCGCCGGCGAGCGCCGCGGCTTCGGGAGTGGCCGTGCGGGCTTGATCGCCCGGCGCGTCCGCGGCGCGCCGGATTCCGGGCACCACGATCCAGGGGTCCGGTCCGATCGCCCGACGCAGCGGCGCGATCTCGAGGGCCGACGCGACGACGCCCTTCAGCCCGGCCGTCAGGCCCAGGCGTGCCAGGCGCACCACCTCGCCCGGCAGGTCGACCGGTCCCCGCCCCACCGTGGCGCCGAACGCATCGGCGGTATGCGCGGTGAGGACGGTGACGCCGACGAGCGGCAGATCGGGGGCGGCCGCGACCGCCGCGCGCAGCATCTCGGCGCCGCCGAGGCAGTGCACGGTCGCCAGTGCCACGCCGAGATCGCGCGCGGCCGCGACGGCAGCGGCGACCGTGCTGGGGATGTCGTGCCACTTGAGGTCGAGGAAGACGCGCACGCCGCGCCCGGCGAGCTCGCGCACGAGCGCCGGCCCCTCGCGCACGTACAGCACGGGGCCGACCTTCGCCCAGCGGAGCCCCGGCAGACGATCGGCGAGGTCCAGCGCCGCACGACCGCTGGGCAGGTCGAGCGCGACAACCAGCTCAGTCATCGGCCAGCGCGCGTGCGACCCGCTCCGGTACCCGCGGGTCGGCGAGGGCGGCCGTGCCGATGGCGACGAGACAGGCTCCCGCGGCGAGGTACTGCCGGGCATCGGCGGCGGTGCGGATCCCGCCGACTCCGATGACCGCGATGCCGACGCGCTCGCGCACGCGCCGGGTGGCGAGCACGCCGACGGGGAGCAGCGCGGGCCCGCTCACGCCGCCGGTGTCGCTGCCCAGGCGGCCGGGGAGCGCGCCCGGGATCGTGTTCACCAGGCTGACGGCATCGGCTCCCCGATCGCGCGCGACCTGCGCCATGGCGGCGATGTCGGGAAGCGCGGGCGAGAGCTTCACGACCAGCGGCCGCGGGGTGGCCCGCCGGCACCGGCCGACCAGCTCGGCGAGAGCGTCCGGCGACGCGCCGAATTCGAGGCCGCCGGCCGCGGTGTTGGGACACGAAGCGTTGAGCTCGAAGGCGGTCACCCCGGCGGCGTCGGAGAGGCGCTCGACCACCCGCACGTAATCGTCGACGCGGGCGCCGGCGACGTTGACGATGACCCGGGCGCGACGGAGCCGGCCGGCGAGCCACGGGAGCTCCTCGCGGGCGACCGCCTCGAGCCCGGGATTGGCCAGGCCGACGGCGTTCAACATGCCGCCCGCGAACTCGGCCACGCGGGGTGCCGCGTGCCCCGGCCGGGGCTCCGGCGTGACCGCCTTGGTGACGAGGCCGCCAAGCGCATCGAGGTCGATGACACCGTCGACCTCACGACCGAACCCCGCCGTCCCTGCGGCGAGCAGGACGGGGTTCTGGAAGGTGGTGCCGAGCGCCGGGATCGGGCGGGCCCCCCCGCTCACTGGCGCTCCGCCGCTTTGGGGTCGGCGCGCCGCGCCGGCCGCGCCGGCGGCGGCGGCGTGGGGCGCGCGGGGCTAGCGGTGGTGCGCGCGGCGCCGGCGGCAGCGCTCGGCCCGAGCGGCGGATCGAGTGCGGGACCGCGCGGGCCCGACCAGGGAGACCCGACGCGCGGCACCGCGGCGGGCCGGGGCGACGAGAGACCGAGCGCCTGCGCCAGGGAGTCCTCGAGAACGCTGAAGGCGGGGCTCGACTCCCCGTACAGCGCGAGGGTGTAGGGTGAGCCGGCATAGGTCGACTGCAAGACCGCGACCAGCGAATCACGTCGCTCCGGCGCCAGCGGGAGGGCAGCGACGAGCGCCTTGGGCGCGAACAGCGATTGCGGGTAGTCTGCAGCGAATCCGACGAACAACCGACCCGCGAGCAGCGGCGCGTCGAACGAGTCGCGCGCGAGCTCCGCGGCACGGAAATGGTCGGCTTCGCTGCCCGACGGATCGAGGACCGCGCCGATCGCACGCGCCAAGGCGCGCGCTTCGTCCCGCGGCACCCGCTCCAGCTCCTGGCGCAGCGCCGCGACGTCGGCCAGCTCGTCGGCGCGGGCGAGCCGGGTCCGGATGTCGCGCACCGCGGCGGCGGCCGCTTCGGCCGAATCGGGGACCAGACGCATCACCGACGCGTACCGGGCCGTGGCCTCGTCGCGCGCGCCAGCGTCGAGCAGGCGATCGCCGTCGGCCAACAGGAGGCGCGCCTGCGCGCCGGACGGGATGCGCGCGTTAGCGCGCAGGCGATCCAGCGCGCCGGACGCGACCGCCGGGCCTCCATCGGGCGCTCCGGCCAGGTCGTCCAGGAGCCCCGCCCACTCGGTTTCGACGAAGGGACGCCGGGCGACGGTGTCGAGGTAGGCGAGCGCCGCCGTGACCTGACCGGCGGCGATCAGCGCTCGCGCCCGGGCCGCACCGGCGCCGGGCTCGCCGGAGCGCGCGAACCACGCCGCGGCCCCGATCGCATCGCCCCGCGCGGCGGCGGCCTGCCCGGCGAGGAAGGCGGCATGCGAGCGCCGGCGCCCGTCGCTCCACTCGCCCCCGTAGGCGAGCAGGCGGTCGGCCCGGACGGGGTCGCCGGCCCCGAGCGCGCACTCGGCCGCCGCGAGGGCGGCGCGCTCGGTGAGGGCCGCGGCCCCGGCGGTCCGGAGGGCCTCCTCGAGCGGCCGGGTCGCGGCGGCGCAATTGCCCGTGCGGGCGAGAGCCTCACCGCGCAGCACGAGCGCATCGTCGGCCCACCGGCTCTTGGGGTGGCGCACGAGCACTGTCTCCGCCTTGACCGCCGCCCGGGACCACTGAGCGCGCGCCTCGGCCGTGCGCCCGCGCGCCTCGAGGCGCCGCGCCTCCTTGGCGGAGCGCTCGGCGCTCCACATGGCGTTGTAGTAGGCGCACCCGACGACCAACGGGAGCCAGAGCCAGCCGCGAGCGGACCGGCGACTCACGGCGCCCCGCCGGGCCCCGTGGCCGCGATGCGACGCTCGAACTCGAGCAGGTAGGCGACGACGCCGTCGGCGATCGCGTTGGCCATCTTGCGCTGGCTGAGGGCCGTCGTGATGAAGGCGGCATCCTCCCGGTTGGTCGCGAAGCCGACCTCGACCAGCACAGCCGGGCGGCGCGCCCGCGAGAGCACGGTGAAACCCGCCTGTTGCACCCCCCGGTCGTCACCCGGGTGGACCGCCGCCGCGCTCCCCTGCACCAGCTCAGCCAGCCGGGCCGACTCGCGCAGGTACTCGTTCTGCTGCAGGTCCCGCAGGATGAACCCGACGTCGCCGTCGAGATCGGCCGCATGCGCCTCGAAGCGCACCGCATCGTTTTCCATCTTGGCCACGCGCCTCTGGTCTTCGGTGCGGGCGTCGGACAGGAAGTACGTCTCGACGCCGCGGACGCGTGAGCGCCGGGGACCGGCGGGCATCGCGTTCACGTGGATGCTGACGAACAGGTCGCAGTCCTCGCGGCACATCGCGCCCCGATCCGACAGGTCGATGAGCGTATCTCCGGAGCGGGTCAGGCGGGCGTTCAGGCCCCGCCGGGCGAGCTCGGCGCGCAGCAACCGGCCGATGGCCAGCGTGATGTTCTTCTCCACCACGCCCCGTGGAAAATAGAGCCCGGGATTCCCCGGGTCCTGTCCCCCGTGCCCCGGGTCGATCATCACGGTGTGCTGGCGGTGGAGCCCCGTGATCGGGTGCGCCGGCCCGGAGGTGACGACGGGAGCGGCGGGAGTGACGGAGGGGCCAGCGGCTGGCAGCTCCTCGAGACGCCGGGCGGCGGCATGCCAGCGGTAGCGGGTCCCGAGCACGCGGGGCACGGACTCGACGAGCCAGTGCAGCGGGAGGAACAGGGTGTCGCGCGCCAGGTACGGCTCGCCCACCAGCGGCAGCACCGTTTGCCCGCTCCGCACGAATGGGGCGCCGAGCTGGAAGACGAAGCTCACCCCCCCGAGCGCCACGGTGGCTTCCGCGCCCTTGATGGTCACGGCGAGCCCGAGCGGGCCGGCCAGCCACGGCGCCGCCACCGCCATCCCGCGCTCGAGCGAGATCGGGACACTGGTGCGCCCACGGGGTGTCGCGATCACCACGTCGTCGGGCGGCGCGGCGGGGGGGGGCGCGACGGTGAGGAGCCACAGCAGAAGGGATCCCGTCATCGCTGCTTCGCCCGGAAGGCGCGGGCCATCTCGCGCTCGGCCGCG